>SPLK01000235.1_pt1 | contig 18788 bp, 19 predicted proteins | sample 2456111 | NCBI WGS metagenome assembly SPLK01 (sample SAMN11156906, study PRJNA527647) | hot springs metagenome | biome: Geothermal region; feature: Hot spring; material: tree branch in hot spring; isolation source: hot spring sediment rich in lignocellulosic material ... | reverse complement strand
ATGGCCAGAGGCCTCTCCCCTCATCGCATGGAGGGCGACCCCCTGGAGGACCTGGGATGGCTGGACGCGGCCTTCCCGGACCGGCCCGTCGTCGTGTGGACCCGGGACTTGCACTCGGTGCTCCTCAACCGGGCGGCGCGGCTGGCGGTCGGCATCGGACCCTCCTTCGACGGCTGGCCCCCCGGTTCGGTGGCGCCCCGCGATCCTGCCACGGGCGACTGGGTCGGCGTCTTCCGGGAAAACGCCGTCGGCGTCATCGTGGAGTCGCTGCCCCGTCCGTCCCTCACGCAGTGGGCCGACGCCATCGAGGCCTCGCAGGCCCGCCTGTGGCGGCTGGGACTGGTGGGGGCGCACACCCCCGAGGGGCCGGAGATCCTGGCAGCCCTGAGCTTGCTGCACCAGCGGGGACGGCTGGGGCTTCGGGTCCGCTTCATGCCGCCGGCCGGCATGCTGGGCACGCTTCGGGCCGTCGGGTTGCGCCAGGGATTCGGGGACGACTGGCTGCGTCTCGGGCCCGTCAAGGCTTTCGCCGACGGTTCGCTGGGCTCCCTGACAGCCGCCCTGGAGTCGCCGTACTCGGGGCTCGAGACCCCGGAATACCGCGGCGAGCTGTTGCTGGACCGCTCCGCTGTGGAGGCGCTGGCCGTGGAGGCGGCCCGGACAGGCTTCGCCCTCGCGATCCACGCCATCGGCGATCGAGCCTGCCGTGAGGTGCTCGACGCCCTGGAGGCGAGCCGGGCCGACGGGGGCGCCGTCGAAGGGCTGCCCCACCGCATCGAGCACGCCCAGCTCCTGACGCCCGCCGATGCGGAACGGATGGGGCGCCTCGGCGTGGTCGCCTCCATGCAGCCGATCCACCTGCTCAGCGATCGGAGGCCAGCCGAGCGCTACTGGCAGGGGCGCACCGATGGCGCCTACGCCACGCGGTGGCTGGTGCAGGCAGGGGCCGTCCTGGCCTTTGGCAGTGACGCGCCCGTCGAGGACCCGGACCCCCTGCGGGGCGTCTGGGCGGCCGTGACGCGCCGCCCGTGGCCGTCTGGCGATCCGGACGATGAGACGCTGGACGCCTGGCATCCCGAGCACGGCCTCTCGGTGGTGGAGGCGCTGCGGGCCTATACCCACGGCGCGGCCTGGGCCGTAGGCGAGACCGCCCGTCAGGGAGGGCTGAAGCCCGGCATGCCGGGCGACGTCGTGCTCCTCTCGCCGGACCCCGTCGGGCTCGAACGAGGGCTGCCGCCGGGCGGGTGGACCTCCGACGACGAGCGGGCGGCCGCAGCGCGCGAGCGCTTGGCCCGGGTTCGCGTCCTCGCCACGGTGGTCGGCGGCCGGGTCGTCCACACGGCCTGACGGCGCGCGCGCCGGTGCACGGAAAGGAGCCCGAGCCTTGAAAGCGTATTCAAGGCCGCCGGCCGTCCCCGCAAGGCCGGACGACAGGAGGCGAGGGCCATGGACTTCTACCCGATGTACATCGGAGGCCGGTGGGTCGAGGCCAGGAGCGGGCAGCGATTCACGAGCGTCAACCCCGCCACCGGTCAGATCCTGGGGGAGGTGGCCCTGGGCGACCGCGAGGACGTGCAGGCCGCGGTCGAGGCTGCCCGGGACGCCTTCGACGCGTGGCGCAGGACTCCGGCCCCCCGTCGGGGGGAGATCCTCTTCCGAGCCGCCGAGTTGCTCAAACGGCGTAAGGAGGAGCTGGCGCGCGAGCTTACCCAGGAGATGGGCAAGGTGCTGACGGAGGCCCGGGGAGACGTCCAGGAGGCCATCGACATGACCTACTACATGGCCGGGGAGGGGCGGCGCCTCTTCGGGGAGACGGTGCCGGCGGAGATGCCCGACAAGTTCGCCATGGCCGTCCGGGAGCCCATCGGCGTGGTGGGCGCCATCACCCCGTGGAACTTCCCCATCGCCATCCCGAGCTGGAAGATCATGCCGGCCCTCGTCTCTGGCAACACCGTCGTCTTCAAGCCGGCCAGCGACACGCCCATCCTGGCCCATCGGCTGGTGGAGATCCTGGACGAGGCGGGCGTACCCCCCGGGGTGGTCAACCTCGTCTACGGTCCCGGCGGCACCGTGGGCGACGCCATCCTGGCCCATCCCGACGTGCCCGTCATCACCTTCACCGGCTCAAACGAAGCCGGCGTCCACGTCAACACGGTGGCGGCGTCGCTTCTCAAGCGGGTGCACCTGGAGCTGGGCGGCAAGAACGCCATCATCGTCATGGACGACGCGGACCTGGACCTGGCCGTGGAGGGCATCGTCTGGAGCGCGTTCGGCACATCGGGCCAGCGGTGCACCGCGGCCAGCCGGGTGCTGGCCCATCGGGCCATCAAGGACCGCCTCGTGACCCGGCTGGTGGAGCGCATCCGCCGACTGCGCCTGGGCGATGGCCTCGAGCCCGACACCGACGTCGGGCCGGTCATCAACTCGCAAGCCCTCGAGCGCATCCACGGCTACGTCGAGTGGGCGCGCCGCGAAGGGGCCACCGTCGCCACAGGGGGTCGGAAGGTCGACGAGGGACCGCTGGCCAGGGGCTTCTTCTACGAGCCCACCCTCTTAGTCGACGTGCGCCCGGAGATGCGGGTGGCGCAGGAGGAGATCTTCGGGCCGGTGACCGCGGTCATCGAGGTCGGCAGCCTCGAGGAGGCCATCCGGGTCAACAACCAGGTCCGCTACGGGCTCTCCAGCTCCATCTACACCCGGGACGTCAACGGCGCCTTCAGGGCCATGCGTGACCTGATGACGGGGCTGGTCTACGTCAATCACGGCACCATCGGCGCCGAGGTGCACCTCCCCTTCGGGGGCATGCGGCAGACCGGCAACGGGCACCGGGAGGCGGGCCGGGCCGCGATCGACTTCTACACGGAGTGGAAGAGCGTCTACGTCGACTTCAGCGGCCGCCTGCAGCGGGCCCAGATCGACATCCCCCAGCCGTCGTCGTGAAGCCCGCTCGGGGCCGTCAGCATGCGCCCCGCCGGCATCGACCGTGCCGGCGGGGCGCCGAAGTCATCTCGAGGCGTCGCCGATCGGCTCAGCCTCCTACGCTGGCCGCTTCGAGCCCCGGCCGCGTCTGGCTCTCCGGATCGAGCAGCGCCGCCAGCTCGTCCTCGGGCAGGACGCCCTCCTCGAGGGCGACCTCCCGGATGGTGCGGCGGCTCTCGTAGGCACGCTTGGCCAGCTGGGCGGCCCGGTCGTAGCCGATCCGTGGCGCCAGGGCGGTCACCATGGCCAGGCTCTGCTCCACCAGGCTCTCGCAGCGCTCCCGGTCGGCCTTGAGGCCGGCCACCAGCTTCTCCTGGAAGTTGGCCGCACCCCGTGCCAGGATCTCGATGGACTCCAGCAGGTTGTGGGCCATGATGGGCATCATCACGTTGAGCTCGAAGTTGCCGTGCTGCCCGCAGATCATGATGGTGGTGTCGTTGCCCATCACCTGAGCGCAGATCATCATGAGCGACTCGGCGATGACCGGGTTGACCTTGCCCGGCATGATGGAGGAGCCGGGTTGGGTGGGCGGGATGAGCAGCTCCCCGATGCCGCACCGTGGCCCCGACCCCAGCCAGCGGATGTCGTTGGCCACCTTCATGAGGGCGACGGCCGTGGTGCGCAGGGCTCCGCTGGCCTGCACCACGGCATCCTTGGCGGCCTGCGCCTCGAAGTGGTTTTCGGCTTCGACGAAGCGCTCGCCGGTCAACTCGCTGAGCCGGGCGATGACCCGCGCCGCGAACTCGGGATGGGCGTTGATGCCCGTGCCGACAGCCGTGCCGCCCAGGGGGAGCTCCCGCAGGTCCTCCAGGGCCGCCTCGATACGCCGGATGCTGTGGCGCACCTGGCTCGCATACCCGCTAAACTCCTGCCCGAGGCGGATCGGGGTGGCGTCCTGCAGGTGGGTGCGGCCGATCTTGATGATGGGCCAGAACTCCTCGGCCTTGGCCTGCAGCCCCGCCTCCAGGCGGCGCAGGGCCGGGAGCAGCTCACGGGTGATGGCCAGCACCGCCGCGACGTGGATGGCTGCCGGGATGACGTCGTTGCTGGACTGGCACATGTTGACGTGGTCGTTGGGGTGGACCACGCGGGAGCCTCGGGCCTCTCCCAGGAGCTCGGCGGCGCGGGTCGCGATGACCTCGTTGGCGTTCATGTTGGTAGAGGTGCCGGAGCCGGTTTGAAAGATGTCCACGACGAACTGGTCGTCGAACTTGCCCTCCGCCACCTCGGCGGCCGCCTGGGCGATGGCCCGTGCCAGGCGCGACGGCAAGAGGCCGAGCTGCTCATTGGTCTCGGCGGCGGCCCGCTTGATGAGCCCCAGGGCCTGGATGAAGCCCCGTCCGAACCGGAGCTTGCTGATGGGGAAGTTGAGGACGGCCCGCTGCGTCGACGCGCCGTAATAGGCGTCCTCAGGCACCTGCATCTCGCCCATGGAGTCTCGCTCGACCCGGAAGCCCTTTGCCATACCTCTCTCCCCCTCGGGCTTCGACATCAGGTGGGACCGTCATTAAGCTTATCGATAGTGGCTAGACCTGGCAAAGGGACATGTCTCCCCTCCCGGACTGGGTAAAATAAGCAGGTGGGACCACTCGCGGGGGGATGCAAGTGGACCGCCAGGCGAAGCTCGAGGCCCTGCGCCGCATCGCGATGATGCTGCGCCCGGACGGGCCGATGCTGGTCCTGTTCGGCTTCCTGGCAGGAGCCGTCGATCGGCTGGAGTTCGTCAAGGACCTGGAGGGGGCGGCAGTAGGGGTGCAGCTCTCGCTGGACTCCCGGGTCTGGCCCCGCGTGCCGTTTCGCGGGCACGTCGACGGGCAGGTCATCCTGCACCCCATCGCCTTCGTCGACCTGGTAGCGGGGCGGGACGACGAGGTCTACGTGCGTGTCGACTTCCCGTGGGGTCACGAGCCGGGCTGGTATGGAGAGGTCGCGGCCGACGGCGTCAAGAGCCGCCGTCAGCGGCTGGAGGAGGCCGTGGCCTCGCTGCGGCGGCGCATCGACTTCGCTCTCGACGTCTACCGCACGGCCCGTCCCCTCCTGGACAACTCCACGGAGGAGGAACGACGCCGGCTCCAGTTCGTCCTGCAGACCGCGCGCCAGGAGATTCAAAGTCTGAGCCGCCAGCTCTCCGAGCTGGAGGCCCAGCTCGCCAGCCAGCAGGAGACTCAGGCTCACTGACCCGGTGCCTTGGGCGCCGTCGTCACGTTGCCCGCGAGGTAGTAGCCACCCTTGGGGCCGCCCCGGACCGCCACCAGCCCCTTCACCACCAGGGGGCGGGTCTGCTCACGAGCGTAGGAGTCGGTGATGTTGAACTGCTGGGCGAGCTCAGCGGACCGCACCGGACGGGCATACGAGGCGTTGACCCCGCGGAGGTAGTCCAAGATGTAGCGCTGCAGGGGGGTCAGGTCGTCCTCGCCTCCTGCCCCTCTCCGCCCCGGGCGCCCGCGTCTGCCTGTCGCTGTCACCGGTTGCGGCACCTCCCCGACCCCGGTAAGCCGGGATTCAAGGCGCCTGGGGCAGACTCCTGCGAACGCGGGTTAGTCCGCCTAAAGATATCCTGGCCGCTCACACCACCGTGCGATGGTGGGACTCGCCGTCGTAGCTGAAGAGCGCCTGCTTGCCCTCAACCGTGGTCATCAGGTGGACGGGTCGCCCCCACAGGTCGAAGACGTACGGCAGCGTGCGCTCCAGGTGGTGGAGATCCAGCTCCTGCCCCTCGTACTGGTGCCGGAGCAGGAGCTCTCCCTTGCCGCCGTAGTCGCCGTCCTCCACGACGATGACGGGGATCCCCCCGTTGGCCAGCCGCGCTGCCAGCGCGTCCCGCACCTGCTGCCAGCCCGTGCTCTCCACCTGCCACTCGTCGCCCCTGCGCACCAGCGAGACGAGGTGGAGCTCCTCGACCAGGCTGCGGGTCAGGTAATTGCGGATGAAGCCCACGTCGGTCTCCAACTGTCGGACCTCGAAGATCTTCTCCCGTCCCTGCCCCCCGGGCAGCCCGAGCCGGGTGCGGTCCTCCTCGCTGGGGCACTCCCAGCGCGCCTCGATGCTCTGGAAGAGCTTCCACCCGAGCAGGTAGGGATTCAACTGCAGGCGATAGGGTTGGACGACGCTCGCGTGCATCCGCGCGAACTCCAACGCCTCGGCCTCGCCCAGCTCCTCGTCCCGCATCAAGATCGCGTGCCAGTAGGTGGCCCAGCCCTCGTTCATGATCTTGGTCTCGATCTGGGGCCAGAAGTAGAGGGCCTCCTCGCGCACCATGGCCAGGACGTCGCGCTGCCATGCCTCGAGGTACTCGGAGTGCTGCATGATGAAGCGAAGCAGATCCCTCTCCGGCCGTATGGGATGGCGTCGGGCGCCTGGCGGGCGCCGGACGGTTTCACGATGGCCCTCGGACCGCCGCCTCGGTTCGCTGCTCTGCAGCGTGACGCCGGCCGATCGCCCCTGGGCAGGCCTTTGGCCCGGTCGGGGCGTCGGCGTGGCCGCAAGGTCGCGGCCTTCGGCCGCCTGCGACGGGCCCAGGCGGCGATCCAACTCCCACAGGTCGTCGTAGGGAGTGGATGGGCGGGCCGGTTCGAGGGCCCCGGGCTCTTCATCCTCGTCGTCGGGCTCGGAGGGCGGTCCCACCGGGTGGGGATCCACCTGCTCGGCCAGCGCCAGCGCCGCATCCAGCAGGCGCTCGACGGCCTCCTTGCCGTAGCGAAACTCGTAGCGAGCGATGCGCTCGGCGTGGGCGGCCATGTTGTCCATCACGAAGTGGGAGGTACCGGCGAAGCGCCAGTTGTTCTTGAAGAAGTCGCTGTGGGCCAGCACGTGGGCCACCACCAGCTTGTTTTGCGCGAGGGTGTTGCCGTCCAGCAAGAAGGCGTAGCACGGATCGGAGTTGACCACGAGCTCGTAGATGCGGCTCAGGTTGTAGTCGTACTCCGTCTTCATCCGGTGGAAGGCCTTGCCGAAGCTCCAGTGGGAGAATCGGGTGGGCATCCCGTAGGCTCCTACGGAGTAGAGGACGTCGGCCGGCACCACCTCGAAGCGCATCTCGTAGAAGTCGAGCCCTTCGGCGCGGGCCCGCCGCACCAGGCGCTCGGTCCACCGCTCCAGCTCCAACAGCTCCCGGTCGGTCATCGTGGCTCACCTCCAGGGGCCGGGTGGGGCCTGGGCGACCGCGGCCGCCGCCAGGTCGGTGGCCTGCCGCCGGAAGAAGGCCCGGAGGGCGGGGTAGACGTCGGACTTCTCCCGGATGGCGACCCTCACGAAGCGGGGATCGTCGATCTTGCCGTAGACCGACATGAGGGTGCTGTCGGTGGCGTACCGGCTGTTGACGATCTCCCCGTATCCGACGGCCGAGCAGCACTCGAGCAGCTCCTGCACCAGCTTGACGCAGCGAGCGTTGTCGGAGGGGAAGTTGTCGCCGTCGGAGAAGTGGAAGGCGTAGATGTTGTACTGATCGGGCGGGTAGCGCTGTTGGATGAGAGCCAGGGCCAGCTCGTAGGCCGAGGAGCACTTGGTGCCGCCGCTCTCGCCCTTGGTGAAGAACTCCTGCTCGCTCACCTCACGAGCTCGGGTATCGTGGGCGATGAAGGCGATCTGCACCTGCCGGTAGCGGGTCCTCAAGAAGCGCACCATCCAGAAGTAGAAGCTCCGGGCGATGTACTTCTCGAAGGTGCCCATCGAGCCCGAGGTATCCATCATGGCCAGCACCACGGCGGCCGCCTGCATCTCGATGGCCTCGTCCCACGTCTTGAAGCGCAGGTCCTCGGGCGTGATGGGGTCGAAGGCGGGACGACCCCGCAGGGCGTTGCGCCGGAAGGCCTCCATCAGCGTGCGGCGCTTGTCGAGGTTGGCCATGGCCCCGCGGCGCCGCACGTCGTTGAACTCATGCCCCGTCGAGACCAGCTCGGGCTTGCGCTTCTCCTGTAGATTGGGAAGCCCCAGATCCTCGAAGATCATCTCGGCCAGCTCGTCGACCGACAGCTCGGCTTCGTAGTAGTCGAGCCCGGGCTGGTCGCCGGCGCCAGGCTCCCGTCCCGGGGCCGCACCACCCGCATCCCGGGCGACGACGTCGCCGGGACGCTCGTCACCGGTGCCCTGACCGACGTGGCGCTGCTTGCCCGGGTCGAAGCGGAAGCGGTACTCCTCCAGCGTCCGGATGGGCACCTTGACGACCTTCTTGCCGTCGGAGAGGATGATGCTCTCCTCCGCCACGAGATCGGCCAGGTTGCGGCGGATGGCCTCCTTCACCTTCTGCTGGTGCCGGGCTTGGTCCAGGCGGCCCTTGGGGTGCAGGGACCAGTCCTCACGGCTGATGACGAATCCAGGATGGCCCATCGCCCGTCTCCCCCCCTGGCGCCACGCAGGCCTTGGTGTCAGCGGTTGAGCAAGCTGCCCGCGTAGCGCACCAGTTCGTTGGCGCACACCTCGCAGTAGCCGTGCTCGTCGACGAGGCGGCGCACCACTTCGTTGAGCTTCTTGATCTGGTCGGGATCGGGGGTCTTGGTGCTGGTGGTGATGCGCACGACGTCCTTCATGTCGGCGAAGAGCTTCTTCTCGATGGCCTCGCGCAGACGCTCGTGCGAGCGGTAGTCGAAGGTCTTGCCGCGGCGTGCGTAGGTGGAGATGCGGATCAGGACCTCCTCACGGAAGGCCTTCTTGGCGTTCTCCGAGACCCCGATCTGCTCCTCGATGGAGCGCATCAGGCGCTCGTCGGGCTCCACCTCCTCCCCCGTGACCGGATCCTTGAGCTTCTGCCAGTGGCAGTAGGCCTCCACGTTGTCCAGGTAGTTGTCGAAGAGGGTGCGGGCCGACTCCTCGTAGGAGTAGACGAAGGCCTTCTGCACTTCCTTCTTGGCGCTCTCGTCGTACTCCCGGCGGGCGATGGCGATGAAGGAGAGCAGCCGTTCCTTGATCTCGTCGGAGATGGAGGGGTGGGAGTCCAGCCCGTCCTTGAGGGCCCTCAGGACGTCCAGCGGCCCGATGCAACGGGCGCCCTTGGTCACCAGGGCGCTCGAGATCCGGTTGATGACGTAGCGGGGGTCGACACCGCTCATGCCCTCGTTGGGGTGCTCCGCCCTCAGCTCCTCCACGTCCTTGGGCTTGAACTCCTCGACCTCCTCGCCGTCGTACAGCTTCATCTTCTTGACCAGGTCCATGCCCTGCTTCTTGGAGTCTTTGAGCCGCGAGAGCACGGAAAACATGGAGGCGACCCGCAGCGCGTGGGGTGCCACGTGCACGTCGCGGATGACGTCGCTTTGACGGATGAGCTTCTCATAGATGCGGACCTCGTCACGGACCCGCAGGTTGTACGGGATGGGCATGACGATGATGCGGGAGTGGAGGGCCTCGTTGCGCTTGTTGGCGATGAAGGCGCGGTACTCTTCCTCGTTGGTGTGGGCGACGATGACCTCGTCGGCGGAGATGAGCGCGAATCGGCCGGCCTTGAAGTTGCCTTCCTGGGAGAGGCTCAGGAGGTGCCAGAGGAACTTCTGGTCCACCTTGAGCATCTCCTGGAACTCCATGATCCCCCGGTTGGCGATGTTGAGCTCCCCGTCGAACCGGTAGGCCCGGGGATCGGACTCGGAGCCGTACTGCGCGATGGTGGAGAAGTCGATGCTGCCCGTCAGCTCGGAGATGTCCTGGCTCTTGGGGTCCGACGGCGTGAAGGTCCCGATGCCGACCCGCCGCTCCTCGGAGAAGACGACCCGCTCCACGGGCACCTCCTCCACCCGTCCGCCGTATTGCTCCTGTACCATCAGCTGGCAGTGGGGGCAAAGCGTGCCCTCGATCTGGACCCCCAGTTCCTGTTCCGCCTGGGGACGCAGGGGTGCCGGGATGAGGTGGAGGGGCTCCTCGTGCATGGGGCAGCCCTTGATGCCGTAGAGGGCTCCCTCGTCGGTACGGGTGTAAGCCTCGAGCCCTCGCTTGAGCATCGTCACGATGGTGGACTTGCCCCCGCTGACGGGGCCCATCAACAGCAGGATGCGCTTGCGCACGTCCAGGCGGCGCGCCGCCGCGTGGAAGTACTCCTCGACCAGGCGCTGCAGGGCCCGGTCGAGCCCGAAGAGCTCCCGCTCGAAGAAGCGGTAGCGCTTGACGCCGTTGACCTCCTCCACGCCGTGGGAGACGATCATGTTGTAGACGCGGGCGTGTGCAGACTGGGCCACCCGCGGGTTGGCCTTGACGATCTGCAGGTAGTCCGCGAAGGTGCCCTCCCAATGGAGGGCCCGCTCCTGCTGACGATACCGCTCCAGCTCCTGGAGGAGCCTCACCTCTTGCTCACCCTCCTCTATGGGGGTCCGACGCACCCGGATCCGGGTGCCGACCCCGGGCCGGAGTCTCTCGAAGGGGCCGTGTGCCGGCGCGCTTGCCGGCGAATGCATGGGGATGCATGAAGATGAGACGAAGATGAAAAAAGAGTCGCACGTCGAGAGCGGTGGGGTCTCGTGCGCGCGACTCGGTGAAGGCGATGTGACGATCGCTGGCGTCGGGCTTTCCCTTGTAAGGTTCGAGGCAGGCGAACCCGAGACGGCCCGCAGATGAGGTGCCAGCCGAAGCGGCTGGTGTGCACATTATAGGCGATGGTCGCCTCGCCTGCCAGGGGTTTCGCGAATGTATGCAGGGCGCACGGCCGGTTCGTTGCCGAGCCCTCGCCGCCCCCCTATAATGGGGAGGACAAAGGCGTGGCCCCGGGCGGGGCGCGCCGGCGCGGGGGAGCATGAGCCACAGGTGCGTCGCAGGGTTTGGGTGGGGCTGGCCGGCGTCGGCATCGCGGTCGCGCTCGGCTACTCGATCCTGATGGCCATCGATGCCGCGGGCGCCTACTACCTGACCATCCCCGAGGCCCAGGCGCGGGCCGCCGCCATGCAGGGACGCACGGTGCGGATCCAGGGTGTGGTGCAGAGCGGCTCCATCGAGTGGGAGATGACGCGCCTGGCGCTCTCCTTCGCCATCCACGACGAGTCCGATCCGTCGAGCTCCCTGCAGGTGCGCTACCAGGGCACGCGCCCCGACGGGCTGGAGGACGGCCGCACGGTCATCGTGGAGGGGCGCCTGAGCCCCGACGGGCGTGCGGTGGAGGCCAGCACGCTGATGGTGCAGTGCCCTTCGCGGTACGAGGTGGACGTGTCCAAGCTCTGAAGGGATGACGGGCTCGGTCCCTCTCCAAGGCCCAACCGAGAGCGGGGAGAGCATGCCTGGGCGTCTGCTGGCCATCGTGATTGTGGTCGCGATCCTGCTTGGGGCGGGTAGCGCCATCGCCGCCGATCCGTCCGGGGCAGGACAGCCCGACGTCGCCGTCTCCATGGAGCACCTGGTCATATCCCCGGGGAGTGGGGCGCCGGGCATGCTGGAGGTGCTCGACGTCCTGCGGCTGCACCCGGCGTCGTCCCAAGCCGGGACCATCCGCTTCTCGGTGCCGTTGCCGCAGGGGTACGAGGGCCTGCGCGTGCTGGCCGGCTTCCGGGAGGGGACGGTCCAGGCCGGTCCCGACCACGTCCAGGGCGAGGTCTCCTGGGATGCCGAAAGGACGAGCGAGGGCGGTCCGTCGGCCACCGTGGCCGTGGCGTACCGGGTGCCGCTGGCCTCCCTGCCTCATCCCTGGGTGTTGAGTCGTCCGTTCGCGATCGAGGCCTTCTTCTTGATGACGCACGCCGACCTCGAGACGGCCGTCGCGGGCGCCGAGGGGGCCGGTCCCGTCCAGCTGGAGGGCGAGAGCTACCAGGGATTCGTGCGCCAAGGGCTGCCGGCGGGTGAGCCGGTGTTGCTGGCCGTGCGGATGCGGCAGGGCTCGGCGGGCACGTCGTGGCCCTGGTGGGCCTGGGCGGGCCTCGCGGCGGGCCTGGCAGGGCTGGCGGGCGTCATGGCGTGGCGCTGGCGCGCGGGGAGCCGTCTCGGCACTCGCCGTCGGACGGTCGAGGCCCTGCTGGCACTCGACGCCGAGTACGCGGCGGGCTACCTGGAGACGGAGCGTTACCAGGCCTTGCGCCGCCAGCTCATGGAGCGGCTGGCCGACGAGGGCCGGCCCGCTTCCGGGGGACCGGCGGCAGCCCCATCGGCCCCAGGCGGTGCGGAGCGGCCGTGATCCTGGCCGAGGGTGTCGTCAAGTCGTTCGGCGGGCGCCCGGTGCTGGACGGGTTGGACCTGACGGTGGAGCCCGGTGAGGCCGTGGCGCTCTTCGGCCCCAACGGCGCCGGCAAGAGCACGCTGGTGCGGGCGCTGGCCGGCCTGACTCGCATCGACCGAGGGCGGATCCTCATCGCGGGGGTGCCCGTGGACCGCTCCACCCCCGAGCTGCGTCGCCGAATCGGGCTGCTGGCACACCAGGGCTTCCTCTACGACAACCTGAGTGCCGAGGAGAACCTCCACTTCTGGGCCCGCCTCTACGGCGTGCCTGACCGGGAGGCCCGCATCCGGGCCCTGCTGCGCCGGGTCGGCCTCTGGGCCTTCGCCTCGGATCCCGTGCGCACCTATTCCCGCGGAATGCTCCAGCGTCTGGCCCTCGCGCGGGTGCTGTTGCACGAGCCGGAGCTGTACCTGCTGGACGAGCCCTTCACGGGCCTGGACCGCTCGGGCGTGCGCCTCTTGCGGGAGATCCTGGCGGAGCTGGTGGCGGCCCGCCGGACGGTGGTGGTCGTCTCGCACCGACCCGACGAGGTGGTCGGCATCTGCCAGCGGTTTTGCGTGCTGACGGAGGGCCGGATCCGTCACGAACTGCGCTCTCCACAGGCGGACGGGGCCGTCGACGGGGCGGCGCTGGTGCGCTCGCTGGAGGAGCTGGTGGAGCGGGCCAGCGCCTCCGGCGTCGGGGGGCGACGCGGCGCGTGACCTTCTGGAGCCGCACCTACGCCATCTTCTGGAAGGATCTGCGCGCCGAGCTGCGCAGCCGCGAGACCGCCGGCACGACCGTGGTCTTCGCCTTGCTGGCGGTGCTCACGTTCAGCTTCGCCTTCGACCCGGCCGCCGGCCAGGCCCGGATGGTGGTGCCGGGGGTACTGTGGGTCACCGTCTTCTTCGCCGGCATGCTGGGCCTGGGGCGGTCCATGGCCACGGAGCGCGCCGCCGACGCCTTCTCGGGCCTCCTGGCGTCGCCCGCCGAGCCCGAGGAGGTGTACGCGGGCAAGTTCCTCGCCAACCTCCTCTTCACCGGCGTGGTGGAGCTGGTGGAGGTCCCGGTGCTGATGGCCCTCTTCCGGGGGAGCGTGGCGGGCCCGGTGCTCTGGCTGGTGGCGGTGCTGGCCCTGGGCACGGTGGGCTACGTGGCCATCGGGACGCTGCTGGCGGCGGTGGCCACCAGCGCACGTGCCAGCGAGCTGCTGCTGCCGCTGTTGCTCCTGCCGGTGGCCATCCCGGTGGCCATCGGTGCGGTGGAAGCGACCGCAGCCCTGATGGCCGGTGGGAGCCCGGAGGAGTGGATGCTGTGGGTGCGGCTCTTGGCGGTCTACGACGTCGTGATGCTGGCCTTGCCGCAGCTTTTGTTCAGGTACTTGCTCGAAGCGTGAGGAGGGTGGGGTGAGCCGCGTGCCGATCGAGTCCAAGGGGCGTCGCCATGGGCTCTTCTTCGTCACGGCCGCTGCCATGGCCGTGGCCCTCTACCTGGTGCTGGTATGGGTGCCCAACGAGCGCACCATGGGCGTCGTCTCCCGCATCTTCTACTTCCACGTGGCCTCAGCGTGGAATGCCTTCCTGGCCTTCTTCGTCGTGCTGGTGGCCAGCGTCGCCTACCTGTGGCGGCGGCAGATGGCCTGGGATACCCTTGCAGGCGCCTCGGCCGAGGTGGGGGTGCTCTTCACCTCCATCGCCCTGCTGACGGGGATGTTCTGGGCCCGGCCCATCTGGAACGTCTGGTGGACGTGGGACCCCCGGCTGACCACCACGCTGGTGCTGTGGTTCTTGTACGTGGGCTACCTGGTCCTGCGCTCGGCCATCCCGGGGGAGGAGCGCAGAGGCCGGGTGGCCGCCGTCTTCGGCATCGTCGCCTTCATCGACGTGCCCATCGTCTTCCTGTCGATCCGCTGGTGGCGGACCATCCACCCGCAGGTGCTGGCGCCCGGCGAGATCCGCATCGCCCCGGAGATGCTGCTGACCCTGCTGGTGAGCGTCGCGGCGTTTACGTTGCTCTACGCGCTGATGTGCAGCCTGGCGTATGCCACGGGGCGGACCCGGGCCGAGCTGGATCGGCTCAAGGCTCGCCTGCGCGTGGGTTGAGGGAGGGGAGGGGTGGCCGTGCTGTTCTTCCAGGTGGCCTACGTGCTCCTCTGGGCCTTGCTGCTGGGGTACGTCTTCTATCTCGGGCAGCGCCAGCATCGGCTGGAGCAGGAGCTCGGGCGGCTGCGGGAGGAGCTCGGACGCCGCTGAGCCGCCTCGGCCCTACCCCGCGGGCCCACCCCGTGGCGGACCGTGCCGCCCGACGCATACTAAGCCCATGGATGCCGCCCCGCCGAGGTGGTTGCAGGCGCTGGCCCTGCTGGCTCTAGCCAGCGTCTTGTCGCTGGCCCTGTGGGGCATCGGGCTGGCATTGCAGGGTGCCGCTGCCCGGCTGGTGCCGGAGCCGCAACCCCGCCAGCCCCAGCATGCCTACGTCGTCCGGGAGGTGGAGAGCGGCCGGTACCTCTTCTATACCGAGCTGCAGCTACGGCCGGGCGACCTCTTCATTGACGCCGCCGATGAGGTCTACCGCATCGAGCGGGTCGGCTTCAATACGGCCTGGGCCCGCCACCTGGGCCCTCAAGCCCAGGTGCTGGAGGCCGAGCGACGCGGCGCTCAGGCCGTCTCGCCCTGAGACGCCTGGGCGAAGCCCGTGTAGGCCCGGATGCCCAGCCTCGGGTCGTACTCGCTCCAGCCGTCGCCGGCCCCGCCGCCGGAGCTCGCCCGCTCGTAGAGGCGCCGCACCTGGTTGAGCTTGGCGCTGGCGTCGTCGGCAAGGTAGACGATCCAGGCGTTCATGGTGCGGGGGAGCACCGGGGCCCCGTGCTCCAGGAGCCCGTGATGACTGAGGATGCAGTGCAGGAGCTCCTCCAGCAGATCCTCGGGGAAGCCCGGTACCTGACGCGCACGCTCTTCGACCCAGCGCGCCCCCAGGAAGACGTGCCCCAACAGCTCCCCGGGTCGCGTGTAGGAGAACCCGTGGCCCTGCTGCTCGAACTCCTGAAGCTTGCCGACGTCATGCAGCAGCACCGCCGCCGTGACCAGGTCGGGGTCGGTGTACTCCGGGTGCAGGGCACAGAGGGCGCGGGCTACCTCCACCATCTCCAGCACGTGCTCCAGGAGCCCGCCCAGATAGGCGTGGTGCACCTCCTTGGCCGCCGCCGCACGGGCGAAGGCCTCCCGAGCCTCGCCCTGCGGCCCCAGCGCCTGCTTCAGCAGGTGCTGGAGGTAGGGGTTTTGCACGCCGTCGATGACGGCGTCGAGGCGCTCGAGCAGCTCGCGGACCGGAAAGCGCGACGCCGGCAGGAAGTCGCGGAGATCCACCCCGTCCTGGGCGGTGGCCACGCGCAGCTTGTGCACCCGGATCTGCAGGCGCCCGCGGAACTCCTCCACCGTGCCCATGACCTTGACGATGTCGCCGTTCTCGAAGGCCTCGTACAACTGCGCGGCATTATCCCAGGCCAGGGCCGGGAGCCAACCCGTCCGGTCGCCCAGTCGCAGGCGCAGGTAGCGGCGATTGTTGTCCGCGGTCGTGGCCAGCACCTTGTCCTGGGCGGCGAAGAAGTCCAGGATGGCGTCACCGCGCCGCAGCGAGCCGATCCACTGCTGCTTGGCCATCGGTCTCCTCCTGGGCAGAGCCTACGGCCGGGTGCGACGCATGTCAACGCCAGGATCCGCCACGCACGCAGCGAACTGGTCCTTCTGGACTCGAACGGGGAAGCTCGGGGGGCACGATGGCATGGCAGCCAACGCCCTGTTCCGGCCGCGCCATGAGTCGATGATCTTCGGCGTCTGCGCGGGCCTGGGGCGCTACTTCGACGTAGAGCCGGTGCTGATCCGCCTGCTCTTCGTCCTGCTGGCCTTCGCGGGCGGCTTCGGCATCGTCGCGTACGTCGTGCTGGCCATCGTCATGCCCTCGGAGCGCTCGGTGGGCCGGGAGAGCCGCGAGGTCCTCCAAGAGAACGTGCAGGAGATCCGGGAGGCCGCCACCATCGCAGGCCAGGAGCTGACCGAGACGCTGCGATCCGGCCGGGCCGCCGGGCGTCGCCGTCACCTCCTGGGGATGGTCCTGGTGGTGCTGGGCGGGTTCCTGCTCATGGCCCAGTTGGGGCTCTTCTGGTGGGTGCGCTGGGAGCTCCTCTGGCCGCTGTTGTTGATGGGGCTCGGGATGCTACTCCTGCTGCGCCGGCCCGGGCGACCGTGAGGAGGCCGGGTCGGGCGGCGGGGTGCCAGATAACCCTGAGGAGGAGGCGGTACGCGTGGATCGCGTGACGATGGTGCCGCAAGTCGTCCTCATGGGCCCGGGGCCATCCCTGGTCCATCCCGCCACCCTTCGAGCGCTGGCCGCGCCGACGCTGGGCCATCTGGACCCGAGGTTCCTGGCCATCATGGACGAGACGGTCAATCGCCTGCGAGAGGTCTTCGAGACCACCAACCGGCTGACGTTGCCCGTCTCGGGCACCGGCACCGCCGGCATGGAGACGTCGCTGGCCAACGTATTGGAGCCCGGGGATCGGGTGGTCGTCGTGGTCGCCGGGTACTTCGGCCAGCGCATGGTGGAGATGGCCCGCCGCCTCGGCGCTGAGGTGGACGTCGTCGAGGTGGAGTGGGGGCGCGCCGCCGACGTGGAGGCGGTGGCGGCCGCCCTGCGCAAGGGCCGCGCGCCCAAGGCCGTGGCCCTGGTCCATGCCGAGACCTCGACGGGCGTGCTGCAGCCGTTGCGCGAGATCGCCGCGCAGGCCCACGAGGTGGGGGCCCTGGTGGTGGTGGACGCCGTCACCTCCCTGGGCGGCGTGCCCGTGGCGGTGGACGCCACCGGCATCGACGTCTGCTACTCCGGCAGCCAGAAGTGCCTGAGCTGCCCGCCTGGCCTGGCGCCGGTGACGGTCTCGCCGCGAGCGCTGGAGGCCATGGAACGCCGGCGCCATGAGGTGTACTCGTGGTACCTGGACCTGCGGCTTGTGGCTCGGTACTGGGGCCAGGAGCGCTTCTACCACCATACGGCGCCCGTCAACATGATCTACGCCCTGCACCAGGCGCTGGGGCTGGTCCTCGAGGAGGGGCTGGCGGCTCGCTTCGAGCGGCATCGCCAGGTTTCGAGGGCGCTTTGGGCCGGCCTCGAGGCGATGGGCCTGCGGTTGGCGGTCGAGGAGCCGAGCCTGCGCATCCCGAGCCTGACCACGGTCTGGGTGCCCGAGGGCGTCGAGGACGCGCCGATCCGCCAGGCCCTGCTGCACGAGCATGGCATCGAGATCGGGGGCGGCCTGGGCTCGTGGAAGGGGCGGGTGTGGCGCATCGGGACCATGGGCGAGTCCGCCCGGATGCGCTACGTCATCCAGTTGCTGGGTGCCCTGGGGGCTCTGCTCCGGCGAGCAGGCGTCCGCGTCGACGTCGATGCGGCCCTGGCGGCGGCGATGTCCGTCGGGCAACCGGCGACTTGACGCCGGGAGGACGTCCCCATAAAATAGGGTCGCTGTGGCGCGCTCGTAGCTCAGGGGATAGAGCGTCGGCCTGCGGAGCCGAAGGCCGGGAGTTCAAATCTCCCCGAGCGCACCACCCTTTTTTGTTCCCATCGGCTCCTTCCCGAGCAGGCTGGACCGGGGGTGCAAGGAGGCCATCGCTTCCGCTCGACTCGATCAGCGGCCCGTGCCCGAGCGGCTGCCCGAGGACCGCGGCCGGCTCGAGGAACTGGGCATCCACGCCGAGCCCTTCACCGAGCAAGATCAGATCGTCATCCGGCGGCAGATGGGGCACCGGCCTCGCCTGGCGCTGGGTGTCGTCCGCCGGTGCCGTTATGGCTACCCGCAGGTGCTCATCTTCGCGCCCCTCCTCGTCGGCGAGTCGCGGATCTCGCCCAACAGCACCCTTTGCTGGCTCTCGTGCCCGCTGTTGGTGCGGGAGGTGGACCGCATCGAGAAGGAGGGCGAGATCGAGCGCTTCGAGCACCTGGTGAGCGTCGACGAGGCGTTGCGCGACGCCGTCGCCGACGCTCACCGCACCACGGCTCGCATCCGCATGGAGCTGGTGCCCGAGGAGTGGCGCGCTCGCCTCTCGGCCGAGCGGCCGCGGGACCACTGGATCCTGGCGGAGACGGGCATCTCGGGCATCACCCGCCCCGAGCACGTCAAGTGCCTGCATGCCCACCTGGCCGACTTCCTGGCCCGGGGTCGCAACCCCATCGGTGAGGAGGTCGCCCGCCGCTTCGAGGGCGAGGACGTCCCCGTCCAGGGCACCGAGACCTGCTGGCGCTTCTGCACACCCGAGGGTGCCAGCGAGACCCTTCGGGCCGAGGGCCCTGACGACCCCGCCGACGAGGAAGACTGAGGCAAGACAGGAAATTCATGGTCTTGTGTCGAATGACGTCACCCCAGCAGCGTGCCCGGGGTTTGGGGTGACGACAGCGGGGGTGTGCCAGGTGCCTTGGGCCGCCTACCTCGGGCTGGGGTTGGTGGGGGTGGCGGGCGCCGGCTACATCTGGAGCTGGAGACAGGTCTACCTCCAACGCCGACGGTTTCGGTTCATCACCCACCGGCAGCGGCAGATCCTCCAGTGGTGGCGCACGGCCTTCCTCGTGGCCGTGCTGGGCACGATGGCCGGCGCGATGGCGGCCTTCGTCTCGGGTCTCCTCCTCGCGTGACCAGGCGTCGAGGCAGGCCATTGCATGATCGGCGTGA
>SPLK01000232.1_pt1 | contig 18978 bp, 18 predicted proteins | sample 2456111 | NCBI WGS metagenome assembly SPLK01 (sample SAMN11156906, study PRJNA527647) | hot springs metagenome | biome: Geothermal region; feature: Hot spring; material: tree branch in hot spring; isolation source: hot spring sediment rich in lignocellulosic material ... | reverse complement strand
ATTTCTATGAAGTAGACATTGTTATCTTTGACATACTTTAAAACCTCTTCTTTTGTCTTTGGAAAACTACCTGTCATATTTTTTCCCTCCCTTTTTCTTAAGATTTATTTATTAGAAAATTTTGATAATAAAAATTTTTATCCCTTCCCACCTCCTTAGGAATTTGATACTTTCTTAGTAGGGCATCGTCGCCCCCAAAAACGTCCTTGTTAGAAGCTTTTAATATGTTATTCTAAAGTTAATTTTTTGTCAATATCTACTTTTTAAAAAGGCAAACGGCAATATATTTCCGAATATATCTAAAAAATTTTATATAGCTCTTTCTCCTCTTTCTCCAGTTCTTATCCTTATTGCGTCGGCTATTTCTGAAATAAAAATCTTTCCGTCACCTATTTCTCCAGTCCTTGCGCTTTCTATTATTACTCGAACGATATTTTCTACTTCAGAATCTTTTACTACCATCTCTATTTTTATTTTTGGTATTAACTCAATTCTATATTTCTCTCCTCTCCACTGCTGAACAATTCCTTTCTGTTTCCCATGACCCTCTACCTCACTAATCATCAATCCAGAATATCCTATTTTATTCAATGCTTTTCTTACATCGTCTAGTTTCTCAGGTCTAATAATAGCTTCAATTTTTTTCATTTTCTCACCTCCTCAGGTTTTACTACACTTATAAAAGAGATATTGGGTTTACGGATTAAAAACTCTGGATATGCAGAGTTTCCGTGTTCTCCAATATCTAATCCTTCAATCTCTTCCTGTAGACTCACCCTTATTCCTATGGTCGATTTTAGTATGTACCAAGTTATTAAGGAAGTCAATAATACAAATATTCCTACAGATAAAACACCTAGTAGTTGAATTGAAAGAAGCTTCAAACCGCCACCAAAAAGTAGTCCATTTACAGTAGAGAAACTTGTTACACCTTCTTTTGCGAATATTCCTACACTTAATGTTCCAAAGACTCCATTTACCAAATGAACAGATAAAGCTCCCACAGGGTCGTCTATTTTTATCCTATCAAAGAATATTACTGAGACTACTACTAAAAATCCTGCTATTAGTCCTATAACAATGGAGCTTGGAATATCTACAAAAGCACAAGGAGCAGTTATAGCTACAAGACCTGCCAAACAGCCATTCAGAGTCATTCCTAAATCAGGTTTCCCCAATAAGATCCATGAGGTAATAGTAGAACTTAATATTGCTGAAGCTGCCGCAGTGTTTGTTGTAATAACAATATGTGAGATTGCTTGAGGATCAGCACTCATAGTAGAGCCTGGATTAAATCCAAACCATCCTAGCCATAAAACAAAGGTCCCAAGGGTTGCTAAGGACAGATTATGACCAGGGATAGGTTTTATGCTACCATCGTCAGTGTATTTGCCAAATCTCGGGCCCAATAATATAGCTCCTACTAAAGCTGCCCATCCTCCTACAGAATGAACCACTGTAGAACCTGCAAAATCAAGCATCCCTAATTTAGAAAGGAATCCCCCTCCCCATATCCAATGTCCTACTATAGGATATATAAACATGGACATAATAAAGGAAAATATTATAAAAGAAATATATTTTATTCTTTCTGCTACCGCTCCAGAAACTATAGTTGCAGCAGTTCCACAAAAAACAAGCTGGAAGAAAAATTTTGCGAGAAGAGGAACTCCTGCCCAAGATATGGAAGAATATACACCTCTATATGCCTCTCCTGTTGCGGGAGAATTGTCAGGGCCTGAGAGAAAGAACAATCCTTTTAAGCCTACGAAGGGTGTTCCATCTCCAAACATTAATCCCCATCCCAGGATGAGATATCCTAAAGAAGATATGGCAAAAACTATAAAATTTTTAGAAAGAATATTCACAGTATTTTTTACCCGGGCAAATCCAGATTCAACCATTGCAAAACCTAAATTCATGAAAAATACAAGCATACCGGTAAATAAAACCCAAATAGTATCAAGAATAACTTTGTTTTCCATTTCCTTCACCTCCAAATTCTTAGATTTTGGAAAGGTTCTTAATTTTTAAAGTTCCTGATTTTAATAGACTTGCAAATCACCTCCTTTTATAGAAAATTTGTTTCCTTGCTGTTTTTGACGCCCTTGTCTAAGGATTAGTTTGGATAAAATAATATATTAAAATTAGTTTTTTGTCAACATCTAATTTCTTAAAAGGCAAACGGAAAGTTATTGCCGACAAAATAAATTTTTTTATTTTATAAGGATTAAAGTTGAAGTTCGTAGTAAAATGAAACAAATTTTAGATAGCTGTTTGTATCATACTTATGAGGATTTGAAGATGGCAGTACGCTTAATCCAGAGTTATGCGCCCTGTTAGGTTTTTAGCGTATATATAAACAATTCAAGAAAGAAAAAAAATAAAAGTTCATTTTTCTGGCAACCTCCAATAACTCCAAAACCCCGGGGGATCGACAGAAAGGTAATTTTTGGCATGAAATCCTCTTTACTACTTAATTTTTTTTTGTGATATATTATCCCTAAAATTGTAGCTTTCCTATGAGGGTATTAAAATAAATTTTGTAGCGTTTATGTAGTGTTAACGGGTTTGTAGCGTGCCTATAAGGGATTGAAACAAGAGAGACTTGAAGTGAATATTAATTGATAGAAATTAGGTTTTGAAAGTGGAAAAAACTATGCCTAAAATATCTGCTTGTGAAAAATATTTTGACAGATATGAAGAATGGTTTGAAAAAAAATGAATATGCTTATCAATCAGAATTAGATGCTGTAAAACTGTTTATGCCAAAATTTGAAAAAGTATTAGAAGTAGGAATTGGAACTAGAAAGTTTACCTTTAAGCATAAAAACTGTTTTATTTCTAAAAAATTTTCAAAAATTAAATTTGTAGGGTCTAATTTTGACTCTTTGCGCTTTTATAATTAAATCCAAAAAGGAAAGGGGGAGGTAATTGGCGTAGAAATGAAAAAGTTTTTGTTGATAAGTTTAGTTTTGTTCTCCATGTTTTTTCTTGCGGGATGTAATTTTGAGATGAATTCAGAGATATATCTTAGTGATGTTTATGGGCTTTTAGAAAATCCTGAACTTAGCCTTTTTGTTCCAACTACAATTAAGTTAGAGATAGTTAGTGAGGATAATTTTAAACAATATAAAGATAGGATTACCGATATCTTGTCTGATTACTTTGGAGAGGTATCTAATATAAGATATGAAGAGGAGAATCTTAGTGGTTTTTATGTAGGAGATATTGAGGTGCCTTTATTATTGAAAAAGTCATTGGAGAGTATAGTGAGCTTTTCTGTGGATAAGGTTGGAAATCTTATAATGAATTTTGACGAGGAAAACTTTAATGTATTGGCAAAAACAATTTTAGAAGAATTCTTTTATAGCTTCGATCCGAAGGATTTATTTTTTAATATAACCCTAATTAATGATATGAAGAGAGACATAAATATAGAAGTTCAAGGGGTTTATATTAATGGTAGGCCATATCCTTTTTTGGAGAAGATAGTTTTAAAAAATAGACAAAAATTGGTAATAACCTTTTCAAATGTTCTAAAAGATTATATGATAAGAGAAGGTAAAGTGAGTTTTGTGAAGATCTATTGGTGAGGGGATAGATGAAAGAGGATGTTCTTTTTGAGTTAGAAGAAAAAGAAAAATACACTATTTTATCTTTCCGTATGGAGAAAAATTTAGTTCCTTCTGCACTTTATAATCTTTCTCCTCCAAATGTAAATACAAGAAAAGGGCTGATATTGAATGGTAGGGGACCTATATGGTTGTATGCATTTTTAGTTCATTTTTATCATCCAACTCCATTTTTGGCAGTTTATGATCCGAGGGTGGGAGCAGTAGTTATAGCATCGCACGTTCCAGAATTTAGGCCTGGTGATGTTTTGGATATTTATTTAGGGGAGGGGTGAAAACTTGGATGACGTTAAGATTTTACTTTCTGCTCTTTTTCATGATTTAGGAAAAGTACTTGAGAGGACAAAGGAATATTATACGAGGGAACTTTCAGAGAGATTTGCTAAAGTTGAATATGCTCATCCTAAATTTTCTGCTTTCTTATTGGAAACCTTAGCCAAAGAGAAATCAGAATTATCTAATTTCTTAAAGGAGCATCTCACAGAGGAAGTTATAGATTTAGTTTTATTTCATCATAATCCACAAAATGATTATGGACAGATAATTCAAATTGCTGATTGGCTTGCGTCGTCAGAAAGAGAGGAAAATCAAAGTCAAAAAGAGCATTATGTAAATATAGTTCTAAGTGGGCCTTTTAAGAAGGTTGATGAAGAGGCTAAAGATATAAAATATCCGTTGACTACCTTAGAAAATATTTTCCCCAGCTCTGGTGATGTTAAGGCTAGTGATGAAAGTTATAAAAGATTAGTAAATCCACTTTTAAAACTATTTCCCAAGGTTAATAATATAGATCAGTTATTAACCTTGTTTGAATTTTACTTATCCCAAGTTCCTGCTCAAACCACAGGTTATGAACCAGATATCTCTATTTATGACCATTCTCGAATAACAGCAGGGTTAGCCCATGCTCTATATAAAGATTATAAAAATAATTTGTTGAATAAAAATGGTCTTAACAAAATAAAAGATCTTTTAAGAGATAGGAAAAAGGTTGATACGGCAGGCGAAGAGATTTTCAACCGAAAGCTATTTACCTTCATAGTAGGGGATATTTCTGGAATACAAAGTTTTCTCTTTAATGTCTCTTCAGAAAGAGCAGGTAGAATGTTAAAAGGTAAATCTGTTTTCATAGATCTTCTATCTAGGTATTCTGCCAAATTTATATTGGATAGTACAGGATTTACAAGAGTAAATACTCTATACCTTGGAGGAGGAAATTTCGAACTCTTACTATCTTATATTCCTGAAGACGAATTAACAAGATTAAGAAACTATATTATAGAGACCTTGTGGAAATTTGTAGGAGATGATCTTTATCTTAGTATAGAGTGGGATTATCTCTCAATAAATGACCTTCTGAACTTTATCAATAAAAGAGAAGAGATTATGTTGAAAGCTAATCAGAGGAAAAAGAAGAGATACAGTACTTTGGAGAACTTTTACGATTTGATTTTTGTTCCTAAAAGTGAAGACATAAAAGAAGGAGAATACTGCACTATATGTGGCAAGAAAAAAGTAGAAGATGCAAGTTTGCAAGATAGATGGTGTAAAACTTGTCAATCCTTTGTAGAGCTAACTGGTAAATTAAGAAATGCCTCTTTCTTAATTGAAGAGAGAGTAAATATACCTTCAAAAGATCCTGAAACTTGGGACGAATTCTTTGAAAAACTGGGATACCGTATTGGTTTTGTTAATGATTTCTCACGTTTAGGGCAAACTAGTAAAAAGATATATCAGTTGGAAGATGTTTATATAAAAGATGGATTTATACCCGATGGATTTTTGCTTGGAAGTTTCAAGATTATAGAAAGTAATTTTGAAGAGATTGCTAAAGGAAATATTGTAGGAGACTATGGCGATAAGAAGCTTGCTTATCTAAAAATGGATGCGGATAATATGGGGGAAATTTTCAAAAAATTAGGGGATAAAGAAAAGGAGAGAGAAGGATTAGCCTTAACAAGATATGAAATATTGAGTAGAAGAATAGAACTTTTCTTTGGAAAAGGAGTACTTGATTTAATAAAGGATAAAAGAGAGAAAGGTTATTTATATCCAGTGTTTGTAGGAGGAGATGATCTATTTATAATAGGTACCTACAATGAGATAAACAATTTGGTGAAGGAGATAAGGGAAAAATATTTGGAATATACAGGCTCTCAAGAAATATTCACTATATCGACAGGTATGGGATATTTCCCTGATAATTTTCCTTTAATAAGGGGTGCTCGTATAGTAGAGGAATTTCTTGAGAAAGCTAAAAATTTTGTCTACCCCGAGGAGGAAAAGCCTAAGAAGAATAAGATATGCGTGGATGGTGAAGTATTAAGCTATAAAGAATATGAAGAAGCTTTAGATATTGCTAATGAATTAACTAAGAGGATATTAGGAAATAAGGAGGAGAAGCAAAAATCTGAAGAGGGCAAGTCAAATGGTCAAACATCTCGTGCAGTAATCACAAAAATAGAAAGGTCAATTAAGGGATTTAATCCGCTTTTAGAGCAAAGCTTAAATAGAAAGATTAGCCCTCCTGCTGTTTGGAGATTCATGTATTATTTGAGGGATTATAAAGATATTGGAGAAAGATTGTTAAATATACTCTTAAAGAATTTATTAGGGGAGGGTGAGAAGATTAGAAATCCTAGGCTTATCCTTGTAGCTACTAAGATTGCGAGAATGAAAACTAGGAAATTGGAAGGGGGAAAGAATAAATGAATGAGAAAAATTTTCCTCAACAGAAACAGAATTTAGAGGAAAGATGGCGTGGAGACGTAAGAAGACTTTTAGGAGAAGATTTTGTGGAGAGGGCTCTTAGTTTTCAGGATTTAGAGATTGAAATATTTAAGAATTTTAACAATAGAATACAGGAATTTGTTAAAGATATAGCAAACAATATTACTACATCCAGTCTTAGAAAGATTTATGATTTAATAAAGAATTCTAAAGATGCTTCAGACTTACTTCTTGCACTTCCATATATGGCTTATATGGTTGGGAAGGAAGAAAAAAGTTATAAGAAGGAAGCTTTAGGTAAGCTGTATGTGGTACTTAAGGATTCTATAGAAAAAATTAAAAATGATGAAAGACAAGTAAAAAATCTTAAAAAATTCGCAGAAGCCTTGGTAGCTTATCAAAAATTATACGGGGGGAAGGAGGAGAGATAATGGATAAATTTATAGGAAGATTATTTACAGAGGGAGATATTAGATTGTTAACAGGTTTACATATTGGAGGATCAAGAGAGATGGTAGAAATAGGAGGTCTTGATAATCCAGTTATAAAGACTATAGAAGGAGTACCTTATATACCAGGATCATCTTTAAAGGGGAAAATAAGATGTTTGTTAGAAAGAGCAAGAGAAATTAAACCTCCAAAGCAAAGTGGAGAGCCTTGTGGTTGTGGCGAGTGTGAAATATGTTTACTTTTTGGATCTCATAGCGATAGAAACAAAAACTTGTCGAGGCTTATCATTAGAGATTCATTTTTAGACCAAGATGATTTTAAGAGGAGTTTTGGTGAATATTTTGATAGAGACATTGAGTATACAGAGGAAAAGACAGAGAACATAATAGATAGGATAGATGGTACCGCAAAGCATCCAAGAACTATGGAAAGAGTTCCTGCTGGAGCAAAGTTTAAATTTTCAAGTAGTATAGCTTTTTATGAGGGTGATGATGTGGAAAAGTTAGTTAAAACTTTTGTTGAGGGAATGAGAATGCTGGAGGACGATTATTTGGGGGGTAGTGGTACTCGTGGATATGGACATATAAAATTTGAAAATCTTTCTTTTTATATAAAACCCTATGAGAGTTACTATAAAGATAATGAGAAAAAAGAAATAAGTAAAGGTGTAGAATTGACCGATAAAGGGATAATAGAATTATTGGTGAAAGAGCTAAAGGAAGTGTTAAAGAAGTGAAAAGAGGGGAATAAGTAATGAGGGTTGAGATTTTTAAATTATTCAAAGAGGGTCCTATTTTGTTACATATAGGGCTCCGTAGAATGGATAGAACTTCTACTATAGTTCACTCAGATACTTTGTTTTCTGCTCTAAGTAATTCTCTTGTTAAGCTTTTGGGCGAGGAGAAGTTTAAAACTTTTGAGGAGAAACTGATTATATCTTCCCTTTTCATAGGTTTAAGGATGCCTAATTTTGACATTTTATTTGTACCTATGCCCGATATATTTATTAAATTGCCTCGTGATAAAAGTGATCAACATAAAAAGTATAAGAAGATTCAATGGATATCTTTAAAGGCTCTTGGGAAAATTTTAAACTTCTTTGATAAAGAAAATCTCTCTATAAATTTGGAAAATTTAGATGATTTTAGTTTTTTGAATAGCAAATTTTTAGTAGCGAAAGAAGAGTTTGAGGAGATAAAAGAAGAGATAGACTTTATAGGTACTATTCTTGAACCTAAGGTAAGTGTAAATAGGGAGAGTAGTGTTTCAGAAAATTTATTCTTCCAAGAAAATCTTATTTTATGGCCTATAAAGACTTCTGATAATGTAGAGATAAGACCATTTTTGTACTTCTTTAAAAAAGAGGACCCTGATTTAGATAGCATTTTTATTCCTACTTTAAACCTCTTCATTGAGGAAGGGATAGGCGGAGAAAGGAGTACAGGAAAAGGTACTTTTGATTATTACGAAAAAGAGCTTACCGATTTGCCTGATGAAGGAAATTTGGAAATTACTCTTTCTCTTACTACTCCAATGAGGGAAGAGATAGATAATTTGATTTATTATCAGATTATAAAAAGAGATGGCTTTGTTTTTTACAATGCTCCTAAAGGATTTAGGAAAAAAGTACACTATAAAGTGAAAGAGGGGGCTTTAGTGAAGTCCCCTTATGTTGGAGAAAATATTGATGTCTCACCAGTGGAAGAGTTAAGGGTAATATCTTATGGAAAGAATTTGGGTTACAAATTTTCTTAATTCAAAGGGGGAGGATTAAATGAAATTGAATATTACTACAATAACCCCTACGATAGTAAGAAGTGGAGAAGAAATCTCTACAGTTTCAGAGTGCATAATAGAGGGTGATAATCTTTATATTGTAAACAAAGATAAATTGATAAACTTTTTGAAAACAAAAAAGGATAATGTCAAGATAATAGAGGAGCTTTCTAAGACAGTGCTTGAAGGCCAAAATTTAAAAAGATTTTTAGATAAGAATAATATTCCTATAAATGAAGTATGTGAGCCACCATTAAAATTGAGCGAAAGAATAGATGATTATAGAAGGAAAAGCATATATTTGCCAATGACCTCTTTAAAAAGGGCTTTTATTCCTGGAAGTACTATAAAAGGAATATTGAGAAATGCCTTACTCTTTCATTATTATCTTAGTACTAAAAAAGAACTACCTCAAAGAGGAGATTCTAAAAAAGATAATTCTCCTTATATAGGGGAAGATGTGTTAAGAAACGAAAATAAAATATCTACAGATATAATGAAATATGTAATAGTTAGAGATAGCAGTAGTATAAATTTTGAAGAATTAAGAGCATACAAAATTCAGAGAATTCCTCATAGGAAACTTTGGCAAATTATAATTGCAATACCTCCTCAAAGAAAATTTTCCATTGAAATATGTATTAAAAAAGACAAGAATTATAATGGACCAGGTTTTTGGAGAGAGTTTTTTGAGAAAGACTCTGAAGTTAAGTTATGGGAATATCTAAAGGATTATTCTAACAGGCTTATTGATAAAGAGTTAGAAATATTAGAAAACTTAAGAAGAAAGAATTCAGGAAATGAAAATGATGGGGAAAGAAAGAAGATATTTGATGACTTTATTAAGCACTATGAAGAAATACAAAAGAGAATGTTTAATAAAAATGTCATCTTTATTCCTATAGGATTCGGAAAGACATACTATTTTAATTCTTTAGGATATTTTTTAAGTAGTAATGTACCTATTCGTAGAAAAAATGTAGATCTTAAGTTTTACCCTTCAACTCGATGGGCAGTGGAGATAAATGAAAAGTATTATCCCTTAGGATGGTGTGCACTAACAAGAAGTGAATAAATTAATTGTTGGTTTTGTACCAAAAGATAGCCGAGAGTTTGCATATGTAGTAGATAGTAAAAAGTATAAAGGGTATTCTACTATTGAGGCTTTGGCCTCTTATTTTTTACAAGACTCAGTAAATTTTAGGATATTACTTCTTAGACCCGAATCTTTAGACGAGTCTTGGGAAGAAGATTTAAGAAGACGATTAATTGGTGTTGGAACGAGAGAAGAAAATATATTAACTTGTAAATTTCCTACCAATGGAAGTTATGATGGAAAAAGGTTTATTACTGATCCTAAAATTATTTCAGATTTTATTTTCTTAGCTTTAAAGGAAAATTATAAAGAGGAAAAGGAAGTTATATTAGATGTATCAAGGGGGTTAAACTTCTTAGTCCTTAGTGCTGTAGAAGCTTATAGAAGATTTATTGTTGCTATTAAAGCTAAAAATATTTTGAATAGAGGAAACATACTTAACTTCAAATATGTATACCTTACTCCTTTGGGAGAGGGAGGAGGCTTAAGCGAGATAAGGTTAGAGAAGATTGATGCTCCTTTCTTTTTTGATTATTTTAAAAATTATGATAGATTGCCTTTTGATTTTGAGACGGAAAAGAAGGAAGAATTGTGCATGAAATTTAATTTCATAAAGAAGTACATTACTCAAATAGTAAACACTTGTATATACACTGTAAAAAGAGGTTTTGTTTTGGCTTTTCTAACCATTATAGATTGGAAAAAGGTTGAGGAATTTTTGAAAGAGGCAGAGGATAAATTAAATTTCTTAGCTTTAATGGATTTAGATTCTGAGCTCTCAGAATGGGAGAAAACTTCGGAGGGAGAAGAAATTATTAAGAGGAAATATACCATGAATTATCCTTTGGGAAATCTCTGGATTTATATAAACCTATTAAAGGCTTTCTTGGAGATTTATTATGAGTATAGAGATAAAATTTTTATAGAAAATGATCTGAAATGGGTAAAGATAGAGACACTTAAAGATTTTAACGAAAGGATAATTAATGGTGTTTTTAAAGAATATGGAACAAATGTGATTTTAGGCAATGAGTTAGAAAAGTTTGAGTTTTCTTTCAAAAGAGGAGAAATTAGAGAAAGTAAAGGGGGACATTCGGATATTTTGAGAAACTTCAATGCTCATGCAGGACTCATATTGGATTTTTTGGAACAAGATCCTAAAAAAGGTGCTATAACTTATAAGAAAGAAATACATAACAAGATTAATAGTTTTTTGAGGGAATGGCAAAAAGAAATTGAAACATATAAAAGTTGAATTTAAAAAGGGTGAGAAGAATGAAGGCAATGCTCCTTAGAGAAGTGAAAGATTTTACTGTATGGCAAGATCCTCTTTCTCTTGAAGAGGTTTCTATCCCTATTCCAAAGGAGAAAGAGATTTTGATAAAGGTTTCTGCTTGTGGAGTTTGTAGGACTGACCTTGATATTGTAGAGGGGAGACTTCCTCCTACTAAATTACCTTTGATTTTGGGACACCAAATTGTGGGCACGGTTGTGGATAAGGGGAAAGATGCTAATAAATTCCAAATTGGAGATAGGGTTGGAGTTGCATGGATAAATCATTCTTGTGGGGTGTGTAGGTTTTGTAGATCTGGTCAGGAAAATTTATGTGATGATTTCAAAGCTACGGGAAAAGATGTGGATGGAGGATATGCAGAGTATACGGTTGTCTTGGAGGATTATGCTTATAAAATTCCTCAAAATTATTCTGATGAAGAAGCAGCACCACTTTTATGTGCCGGTGCAATAGGATATAGGTCGGTTAAGCTTTCTAATATAAAAAATGGGGATAATATTGGACTTTCTGGATTTGGAGCCTCAGGCCATTTAGTGTTGAAGATAATAAAGTATCTTTATCCAGATTCTAAGATATTTGTTTTTGCAAGAAGTGAAAGAGAAAGAGAGCTGGCAAAGGAATTGGGGAGTTACTGGACAGGAGATTTTGGTGAAGTTACTCCCTTTAAACTAAATGCTATTATTGACACTACTCCTGTATGGAAAACTATAGTCTTAGTACTTAGGAACTTGGAAAAGGGAGGAAGATTGGTTATAAATGCCATAAGAAAGGAAAATCAAGACAAAGACTTTCTCATTAACTTGAATTATGAAAGAGATTTGTGGATGGAGAAGGAGATAAAAAGTGTTGCTAATATAACAAGGAGAGATGTAGAAGAATTTTTAACATTAGCAGAAAAGGTTGATTTAAAACCAGTGGTTGAAGTATATAAGCTGGAAGAGGCTAATAAGGCATTAAGAGATCTTAAAGAGGGAAGGATAAGAGGGGCAAAAGTTTTGAAAATGAGCTAACTTTCTTTATTATTTAATAATTCTAAAACTTAAATTTTTATGCTTGAAATTCCTACTTAAATAGTATAAAATAAAAAATGAATTGTTTATATTTTTAGGCCAAAATAGTTTAATACTTAAGGAGGTATTTTTATGAGTGAGCTTTTTGGTTTCAGAAAAGATAGAAAAGAAATGCTAAAAGAATTAATTAGAAAGATTCATAAGGGAGAAGATCCCGAAAAATTAAAAGCTCAATTTAGGGAACTTTTTGGTAGTGTTACAACTACAGAGATAGCACAAATTGAACAAGAGTTGATTCAAGAAGGTATGCCAAGAGAGGAAGTAATGAGGCTTTGTGAAGTACATCTTGCAGTATTTCAGGAGGCTTTAGATAAGGATAAACCTTCTGCTCAGTTGGGACATCCTGTGAATATTTTGATGGAGGAGCACAAAAAATTAATAGAGTTTTCAGATAAATTGAAAAAAACCATAGAGGAGCTTAGAGAAATAGGTGATTATGATAGAGGTAAAGATAAAATATTAGAAATCAAGGAAATTACAGATCATTTTAAGGAATCAGAAAAGCATTATTTGAGGGAAGAAAATGTCCTCTTCCCCTATTTAGAAAAGCATGGGATAACAGAGCCACCTGCTATTATGTGGATGGATCATGATAAGATTAGAGCAATTAAAAAGGATTTATATAAAATAGTGGATAACTATAATAGTATGAGTTTTGATGAGTTTATAAGAAGAATTGGGGTTGTGGCTATTGAGCTTGGAGATATGTTAGCTTCTCACTTTTACAAAGAAAATAATATTTTATTCCCTATGGGACTTCACGTAATATCCGAAGAGGAGTGGAAAGATATAAGGCTACAATTTGATGAAATAGGGTATTGTTGTTTTACTCCTCCTGATGTGATAACTCCTATAGAGGTAGAGAAGAAGGAGATATCAAGTGTTCAGCAAGGTATGGTTAATTTACCTACAGGAAGCCTAAGTCTTATTGAGTTGGAGGCAATTCTAAATACCCTTCCTGTGGATATAACCTTTGTGGATAAGAATGATGAGGTAAGATATTTCAGTGAGACAAAGGATAGAATTTTTGTGAGGACAAAAGCTGTGATTGGTAGAAAGGTTCAGCAGTGTCATCCTCAGAAAAGTGTTCATATAGTGGAAAAGATATTAGAAGAGTTTAAGAAGGGTACAAAGGATCATGCAGACTTCTGGATAAATATGAATGGAAGGCTAATATATATAAGGTATTTTGCTGTAAGAGATAAAGAAGGGAACTATTTAGGTACTTTGGAGGTCACACAGGACGTAACAGAAATCAAAAAGCTTGAAGGAGAAAGAAGACTTTTAGATTGGTAAATGGGATAGCTGTCCTCTCTTTTACGGGAGGACAGCTTTTTTAACTAATTTTATCCTTATCATTTAAAATTTGTATTCATCAAGTGCTGATTTTTTATGATATAATTAAAATCTAAGCATATAGAGATAATTTGATAAAACATGCTTAATGAAAGATGGAAAAAGTATTGATAAGAGCTGTTAATAAAAAAGATATTGATTCAATTTACAATTTACTTAAAGAGCTTTATGAAACAATAGAGGATAAAAGCGGTTTAGACATTGATAGAGCTTATGAAAATCTTCAATTTTTTATAAGCAATGATAATAATCTTACTTTTGTAGCAGAGTGGGAAGGTAATATAGTAGGATTTATAAGCGTTTTTATAAGGAAAACAATTCTACATACATTACCTTCTGCATTGATAGAAGAATTGGTTGTTGACAAAAATTATAGGGGAAAAGGTATAGGTAAAAGGTTGATTGAGGCAGTAATAAAAAAATGTGAAGAATTAAATATAGGTGAAATTGAAGTGAGTACTGAGATAACTAATATAAATGCGAGAGAATTTTATAAAAGTGTGGGATTTAAAGAAAAAGGTATACTTTTGGAAATGGATTTATAAGTGTTACACCCCTCTTAAAGCCTAAAAAAGTGACATAACCAATATATCTCCATCCTCAAAAAAGATATTTTTTAATCTTATCTACCCTTTTTGAGATTTTTATGTTAATATACAAAAATTTTTTTTAAAAGGGGGTTGGGAATATATGGTTGGTTTTATAGGCTATGGAAATATGGGAAGTATGCTTATTAGAAAATTCATTGAAGAAAAAGCCTTAAAACCACAAGAGATAATTGTATCTACAAGAACAAAAAGTAAACTTCAAAATTTAAAAGAAATTTATAAAGATATTAATATTGCCGAGGATAATAAAGATCTTGCAAAAAGAGCAAAATACATTTTTATCTGTGTAAAACAGCCAGAAGTTAAGGGAGTTCTAGATGAGATTAAAGATTTCCTTGATTCTGATAGGCATATTATTTCTCTTGCAGGTGCTATAACCATTGAGAACATTGAAAAAATATTTCCAGGCCAAGTCTCAAAAGTCACACCTACGGTACTTTCGGAAATAAACGAAGGAGTAACACTTATTGCGCATAACGAAAAAGTGAAAGAAGAAAACAAGAAGTATATAGAGTCTTTATTTGAGAAGATAAGTAAAGTTAAGAGGATAACAGAGGAAGATTTTCCTTTTGCTGTAGAGATAACAAGTTGTGCACCAGGATTTTTGTCTTCAATTTTTAATGAATTTATGAAATCTTCTTTGAAGCATAATAAAACTCTAAGAGAAGACGAAGTAAAAGATATGTTAGTCTATACTATATATAGTACTGCAAAATTAATTTATGAAAGGAATTTAGCTTTTGAAGATGTAATTGAGAAGGTTGCGACAAAGGGCGGGATAACGGAAGAAGGAGTTAAGGTTTTGGAGAAACATCTTACTCCAATTTTTGATGAAGTTTTTGAAAAAACTCTTGAAAAAAGAAGAATGATAAAAGAAAAAGCAGATGAACTTTTTAAAAGTTGATGAAATTAATCGGGATTAATTTTAGTATAATTATGAACCAAGATATTTCTAAACTTAGAGATTTTCTCCATAATATTATAAACCTCTTCAGATATTACCTTATTTTCATATATTACTTTAAAAGTATCACTGTAACTTACAGGAGTTCTATATCCTTCATCTGAGATTATATGATTTGCAATATCTATGCATATTTCAATTGCTATTTGTAAAGTTCTTTCTACTATTCTTTGAGTTTTCCAATCACGAGAATATTCTTCTACAGTAATATTTTTCTTAAAATTAAATTTCTATCTATCAAACCTTATACCTCCTAAAAAGAATTTGTTTCTCCTTGATAGAAAAGTCAAAAAATTCTCTTAATGTAATGGACTCAAAGGAATATCTAAAAGATGGATCTCTATCAACTATGACAATTTTATTTTCCAAAATTCTACCCTTTAATGATATGGGAGCTTCATTCAAATAAATCCCTTAGAATTTGAATTTTTTTATTAAAAAGATCTATATTTTTTGAATCTTCTAAATATACTGCAATATCGATATCACTTAAAGGGGTTATTCTACCCTTTGCAAGACTGCCGAATACATATGCAAAAACTATATCCTTGTGTTTTTCAAGAGCCTTTTTTATTTTTGGTATTATTTCTCTTAAATTCTCTAACATAACTCTTCTTCTTATACCTCCTGATTTAAGTTTAACATAAAAAATGACGTTATTTATTACCTTATATAATGGCTTAAACTCTCTTGCGAAGTGAGAACTTGTCTAAAAAAGATAGATGATTTTATAATTAGACTAAAGGAATATTAATTTTCTCTATTAAGGTGAGCTCTAATGAGAGATGATTTTAAGGATATAATTAAGATAATTTTTACATATCTTTTGATTAGTATAGTATGGATATACCTCTCTAACAGAGTTATAAGTACCTTAAATAGATTGACTTTTATGTTTTTTTCATCCTTACTTTTCTTTTTTCTACTTTACAGAGAATATAAAAAAAGAGAAGATTTAATAAAAAAATTAGAGACGGAAAAAGAAAATTTTAGTAACCTTCTTAATATTGCGAGTGATATCGTAGTTATCTTGGATAAAAGCGGAAAGGTTCAGTATATAAATGATAGAGGATGTGATTTATTAGGCTATAAAAGAGAAGAAATTATAAACAAGGATTGGTTTGAAAATTTTTTACCCGAGAGGATAAAGCATGAAACTAAAGATATTTTCTATAAAATATTAAATGGTGAAGAATCTTTGTTTATAAAAGAAGTAAAAAATCCTATTTTAACAAAAAACAAAGAAGAGATAATCATTTTATGGAGTAATGCTATTGTTAAAGAAAACAATGAGATAAAAGCGATAATAAGTTTTGGGAAGGATATTACTGAGGAAGAAATAAGTAAAGAGGAAAAGGAAGTTTTTATAGCTATAACTGAGAAAATATTTAGAATGGAAGACTTTAATTCTGCACTCCAAGTTGCATTAAACAAAATTTGTGAATTTTTTTCTGCAGTTTATGGAGAGATATGGGTTTTAGATAGTAAGGGCAGAAAACTTATACTATCTGACGTTTTTTATGCAAAAGACGATAAGTATAAATTGTTCTATGAAGATAGTAGAAAGCTCTCGTTTTTTCCTGGCGAAGGGATTCCTGGTAAATGTTGGACGGGTTTAAAATATTTAATAATAGACAATCTACAGGAAAATAAAGATTTTGTAAGAAAGAATTTAGTAAAAGAATTTAATCTCAATTCTTTAATAGCTTTCCCTATTTGTGGTAAAAATGAGTTCATAGGTGTGATTATGATTTTTAAAGAATCATTGGATTCTTTGGACAAAAAGAAGACGGAGATATCCTTATCTCTCACAAGTCAACTTGCAGGATTATTTGAAGCTAAAAAGAATGTGGAAAAAGTTGAAGAATTATTGAGATTAATTGATATTTCTGACGATGCGATAATTATTCTTGATGAAGATGATACAGTTCTATTCTGGAATCAAGGAGCGGAAAAGATGTATGGTATATCTAAAATAAATGCATTGGGGAAAAATGTTAATGAAATACTTCCTTCTACATATGAGGATAGGTCGGTTTATGAAAATGTTAAAAAGGATTTAATCACTAAGGGAAAATGGTCTGGAGAGATAGAACAGAGAAAAAGCACTGGCGAAAAGTTAATAATAGAAAGTTTTATGGAGCTTATAATGGATGAAAATAAAGGAACCTATAAAATTTATATAAGAAATACAGATATTACCATGAAAAAGAGGCTTCAAGAACAATTATTTAGAGCTCAAAAACTTGAAAGTATTGGAAATCTTGCAAGCGGTATTGCTCATGATTTAAGTAATATTTTATCTCCAATACTTATGGGAATACAGATCATTAAAAATCAGATTAAAGATGAAAGCTTAAAAGAAACTGTTAACATGATTGAAGAATCTGCAAAAAGAGGTTCTGATCTCGTTAAACAAATAGTATCTTTTATAAGAGGAAGATATTGAAACATTTAGATTAAATAAAAAGAAGATAAAAGAAACAATTAAAAGAATAAATAATTCTTCACGAGAAAGAATAAATAATATAACAATATTAAATATTGGAAAAGTAACGCCAATGTATAAGATATTAAAATCAATTAAATATGAAAATATAATTTAAAGTTTAAAAGTTTACGAAAGTCTTGATTTTAAACATTTTAGGGGGTTGTCTATAAAAATTAACCTACAATATCTTGACACTATCTACTCATATGTTTTTATTGACAAACGGAGAATTGAGGTTTATAATATATATGAAAACTTATTCAAGTGTTCAATTGAATGATAAAGAGGTGATATAAATATGGCAAAAAAAATTCAACCAATTGAAAGATGCGACTGTGATGTAATACATGAGGAAATTGTAAATAAAGTGCGAGAAAAAATGCCTCAAGAAGAAACTCTATATGATCTAGCAGAACTATTTAAAGTTTTTGGAGATTCAACAAGAATTAAGATACTCTGGGCATTAGGTGAATCAGAGATGTGCGTTTGCGATATTGCATTCTTATTAAATATGACCCAATCAGCAATTTCACATCAGCTAAGAGTCTTAAAGCAGGCTGGACTAGTAAAGAGCAGAAGAGAAGGAAAGATTGTTTTCTACTCTCTTGAAGATGAACATGTAAAGCAAATATTTGACCAGGGATTAATTCATATTTCAGAAGAAAGTAAGTAAAGGAGGGTCAGTAATGTTAAAGAAGGAAGTAATTTTAGAAGGTTTAGATTGCGCAAATTGTGCAGCTAAAATTGAAGATGAGGTTAATAAATTAAATGGAGTCAAAGCCTATATGAACTTCATGAACAAGACATTGACTTTAGAAATTGAATCAGAGCAAGAGTATAAGAATATATTACAGCAAGTTAAAACCATAGTGCACAAGTACGAACCGGATGTGGTAGTGAAAGAAAAATCCGTTAACAAGAGCAATAAAAAGGTGAACAAAAGCATAGTAATACTTGAAGGACTTGGCTGCGCGAATTGTGCAGCTAAAATAGAAAAAGAAATAAGCGGTCTAGAAGGAGTTGAATTTGCTGCAGTAGATTTTGTTTCGAAGAAACTAACACTGGAAATAAGTCCGAAAGTCAACCGCTCTGAGTTAAATGAGAAGATTGAAGGCATAGTAAAGAAAATAGAGCCAGATGTAAAGGTCATTTTTGAGGAGAATACATCTAAGGCCAACGTAAAAGAAAATAACGAAGAGGAAGAAGAAGGTGTCAACAAAAAAGACATCATAAGACTTGTGGTCGGTGGAGCAATATTTGCCGTGGGAATCATCTTTAATTTCCAAAATTGGCTTGAGCTTACCTTGTTTATTATTAGTTATATCATAGTTGGTGGAGAGGTTGTCTTAAGAGCAATAAAAGGTATTGCCCGCGGTCAGGTATTCAGTGAGCATTTTTTGATGAGTATTGCTACCATTGGTGCTTTCTTCATTGGAGAGTATCCAGAAGGTGTAGCAGTTATGCTGTTCTATCTGGTAGGTGAATTGCTTCAGAATATAGCTGTAGGT
>SPLK01000231.1_pt1 | contig 19007 bp, 19 predicted proteins | sample 2456111 | NCBI WGS metagenome assembly SPLK01 (sample SAMN11156906, study PRJNA527647) | hot springs metagenome | biome: Geothermal region; feature: Hot spring; material: tree branch in hot spring; isolation source: hot spring sediment rich in lignocellulosic material ... | reverse complement strand
GAAGGCGACCGGCCACATGGACCCTTCGTCGAGGTTTGCCTTATCGGTGAAGCCGAGCGTCGCGTACCTCGTCTTGAACTTCTGCGCGCCTTGGAAGAAGCAGACGACCGCTCCGTTCGCGGCATACGCGGGCATCCCGTACCAGAGTCTCGGGGAGAGCTCTGGCGCGCTGGCCCTGATGATGGAGTGGATTCGCTTGGCCATGGTGCGATCGGGTTCCGGCATCTCCTCGATCGTCGCGACCACCGCGCTCTCCTCGCCAGCCTTGGTCGTCCGTGAGCCCCGGCGCGCAGCCGCCTTCCGTTCTTCGAGCCGTTCCTTCATCGCGGCTCGCTCCTCAGCAGTGAACCCCTCGAACTTCTCGTCGGTGGCTCTGGTGCTCCGAGCGGCCTTCTGCGTCTCCTTCTCTCGGCTCATAGAAGCCTCCTCTTTCTGACGGGGACTGGAACCCAAGAGCGCGTCCAGCTCCTGGGGGTAGTATATGCGCATGTCGACCACCACCTCGCCCGAACCGTCCGGATCGGGATACTCGGCGAACAGGCGGCGCTCCTCGGGGGCACGTATCAACAACCGGGGATCGGGGTTGAAGACGTCGACGAGGAATTGCCCGTCGTCGGCCAGGTACTGCCGGACGCAGCGGAGCATCCGCTAACTCCCGCATGTCGGCCTGTACCCAGGTGACGTTCACCCCGGCCTGAGCCGCCCTCGACGAACGGGGTCAGCCTTCCCAAGCTTCGGGTCGGGGACGCCGCCGGGCAGTTTGCCGGGCGTCGGCTTCCGGGCTCAGCCGCTCCTCCACCGTCTCGACTCGCCCTTCCAAGCTTCGAACCGACGGTGGCTACGGCGGGGGCTTGGGTGGAGCCGATCCGCCTGGGCCTGCTTCATCTCGATGCGACAGGAATCGATGTATGTGATGGAAGCACTTGCTATGCCTACCAGCCTTGAGGGCCAATCTTAACATCGACAAATACGTTGTGAAGTTGCCGCGCGATGTGCACCGGTTGAAGCCAGGTGGCCTCCATACGGGAGCGGATAATTGGAACAAGCTTTGGCGTCGCTTTCTCATGGAAACGCCAGATGCAGGCCCCGAGGAAATCAAGGCGAAACTGAAGAGTCTCATGAAGGAGTTCGGTCTGGAGCATCTCATAAGAGAGGTTGGCCTGGAATGAATGTGTTCTTCTATTTGGGCTCCCCTGCTGACTTTGATGAGGGGAGGGCTGTCTATGGAAGGGCAAGCTGGGAACGCCGATTCGGATGGGCGGAGTGGAGCGACGTCGTCGCGAGCAGACGCATCGTTTGCCCGGTCGACCCAGGTCACCGAAGGAGCGGAGATCGCATCGGGAATCTGACCATCGTCTTGCCTTCGCCGAGCGTTGGGGATTTCGTGTGGACGTGGTACAGCGAGTGCCTAGTCACCGAACGGGTCTTGACCTTGTTCCGGGAGGCAGGCTTGACTGGCTTCGAGGCGAAGCCAGTAGTGGTCGAGAAGGTCAAACGGGTCAAGAAGGAGCAGCCGGTGACGATTCCCCGCTTGTGGGAGCTGGTCATCACGGGGAAAGGTGGCGATGCCCATCCCGACTCCGGCATCCGGGTCATCTACAAGTGCGACGCGTGCGGGCTGACGAGGTATTCGTCTTATCGAGACGGGATCATCGTCAACGAGCGGGAGTGGGATGGATCCGACTTCTTCACCGTTAACGGATACCCGAAACTCATCTTGGTGACGGAACGGGTCAAGGACCTGATTGTTGCGAATCAGCTCACGAACTGTGTGCTGATCCCTTCCCACCAAAAGCGGTGGCCCAAGGGGCTCGAGCGGCCCGAAGACATACAGGCAGAAAGGCTGGCCATGGCCCGCAGGGATCTGGCTTCGCTCCTGGTCGATCTCGAGAGCTCGGACAGCGGCAAGTGGGTGGATGCGGCTTCAGCGTTGGGAGAAAAACGGGATCCCGCTGCGATTGAGTTTCTACTCCAAGGGTTTTCTCGCCAAAACCCGCTCGTTCGGGATTCAGCGGCCTTCGCTGTCGCCAGGATTGCCGGGCACGCTGAGACGTCGCCGGAGGTCCGGGAGCGCACGGTTGCCAGGCTCATCGAGATGCTTCACGATAGCAACCCGTTGGTACGAAAAACCGCCGCCACCACCCTCGGGATCATGCGAGAGTGGGCGGCTGGCGAAGCGATCATGAAGTTGCTCCACGACCCGGAGGAGTCCGTGCGGCGAACCGCGCTGTTCGTCCTGGGGTTCTTACTCCGATACACACCAGCCTTGGAGGAGGTCAGACGGCTGACCCGGGACCGCAGCCGATCCGTTCGGGAGAGGGCAAGAGAGGTGTTGAGAGAACTCACACGGGAGCAAGACTAGGGATGGTCCCGTTGGTGACCCCCGTACGTGGCACCCGCAGGTCTTCTCCTATAGGCTGGACGGGACCCGACTGCCGCGAGAAGGACCTGCGGGGAGGAACCCGACGTGCTTCGGCTGGGCAACTTTCCCTTCGTGCCGCCGCTGATCCGGTTCGTGAGTCCCAGGCCTCCCGGCCGGCACCAATCTCGCCGCCCTGTTCCAGTTCGCCGGCTCTACGGGGCGCATCGCCGATGGGACGGCCGAGACCCTGTTCGTCTGGTTCGTGGGCGGATCCGTGCCGCAGGAAGCCGAGCAGCTGACCATGACGGCCGGCATCACCGATCGGTTTGGCCGGGCGGGGGTGGGCGAGACCAGCATCACCGTGGCGCTGGCGCCCATCGCGGGGTCCACGTGGACCGTGCCGCCGGCGGGCACGGACGGCTGAGCCGACTGCCGGTGCAGGCGGGGGCCCTGGCCGGCCACCGCCGATCGGGTGGCGAGGTGGCCCGGTCCCCCCGCCTACCGTGCGCTGGCGTGGTGACTCCGATCGGGGAGGAACGCGCCGTGCCGGGGCGAAAGCGATGCCTGCACCTCGACGGCCGAGGGAGGTGGGGTGATTGTACAGCGTCATCTACATCTTCCGTGTCCCCAAGGCTCAGGTGGGCGCGTTCCTGGAGATCCAGCGACAAGCGGCCAAGATCTACAAAGAATACGGAGCGCTGGATGACACCACCTGGGGGCCTGCAGACCTGGCCGCAAAGTACGGCTGCACGAGCTTCTCCGTCGCTCTGTCGACGACCAGCCAAGAGGTCATCTTCGTGGAGGTCGCGACCTTCAGGGATCGCGGTCATCACGACGAAGTCATGGCCCGGGTGGACAGCGACGAGCGGATATCCGCGCTTTACCGCCAACTGACGAACCTCATCGACGTTTCCACGGTCGTGCGAGGCGAGTTCGAACAAGCGGTCTGACCTCGGTCGCATCTCATGGTGAGCGGCCAGGAGGACGACGAGCCCGGCCCACGGGCCGGGGAGAAGGGGGGAGCCTCATGCGCGACGTGTACCCTGTGATCACCGTGCGAGACGTGCTGGCAACGCTGCGCTTTTACACCGAGGTGCTGGGGTTCGAGGAGTGGTTTCGCTGGGGGGACGACCCGGCGCGGCCGCTGTCGGCCGGGCTGATGCATGGACAGGCCCGCCTCATCTGTGACGCAGCGCCCGCGGGAGGATTACCGGCTCGCGCAGGCGAGGGCGTCGAGCTCTACTTCGACGTGGGCGAGATGGACATCAACGGGTACTACGCCCGGGTGGCGGGGCGGGGGGCACGGATCGTGGAGCCGCCAGCGGACAAGCCATGGGGGGACCGGGTCTTTCGGGTCGAGGATCCCGACGGTTACGTGCTCGCTTTCGCCCGAACCCTGACGAGCTCTGGTGGCGAGCCGCCCGAGGGTGGGAACCCTGGCGAAGAAGGGGCCGGGTCGTGACGACGCGCGAGATCCGCCGCTGGGTGCTCATCGGGGCGCCCAGGGAGCGGGTCTGGCCGTGGGTTGGCCGGCCGGAAGGGCTCGAGCGGTGGTGGTGCCCGCCGCCGACGGTACGCCTCTTCTTCGAGCCGCGGCCGGGCAGCCGCTTCGTGGAGCTCTACGACGACGGCACTCGCTCCTATCGAGTCGAAGGGGTCGTGGAGGAGTGCCTGCCGCTCCGACGGCTGGTCATCCGTCGGCGCACGCCGGGCTCGGCTTCGCCGGCTGACCGGATCGCGATCGTGCTAAACGCCAGGCGCCACGAGACATGCGTCACGGTGCTGCACCGGTTCGGGCGGGTGCCGGATCGGCGGTGGCCCGAAATGGAGCGGTTCTTCGGGCCTCCCTGGGCGGAGTCGCTGGCATCGCTGAAGGCCCTGGTTGCGGACGGGGCAGCGGGCGAGCCGCCCACTGGCTGGCGCAGCGCGGCGAGCCAACAAAGGGGGCGATAGGGTGATCACGGTTCGCCGTGAGAAGCCGGAGGACGCTCCAGCTGTCCGCGAGGTCAATCGTCTGGCCTTCGGAAGGGACGAGGAGGCGGAACTCGTCGACGCCGTCCGGGATACCCCCGGTGTCATCTCCCTTGTGGCTACCGATGGCAGCGTGGTCGTCGGCCACATCCTCTTTACCCCTGTGCGGATCGTGCACGGCGACCGAACGGTGCCGGCGATGGCTCTCGGCCCGATAGCGGTGAGACCCAGTGAGCAACGAAGAGGGATCGGGTCGCAGCTCGTCAGGGCCGGCCTTGAAGCGTGCAAGGCGGAAGGGCACGAACTCGTCTTCGTCCTCGGCCATCCCGAGTACTACCCTCGGTTTGGGTTTCGGAGGGCGGATTCGTATGGCCTCTACTTCGAGGATACAGGCCCGACCCCCGCGTTCATGGTGCTCGAGTTGAGGCCTGGCGCTTTGGACGGGATAAGCGGCCGGGTCCGCTACCTGCCTCAATTCACCAGGTCGTAGCCATACCGATACGGGCCAGGTCTAAGGCACCCGGTGGCAGCCACTGCCACGCCCCGGCTGGCCGCCCGGGGTGAGCGGAGCTGACCGCTCACCCCGGGTGCGTCCGACTCTAGCGGGAGCCAGGGGCCGAGGGGGGGGCCAGGGGTCGATGGCCCGGCCCTCACCAGACCGCCAGGACGCGGCAGGGGCCGCCCGATGCGCCGCGCACCCGCGGTGCCCCTGCGATGACCGTGGCTCCCGACGGGGGGACCTGGGCCAGGTTCGCCAGATTCTCGAGCCCGTACCGGTTGGCTCCCAGCACCGTCAGGTGCACGTCGAAACTCGTCGAGGCCCCGATGTCCAGGCTGAGAGTGTCAACGCCGATGCCCACCACGTCTCGCTCGTGGATCAGCCACTGAGCTGCATCCGGGCTGAAGCCGGGGAAGTGCATGGTGCCGCTGGGGTCGGCGTTGCGGTACGCGTCGGCGTCGCCCACCCGGGACTCCCACCCCGAGTGCATGCAGACGAGGGCGCCGTCGGGGATGCGACCGTATCGGGCCTCCCACGCCATCAGGTCGTCCACCGTCACCCAGGCGTCAGGGTCGCGAGCAGCTCGCTCGTGGATGTGGACCACCACCAGGGGAGCGATGAGCCGCTGAGGGGGCACCTGATCGACGCTCCACGCGTCCTGCCGGTCGACGAAATGGGCGGGCGCGTCGAAGTGGGTGCCGGTGTGCTCGCCGAGATCCCATCGGTTGGCGTAGAAGCCGTGCCGCTGCACGTCGTAGAGGTTGGTTATCCGCATGGGCTCGAAGGAGGGGAAGACCGGAAAGGCCGGGTCCAGGACGTGGGTCAGGTCGACCACATGCTGCGGTGAGAAGGGCCGGGAACGGGCCGGAGTCGACGCCAGCACCGGGGACCGGGACGAGGCCAACAGGGTGGCTGCCATCACCCCTGCGGCCGCTCCCAGCAGCTCCCGGCGGCTCAGGCGGGACGCCACGTGCTCAACGACCGATGGTGCGCACATGCCGATCCACCTCCATCACCAGGGGCACTTACCGTGATACTCCAGCAGGAGGGGCGGCACCGTCAATACGGTGCCAAGTGGCGTTATGAGCGCAAGTAGGCGTCTCGGGCCTGATGGGCGCGGCCCAGCACGTGGTCCACGGGCTCCGGCCTTCTCTTCTTGCCGGGATCCATTGACACGGGGTCCCCGGTCATGGCTATTATGTTGATGCGTTTAAACCCGTAGGCCTATTAGGGGGGTCTCCGGTGCCCCGCATGGTCGACGCCCTTCGGCTGAGCGGCGACGAGGTCCGGCGAATCTACGACCGCCGGAGCCGCCACTACGCTCGAACCGTTGGACGGCTAGAGCGACGTGCCCACCTGCGCGCCCTCGAGCTGGCCCGGATCTCGCCCGACGACAAGGTGCTCGAGGTGGCGGTCGGTCCGGGCACCACGTTGGTGGAGATCCTCGCGAAAGTCGACGGCGCCAACGTGGTCCACGGCGTCGACATCTCGTCGGGCATGCTGCGACAGGCAGCCAGGACGGCGGCTGCCGCCGGCTACCAGAACTTCGAGCTGCGACAGGCGGATGCCCGTCAATTGCCCTATCCGGACCAAAGCTTCGACCTCGTCTACAACGGATACATGCTCGACCTGATGAGCCTGGGGGACATCCGGGCCGTGTTGGCAGAGTTCCACCGGGTCCTGCGTCCGGGAGGGCGGCTGGTGCTGGTCCACATGAGCAAGCGGGACCCGGAGCGGATCACGTGGTTCGAGCGCATCTACGAGGCGCTGCCGGAGCGCCTGGTGCCACGGGTTCTGGGCCTGTGCCGGCCGGTCGCGGTCGAGCCCTACGTGCGACAGGCCGGGTTTGTCGCCGTACGGCGGGAGTTCGTCGGCGGGCTGATGCCCTCCGAGATCATAACCGCCCATCGTTCGAGTCCATAGGGCAGCAGCTTTCGATGGCGTCGGCCAGCGAGCGCAGCGCGTCGACGGCGCGGTGCCGGTTGAGCCGGTAGTAGACCTCCTTACCCCGTTTCTCGCCGGTGAGCACACCGGCATCCTTCAAGACCTTGAGGTGATGAGAGATGGCCGGACGGCTGAGCTTGAACTGGGAGGTGATGTCGGTGACGTTCATCGGGCCGCGGCTGCCCACCAGGAAGACCAGTTGCATCCGAATGGGGTCCCCAACCGCCTGCAGCATCCGCATCAGGTCCTGGCCGGTCATCGAGAGCCCCTCGCCTTGACGCGTCCAAGTGTTTCGACGTGAGGGTAGCACGCTTGACGCCGCCGGGTCAAGGCGCCCGGCCTTCGACGGGCAGGAGGTGCGACTGTGTCACGAGACAACGATCCCGCTGCTCCTGCAGGGGGGAGATCGCAGTGGGCCATCGAGGTACGAGACCTGGTGAAATGGTATGGAGACGTGCGCGCCGTCGACGGGATCTCGTTCACCGTGGCATGGGGCGAGGTCTTCGGCCTGCTCGGCCCCAACGGAGCGGGTAAGACGACCACGCTCGAGATCCTAGAGGGGTTGAGACGCCCGTCGGGCGGCTTCGTAGCCGTTGCAGGTGCAGACGTGACCAGGGATCGGGCCCGGGTGCTTCGTCACACGGGGGTGCAGCTGCAAGCCACCGCCCTCTTCGAGTTGCTGACGGTCCGGGAGACCATCGACCTCTTCGGGAGCTTCTACGGGCAAGCCATTCCCACCGATCGGCTGCTGGCCGACTTGGCCCTGGAGGAGAAGGCGGGAGCCCTGGTCCAGCACCTGTCGGGCGGCCAGAAGCAGCGGCTGTCCTTGGCCCTGGCCCTGGTGCACGACCCCGACATCGTCTTCCTGGACGAGCCCACCGCGGGCCTCGATCCGCAGGCCCGCCGCAAAGTGTGGGACGTGATCCGCCGGCTTCGGGACCGGGGGAAGACCGTCATCCTTTCCACCCACTACATGGAGGAAGCGCAAGAGCTCTGTGATCGGGTGGCCATCCTCGACCACGGCCGGATCCTCGCCCTGGGGACGCCAGCAGCGCTGGTTCGGTCGCACTTCGAGGATTCCATCGTCGAGTTCACGGTCCCCGGGGCAGCGACTGAATCCGCGCTGGCCGCCCTCGACATCCTCCCACCGGGCAGCCGAAGCGAGCAGCGCGTGCGCATCACCACGCGCGAAGTGACGGCGACGCTGGACGCCATCTTGCGTTGGGCCAGGGACCATGGCCTCGCCATCGACCAGTTGACGGTCCGAAATCCCTCGTTGGAGGACGTCTTCATCGAGCTGACCGGAAGGAGTCTGGTTCCATGAGGGCAGGGGTGCGTCTTTTCGCGGCCGTACTGCGGATGTCGCTCCGCAATCGGCAGGGGTTGTTCTGGACATTGTTCTTCCCGGTGCTGTTCATGCTGGCCGCCAGTTTGTTCTCAGCTCGTCCCGCCTTCGCCGAGGAGGGCTCGTCCGGGGCGACCTATCTTGAGTTCGCCCTGTCCGGGCTCATCGGGGTGACGATCATGAACGCCAGCCTTGCCGCCATCGGCATGGGGCTCACAACCTGGCGCGAAAAGGGCATCCTCAAGCGCCTGCGGGCGACCCCCCTGACGCCGGCAGCGTTGCTGGGCGGTCTGGTCGCCAACCAGGTGCTCATCGGTGCCGTCTCGGTGGCCTTGATGCTCCTGCTGGCCGTGGCGGCTTTCGGCGCCAGGGTGCACCTTGACCTTGGGCCGCTGACGGCCCTCGTGCTGGCGGGCCTGGTTGTCTTCCTTGCCCTGGGGTTCTTCCTCTCCGGCCTGGCCCGGCGCCCCGAGAGCGTGCCGCCGCTCGTCAACCTCATCGCTCTGCCCATGATCCTGCTCTCGGGGGTGTTCTTCCCCATGGAAAGCCTGCCCCACTGGGTGCAGGCCGCGGCGGGGATTCTGCCTCTGACGTTCCTCGTGGACGGCCTCCGCGACGTGATGAGCGCGGGGGCCGGATGGCCCGACATTGCCCGGCACCTGGCCGGCCTTGGCGCCTGGGCGGCGGCGACCGTCGTGGCAGCCATCCGCACCTTCCGGTGGGACGGCGGATGACGCCACGCTATGTGCACAGGGAGGCTGCCCGGGCGGCCTCCTCCGCCGACTCGACGGCCGGGTTGGACAGTTCACCGGGAGCCCGATAGCCATCCCCGCAGAAGAGGAGGTTGGGAATCTCCGGGCTCTGCACCGGCGGCAGCACCTGCCAGGGTTGAGCGGCCGTATGGGCGGCTGCTGTGAGCATGGGCGGCACCAGGCAGCGCTGCAGCACGATCCGCCGGGTGGCGCCGGGGTAGATGGCGTCGATGGTGGCCAGCATCTCAGCCTTGTGGGCTTCGAGGCGAGCCCCCGTCAGTTCCTCCGGGGGCAGGAACCGGATGGCCTGCAGCAGCGTGTGTCCCGGCGGTGCCAGCCTCGGATCGACATGAGAGTGCCGCGCGATGACGATGCCCTTGTCTGCATCGTCGACGGCAATCCAGGGTCGATCCCAGGTGCCCTCCACACCCAGGTCCAGCACCAGGCCCGTGGTGGGCTCCAGCTCGGAGGCCGGGCGTCCGCCGTCCCAGCGCACTCCACCGGGCACCAGCGCTGTCGCCTGCTGCGGAGGTATCGCGACGATGACAGCCCGGGCAGGGATCGACTCGCCGCCGGCTCGGACGCCGACGGCCCGTCCGCCTTCCACGACCACTGCGTCCACCCTCACCCTGCACCGCACCTGGCCGCCTCGCGTTTGGATGTATCGCTCCAGGTCGGCGAACATGCGGTCCCACGGCAGGATGAGCGACGGGCGCCGCTGTTGCCGGAAGGAGAGGCGCATGAAATCAACGAAGTGGCCCGCCGAGAACGCTCCGGGCTGGTGCAAGAAGCCGATAGCCCGGGAGATGTCCAGCAGCCACAGCGCGACATCCGCAGGCACCCGCTGCCGGTCGAGCCAGGCGTCGAGCGGCTGCGCCAGGAGCGGCGTCGCCGGCTCCCGTAGGAACCGCAGGCCGCTGGCCGCGTAGGCCCAGGCGTTTCGCGCGCCGAAGAACTGCCAGGTGGCCGCGGGACTTGTGGGGAAGCGCTTGAGCCTGCCGCCGCGCACCCGGGCGTAGCCGGCCCCCCATGTAGGGCGGGCCTCGAGCCGCAGCCCCAGCCGCCGGAAGACCCGAGCATGAGGGCTGGCGTCTGCGCCCAGGACGAAGTGGTATCCGTAGTTGAGGGTGAACCCGCCCTGATGCACCACGAGGGCCCTGCCACCCACGACAGGGCGCCGCTCAAGCACCAGCACCTTACGGCCGGCCTGCGCCACGAGGGCGCCCGCCGTCAGGCCGGCGATGCCCCCGCCGATGACGACGACGTCCGCATCCATGCGGGTTCTCCCTCCGTATGGTTGGGTCGGTAGTCACCGTGTGAACGTGCTCACGACCGCGCGGTGCATTCTAGCGGCGCTGGACCCGCGTCGTCAAGGCACGAGGCCCGCTAGCGGGGAGGGGTGACGGCAGTATGCCATCGATCGTGACAACGGTCACGATAAGCAGTGCTATGGCGATGGCAGGGTGGACGCCGGCGTTGCCGGCTCGTGCCGAGGCGGGTGCCCCGGCGATGCTAGCCTCCCTGGCTCCATGCCACCGCCGGCTGAAGGACTCGCAGGCGTACCCGCTGGCCGGGATGGAGGGCCGGGGCGGCCGGGCTGCGCACCTTGAGGAGGGTGCTCCCGTTGTCGGAGGCCGGGACGATGGAGAGCAGCTGGAAAGGGCCGTTGTACTCCCGGCCCAGCACCACATACGGGCCCGTCGGGTCGGGTGTGCATCCCAGCCACTCCGGACGCAGCATCGCCAGCGCGCGGCCTGACACCGGCCCACCGCGCAGCGGCACGGGGCCGATGGGCGTCTCAGCCACCTGCCCCCGCGCCACGGCCGGCAGCAGGTTGACCTCTCCCAGGAGGGCCGCGATGCCCGGGGTGAGGGGCTGGTCGTAGACCGCATCCGGCGGGCCGACCTGCAGGATGCGGCCAGAGACCATCACCGCGACCTGGTCGGCCATGCTGAGGGCTTCGGCCGGGTCATGGGTGACCAGCAGAGCCGCGACCCCTTCGTCCACCACGATCTGGCGAACCTCCCGCCGCAGCCGCACCCGAAGCGCCGCATCGAGGCTGGCGAACGGCTCGTCCAGCAGGAGAAGTTGGGGCTGTGGTGCCAGCGCTCGGGCCAGGGCGACCCGCTGTTGCTGTCCTCCGGAGAGCTCGTGGGGGTAGCGGGATTCCAGTCCCTCCAACCCCACGCGGCGCAGCCACCAAGCAGCCCGGCGGGCCCCCTCGGTGCCCCTCGGAAGGCCGAACGCCACATTTTCGGCCACGGTGAGGTGAGGGAAGAGGGCGTAGTCCTGGAAGACCACCCCCACCCCCCGACGTTCGGGCGGCACGGACCGGCCAGGTTGGGCCACCGTCACGCCCCCGATCTCCACGCGACCCCGATCCGGCACCTCGAATCCGGCGATGAGGCGCAAGAGTGTCGTCTTGCCGCAGCCGCTGGACCCGATGAGCACCGTCAACTGGCCGCGCCGCAGCGTGAGGGTGGCTCCGTCGACCGCTCGCACCGGGCCGAAGTACCGGGCCACGTCCACGCAACGGGCGGCAGGCACCTCGCCGACCGCCTCGTCTTCGGGCGCCGCGACGAACTGCCGGCACTCGAGCTTGCTCGTCATCCCCTGTGTCCCCACCGCTCCTCTTCATGGCGCAGCATGATGGCCACCGACGCGGCCGAGACGCCCAGCAACACGAGCCCGGGCAAGGCTGCCCGAGCGAAGAAGCCCTCGGCTGCGCTCATCCACGTCAGGGCTGCCAGTGTGCGAAACCCGGTCGGCGAAAGCAGCAAGGTGGAGGGGAGCTCCTTGATGCTGGTGAGGAAGACCAGACTCGCCCCCGCCAGCACCCCAGGCCGCAGAAGGGGCAGCACCACCCTCCGGAGCACCCCGGCAGGGCGCTCGCCCAGGCTGCGCGCCACCTCCTCCAGGTGAGGGTTGAGACGCGCCAGGGCCGCCGACTGAGGTGCCAGCGCCTGGGGCATGAAATGCACCGTGTGGGCCATCACCAGCAGGCTGATGGTCTGGTACAGCGGTCCCAGGTAGCGCACCCCGAAGAAGACCAGCGCCAGAGCCACCACGATGCCCGGCAATCCGAAGCTCAGGTAGGCGGCCTCTTCCACCGCCCTCGCCAGCCTTCCGGGGAATCGGGTCGTCAGGTATGCGAGGGGGAACGCGGCCGCCACGGCCACGGCGGCAGCCAGCGCAGCCACGTAGACGGAGCTTGCCGCCGCCTGCGCCACCGCCCGCAAGTGGTCGACGTCGCTCGTGCCTCTCACGAGCCCCCACGATAGCCAGTGCAACAGGGAGAGGGCAGGGAGCCCCCAGGCGGCCACGGCCACCAAGGCGCACGCCAGCGTCGCCGGGCCTGCCCAGCGCCCGAGGCGCACCGGCGAGGGCGGCCGGGGGACTCCAGGCTGGGCTCGAAAGAGTACCGCCTGCCTCCGCTGAACGGCTCGCTCGACGCGATGCAGCACCACGGTGATGAGCAGCAGCAGGAGCGCCAGCACGGCCGCACGGGCCCGGTCGAAGGAGCCGCCGTATTGGGCGTAGATGGCGAGGGGCAGCGTGTCGTAGCGGACCAGGGAGACGGCACCGAAGTCGCTCAACACGTACATCGCCACGACGAGCGCTCCGGCCGTTACCGAGGGCCAAAGCTGCGGGAGCACGACGCGCCAGAATCGTCGGGCCCGCCCGACCCCGAGCGATCGGGCCGCCTCCTCCAGGCCGGGGTCGAATCTGCTCCACGCCGCCCGCACGGGAAGCAGCACGTAGGGGTACGTGAAGAGGGTCAACACCCACCAGGCGCCCCAAAACCCCTCGACTCGAGGGAGCGTCACCCGCCCGGCCACGGACTCCAGCAGGATGGCCGCCACGCCTCCCGGCTGCACCGCCGCCTGCAAGGCGAAGGTGCCCACGTACGAGGGCATTGCCAGGGGCAGGGCCAGCAGCACCAGCCACAGGCGCTTGTGCCGGAGGTCGGTCCTGGCGAGCAGCCATGCCAGGGGAAGGGCGAGGGCGACCGCCGTCACGGTCACGGCGCCCGCCAGCACGAGGCTGTTGTGAAGCAGATGCCAGGTGCGGGGATGCAGCAGCCACTGCCACGACCGCTGCCACCCCTCGGCCGCGCGGATGACCAGGTAGAGGGGCGGGATAAGAAGCACGGCCGTCGTCAGGAGCGCGGCCATGACCAGGCCCGAGGGGACGGGCGAGGCCGTCCGCCCGCCCGACCGGAGGGTCGCCCATGTCGGCCGCAGACGGAGAGGCCCCGCCCGTTCGACACCCGATGCGACGCTTCTCATCGCATTCCGCTCCTGCCGGCTGCCTGCCCGTCGCTATCGCCTGCCGGGAGCCTGCTCACAGCACCCCCGTCTCCCAGAGGAGCTCAAGGGTGGTCTCCAGGTCGGCCAGGTCCCCGAGGTCGATGTGGGGGGTCTTGATCCGCTCGAGCGGCACCAGGTCCGGGTGCGCCGGCACGCCGACGACCAGCGGGTACTCGTAGGTCTGGCTCGCGAAGTACTCCTGCGCCTGTCGAGACAGCAGGAAGTCGATCAGCCGGAGGGCGGCCTCCTTGTGCTGAGAGCTCTTGAGCAGGCCCACCCCGGCTACGTTGACCATGGCGCCTGCGTCGCCGGCCCGGGGATGGTAGTTTCGCACCGGCAACGATGGCCCGCGCTCTGCCAGGAACTGGTACAGATAGTAGTGGTTGACGAACCCCACGTCGATCTCGCCGGCGGCGATGGCCTGGATGATGGCCGTGTTGTTGCGGTAGGCCTTGGGCTCGTTGGCCTTGACTCCCAAGAGCCATTGCCGTGCGCCGTCCTCGCCCAACGTCTTGCGCAGGGCGGTGACGAAGGCCTGGAACGAACCGTTGGTCGGAGGCCAGCCGATGCGCCCCTTCCAACGGGGATCGGTGAAGCCCGTGATGGAGTCGGGCAGCTCCTCCGGTCGCACGCGCTCGGTGCTGTACGCTACCACCCGCGCCCGACCGCTGACGCCGATCCAGCTGCCGTGCGGCGAGCGAAAACGCGGCTCCACTCGGTCCAACAGGGGCTGAGGGAGCTTCTCGAACAGGCCGGCCGCCGCCACCGCGCCCAGCGCCCCCGCGTCCTGCGCGAAGAAGAGGTCCGCGGGGGAGCGGCTACCCTCCTCGAGCAGCGTGGCAGCCAGCTCCGCGGTGTCCCCGTAGCGAACCCGGACGTCGATGCCGGTGGCCCTCTCGAACTCCTCGAACAGAGGCCCGACCAGGGCCTCGCTGCGACCCGAGTAGACGACGACGGGTCCCATGTCCTGGCTCGACGTGGGCCCACGTGCCCCTTGAGAACCAACCACCCACATGGAGAGCAGCCCCACTGCCAGCAGGGCCGCGGCTACGAGCTTTGGGCTTCGCTTCACCCGCAAGTCCTGTCTCCCTCACTGTGTGCGTCGTTGTCAGCCCATCCGACGGAGGGCCCTCGCTGCGGACGTCCGCGGGCCATCGCTACATTACCTGAGGTTGATTAATCACGTCAAGTATTAAGCGAGTTAACAATACATCTCCAAAGAGACAGGGTCTCCGGAAAGAGATCTTTGAGACAAGGACAAGCCAGGGGGGCAACGCGGCTCGACGGGCCCAGCTCTACGCGGCGTACGCCTTGACGGCGGCCATGATCCGAGGGAAGCCGCGCGGGCCCAGCAAGTAACTGGCCGTCATGACGCCGCCCATCATCGCGCCGACGATGCCGGGGGCCGCGGCGTCCGAGCCCGTCAGCAGTAGATTGGGCACCGGCGTGCGGGGGCCGAGCCATCCACGCCGGAAGCGTTCGGGAGTGGCCGGAAGCCCGTAGATCCCGCCTCGCAACGCGCCGGTGAAGTGTTGCACCGTGAGCGGGGTCGAGAGCTCGCGATAGGCCACGAGGTCCCGAAACCCCGGGTAGTGGCGTTCTACCAGCTCCAGCAAGGCCTCCGAGATGGTCTCTTTGAGGGCTTCGTAGTCCGCACCCCGGCGTCTCCAGGGACGGCTGCGCCAGGGTGCAAACACTTCGTAGTCGACCGGCGCGATGATCTCGGCAGTGGATTTGTCGGCCAGGGGGTCCTTGAGCGACGGGAACGAGAGGTAGGCCATGACGGCCCGTCCCTGAGCCAACTCGTTGCGCCGCGCGAACAGCGTGTCGTGGTCGAAGCCGTCGAACAGCCAGTGGTTCTCACCCCGAAAGCCCAGGGTAGCCGGACTTTCTCGCAACCCCAGGTAGAGGGTCACCACTCCGAACCCCTGGCCGGCAGCACGCTCGAGGGCGGCCCGCTCTTCTTGGCCCAGCGGACTGTTCGGTAGGAGCCGGACCAACGTGGTGTATGCCCCGGCGTCGGAGACCACCACCGGCGCGTAGAACTCGACCTCGGTGGCGGTCCCGCCCCGGCGGCGCAGCGCCCGCACGCCACAAGCCGCGCCGTCTTTCAGGAGGATCTCGGTCACTTCGTGGTTGACGAGCACGTCGCCGCCGGCCTCTTGTATGATCGACACCACCGCCTCGGCGATGCCTCCCTGGCCGCGGGAGGATGGTGGCGGCCATCTCCCGCTGGTACCACCCGGCTACCCTGCGCACGTCGTCGAAGTAGCGGCGAATGGAGCGGGCTTCGTCGGGAAACAACTCGATGAGCGCTTCCTGGAACGCGCGGGGTTCATCTGGCACCCGCACGGACAGGCCAGGGTAGACGAACGTCTCGAAGAGGCGGGGCATCTTGCGCCACCGCACCCGACCCCGGGTGATGAAGTCGAAGAGCTGTCGGACCGTCGAGCCGGGCTCCATGTCGCCGACGTAGTGCAACCCCACGTCCCAGGTGAAGCCTCGGCGGGAGAAGGTGTGGGTCAACCCGCCCACCTTGAAATGACGCTCCAGCACCAACACCCGTCGACCTGCCACCTGGGCGACGATGCTGGCGAAAGCCAGAGCGCCCATCCCGGAGCCGATGACGATGACGTCATATGTCGGCGAGCCGCCGTGTCGATCCGACATGGCGGACCGTGCTGCCCCCTTGGCCCTGTACTAACGCACATGACCCTGTATGAAAGAGCGGGCCCCTCTTTCAAGGGGCCCCGCAAATCTCGGACGGGATGTCGTCGGGGCTGCCCGGGCTGGTGACGTAGGCCTCCTCGTCGTAATAGAGCTCCCGCCCCATCATCACCGGCCCGGTGTACACGGGCTGCGGCGGGCCCACCAGTTGGAGCCGGAACAGGCTGCTGGTGTAAAACAGCATGTCCGGCTCCCCCGGTGGCACCGGCGCCTCTGTCACGACCCGCCAGTCGTTGTCCAGCACGTGCTCCAGCGCGTACTCCTGGAACTGGGGCAGGATGGCCGTGATGGCGTAGCCCATCTCCAGCAGGCCGCGCTGGATCTCTCGCCACTTGGACGCGGACGCCTCCAGGTGGGTGAGCCCGAAGTAGCCCGTACCGCCCTCTCGAAGCGCCTCGGTACCCCGCGACAGGAAGAGGAGGATGCCGTTGAGGGTCTCCACCGGATCGGTGAAGAAGACATCGAAACGCCCTCGCAACTCCTCCGGCAACCCCCAACGAACGTCGTACGTTTGAACCGTCAGGTAGTCGTCCCAGCCCTCGGCCTGTGCGACGTCGGCGATGAAGCTGACGAGCCGTTCGTCGGCCTCGGCGACGTGGATGCGTCGCGGCAGGCCGGAGAGCGCTGCAGCGATGCAGGTCAGGTCGTCGTCACCCAGCAACAACAGGTCGCGGCCCTCGAGGTCGCCCTGCTGGTACATGAAGGCGACACGCAGCACACTCACTTCCGGCGTGACGGCTCCCTGGTCGTAGAGGGCGATGGCCTCGGGCCGTTGGCGGGTGAGCTCCCGGAATCGCTCCAAGATGGACCGGAATTCCCCGGGCAATATGACGCCGCGGCCCCGACACGACGGGCACTTCACATCACGGTGCGCCCGAAGTCCGTACCGAGCCGCCAGAGCCGTGCCCTCGGGCGTGAGCGAGAACTCGTGGCCGGCGTACTCGACGAGTCCGCTGCGCAGGAGCTGGCGGAGATCGGCGATGACCTCCGCGGGGTGTCGCCGCGAGGAGCGCAAGAGGGCCCAGTACGAGCGTGGCCCGTCGAGGAGCTCCGCCAGGATGTATCGGGCGTCGACGACGACCGATGCCTCAGTCCCTTTGGTCTGCATGGCTTCTCCCCTCCGAACCGAGCTTCGGCCCCTCGGGTAAAAGCCTGCTTCCTCCGGAACGGCAGGCCGATCGGGGCAGGATGAGCGATGTGAGGCGATGAGCAGCGGGTAAGCCCCCCGCCACTGTCCCCGATACCACATCCTGGGTGGGCTCGCAAGCCGGACGCCAACGCTTTGCCCGGGTGCCGGATGCTGGCCCCCGGAGGCGCTGCCCGCCCAGCGGGGAGTTGAGGTATACTCCGTACGCCATGGAGATCGGCATCTACAGCTTCGGCGAACGCACCCGGGACCCCGAGACCGGGCAGCTGATCAGCCCCGAAGAGCGGCTGCGGCGGTTGCTCGAGGAGATCGAGCTGGCCGACCAGGTGGGGCTCGACGTCTTCGGTGTGGGCGAGCATCACCGTCCCGACTACGTGGTGTCGGCACCGGCGGTGGTGCTGGCGGCTGCGGCTGCTCGGACCCGCCGCATCCGGCTCACGAGCGCGGTCAGCGTGCTGAGCACCGACGACCCCGTGCGGGTCTTCCAGGCTTTCGCCACCCTCGACCTGCTCTCGGGCGGCCGCGCGGAGATCATGGTAGGGCGGGGCTCTTTCGTCGAGTCGTATCCTCTCTTCGGCTACGACCTGGACGACTACGACGAGCTCTTCGACGAGAAGCTGGATCTGTTGCTGCGTCTCCGCAGCTCGGAAAGGGTCACCTGGTCGGGCCGGCACCGGCCACCCCTGCAGGATGCGGCCATCTACCCGCGCCCCCTGCAGGACCCGCTCCCGGTGTGGGTGGCGACGGGGGGTACGCCGGCCTCGGCCGCACGGGCCGGGCGATTGGGCCTGCCCATGGCGCTGGCCATCATCGGGGGCATGCCGGAGCGCTTCGTTCCGGTCGTGCGGTGGTACCGGGAGGCGGCGCGGCGCGCCGGGCACTCCAACGTGCGGGTGGGCATCAACTCCCACGGCTTCATCGCCGACCGTTCTCAGGATGCGGCCGAGACGGCGTTTCCCGCCTTCAAGGAGACCATGGACCGCATCGGGCGGGAGCGAGGCTGGCCGCCCATGACCCGGGAGCAGTTCGAGTTCTCGAGGTCGCTGAGGGGCGCGGACTTCGTGGGAAGCCCTCAGCAGGTCATCGAGAAGATCCTCTGGCAACACAGCCTCTTCAACCACGACCGCTTCCTTCTCCAGCTCACGGTGGGCACGTTGCCGCACCGCAAGGTGCTGCGGGCCATCGAGCTCCTGGGCACCGAGGTGGCGCCGGTGGTGCGGCGGGAGCTGGGGTGCCCCTCTCCCTGATGACGGGGACCGGTCCTTGGTCTCCCCGCAGCGAGCGCCGCAGAAGCCGGCCGACGGGGAGGCGATGCCTGTCGCGACCTGGGGCTCCCATTCCAACGGTGGTAATGATATGATCCGCCCGGCTCCAGGTCGGGCAGCGGGCACCACCCGCGCCGATCGACTCGGGAAAGGAGAGAGCATGGTGGCAGATCCGTCCCAGGGGCCGCAGGTGGGTCACATCGGGGAGATCGAGATCACGGCGCGAGACCCGGAGAAGGTCAGGGCGTTTTTGGAGTCGGTCTTCGGCTGGAAGGTCGCGGAGTACGGTTCCGACATCATGACCTTCGCCAGCTCGGACGCGGGCGTCGGCGGCCACATCGTGCGCTGGCCCCACCAGGAGCCGACTTACGTCACCTTCTACGTCAAGGTCGACGACATCAAGGCGACCGTGGAGCGGGTGGTCAAGGCCGGGGGCACCGTGCTCGTGCCGGAGGGGGAGATTCCCGGCGGCGGTCACTTCGCCCTATTCACGGATCCCGAGGGCCATCCCATGGGCGTCTACACCGAGACGTGAGCGCAGGACGCGCCCCGACTTGCGGTGGTCAGCATGCCACGGGGACCCGCCCAGGGTCCCCGTGGCTCTTCATGCCGTCGGTCAGGCCGAGACCTCGACCGTGCGGCTGCGATCCGCGTAGGTGGCCACATCGAGGCTGCCCGTCACGCG
>SPLK01000226.1_pt1 | contig 19264 bp, 20 predicted proteins | sample 2456111 | NCBI WGS metagenome assembly SPLK01 (sample SAMN11156906, study PRJNA527647) | hot springs metagenome | biome: Geothermal region; feature: Hot spring; material: tree branch in hot spring; isolation source: hot spring sediment rich in lignocellulosic material ... | reverse complement strand
GCCCGTGGCCCTCCACCTGGACCACGGGGAAACCCTAGAGGAGGTGGTGGAGGCCCTGCGCCTGGGGTTTACGGGGGTGATGCTGGACGGAAGCCACCTCCCCTTGGAGGAGAACATCCGCCTCACCCGCCTGGCGGTGGAGGTGGCCCGGGCCTTCGGCGCGGGGGTGGAGGGGGAGGTGGGGGTGGTGCCGGGCCACTACGGCCCCGGGGAGGACCGGGAGGCCCCCCTCTACACCGACCCCCTCGAGGCCGAGCGCTACCTGGCGGAAACGGGGGTGGACGCCCTGGCGGTGAGCATCGGCACCCGGCACGGCCTCTACAAGGGGCCCACCCGGCTCAACCTCCCCCTTCTGGAGCGCCTTTCCGCCCTCCCCGTGCCCCTGGTGCTCCACGGGGCTTCGGGGCTCAGCCCCGAGGAGTACCGGGCCCTGGTGCAGAGGGGCATCCGCAAGATCAACCTCTACGCCGACCTGGCCCTGGAGGCGGCCCGGGCCCTGAGGGAGGTTTCGGGGGAAGGCTACTTGGACCTCATGGCGGGGATGAAGGAGGCCCTGAAGGGGCTCGCCATGGCCCGGATGCGCTTATGGTGGGGGTAAAGGCCCTGCTCTTGGACCTGGACGGCACCCTGGCGGAGACGGAGGAGCTCCACCGGGAGGCCTTCAACCGCGCCTTCCGGGAGGCGGGCCTCCCCTTCTCCTGGGACCGGCCCCTCTACAAGGCCCTTCTGGAGGTGACGGGGGGCAAGGAGCGCATCGCCCACTTCCTCCGCTCCTTCCCGGATGCCCCCCGGCTTTCCGAGGAGGCCCTAACCCGCCTGCACCAGCGGAAAAACGCCCTCTACGAGGCCCTTCTTCGGGAGGAGGGGGCCCCTTTGCGCCCGGGGGTGCGAAGGCTTCTGGGGGAGGCCCGGGAGGCGGGGCTCCTCTTGGCCCTGGTCACCACCACCAGCCCGGAGAACGCCCGGGCCTTTTTGGAGACCAGCGGGCTAAAGGGGGTCTTTCACCTGGTCCTGGCGGGGGACATCGTGCCCCGCAAGAAGCCCGACCCCGCCATCTACCACCTGGCCCGAAGGGAGCTGGGCCTGGGGGAGGGGGAGGGGGTGGCGGTGGAGGACTCCCGGAACGGCCTCCTCTCCGCCCGGGGGGCGGGCTTCCCGGTGCTCATCACCCCGGGGCTCTACACCGCGGACCAGGACTTTTCCGAGGCCCAAGGGGTGGCGGAGCACCTGGGGGAGCCGGGGCACCCGGCCCGGTTCCTCCAGGGCCCCCGGGCGGGGGAAAGGGGAGTGGTGGACCTGGACTACCTGGAGGAGGTGAGGGGATGGTGGAGCACCTGATCGTCTTCAACGCGGAGGCGAGCCCGGAGGAGGTGCGGCGCATGGTGGCCGAGGCCAAGGCGGTCCTCACCCAGATCCCTGGGGTCTTGGGCCTGCGCTACGGGGAGGCCCTGAGCCCGGGGGCCCGGTACCGGTACTGGCTTTCCGTGGTCTTTGCGGGGCCGGAGGTGGTGGAGGTCTACCGGGACCACCCCCTGCACGTGGACTTCGCCAACCGGGTCTTCCGGCCCATGGCCAAGGACCGCATCACCACCGACTACCTGGTCCTGGAGGGGCCATGCGCACCCTGACCTATCGGGAGGCCGAGCCCCAGGCCCTGAAGGTGCTGGTGGACGGGGTAGGGGAGGGCCTGGTCCTCCTGGGGGAGGGGGGTTACTACGCCCTCTACTACTTCTTTGGCCTCTACGGGCGGAAGGCCCCCGACCCCGAGGAACCCCCCGACTGGGTGGAGGGCCCAAGGCCCAGCCCAGAGGGCTTCCGGGAGCCCTACGACCAGGCGAAGTGGTTGGAGGCCAACGGGTATATGCTCTTCATCAACGAGTCCAAGTAGGAGGGGAAAGGATGGAGTACGCGGAGATGCCCTACGAGGAGGCCAGGAAGCGGGCGGTGAGGGTGCTGGAGGACGGCTATGGGGACGCGGTGGTCCTTAAGGACGAGCACGGCTACTGGGCCCTGTACTACTTCTACTGGGCCCAGACCCCGCCCCCTGCGGCCACCCCCCACTGGATGGAGGGCCCCCTGGGGGAGGTGGGGGCCATCCGCTCCCCTTACGAGATGAAGAAGTTCCTGGAAGAGGTGGGGGAGCCCGATTTCCTCAACGATGTAGACTAACCCTGTGAGGCGGGACGCCTACCGCATCCTCCAGGCCACGGAGACGGTCATCTACCTCTTCGCGGGCTTCCTCATCGCCGCCGGGGCGGCCATCCTCCTCCTCACCACCCTGCTGGAGGGGGTGGAGAACCTCCTGGCGGGGCGGTACCACGAGGTGGCCCTCACCCTTCTGGACCGGGTCCTCCTGGCCCTGATGCTGGCGGAGATCCTCTACACCCTGGTGCGCTTCGCCCGGGAGGGGAGCCTCGAGGCCACCCCCTTCCTCATCATCGGCATCATCGCCGCGGTGCGCCGGGTCCTGGTGCTCACCGCGGAGGCGGTGGAGAAGTTTGACCTCAGCGACCCCGCGTTTATGGCCGTCCTGGCGGAGCTCGGCCTCCTGGCCCTTCTGGTGGTGGCCTTCGCCCTGGCCATCCGCCTGGTCAAGAGCCTAGAAGGGCGATGAGGGCCTGGGCCGCGGGGTTGGCCACGTTCCTGGGGTAGACCAGCCAGAAAATGCGCCGGAGCTCCCCCACAGGCTCCTCCAGCCTCAGGGCCCGGAGGTTGCCCACCTTGAGGTTGGGCTGGATCACCACCCGGCTCACGATGCCCACCCCTGCCCCGGCCATGACCAGGCGCTTGGTCACCTCGTTGTTGTCCGTGTAGAAGGTGGGCTTGAGCTCCAGGCCCGCCTGCTCAAAAGCCCGCTCCAGAACCCGCCAGGTCATGGAGCCCGGCTTGCGCACCACCAGGCTCTCCTGGGCCAGCCAGGTGGGGGGCACGGTGCTCCGGCCCGCCCAGGGGTGCTCGGGGGGGACGATGAGGACCAGCTCGTCCTCGTAGAAAAGCCGCCGGTCGTACCCCTCCCAGCCCTCCACGCCCTCGAGGATGGCGAACTCCAGCTCCCCCATCCGGAGCCGCTCCGCCAGGCGCTCGGAGCTTCCGCTTTCCAGGTGCACCCGGATCCCCGGGTGCTCTTGGTGGAAGCGCTTGAGGAAGGTGGGCACCACGTAGGTGGCCATGGTGGTGGAGGCCCCAAAGGTCACCTCCCCCAGCTCCAGGCGGCCCATGGCCTGGGAGACCCGCTGGAACCCCTCCAGGGCCTGGACCACCCGCCGGGCCTCGGGGAGGAGGGCCTCCCCTACCCGGGAGAGGACCAGGTGCCGCCCCTGCCGCTCAAAGAGGGGGTGGCCCACCTGCTCCTCCAGGGTCCTCAGGTACTGGCTCACCGCGGGCTGGGTGATGCCCAAGGCCAAGGCCGCCCGGCCCACCCCTCCCTCCTCCACCACCGTGACGAAGACCCGTAATGCCGCGGGGTTGGGCAGTTTAGCGTTTTTAGATATGAGCATGGACTTATGGTATAGCCCAAAACATATGATTGCAATAATAAAACCCCCCACCTAAGGTAAGCGCATGGCTATGCCTACGCGCAACCTGGGTCTGGACCTCATGCGGGCCACGGAGGCCGCCGCCTTAGCCTCCGCCCGCTGGGTGGGCCTGGGGAACAAGGAGGAGGGGGACCGGGCCGCGGTGGAGGCCATGCGCCTCATCCTTTCCAGCCTGGACTTCCGGGCCCGGGTGGTCATCGGCGAGGGGGAGAAGGACCGGGCCCCCATGCTCTATAACGGCGAGGAGCTGGGCCAGGGGGAGGGCCCCTTCTGGGACCTGGCGGTGGACCCCGTGGAGGGCACCCGGCTTCTCGCCCTGGGGCGCCCCGGGGCCATCAGCGTCCTGGCCGCGGCCCCCGAGGGCACCCTCTTCAACCCGGGGCCGGGGTTCTACGCCGCCAAGCTGGTGGTGGGCCCGGAGGCCCGGGAGGCTATAGACCTGAAGGCCTCGGCGGCGGACAACCTCAAGGAGATCGCCCGGGCCCTGAAGCGCTCGGTACGGGAGCTTACGGTCTTCGTCCTGGACAAGCCCCGGCACGCCCGGCTCATAGAGGAGATCCGCTACGCGGGGGCCCGCATCACCCTCCAGACGGACGGGGACGTGGCCGGGGCCCTGGCCGCGGTGCTTCCGGGAACGGGGGTGGACGTCCTCATGGGCACCGGGGGGACCCCGGAGGGGGTCATCGCCGCGGTGGCCGTGCGGGCCCTGGGGGGCGGGATGCAGATGCGCCTGGACCCCCAGAGCGAGGAGGAGCGCTGGAACCTGATCCACGCGGGGTTTGACCTGGAAAAGGTGTACACCCTGGAGGAGCTCTGCCGGGCGGAGGACACCCACTTCGCCGCCACCGGCATCACCGATGGGCCCTTCCTGAGGGGCGTGCGCTACGGGGCGCAGGAGGCCTGGACGGAGAGCCTGGTCATCCGCGGGGCCACCCGCACCCTGCGCAAGGTGGAGGCCCGGCACCGGCTTGAGAAGCTTCGGGGCATCAGCCCCGTGGCCTACTGATAAGGAGGTGGCATGATGGACAAAAAGGCCATGTACAAGAAAGGCGGGGTGGTGGAGTACAAGGAGATGGGCTACTGGCAGCCCGACTACGAGCCCAAGGACACCGACACCATCGCCCTTTTCCGCATCACCCCCCAGCCCGGGATTGAGCCCGAGGAGGCGGCGGCGGCGGTGGCCGGGGAGTCCTCCACCGCCACCTGGACCGTGGTCTGGACGGACCGGCTCACCACCCTCGAGCGCTACCAGGCCAAGGCCTTCCGGGTGGAGCCCGTGCCCGGCAACCCCGAGCAGTACTTCGCCTGGATCGCCTACGACCTCGCCCTCTTTGAGGAAGGCTCCATCGCCAACATGACCTCCAGCATCATCGGGAACGTCTTCGGCTTCAAGGCCCTAAGGGCCCTGAGGCTTGAAGACCTCCGCATCCCCGTGGCCTACCTCAAGACCTTCAAGGGCGCCCCCCACGGCATCCCCGTGGAGCGGGACATGCTGAACAAGTACGGCCGCCCGCTCCTCGGGGCCACAGTGAAGCCCAAGCTGGGGCTTTCCGGGAAGAACTACGGCCGGGTGGTCTACGAGGCCCTGGCGGGGGGGTTGGACTTCACCAAGGACGACGAGAACATCAACTCCCAGCCCTTCATGCGCTGGCGGGACCGCTTCCTCTACGCCCAGGAGGCGGTGATGAAGGCCGAGCAGGTGACGGGGGAGCGCAAGGGGCACTACATGAACGTCACCGCGGCCACCATGGAGGACGTCTACGAGAGGCTGGAGTTCGCCAAGGAGATCGGCTCCATCATCGTCATGGTGGACCTCACCATGGGCTACACCGCCCTCCAGTCCGTCTCCAACTGGTGCCACAAAAACGGCATGATCCTCCACCTCCACCGGGCCAGCCACGCCACCTTCACCCGCCAGAAGAACCACGGCATCAACTTCCGCGTCCTGGCCAAGTGGATGCGCATGCTGGGGGTGGATCACATCCACGCGGGCACCGCGGTGGGTAAGCTGGAGGGGGACCCCAACCTGGTCCGGGGCTACTACGACATCCTGCGGGAGCAGTACGTGAAGGCCGACCCCGTGAAGGGGATTTACTTTGACCAGGACTGGGCCTACCTGCCCGCGGTCATGCCCGTGGCCTCGGGGGGCATCCACGCGGGGCAGATGCACCTCCTCCTCTCCCTCTTTGGGGACGACGTGGTCTTGCAGTTCGGGGGCGGCACCATCGGCCACCCCATGGGCATCCAGGCGGGGGCCACGGCCAACCGGGTGGCCCTGGAGGCCATGGTCAAGGCCCGCAACGAGGGCCGGGACATCCTGGCCGAGGGCCCCGAGATCCTCAAGAAGGCCGCCCAGCACTCCAAGGCCCTGGCCGCGGCCCTGGAGACCTGGGGGAGCGTGACCTTTGACTTCGCCTCCACCGACACCCCCGATGTCCTGCCCACCCCGAGCTAAAAGGAGGAAGCCATGCGGATCACCCAAGGAACCTTCTCTTACCTGCCCGACCTGACGGACGAGGAAATCCGGCTTCAGATTGAGTACATTATCAAGAACGGCTGGGCGGTCTCCATCGAGTACACCGACGACCCCCACCCCTACAACGTCTACTGGAACATGTGGGGCCTGCCCATGTTTGACCTGGAGGACGCCGCCCCCGCCTTCTACGAGTTCCAGAAGTGCCGGGAGGCCTTCCCCAACCACTACATCAAGATCAACGGCTACGACCCCTCCCCCATGTGGCAGGCCCAGCGGGTGTCCTTCATCGCCCACCGGCCCAAGGTGGAGGAGCCGGGCTTCCGCCTGCACCGGCAGCTTTACTCGGACGGGAGGCGGCTTAAGTACACCCTCGAGGCCTACGCCACCCTGAGGCCTGAGGGGCAGCGCTACCAGGAGGAGTAACGGTTTTGGGGGAGGCTTTTGGGGCCTCCCCCTACCTTTAAGGAGGCGGCATGGGAGAGGAAAAGGCCCTGGCCCTGGTGAAAAACCCCGAGGTGGAGGCGGTCCTCGAGGTCCTGGACAAGGAGCTGGTGGGCCTAGCCCCGGTGAAGCGGCGCATCCGGGAGATCGCCGCCTACCTCTCCGTGGACAAGCTCCGCCGGGAGCTTAACCTGGTGGCCGACCGCCCCACCCTGCACATGGCCTTCGTGGGGCCGCCGGGCACGGGCAAGACCACGGTGGCCATGCGCATGGCCACCATCCTCCACCGCCTGGGCTACATCCGCCGCGACCACCTGGTGGTGGCCAGTTGCCGGGACGACCTGGTGGGCCAGTACATCGGCCACACCGCCCCCAAGACCAAGGAGGTCTTGAAGCGGGCCATGGGGGGGGTGCTCTTCATTGACGAGGCCTACAGCCTCTACCGGGCGGAGAACGAGCGGGACTACGGCCAGGAGACCATAGAGATCCTCCTCCAGGTGATGGAGAACCAGCGGGAGGACCTGGTGGTCATCCTGGCGGGGTACAAGGACCGCATGGAGGAGTTCTTCGCCCTGAACCCGGGGATGCGTTCCCGCATCGCCCACCACATTGAGTTCCCCCCCTATAACCTAGAAGAACTCTACCAGATTGGCCTGATCATGCTGGAGAAGCAGGGGTACCGCCTCACTCCCGAGGCCGAGGTGGCCTTTAAGGAGTACCTGGAGCGGCGGATGGAACGCCCCAACTTCGCCTACGCCAGGAGCGTGCGCAACGCCATAGACCGCTTCAAGCTCCGCCAGGCCTACCGCCTCTACCAGAAGGCGGGCCCCGTGACCCCCGAGGAGCTGGTGACCATCACCGCGGACGACATCTACGCCAGCTCCCTCTTTAAGGAGGAGGAGCATGCCCCATAGGCCCTTTATGCTCGGCATCGCCGGGGACTCCGGGGCGGGGAAGACCACCCTGTCCAGCGGGGTGGCCCGGCTTCTCGGCGTGGAGCGGACCACCAACATCTGCGTGGACGACTACCACAAGTACGACCGCAAGCAGCGGAAGGAACTGGGCATCACCCCCTTGAACCCGGCCTGCAACTACATGGACATCATGGAGCAGCACGTCCGGCTCCTTTCCGAGGGGGAACCCATCCTGAAGCCCGTCTACAACCACACCACCGGCACCTTTGACCCCCCGGTTTACGTGCCCGCCCCCCGGGCGGTGGAGGAGGGGGGGCGGCTCATCCCCCGGGTGGTGATCCTGGAGGGGCTCCTCACCCTCTTCTCCCCCGAGATGCGGGGCCGCTACCACCTCACGGTCTACCTGGACCCCGAAGAGGAGCTCCGCCGGGAGTGGAAGGTGAAGCGGGACGTGGCCAAGCGGGGCTACACCCCCGAGGAGGTCCTGGCGGACATAGAGCGGCGCATGCCCGACTCCCGGGCCTTCATCTGGCCCCAGAAGGCCCACGCGGACATCATCGTCCGCTTCTACCGCCCCCCGGGGTACGATCCAGAAAACCCCAGCACCCTGAACGTCCGCATCACCCTGAAGCACACCCTTCCCCGGCTGGACCTCTCCGAGGTCCTCCACTCCGCCTACGAGGACGAGGCCCTGATCCGGCTGGAGGCCCGCAAGGAAGCGGACATCCTGGACATCACCGGCAACGTCCGCCCCGAGCAGGCCCAGACCTTTGAGCGCATCATCTGGGAGCACCTAGGCCACCACGCGGAGCACTTTGACCCCAGCCTGGTGGGCACCTTCTGGGACAAAGCGGGGCAGAGCTACCCCCTGGCCCTGACCCAGCTCATCATCGCCTACTACCTGGTTAAGATGCGGGAGCTGGCCATCGAGCGGGGGCACCTGCGGGTGGCCTAGGAGGCAAGGATGCTGAAGTTCGCGCCCTCCATCCTCACGGCGGACCTTTCCCGGCTGGCCGAGGCCATCGGGGAGGCGGAGGCGGCGGGGGTGGACTGGATCCACCTGGACGTGATGGACGGGGTCTTCGTCCCCAACCTCACCTTCGGCCCCCTCCTGGTGGAGGCGGTGCGCCGGGTGACCGCCCTGCCCCTGGACGTCCACCTCATGATCGTGAACCCGGAGCGCTACCTCGAGGACTTTGCCCGGGCGGGGGCCGTCCTCATCACCGTCCACTACGAGGCCACCCCCCACGCCCACCGGGCGGTCCAGAAGATCAAGGAGCTGGGGAAGAAGGCGGGGCTGGCCATCAACCCGGCCACGCCCCTGGAGGCCTTTGAACCCCTTCTCCCCGAGCTGGACCTGGCCCTCCTCATGAGCGTGAACCCGGGGTTTGGAGGGCAGAAGTACATCCCCCGCTCCACCGAGAGGCTCCGCCGGCTCAAGGCCATGCGGGACGCCCTCAACCCCAGGTGCCTCATAGAGGTGGACGGGGGGGTGAACCTGTCCACCGTGGCCGAGGTCTACCGGGCAGGGGCCGACGTGGCGGTGGCGGGGAGCGCGCTTTTCAACGATAGGCCGGTGGCGGAAAACCTTAAGGCGCTAAAGGAGGTTCTCTATGCCCTTGGTGGTCGGTAAGGAAGTGCTGGACAAGGCTCGGCGGGAAGGCTACGCGGTCCCCAGCTTCAACACCAACAACCTGGAGATCACCCAGGCCATCCTGGAGGTGGCCGAGGAGCTTAGGGCCCCGGTCTTCATCCAGGTTTCCGACGGGGCCCGCAAGTACGCGGGCATGGACAACCTGGCCAACCTGGTGAAGGACATGGCAAGCCGCGTCCGGGTGCCCGTGGTCTTGCACCTGGACCACGGGGCGGACTTCAAAATGGTCATGCAGGCCCTGCGGGCGGGCTTCACCAGCGTGATGATCGACGCCAGCCACCACCCCTTCCACGAGAACGTGGCCGAGACCAAGAAGGTGGTGGAGGCGGCCCACGCGGTGGGGGTGAGCGTGGAGGCGGAGCTCGGCCGCCTCCAGGGTATAGAGGACAACATCCAAGTTTCCGAGGCGGAGGCCTTCCTCACCGACCCCGAGGAGGCGGAGCGCTTTGTGGCGGAAACGGGGATTGACTACCTGGCCATCGCCATCGGCACCAGCCACGGGGCCTACAAGGGGAAGGGCCGGCCCTACATTGACCACAAGCGCCTGGAGGAGATCGCCAAGCGGGTCTCCATCCCCCTGGTCCTCCACGGGGCCAGCGGGGTGCCCACCTGGCTCAAGGAGAAGCTCCTGGCCACGGGGGCCGAGCTCAAGGAGGCCACGGGCATCCACGACGAGGACATCCGGAAGGCCATCCCCAACGGCATTGCCAAGATCAACATTGACACCGACCTGCGCCTGGCCATGACCCTGGGCATCCGGGAGGTGGTCACGCAGAACCCCAAGGAGTTTGACCCCCGGAAGATCATCGGCAAGGGGCGGGACTACCTCAAGATGGTCATCCGGGAGAAGTTTGAGCTCATGGGGACCGTGGGCCGGGCCTGAGGAGGAAGGCGGCCAGGCCCGCCCCGAGGAGGGGACCGAAGAGGGGCACCAGGGCGTAAGGGGAAGCGGCCCCTTCCGCCCCCAGGAGGGAGGCTAGGAGCCTGGGGCTTAGGTCCCGGGCGGGGTTGAGGGCGAAGCCCCCAGGCCCTCCCAGCCCGTACCCCACCCCGGCCACGGTGAGGCCTAGCCAAAGGGGTAGGAGGTGGGCCGGGCGGGCCTGTAGGACCACCGCCATGAGGGTGAAGGTGCCGAGGACCTCCGCGGCCAAGGCTTCCTTCCAGGGGTAGGCCCCGCCGCCAGGGAGCAGGCCGGGGCCGGTGGAGAAGACGTTGGGCATCCCCTGGAGGAGGAGGCCCTCCCGGTAGGCCAAGTAGGCCCCTAGGGCCCCTAAAAACCCCCCCAGGAACTGGCCCAGAAGATAGGGGAACACCTTGCCCCACGGGAAAAGCCCCCTCAGGGCCAGGGCCAGGGTGACCGCGGGGTTAAGGTGGGCCTGGGAAAGGGGCCTCGCGCAGAGCACCCCCACCAGCACCCCCAGCCCCGAGCCCAGGGCCAGGGCGTCGTAGCCGAAGGCCTGGGGTCCGAGCCGTGGGGAAAGGGTGGCGTTGGCGGCGCTCCCCACGGTGAGGAGGACCAGGAGGAACGTGCCCAAGGCCTCCCCCAGGGCTTCCCGTTCTTTGGAACCCATGGGGTCATTTTAGGCAGGCAAGGGTCAGGGCAGGGTCAGGGGAAAGCCCCCCGCCTCTTGGCGGGGGGCCTTTGGTCGGGGAGGCCGGATTTGAACCGACGACCACACGCACCCCAAGCGTGTGCGCTACCAGGCTGCGCTACTCCCCGGCGCGCAAAGCCTAGTCTAGCCTGCCCCCGGCCCTTCGTCAAGTAGACTTGGGCTATGGAGATCGCCGACCTGAAGCGCCTGGCCCGCTTTGACCCGGAGAAGCTGGCCAAGATTCCCGTTTTCCAGTCCGAGCGCATGTTCTATGACCTTTACGCCCTCCTTCCCGGGCAGGCCCAGAAGGTCCACGCCCATGAGGGCTCGGACAAGGCCTACTACGTCCTGGAGGGGGAGGTGGTGGTGCGCATTGGGGAGGAAGAGGCCCTCCTGGCCCCCGGGATGGCCGCCCTGGCCCGGGCGGGGGAGCCCCACGGGGTGCGGAACGAGTCCGCAAGCCCCGCCCTCCTCCTGGTGGTCATGGCCCCCCGGCCCTAGGGCTTTCATCCCGTTTGCACAGCCCCCGGCTAAGCTAAAGGGGAAGTGCCGCAGGCCGCGCCCCCCACCGACCTCGCCTTTCTCTCCGAGCTTCTCCGCCGCTACCCCGTGCGGGTGGCCTTCCGGGGAGAGGTCCTGCCCGAGGGGCCCTTAAGGGGGGAGAAGCTTTGGGAGGAGGGGGAGGCGGCCCTTTACTGGGAGGGCCCGCCCCCCAAGCCCGAACTGCGGGAGGCCCTGATCCTTTCCTTCAAGGCCTTCTTGGAGGTCTGGCGCTTAAGGGAGCGGGAGCTTGCCCTCCTTAAGGCCCAGGGGGAGACGGGGCGGCTTTTTCGGCTCCTCCTCCACGAGGTGAAAAACCCCCTCATGAGCGTTCTTGGGGCGCTGGAGCTGGCCCTCGAGGACCCCGCCCTTACCCCCGAGCTCAAGGAACTCCTGGAGATCGCCCGCCGTTCTGCAGAACGCATCCGCACCCTCCTGGAGAAGGCCCAGGACTACCTGCGCCTAGGGGAGGGGGTGCGCCTGAGGAGCGAGCGGGTGGACCTGAAAGAACTCCTCCTCCAGGGGGTGGAGGAGCTCAGGCCCTTGGCCCGCAGGAAGGGGGTGCGCCTGGAGGTGCGCCTTCCCCGGGAGGAGGCCTGGGTGTATGGGGACCGGGACTGGCTCTACCAGGCCTTTTTGAACGTCCTCAACAACGCGGTGAAGTACACCCCAGAGGGGGGCCGGGTCCTGGTCCGGCTCCTCAAGGGGGTGGACCGGTACGGGGTTGCGGTTTCCGACACCGGCCCCGGCATCCCCGAAGAGGAGCAGGCCAAGGTCTTTGAGCCCTTCTACCGGGCCTCCACCCGGGGGGAGGCGGAGGGGACGGGGCTCGGGCTCGCCTTGGTGAAGCGGGTCCTGGAGGCCCATGGGGGGGAGGTCCGCCTGAAAAGCCGTTTGGGGCGGGGCTCCACCTTCCTCCTCCTCCTCCCCCGGCCCAAGCCCGGCCGCAGGGCCCCCGTGGGGCGGCTTCTCCTCCTGGCCCTGGCCCTTCTCGCCCTGGCCCGGCTTCCCATCTACCCGGCTCCCCTGGGCTCCCGGGCCTTCGGGGAGGTCCCCGCGGGGGAGGTGGTGCGCCTTGGGGGGCTGGAGCTCGCCTTCAGCCCCGAGGCCCGGGGGGAGGCCCGGCGCTGGCGGAGCCTCTGGGGCGGGGGGGAAAGGGTACGGGTGGCCCTGGGGCCCGGGGGGGTGGAGGCGGTGCGGGAGGCCCCCGTGCCCCTCACCCTCTCCACCCCCGAGGGGGAGGTCAGGCCCACGGGCACCCACCTCCGCCTTTACCGGGAAGGGGAGGGGCGGGTCTCCCTCTACCGCGGGCGGGTGGCCTTGGGGAAGGAGCCCTTGCCGCAAGGGGAGGGGGCCCTTCTGGGCCAGGGGGTGAGGCGGAAGCTCCTCCCCGCTCCCCTGGTGCGCCCCGTGCCCGGGGCGGAGGGGGAGGTGGTCTTCCGCCTCCTGGGCCCTGAAGGGGCCAAGGGCTTCCGGGTGGAGGTGGGGAGCGGGGACCGGATCCTCCTTTCCGCCAAGGTGCAGGGGACGGCCTTCACCTACCGCCCCCAGGCGGACCGGGTGAGCCAGGTGCGGGCCTTCGCCTGGGACGAGGTGGGCCTCGAGGGCTACCCCTCGGACCCCGTTTCCTTCCGGGAGCGGTTTAGCTTTTACGAGGGGAAAAAGCGCCTACCGCAGGACCCTGGGGGGGCCGAGGCCTTCTTGAGGCGGGCGGTGGCCGTCTTCCCCGACGACGCGGAGGCCCTGGGGGAGCTGGCCTTCGCCCTTTACCTCCAGGGCCGCCACGGGGAGGCCAAGCCCCTTTACGAAAGGGCCCTCGCCCTTCTGGACGCCCCCGACATCCGGGTGCGCTACGCCCGCCTCCTCTACCACATGGGGCGGTACGGGGAGGCGGAGGAGAGCTACCGCCAGGTCCTCCTCCAGGACCCCGGCAACCTGGACGCCCGCTGGGGCCTGGCGGAGGTCCTCCTGGCCCTGGGCCGGGCGGGGGAGGCGGAGCTGCTCGCCCGCCAGGTCCTGGCCCTGAAGCCCGACTACCCCCTGGCCCGGTTCACCCTGGCCAAGGCCCTTCTGGAGAGGGGAAAGGCGGAGGAGGCCCGGAGGCTTCTCTTGGAGGAGCTCCGGCTGAACCCCGACCCCGAGGTCAGGGCCTTCCTGGAGCGCCTTCCCTAGCCCAGGCCTCCCGGAAGCGGAAGTAGGCCGGCTTGAGCCTCAGGGCGAAGGAGGGGGTTTCCCACCCTTTCCAGGCGAACTGGGCCTCCCCGAGCCCCTCCACCCGTAAGCCCAGGCCGGGGATGGGGAGGGGCTCGGGGGCGTACCAGGCCCTGGGCCTCGAGGGGTCCGTGAGGAGGAGCATCCCCCAGGGCAGGCGGAGCTCCAGGAACTCCCCCAGGGCGTAGTCCGCGGTGGGGTCCCGGGCCCCTTCGGGGTCCCGTCCCCTCTTTAAGGCCCCCAGCTCGTAGACCTGCCGGGGGTAGTCCGTTCCGTCCCGCCCCGTGCGCCGCCGGTTGGGCTCCAGGAGGAAGGGCACGAAGGGGCCCCCGCCGGGCCGGGTGGGGCCGAGAAAGGTGAGGGCCTCCGTCCCCTCCCCCCCGGTGCGCACCTCCCGGAAGGGGTAGTAGCCCGCCTCCACCAGGAGCCGCCCCCCTTCCGCCCCCACCTCCAGGACGAACTCCGCTCCGAAGCCCGGCGCCACCTCCGCCCCGCCCGGGGCGGTGTCCAGGTGGAGCCGGAGGGGCAGGGGGCCCCCGTAGAGGAGCCATAGGTACTCGGGGTCGGTCCGGGCCTTGAGGAAGGCCCTTTCCCCCCTGAGGAGGAAGGGAACCTCTTCCCACTCTTCCCCCCTTCCGTCCAGCCGGGGGCCTCGAGGGGCGGTGGCCGCCAGGAGGCCGTAGTTCTCCTCGGGGTCCAGGAGGTTGTGCCAAAGAGGGTCCCGCTCCCGGTCCTCCCACTCCTGGAAAAGCCAGTTCTGTTTGAACCACTCGTCCAGGAAGCTGAAAAGGAGCCCTCCAGCGAGCCCCGCGGCCTCGATTTCTCGCCAGAGCCTGAGGTTCCGCTCCGCCTGATCCTCCTCGGAATGGCCCCCGTGGTGGAACCCCTGGGGCTGGAAGTGCGCGAGGCCCCGGCTGCTCGGCACTCCGTACTCCCCGATGAGGACAGGCTGCTCCCCGTGGTGGCGCTTGAGGTCCAGGAGGTAGCCGAAGTAGTTGGACCGCCCGAAAGGCCCCACCGCCTGGCCGTAGCCCGGGTCCAGGTTCAGGAAGTCGGGGTAGTAGGGGTAGGCGTGGTAGTTGGCGAAGACCGTGGCCGGGCTTCCCGGAAGGGGGCGGATGTTGCGGGCGTCCAGGCTCACCTCATCCTCGTTGTACGCCCGCAGGGGCACCCCCTCCACCCGTTCCCCCCGGGCCCGGCGGAGGGCCCTTTCTTCCTCTGCGGTGCTCTCCGTGGGGTGGTGGAGGGGGTCCAGGGTGGGCCAGTTGTTGAAACCCATGGGCCGCACGGTGCCGTAGGCCTCGGCCTCGTAGACGAGGAGGCGGTCCAGAACCTCGGCCATCCAGGCCTCAAAGGGGTTGGCCTCCGGCGCGGCCTCCAGAAAACGCCCCCGGTAGACCCGCCCCGGATGGGCCTGGTTGTAGCGGGCCACGGAGAAGGGTTCAAACTCCCGGCCCACGAGGAGGCCAAGCGTCCAAGGGGAGACGTCCGCCGTGTAGGCCCCTCCCGCGTGCCCTGGGCGTTTGGGGCGCAGGAGGTTGCCGTGGAGGGCATCCAACACGTCCCGCCCCTCAAGGAGGAACTCCTCCAGAAAGGCCCCCTCGTAGGAGGGGTAGCCCAGCTCCTCGGGCAGTTCCGTCCAGACCCCCTGGAAGAGGTAAAGGGGCCTTGGACGGGTGCGGTTGAGGCCGTGGAGGGCCCGGTAGAAGGCTGGGGGCAGGAGGGTGTAGACCCGCACCGCGTTGGCCCCCATGGCCCAAAGGAGCTCCAGCCAGGCCCGGTAGAGGGTCTCCTCCTCAGGGAACTCCGCGGGAAAGCGCCCGGGCAGGGCCACCCCCAGGTTGACCCCCCGCACCAGAAGGGGCCTGTCCTCCACCCAAAAGCGCCCCCTTTCCGCCCGGAAGGGGACCCCAAGGGGGTGCAGGCGCCGCTTGGGCGAGGGGGGTGGAGGTGGAGGGAGGCCCCTTAGGATCTCCTCCGCGGGGGCGTAGCCCAGCCTAAAGGCGTAGTCCAAGGCGGCCCGGGCCCCCTCCAGATCCCCCAGGGCCCTTAGGACGAGGCCCAGGCCATAGGCCGCCTCCCCCCCACCCTGGAGGGTGCCCACCAGGCGGCTGAAGGCGAAAAGGGCCTCTTCCATCTCCCCCAGGCGGTAATGGGCGAACCCCGCAAGGAGGAGGGCTTCCGCAGGGGGGTCATACCCTTGGAGCAGAGGGGCCGCCTGTGCGAGCGCCCCCCCGAGGTCGCCGGCCCGGTAGGCCGCCCACCCCCCCTCCAAGGGGCTTGGCGCCCCCCAAGCGAGAGCCCCGGCCACCCATACGAGAACGAGGTTTTTACACCGCATTCACAGCGCGATGGGATAATACCACACGTGGCGAAGGTGCTGGTGGTGGAGGACGACCCCGTGGTGGCCCGGGTGCTGGAGATCGCCCTCAAGCGGGCGGGGTATGAGGTCCAGCTGGCCCCCGACTTCCCCTCCGCCAAGGGCCTCCTCGGGGGAGGCTGGGACGCCGTCATCCTAGACCTCAACCTCCCGGGCGGCTTCGGTCTGGACCTCCTCCGCCACCTGCGGCAGGAGCTGGGCCGGAAGACCCCGGTTTTGGTCCTCTCCGGGCTCAAGCAGGAGAAGACCCTTCTGGAGGCCTTGCGCCTAGGGGCCCAGGACTACCTCACCAAGCCCTTTAGCCCCAATGAGCTTCTCCTCCGTCTGGAGCGGTATGTGGCGCAAAGGTGAACGCCTCTACGCCCTTTTGGTCTTCCTGGTGGTGGCCCTGGAGGCCTACGCCCTGGCGGTCTTGGTGCTGGCCTTTTCCGCCCAGCTCTTTCGCCTAAGCGGGGCGCCTTCGGCTTGGAACGCCCTCCTTCAGGCCTTTTTCCTCACCGGGCTGGTCCTTTTGGTCCTTTCCGCTTACATCCTTGTCTACCACGTCTACACGATTCAAAAGGAGGCTCAGGACAGCGGGGCCTACCGCCGCTTTCTGGACCGCTTCACCGAGGCCCTCTTTACCGGGGGGGATCCCCCGCCCCCGCCCTGGCCCCCGGCCGCCTTGGAGGCCCTCCTTCACCTCCGGGAGACCTTGAAGGGGGAGATGGGGGAAAGGGTGGCGGACTGGCTCCGCCAAGCCCGCCCCCCTTGGGTTCCAAAGCTCAAGATGCGCTGGCCCGGCCGCTACGAGCGCCTCGAGGCCCTGGAGGCCCTGGGCCTGGCCCGCCTCCCCGAGACCCTGGAGGCCATCCTGCCCTACCTGCACCACCCCGACCCCATCCTCCGCCTGGCCGCGGCCCGGGCCGGGGCCAGGACCGCCCAGGGGGAAGGGGTCCTGCATCTGGGGGAGGCTCTACTTTCCGCGGGCCTCCCCCGGGGCGCGCTCTTGGAGGCCCTCCTCCTTCTGGAGGAACGGGCAGAGCCGGCGGCGGCCCTCCTCCTGGAAAGGGGGGGGAAGGAGGAGGCCTGGGCCGCCCTGGAGGCCATCGGCCGCCTCCGCCTCCACGCCCTGGGGGAGAAGGTTCTCCCTTTTCTGGAGGCGGAGGACCCCGAGCTCCAGGCCGCGGCCATGAGGGCCCTTCACCGCCTGGGCTACCCCCCGTTGGGGTATGAGGGGGCGGTGCTGGGGCTTCTTAGGTCGGGGGAGGAGTTCTTGCGCCTCCAGGCCGTCCGCCTCCTCCCCCTTCTGCCCCAAGCCCTTGCCCAAAGAGCCCTTTGGGAGGCCCTAAAGGACCCTTCCTTTTACGTGCGCCGGGCGGCGGCGGAGGCGCTTAGGGCCTTGGGCGGGGAGGCGCTGGAAGAGGCGGCCAAGACCCACCCCGACCCCTACGGGCGGGCCATGGCCGCCCAGGTCCTGCGGGAGGGGGCATGGAGGCCTTAGGGTGGTTCCTTTTCGCCTACCAGGTTTTCGTCCTCTACTACTTCGCCGTGCTCAACTTCCTCTACACCACCTTTACCTTCTTTGGCCTCAACATGGTGGCCCGCTACGCCCGGGAGCTTTCCGAGCTCTCCCTGAAAGACCTCCTGGAGCGGGAGGCCTACCTTCCCGTCTCCATCCTGGTGCCCACCTACAACGAGGAGAAGACCATCGCCGCCTCCGTGCGCTCCTTCCTGGCCCTCCGCTACCCCGAGTTTGAGGTCATCGTGGTGGCGGACGGGCCCAAGGACCGGACCCTGGAGGTCTTGAAGGAGGCCTTCGCCCTGGTGGAGGTGGACTGGGTCTACCGCCGGGCCCTCCCCACCAAGCCCATCCGCGCGGTGTACCGCTCCTTGGCCCACCCCAACCTCCTGGTGGTGGACAAGGAAAACGGAGGCAAGGCCGACGCCCTAAACGCCGGGCTCAACTTCGCCCGCTACCCCCTCTTCTGCGCCGTGGACGCGGACAGCCTCCTGGATCCCGAGGCCCTCCTCCGGGCAAGCCGCCTCTTTTTGGAGGACGAACGGGTCCTGGCGGTGGGGGGGACCATCCGCCCCCTGAACGGGGCTCGGGTGCGGGGGGGCGTGGTGGAGGAGCTCCGCCTGCCCCGGGGTTTCCTGGAGAAAATGCAGATCATTGAGTACGCCCGGGCCTTCTTCCTGGGCCGGGCGGGCTGGAGCGCCATGGACGCCCTCCTCATCATCTCCGGGGCCTTCGGCATCTTCCGGCGGGAGGAGGCCTTGAGGGTGGGGGGGTACCGCACGGACACCGTGGGGGAGGACATGGAGCTGGTGGTCCGGCTCCACCGAAAGGCGCGGGAGGCGGGCCGGGACTACCGCATCCTCTACACCCCAGACCCCATCTGCTACACCGAGGTGCCCTCGGACTGGGCCACCTTGAGGCGGCAGCGGAACCGCTGGCACCGGGGGCTTTGGGAGGTCCTTTTGGCCCACCGGGCCATGCTCTTCAACCCCCGCTACGGCCGGCTGGGGTTCGTGGCCCTGCCCTACTTCCTCTTCTTTGAGGCCCTGGGGCCGGTGGTGGAGGTCCTGGGGTACGCCCTCCTCCCGGTGTACGCCCTCTTGGGGTTTCTCAACCCCCCCTTTGCCCTCCTCTTCCTCCTCCTGGCCCTGGCCTATGGGGTCCTCCTCTCCCAGCTTTCCGTGGGGGTGGAGGCCCTCCTCCTAAAGCGCTACCCGCGCCTTAAGGACCGGCTCGCCCTCCTCCTCCTTTCCCTCCTGGAGGGCCTGGGCTACCGCCAGCTTCTCGCCCTCGAGCGCTTCCTCGCCACCTTCCAGGTCCTAAGGAAGCGGGGGGAGTGGGGGGAGATGCGCCGCAAGGGCCTAGAGGCGCCGGAAGCCCAGGAGCATGAGAAGGCGTAGGCCCATGGAGGCCAGGATGGGGAGGTGGTAGGGGGTGGGGCCGAGGTGGAGGGCGGCGAGCTCCCCCGCGAGGAGGCTTCCCAGAAGGCCCCCAAGCCCCAGGGCCAGCCAAAACAGGGCCAGGTACCCGTTCCGGGCTTCCTTGGGGCTTTTGCCCAGGGCCAGGTTGGTGAGGGCGGGGTTGAGCCCGCTCCAGGCCAGGGCATCCAGGAGGGCCGAGGCCCAGATGGGCCAGGGGAAGCCGGGCCGGCCCCAAAGCCAGAAAAGGGGCATGACCGCGGCCACCCCTCCCGTGAGGAGGAGGACCCGGCCGTGCCCAAGCCGGTCCGCCGCCCGCCCCCATAAGGGCCCGAAGGCCAGGCCGGAGAGGGCGGAGAGCACCGTCCAAAGCCCCACCTGGCCCAAAGAGAGCCCGCCCCACTGGAGGAAGTAGGGGATGACGTAGGGCCCCCCCACCATCACCGCGGCGAACCAGCCGAGGACCAGAACGAGGTAGCGCCGGAAGCCCGCATCCCGCACCGCCCGCAGGACCTGGGGCCAGGGGGCCTCGGGGGGCGGGGCTTTGGGCTCGTGCTGGAGGGTGAGGAGCCACACGGAAAGGAGGCCGGCCCCCACCCCC
>SPLK01000225.1_pt1 | contig 19278 bp, 16 predicted proteins | sample 2456111 | NCBI WGS metagenome assembly SPLK01 (sample SAMN11156906, study PRJNA527647) | hot springs metagenome | biome: Geothermal region; feature: Hot spring; material: tree branch in hot spring; isolation source: hot spring sediment rich in lignocellulosic material ... | reverse complement strand
GTGGCTCACTACGACGACCCGCGCGTCCTGGCCGAGGCATCGAGAGGCCTGGGCGAGGCGATGCCCGGGCGGGCCGCGGCCCAGCTGCAGGCGGCGGAGCGGCTTCAGGAGCGAGGGTGGTGACGGGCCGATGTCCCGGCTCATCGGCGTGCTGGCGCTTCAGGGGTCGGTGCAGGAGCACGAGGCCGCGCTTCGCAGGCTGGGGGTGCAGGTGCGCCGGGTCCGAGAGCCCCGGGACCTGGAGGGGCTGGCGGGCCTGGTGCTGACCGGGGGCGAGAGCACGACGCTGCGTCGCCTGATGCGAGACGGCCTGACCGATGCCGTCCTCCAGGCGCATGCCTCGGGCCTCGCATTGATGGGGACGTGCGCCGGGCTGATCCTGCTGGCCACCACCGTGGTGGAACAGGCGGAGCCGGGCCAGGTGCCGGCCGGGCGTGACGAGGCGGGCGGGGGGCTGCGGCTGCTGGACGTGACGGTCGCGCGCAACGGCTACGGCCGCCAGACGGCCAGCTTCGAGGCGCCCGTCGTGCTGCACCCGCCACTGGACGGCGAGCCCTTCCCCGGGGTCTTCATCCGGGCGCCACGCATCGTCGCGCTGGGCCCGCAGGTGCGGACCCTGGCCACCTGCGACGGCCAGCCGGTGGCCGTGCAGAGCGGGCGGGTGCTGGGCTGCGCCTTCCACCCCGAGCTGACGGAGGACCTGCGGGTGCATCGCTACTTCGTGGAGGTGCTGGCGACAGCGGGCGGTTGAGGGCGCCAGGACGCCCGCCCGACGGCGGCGAATCGGGGATCGGACTCGAGCGGGTAGGGGGGCGGGCCCGTGTCGACCTGGCACAAGGTCCTCTACAGCCTGGGCTCCCTGGGAGCGGCTCTCCCGGGCCAGGTGATCACCACGTACATCCTCTTCTTCTACGTCGACGTGCTGCGGGCCCCCGCCGCCCGGATCGGCCAGATGATGGCGATCTGGAGCCTGTGGAACGCCATCAACGACCCGCTCTTGGGCTTCATCTCCGACCGGACCCGCAGCCGGTGGGGCCGACGCATCCCCTACATCGCAACGGGATGGCTCCCGCTCGCGATCGCCTTCTACCTCCTGTGGGCGCCGCCGCCGGGCGTACGCGAGTCGACCGCGGGAGCGCTGCCGTGGTACTTCCTGATCACCATTTGCGCCTACGACTTCTTCTTCACCATGACGGTGCTCAACTGGACGGCCCTGTTTCCCGAGATGTTCCCCCAGCTCCGGGAGCGGGCCTCGGTCTCGGCCATGCGGCAGGCGTGGACCCTGGTGGGCCTGGCGCTGGGCATGGCCCTGGGCTCGACGGTGGCCGACGCCCTGGGGTGGGACGGCATGGGCCTGCTCTTCGGCGTCATCACGGGGCTGGCCTTGCTGGCCTCGCTGGCGGGGGCGCGTGAGGATCCCCGCTTCGGTCAGGCCCAGGCGCTGAGCCTGTTGCCCGCGCTGCGTCACACCCTGGCCAACTTCTCCTTCGTCACCTTCGCGCTGGTCAGCTTCTCGGTGCAGCTGGCGCTGGCGGTCATCCAGGCCGCCATCCCGTTTTACACCAAGTACGCCCTGGGGCTCTCCCCGCTGGGCAACACCCTGGTGCTGGCCTCGACCTTCGGCGTCATGGCCGTGACGCTGCCCCTCTGGGTGCGCCGCACCAACGCCGTGGGGCCCCGGCGTGCCATGCTGGAGGGGGTGGTGCTCTTCCTGGTCTCGTTGACCGGCTTCTGGTTGGCCCGGGACCTGGTGAGCGCCATGGTGGCGGCAGGCGCGGTGGGGCTGGGGGTCTCGGCCGTGCTCCTCTTGCTGGACGTGCTCATCTCCGACGTCATCGACGAGGACCACCTGCAGACGGGGCAGCGTCGCGAGGGCATGTACTTCGGCATGCACGCGCTCATCCTGCGCCTCAACGGCATCGCCCAGGCCGCGATCCTGGCCTTCGTGCTGACCCGCTCCGGCTACAGCCCCGACCTGGCCGTCCAGCCGGAGAGCGCCCTGACGGGCCTCCGACTGCTGGTGACGGCAGTGCCGGCCGCCATCCTGGCCATCACGCTGGTCTGGCTGTGGCTGTACCCGCTGCACGGGACGAGGCTGAGTCGCATCCGCGAGGGCGTGCGGCAGCTGCGGGTCGGGGCAAGCGCCCCGCAATCGGCATCCTGAGATGACGCTCCCCGGCGTGGCGGTGCGCCGACGTCCCCGCCGACGGCCCCGGCGCCTGCTGCTGGCTACCGGCGGCCTCGCGGCGGTGGCGCTGGTGCTGCTCGCGGTCCACCCCGTGCTGCTGGCGGCTCTCGGCCGGTGGCTCGTGGTGGCCGACTCGCCGGTGCCGGCTGACGCCATCGTGGTGCTGGGCGGCGACTGGCAGGGCCGGATCCAGCAGGGCATCCGCCTGTACCGGGAGGGATGGGCGCCGCTCTTGCTCGTGACAGGCGGCATGGCCATCGCCCCCGGACGGGTCCAGGCCGACTACCTGGCCGAGGTCGCACGCCGGGCGGGGGTGCCATCGCAGGCCATCCTGACGCAGCGAGAGAGCCGCAGCACGTGGGAGGACGCGGCCCTCACCGTCGGGCTCGCCCGCGAGCGAGGGTGGCGACGCGTGCTCCTGGTGACGTCGGACTGGCACAGTCGACGGGCCGCCATGGTCTTCCGGCGGGTCTGGGGCCCCGCGGGCGTGGAGGTGCGCAGCGTACCGAGTGCAGAGTGGCGCTTCGACCTGGAGCGATGGTGGCAGGAGCTCGACGGCGGGGAGACGGTGATCATCGAGTGGATCCGGCTGGTCTGGTACTGGCTGCGTGCCCGGCCCTGACTCCGAAGGCCCTGACTCAGGCCCGCCACAGCCCCACCACGAGGAGCATGAAGAGCACGGCGTTGCCGATCTCCACCAGGCCGACGGTGAGCGGACGCAGCCGCCGTTGCCTCGGCAACAGCCAGGTGCGCAGCGCGCTCGGCAGGTAGGCCCACCCCACCTGGGGCACCCCGACCAGGGCCGGCAGGCCTAGCAGCCCCAGGTGCACCAGGTCGGAGAGCCGCTTGAAAGCGGGGTCGTCCCGCTCACGAAAGATGGTCTTGACGTGGAAGGCGGTCCCCATGAAGAAGGCGAAGCAGAGCAGCCACAGCAACGCGGCATCCCTATCGAGGCGAGCGGCCCCCACCAGGTAAGAGACCGGAGCCCACAGCTCGAGTCCGGCGATGGCCAGGGCGTCGTTGAGGAGCGTCCGCTCCTGGCGACGCCTGGCGAAGGAGAGGTTGAGCGCGAAGGCCAGCACTGCCGCCGCTCCGAACAGGACGATGACCGGGAAGCGCCAGAGGGGGTACGCCAGCAGCACAACGGCGGCACCCCCCGTACCGGCGGCCCACCGCCACCAGGGTGCGCCCTGCTCGCCTTGGCGCACGGCCTCGAGGGCCGCATGCGACGCGAGGTGCACCGCGAAGGCCGCCAGCAGCACCAGCAGGTGCCCCGGGTGAGGCCCTCCCAGGACGGCGCCCAGCAGTACCGGCACCAGCCACATGAACCACACGCCGTGCTCCCGGGGCAGGAGCCGCTTGGGGAGAAGGGCGCTCATCGTCGCTCCGGCGTCACTCCTGCACGGCCTTTCGCACCAAGCCTCCGGCTGCCGCAAGCCGCGCCCTGGCCTCATCGACCCCCACGCCGGCCAGCAGCATGACGATGGCGGTCTTGACGTGCATACCGGCCCGGGAGAGGGCGGCGAAGGCCTGCTCCTCCGTGCAGCCGGTGGCGGCGCGCACCATCCGCAGGGCGCGGCGTCGCAGCTTGTCGTTGGTCGCGAGCATGTCGACCATGAGGTTGCGGTAGACCTTGCCCAGCCGCACCATGGCGCCCGTGGAGATCATGTTGAGCACCATCTTCTGGGCGGTCCCGGCCTTGAGGCGGGTGGAGCCGGCCAGCACCTCGGGGCCCACCACCGGGGCGATGGCCACGTCGGCCAGGGCCTCGACCGGACTGGGCCGGTTGCAGGCGATGGAGACCGTCCGAGCGCCCACCTCACGCGCCGCTCGCAGGGCCCCCACGACGAAAGGCGTGCGCCCGCTGGCGGCCAGCCCCACCACCAGGTCGCCAGAGCGCACCGTCTCCCGGACCCTGTGATACCCCTCCTGCTCGTCGTCTTCTGCGTCCTCCACCGGACTGTAGACCGCCTGAGGACCCCCGGCCAGGATGACCCGCACGACGTCGGGATCGACGCCGAAGGTCGGCTGCCACTCCGAGGCATCCAGCATGCCCAGGCGGCCGCTGGTGCCGGCGCCGACGTACACGACCCGGCCCCCAGCCGCGAGGGTGGCGGCGGCCAGATCGATGGCGCGGGCGATGGCCGGCAGCTCGTCGCGCACGGCCAGCGCCACCAGCGCGTCCTCCTGGTTCATCAGGCGGGCGATCTCGAAGGAAGAGAGGCGGTCAAGATCACGGCTCAGCGGGTTGTGGGACTCGGTCGTCAGATCGTGCAGCGGCGAGGGCATCGTCTACCTCCGAATCAGGTGGTCTCGCCCAGCTCCTGCAGGAGCTGGCGGGCTCGCTCCTTGGTGCGGGCATCGTTGACCGGATCCTGCTCGGGCATGGCCAGTACCTCTCGCAAGACCCGCACCGCGGCCGCGCGGTCGCCAGCGGCATGATACGCCTCCGCCAGGCCGAGGCGGTAGAGGAGGTCGTCAGGAGCATACCTCACCGACATCTCGGCATGCTCCACCGCCTTGCGCTTGTCGCCGATGGAGAGCGGACGGCCCGGCACCACCCGATAGAGGACGCTCAACACGTGGTGCGCCCCCGCGTGGGTCGGCTCCAGCTCCAGCACCGTCTCCATCTCCCGTAGCACATCGTCGACCAGGAAGAGGCTGACGAGGACCCCCCGCTCCTCCCCGACCCGGCCGATGAGCACGCCGTACCAGTAATGCCCGTCCACTCCGCGGGGGTCGATCTCGGTGGCACGCCGGGCCAGGCGCTCGCCCTCCTCCAGGAGGGGGCGTCGTTCGGGCTTGGGCACCAGCTCGGCCAGCTGCCAGGCGGCGCGGCCGGCCTTCCATGCGGCCTCGTACGACTGCGGGTCAGCCTCCAGGGCCTCCTTGTAGAGGCCGTACGCCCTCTGGAGCTCCTGCAGACTGCGGGCTGACTCGTAGAGCGCATCGGCCTGGGCCACCCTCTCGGCCGCTCCGGCCGGGTCCGCCGCGGCACTCACACCCGGGGCGCCGATAGCGGCCAGGGCCACCAGGGCCGGCACCAGCCATCCCCTCATCGAGACCCGCATCCGACGCGCCGACAACACGTCTAACCGCATGGCAGCCACCCCCGGCTCCCATGCTTCCGCGAGGGGCCGGGTCCTCCTCCCGGCGAGACGAAAGGGGCGGAGCCGTCGGCTCCGCCCTCCGGTCGTCAGCTCCGCTACCCCTTGCCGTCCCGGGTCGGCCCTCAGCGCAGCGCCTCCTGCGTCGCCGTCAGGACGGTCCGCACGAACGAGGGATTGTGGACGCCCATCGAGCCGTCCCAGAGGACCATCAGGTAGTTCCACATGGCACGGACGATGGGATCCGAGGTGGGCACGACCGCCTTGCCGTCGGCTCCCTTGATCTGGGCCAGCTGGGCGGAGAGCACCGTGCCGTCCTGCAGGGTCATCTCCAGGCCCATCTGCCCGTGGATGCTGGTCGGCGCGACGGCCACGATCCGCCTGCCGTCGATGGCTACCGTGCGTGTCTCGTCGGTCTGCGGATCCCAGGCGCCGACCTCGCGCACCCCGGCCGCGAACTGCGTCACGAACCGCTGGCTGATGGCCGCCGCCGTCTCGTCCAGGAGCACCTGGATCGGCCGCTGCACCATCTCGGCCCGGTAGCCGTCACCGTGGCAGGTGGCGCAACTGTCGAGCGAGGCCTGGAAGGTGTGGCCCCCGCCCATCTCCATGTGGCAGGTGACGCACGAGTCGCCCGTGAAGGCCGCGTGGGCCGAGACGTACGCGTCGGCGTAGTCGACGAAGTAGACGTTCTTGCCCATGATGACGTCCGCCTGCACCGAATGATGAGGCGCCGTGTAGCGGCGGGCATCGGCGGCGTCCCACGCGATGGCGCCGTTACGCGAGTTGTGGCAGCTCATGCACAAGGCGCCGTCGCCGACGGCCTTGACGGCGAAGCCAGAGGGCAGCATGGGCGTCGAGTCGGCGATGCGCAGATCGAAGGTATCGGTGTGGCACGCCTGGCAGTCGATGGGCTGCACCTTTTCGGCCGTCAGGCCGATGCTGGCCAGGTACTCCACCGTGGCCGCCTTGCCATCGGGCCCCGTGATGTTGCCGGGGTTGCCCTGCTGGAGCTGCTCGGCCCAGACGGCGAAGCCCTGGGAGGCGTGGCAACGCCCGCAGTGGGCGGCCGAGGCCTGGCGGAAGTCGACCGTCGCGTCCTCCACCGCCAGGTCGCGGTTGGCGTGGCCGGATTGCTCCCACTCGCTCTCGATCCCGCCGCCGGCTCCCTCGACCACCGCCGCTGGCCCGGGCATCAGGCTCAGCGACGCCACCACGGCCAGCGCGATGAAGCCGGCGACGACCAGAAGGCCATGAAATCGCTGCATGACCGAACCCCCCATCTCCCGGGAGCTCGATGTACCAGGGCTCGCCACCACCGTGATCCAACCTCCCCGAGCGGGTCGGACGCCAGTTGCGAACGCCACGGGACGGGCCCTGGCCTTTGTCCCGGGGGAATCGGTGGGCCACGGCGGTCCAGTCGGGTCCGGCCGACTGCTAGCGTCCGGTGCAGAGCCGAGGGATGCCAGGCAGGACCACCCGATCCTGCCGGGACCAGCGGTTCCTTGCTAAAATGAGGACGGCGCTCCGCCCAGGTCACTTCGAGCAGGGGACGCCTTTGGGGGGCTCACGCGTCATGCCGCACGCAACCGCAGCCGTCAAAGATCCCTTCGGGGCCCGCGGCCGGCTCGCCTCGCCGCAGGGGCCGCTCACCGTCCACCGCCTGTCGGCCCTGGAGAGCCGTGGGGTCGCATCCATCGGGCGGTTGCCGTTCTCCATCCGGGTGTTGCTCGAGAACCTCTTGCGCCACGTCGATGGCCGCATCGTCACCGAAGAGGACGTCGTCGACCTGGCCCGCTGGCAGCCCACCGCCGCCCAGCGACGGGAGATCGGATGGATGCCCTCCCGGGTCATCCTGCAGGACTTTACCGGCGTGCCGGCAGTCGTGGACCTGGCCGCCATGCGGGCCGCGGTGGCTCGCCTGGGCGGAGATCCCAGGCGCATCAACCCGCTGGTGCCGGCCGACCTGGTCATCGACCACTCGGTGCAGGTCGACCTCTTCGGTACGGCCTACGCCTTCTGGGGCAACGTGGAGAAGGAGTACGAGCGCAACCGCGAGCGCTACGCCCTGCTGCGGTGGGCTCAGCGAGCGCTCGATGACTTCCGGGTCGTACCACCGGGCACGGGCATCGTGCACCAGGTCAACCTGGAGTACCTGGCGACGGTCGTCCATCGCCGCCAGCACGCCGGCGAGTGGGCGGCCTACCCGGACACCCTGGTCGGCACCGACTCGCACACCACCATGGTCAATGCCCTGGGGGTCCTGGGATGGGGGGTGGGGGGCATCGAGGCCGAGGCGGTCATGCTGGGCCAGCCCTACTACATGCTCATCCCGGACGTCATCGGGGTGCGCCTGACCGGGCAGCTGCGCGAGGGCGCCACGGCCACCGACCTGGTGCTGACCGTGACGGAGCTCTTGCGCAAGAAGGGCGTGGTCGACAAGTTCGTCGAGTTCTTCGGCCCCGGCCTGACCCATCTGAGCCTGCCGGACCGCGCCACCATCGCCAACATGGCCCCCGAGTACGGGGCCACCATGGGCTTCTTCCCCGTCGACGAGGAGACCCTGCGCTACCTGCGCGGCACCGGCCGCGACCCGGCCCACGTGGAGCTGGTCGAGCGCTACTGCAAGGAGCAGGGCCTGTGGCGGGCCGACGACACGCCGGCCCCCGAGTACACCGACGTGGTCGAGCTCGACATGGCCCGGGTCGAGCCCAGCCTGGCCGGCCCGCGGCGGCCGCAGGACCGGGTGCTGCTGTCGGAGGTGCGCAGCGCCTTCCGCCAGGCCATGGCCAGCTTCTACAAGAAGCCGCTGCCCGACGACGGCGACGGGACCCGCGAGCACCCCGCCGGGGAGCCCTCCCGCAACGGCCATGCGGTCGGCAACGGCCACCTGCGCCACGGTGACGTCGTCATCGCCGCCATCACCAGCTGCACCAACACGTCCAACCCATCGGTGATGGTGGGGGCAGCGCTGCTGGCCAAGAAGGCCGTGGAGCGCGGCCTCACCGTCAAGCCCCACGTCAAGACCAGTATGGCGCCAGGCTCCAAGGTGGTGACGCGCTACCTGGAGCAGACAGGGCTCTTGCCCTACCTGGAGGCGCTGCGCTTCCACGTGGTGGGCTACGGCTGCACCACCTGCATCGGCAACAGCGGCGCGCTGCCCGCCCCCGTGGCGGCACGGGTCAAGGAGGACGACCTGGTGGTGGCTGCCGTCCTGAGCGGCAACCGCAACTTCGAGGGGCGGGTCAACCCCCTGGTGCGGGCCAACTACCTGGCCTCGCCCATGCTGGTGGTGGCTTACGCCCTGGCGGGCAGCGTCGACGTCGACATCACCCGCGAGCCCCTGGGCTACGACCCCAACGGCCAGCCCGTCTACCTGCGCGACATCTGGCCCAGCCAGCAGGAGATCGCCGAGACGGTGGCACGGGCCCTCGAGCCCGGGCTCTTCCGCGAGGAGTACGCCCGGATCTTCGACGGGGACGAGCAGTGGCGGAGCCTGCCGGTGCCCGAGGGCGACCTCTACCGATGGGACCCCAGCTCCACCTACATCCAGGAGCCGCCGTTCTTCGAGGGGATGAGCCTGGAGCCCCGGCCGCCCGCCGACATCCGGGGCGCCCGGGTGCTGGCCGTGCTGGGCGACTCCATCACCACGGACCACATCTCCCCGGCGGGCGCCATCCCCAAGGAGAGCCCCGCGGGCCGCTACCTGCTGGAGCGGGGCGTGCCGGAGCACGAGTTCAACACGTACGGCTCCCGGCGCGGCAATCACGAGGTGATGATGCGGGGCACCTTCGCCAACATCCGGCTGCGCAACCTGATGGTGCCCGGCACCGAGGGCGGCTGGACGCTCCTGTTGCCCGAGGGCGAGAGGATGCCCATCTACGACGCCGCCATGCGCTACAAGGAGCGTGGCGTGCCGCTGGTGGTCATCGCCGGCAAGGAGTACGGCACGGGCAGCTCCCGCGACTGGGCGGCCAAGGGCACCTACCTCTTGGGTGTACGGGCCGTCATCGCCGAGAGCTTCGAACGCATCCACCGCAGCAACCTGGTCGGCATGGGCGTGCTGCCGCTGCAATTCAAGCCGGGCGACAGCGCCCAGAGCCTGGGCCTGACCGGCCACGAGGTCATCGACGTCGTCGGCATCGAGTCGGGCCTCGAGCCGCGCCAGGAGCTGGAGGTGGTCGCCCGGCGGCCGGACGGCAGCGAGGTTCACTTCACCGTGGTGGCGCGGCTCGACACCCCGGTCGACGTCGAGTACTACCGGCAGGGCGGCATCCTGCAGGCGGTGCTGCGGCGCATCGTGGCCGAGTCCGCTCCTGCCCGCTCATGACGAGCGGTGCGGCGCTACCACCGCGTGGCGCCGCACCAGCGCGGCCGCCAGCACCATGGCCAGGGCCCCATTGAGGAGCCCCTTGAGCGCGTTGAACGGCACGATGGCCGGCCACATCAGTGCGGCGACCCGGGCGGGTGGCATCGCCATCTCCAGGTAGAGGATGGGGAAGTTGGCCAGCGCCATCACGACGACGCGAGCGGCCGTGCCGACGGCTACCCCCAGCGCCACGGCCGGAAGCGCGCCCGCATCCAGCGGCCGCAGGGCGGGGCGCCGCACCGTCGCCTCGCCGTCATCCGTCGGCCACAATCGGTGGGCGACCGCCGAGGCGACGCCGACGAAAGTGGCGGCCGCCAGGAAGTCGGCCAGCGGGCCGAACGGGTCGGTGCCCCGCAGGAGCCAGAAGAGGACGTCCTTGAGCAGGACGGTCGACACGCCCGCCCCCGGCCCCATCGTCAGACCGGCCAGCAATCCCACCGCGTCGCTGGGATCGTACTTGAGAAATGTGGCGCCGGGTACGATGGGAAAGCGGATGGTCAGCATGGCCACCAGGGAGGCGGCTGCCATCACGCCCACCTGCGTGAGGCGACGGGCACCGGTGGGGGCGGTGGCGGGCCGGCTCATGCCGGCGCCCCCTCCTCGGCAGGTCGGAGCCCCCGGGGCCCCTGGTAGAGCACGCGCGGCCGGAAGATGCGGTTGTGGGCGTGCTGCTCGATGACGTGGGCCACCAGCCCGGGCGTGCGCGCCGCCAGGAAGATGGGCGTGTCCAGCTCGATGGGAATGTCGAGAAGGTAGTAGATGAGCCCGACCGGGTAGTCGGTGTTGGGGTACAGACCCTTCTCCCGCAGCATCACCCGCTCGACGATCTGGTAGACGCGGTACAGCTCCGGCCCCTCCGGCCGCCGGTCCGCCAGCTCGGGGATGGCGTCCCTGAGCAGGTAGGCCCTGGGATCGTAGCGGCGCATGTAGACCCGGTGGCCGAACCCCATGATGCGCTCCTTGCGTGCCAGCCGCTCCATCACGTAGGCCTCGGCGATGGAGGCACCCCCGCGCTCGAGGATGTCGAGCAGCATCCGCGCCACCGCCTCGTTGGCCCCGCCGTGCAAAGGCCCCTTGAGGGAGGCGGCCGCTCCCGCCACCGCCCCATACAGGTCCGACAGGGTCGAGGCGATGACCCGGGCCGCGAAGGTGGAGTTGGGCAGCTCGTGCTCGACGTAGCACGTGAGGGTCATGTCGAAGATGCGGGCGGCTTGGGGATCGGGGCGTCGTCCCGTGATCATCTGCAGGAAGCGCTCGGCGAAGCCCAGGGCCGGGTCCGGCCGCAGCGTCGGCAGTCCTCGCAGGATGCGATAGGCGTTGGCAGTGATGGCAGGCATCCGGGCCAGGAGCCGCACGCCCTTGCGGGCGTTGGACTCGGGGGTCGTGTCGCGCAGCTCGTCGAGCGCCTCGAAGCCTGCCAGGGCGGAGATGGCCGTGCGCTGGGCGTCCATCACCTCGGCGGTGCGCGGCATCAGTTCCAGCATGCGCAGCACGGCCTCGGGCGGCTCCGCTTGGTCACGCAGGGCCTGCTCGAAGACGGCCAGCTCGTCGGCTGACGGCAGGTGGCCGTAAATGACGAGGTAGGCCACCTGCGGGTAGTCGAGCCGTCGGGCCAGCTCGATGAGGTCGTAGCCCCGCACCACGATCTGCTCGTGCTCCACGTCCAGATAGGAGATGGAGGTGGCGGTGGCGATGACCCCCTCGAGACCGGGGCTGTAAGGCGCATCCGGACCGGACATCACGGCAACCCCCCTTGCCATCCCCGACCCCCTGGGCCGCCCCTCAGGCGCCCGAGCGCCACCGGGCGACCTCCTGATCCAGGCGCTCGTACTCCTCGTAGCCGATGAGATCGTACAGCTCCCGGCGGCTCTGCATCCGGTCCAGCAGCCCCTGCTGCGTACCGGCGTCTCGCAGCGCCTCCAGCGCCTCCTCGACGGCCCGGGCCGCGATCCGCAGGGTCGTGACCGGGAAGATGACGATCCGGTAGCCCCACTCGGCGAAGCGGCGGACCGGGATGTACGGCGTCTTGCCGAACTCGGTCATGTTGGCCAGCAGCGGCACGTCGACGGCTCGTGCGAAGGCCTCGAACTCCTCCTCCGACTCGAGGGCCTCGGGGAAGACGATGTCGGCGCCCGCCTCCCCGTAGAGGCGAGCTCGCCGCACCGCCTCATCGAAGCCGTGGGTGGCACGGGCATCGGTGCGCGCCACGATGAGGAGGTCGCGCCGCGCCCGGGCGGCCGCGGCGACCTTACGCGCCATCTCCTCGGCGTCGACCACGACCTTTCCGCTCAGGTGGCCGCACCGCTTGGGCATCTGCTGGTCCTCGATCTGGATGGCGGCGGCGCCGGCGTGCTCGAGCTGCTCGACGGCGGCCACCACGTTGAGCGCCTCGCCGAACCCCGTGTCGGCGTCGACGATGAGGGGCAACCCGGTCGCCCGGCAGATGGGGCGCACCGCCTGCACGAGCTCGGTCAGCGTGAAGAGGCCCAGATCGGGCAACGCCTGGCTGGCCGAGTAGGCCGCACCGGAGAAGTAGAGCGCCCGGAAGCCCAGCCGGGCCGCGATGAGCCCCACCAGCGGGTTGAAGACGCCGGGCACCATCAGCCCTCGCTCGTGTTGCACCAGTCGTCGCAACGCCCGCCCGGGCGGCTCGGACGGCTCACGCTGCAGAAGCCAGGCCGGCATCGGCTCTCGCCTCCCTCGGGCCTGCGGTGGCGCGGCACCTCACAGGCGCCACCGCTCGGCCAGGTGCCGCAGCCCCGGCTGCGACTCGAGATGCATGATGGTCTCCACGACGACGTCAGCTTGCGCCGGGCTGAGCCGCTCCGAGACGTTGAGGCGAAACTTGGCCACCAGCTCGTCGTCGCTCATGGGATTGCGGGCGTGCCCTCGGGGGAAGCGCACCTCCCGTACGAGGCGAGCGCCGTCGGTGGTGGTCACGGTGATGCGGTTGGGGATCCCCTCGGGGTAGCCCGCGCTCAGCTCGGGATCCTCGCGCAGGGTGACCCGGGACTCAAGCATGTGGCGCAGCGCCGGATCCTGCAGCCGCTCCCGCGAGAAGGAGTGGCGGGTGACGCGCCCGTCCGTCAGCGCCACGGCGACGATGTAGGGCAGGGAGTGGTCCGCCGTCTCCCGGGTGCGCGGGCGCCACTTCTCGGGATCGCGGGCGATGATCTCGTAGGCCGCCTTGAAGGTGTCGATGTGGATCGCGGCGATGCGCCCGGGGTCGCCCAGCTCCGAGCGGAGCTGCAGGGCCGCGTCGACGGCGCTCTGCGCGTGATACTCCACCGGCCAGTACTTGACATAGGTGTCCAGGATCCGTCGCGGCGGCCGCCGCTCGGCTAGGGAGGCCAGGGCCGCCTCGTCCAGGGGCTCGCCCGCCAGCAACTGCCGCACCAGCCCCATCTCGCCCAGAAACGGCTGGAACGGTCCCGTCATGCCCTTGGAGGCCAGCACGGCGGCAAAGACGCCGTGCCGCGCGGCGTTGGCCGCGGCGGCCCCCTTCCACATGGAGAGCTCGCCGGCTCTCGTCTGGCGCATGGCGGCGTGGGGGACGGTAGCGATGGCGATGGCGTGCTCGATCTGCTCCGGCGAGAGCCCCAGCAGGCGACCGGCGGCCGCTGCCGTGGCGATGCCGATGTAGTTGACGTGGTCCCACCCGTGGGCGCGCAGGCTGGCCGCGTCACACAGGTCGACGCCGATCTCGTAGGCGATGGCGACAGCCGTGATGAAGTCGGCCGGCGAGAGGCCTCGCCACTCCGCCACGGCCAACAGCGGCGCGATGACGTCGCTCGGGTGCAGGGGTTCCCGGGAGAGATAGGTGTCGTTGAAGTCGAGGTAGCGCACCATCACGCCGTTGGCAAAGGCGGCGACGTCGGCGGGCGCGGTGAAGGCCGTGCCCCACAGCGTGGCCCCCGAGGCGACCGGCCACTCGTAGGCATACGCCCGAGCGGCCTTGGGGCTCTCCTCGGCGAAGGCCGCCAGCGCGACGCCCACGGCGTCCAGGAGCCGGCGCTTCACCTCGTGGATCGTCTCGGGCGGCAGGTCCTCCCATCGGATGGAGGCGGCGTACTCAGCCAGCGTGCGGCTCAGGCGATCGCTCATCCTCGTCTCCCCTCCGGCGGTTGTGACGCAACACCACCCACAGCAGCGGCAGCGACGCCACCTGCATGACCACCGCGAAGGCGACGACCCAATGACGGCCGATGCGCGCTGCCCTGCCTTCTGCTGGTCTGTCCCGAAGCGGGTGCCCCTGCGGCGAGCGCGTCGGGGGCGATGGGCTGGGATTCGCCGCGGGCCCCCTCGTCCCTCTGCGCATCTATCGCGGCCCGCAAGCGAACCGTAGAATAGGTACAGATCGGATCCGGGGGAGGTGCGGCCCATGCCCGGGATGCCTCGTCGCCGTACGCTGCGAGTGGCGATCAGCCTGGTGGCCGTGGTGGCGGGGGCTTGGGGGCTCGCCGCGACGATGGCCCCGCCCCTGCAGGCCCTCCAGCCGAGCGAGCAGGCCCTGGTCGAGCTGTACCAGCGGGTGGCGCCGGCGGTGGTGCGACTGAGCCGCGGGGAGGGTGTGGGATCGGGCTTCGTCTACGACGCCCAGGGCCACATCGTCACCAACCGCCACGTGGTGGCCGGCGCCCGCACGGTCGACGTCACCTTCCTGGACGGCACCGTCATGACGGGCCAGGTGATCGGGACCGATCCCGACAGCGATCTGGCCGTGGTCCGCGTCGAGCGCCTGCCCGCGGGCGTGGAGCCCCTGGTGCTGGGGGACTCGACAGCCGTGCAGGTGGGCCAGACGGCCATCGCCATCGGCAATCCCTTCGGCTTGGGCGGCACCATGACCGTTGGCATCGTCTCCGGGTTGCACCGCACCATCCCGGCGCAGGCACGCCGCTCGGCCGGCTTCGTCATCCCGGACGTCATCCAGACGGACGCTGCCATCAATCCCGGCAACTCGGGCGGGCCACTGCTCGACTCCTCGGGGGCCGTCATCGGCGTCGCGACAGCCATCGCCCTGGGCAGCCCCTTCCCCGCCTTCGCCGGGGTAGGGCTGGCCGTGCCCGCCCACCTGGTCGAGCGGGTCGTACCCTCGCTCATCGCCTACGGGAGCTATCAGTGGCCGTGGCTCGGGGTGAGCGGGGTGGGGCTCACCCCGGAGCTGGCGCGGGCCAACGGGCTCCCGCCCGAGACACGGGGCGCCTACGTGGTGCAGGTGGTGCCCGGAGGGCCGGCAGCCGCCGCCGGGCTGCGCGGTGCGACCCGTCCGGTGGGCTCCGAGCGCCTGCCGGAGGGCGGCGACGTCATCGTGGGCATCGACGGCTCTCCCATCGCCAGCTTCGACGACCTGCTGGTCTACATCGCCCGCTACACGTCGGTGGGGCAGCGGCTGCAGGTGACGGTGCTGCGCGAAGGCCAGCGCCTGGACGTGCCGGTCACGCTGACGGCCAGGCCCGCCACGCTGCCCGAGATGCCTTGAGGCGACCTGGCATGGCGACCGTCAGGCGGGAGGGTCGACACCCGCGGCCAGGGGCACGGGCTCGACGGCGGCAGCCAGGCGCTCGACCTCGTCGCGATCGATGACGCCCGGGCCGAAGGTGGCCACGTCCGCGCTGCCGGCCGCGACTGCCCGCCGCAGCATCTCCGGCAGGCGCCGGCCCCGAGCCACGCCCTCGGCCAGGGCGGCCACCATGCTGTCGCCGGCGCCGATGGGGTTGGTGACCCGGACCGCCGGGGCCCGGGCGAGCCAGGTGCCATCGGAGGTGACGGCCAGCGCCCCGGCCGCCCCCATCGAGACGACCGCGCAGGTCACGCCGTACGCCAGCAGACGCCGGGCGGCGGACGCCACCGTCCCCTCGTCGCCCGATGGGCCGAGGTCCACGGCCGGCTCCACCGGCATGGCGGCCGCCCCGGGGTGCCGGGCGTCGATCAGCGAGAGGAGCTGGAGCAGCTCGCTCCGATTGGGCTTGACGAGCCAGGGGCCGGCTGCGAGCCCTTGTTGCAGGGGCCGGCCGCTGGTGTCCAGGATGGTCGGGACGCCGGCCGCGTGTGCTTGCCGGATGACCCGCGCGTAGAGGTCGTCGGGCGCGGCGGGGGGCAGGCTGCCGCTGAGGGTGACGGCCCGGGCCTGGGGCGCGAGGGCCGCCAGGCCGTGCAGCAGGCGTGCGATGTCAGCCTCGTGGACCGTCAGCTCGCCCTCCTCGTTGACGACGGTCGCCTGGCCTCGGGACGGGTCGACCAGCAGCGTGCAGGTGCGGGAGAGCCCGCCGACCTCGATGAGCGTGGCCGGGATGCCCTCGTCGGCCAGGCTCTCTCGGATGAAGCGCCCGGTCCAACCCGCGACGAACCCCACCAGGTGCACGTCCACCCCGAGGGCCCGCAGGGCTCGGGCGACGTTGGCCCCCTTGCCGCCTGCCACGACGCGGGTGTGGCCGGTGCGAAAGACGCCCCCCGCCTGGAAGCCCGGCACGTCCAGGACGCGGTCCACGGCCAGGTTGGGCCCGAACACGACCACCATCGCCGGCATCCGCTCCTCGGAGGGCTTTTCGGCGGCAGACCCGTCGGGACGGGCGGTCCCGTCACAGGGGCTCGGCCATGGGACGCATCACGATCTCCAGGATGCGGGACTTGGGAGGCTGCCCGACCGCGAAGAGCACGGCCGCTGCCACGTCGTCGGCGTCGAGCAGTTCCCGCAGCCGGGGATCGCCCGGCGTGCGGCCGGTGCCGAAGGCGAAGTGGGTGTCGACGCCGCCCGGGGCGATGACGCTGACCTTGACGCCGTGGGGCCGCAACTCGTGGTCGAGCGCCTGGGCGAAGCCCACCTGCGCGTGCTTGCTGGCGCAGTAGACCGCCTCGTGGGGCAGGCCTTTCTTGCCGGCGACGGAGGCGATGACGACCACGTGGCCGGACCGCTGGGCCTTGAGGTGGGGCACGGCGTGACGGGCGAAGAGGAAGGTGGAGCGCATGTTGGTCTCCATGATCCAGTCGTAGTCGGCGGCGCTGAACGTCTCGAGCGGCCCGTACTTGCCCACCCCGGCGTTGATGACCAGCACGTCGAGGCGGCCCAGCTCGGACACGGTCGTGGCGACGGCGCGAGCTACGTCCTCCTCCTGGCGGGCGTCCCCCGGGATGACCACGGCCCGACTGCCGGCCGACTCGACCTCGGCCGCCACGGCGCGCAGGTCGGCCTCGGTACGGGCGAAGAGGGCGACGCCCCTTGCCCCCGAGCGGGCCAGTCGCACCGCTACGGCGCGGCCGATGCCACGGCTGGCTCCCGTCACGAGCGCGACCTGACCGTCGAGTAGTGGACGCGATCCGGGCGAGTCCACGGCAGCTCCGCCTCCTCCCGGTACGGACCCCGGCGACCGGCGCTCCCGCGCCGGCCGGGCGCGGGCAACCCGTTGCCCTTGGTTTGCGGCAGGCGGAAGAACTCCTGCAGGATCAAGACCCCGGCCCCGACCGCGCAGGCCTCCTCCCCCAGCGACGAGATGACGATCCGGGCCCGGGCGCGCGGGGAGCTGAGCGCCCGCTGCTCGACCACCCGCCGGGCCGCGTTGAGGACGTGGTGACCGGCCCTCGACACGGGGCCACCGATGACGACCATCTCGGGATTGAACGTGTTGATCGCGTTGGCGATCCCGATGCCCAGGTACTCGCCGAGTCGCGCCAGGGCCGCGATGGCGGTGGCGTCGCCGGCGTCGGCTGCCTGGAAGACCTCCTCAGGGCCGGTGGCGGTCGGGTCGCTGCCGGAGCGTTGCAGGTAGCCCAACAGGGCGCGCTCAGAGACGAAGACCTCCAGGCATCCTCGATTGCCGCAGTTGCAGGGAGGGCCGGCAGGGTCGATGGTGGTGTGGCCGAACTCGCCGGCCGTCCCGCCCGTGCCCCGGTAGATCTCGCCGTCGATGACGATGCCGGCCCCCAGGCCCACGCCCACGCTCAGGTAGAAGAGGCTGGACACCTCCTGGCCCGCACCGCACCACAGCTCGGCCACCGCGCCGGCGTTGGCCTCGTTGTCGACCACGATGGGGACGGGAAAGCGCTCCGCGAGCCACTCGCCCACCGGCACGTCGGCCCACCCGAGGTTTGGGGCGAAGAGCAGGCGTCCACTGGGGTGCTCGACGGGGCCGTGGACGCCAACGCCGATGCCCAGCAGCCCCAGAGGGGCCGAGGAGACGGCGGCGATGGCCTCGTCGACCAGATCGGCCAGCTGGGCCACCTGGCCCTTGGGGTCGGGGCCGGGGATGCGTCGGACCCGCTTCTTCCAGACGGGCTGCCCCTGCAGATTGAGGGCCACAACCAGGAAGTAGTCCACCCCGAGGTCGGCGCCGATGGCGAAGGCCGCGCCGGCATGGAGCGTCAACAGCCGAGGTCGGCGCCCGCCACTGGACTCGCCCATGCCCACCTCGCGTACCAGGTGCTGGCGCAGCAGCTCGTCGACCAGGGCCGAGACGGTGGTCTTGTTGAGCCCCGTGGCCTTGGCGATGTCCGCCCGGGAGATGGGGCCCCGGGAGCGCAACAGGTTGAGGACGATGCCTTTGTTGAGAGCTCTTACAAAGAACTGGTCTCCCGTCGGCGGTCGAATCCTCATGCTGCTCTCCGATCCTGCGCGAGCCGCGACCATCTTGCCATCGGTACGACGACACCTGCCCCGGGGTGGCTGCTCTGGGTCTCGTCGAGAGGCGACCGTCCTCGGCCCGTATTGTATCGCGCCGCGAGGCCACAATCAATGCTTGGCGGGCCGGCAGGAGGAAACCGGGTGCGGACGTCGTACTCGCGCGGCGAAAAGATGGTCTAGAAGACCATCTAAGTTGCGTGCGTCGCATACGACGCGGCGCGCGGGGCGTGGTCGGGGCCGACTTGGTTACGGGGCGAGGGGGGTGAGAGGGGCCGTCGAAGGGTGCCGTTCGGTCGCGTGGAGTGAAGGGGCGCTCGTTGTCACGGATGGGGGGATCGGACCCATGCGCAGGGGTAGTCTCGCGGCCATCCTCGTACTCGGGACCGCGGTGGCGCTGGCGGCGTCGAGCGTGAGCCTGGCAGGGACCAGGCTGGTTTTGTGGCACATCCAGACGACGGATCCCACCCTCTCCATCATCGACGCCAGTGTCGCACGGTTTCGAGCAGCTCATCCCGGCGTCGAGGTCGAGGTCGTCCCGCTCCAAAACGACCCGTACAAGGTGAGGCTCGCCGTGGCGATGGGCGCCGGCGACCCGCCCGACGTCTTCATCAGCTGGGGTGGCGGACCGCTGGAGGAGTACGTCAAGGCGGGCAAGGTGGCGGACCTGACGCCCTTCCTGCTGAAGGACGACTACATCAGTCGTTTCCCGCCGGCGGCCATGGGCCCCGTCACCTTCGGAGGCCGCTACTACGGCGTACCGGTGGAGAACGTCTCGCCCGCCCTCATCTGGTACAACCGCAACTTCTGGAACCGCTACGGCGTCAGCCCGCCCTCGACGTGGGACGACTTCCTGGCGGTGGCGGACAAGTTCAAGGGCGCGGGTGTGATCCCGGTTGCGCTGGCCAACCGCACCAAGTGGCCCGGCTCCATGTGGTACATGTACCTGGTGGATCGCATCGCCGGGGAGCAGGCCTTCCGCCGGGCCGTGGAGCGGACGGGC
>SPLK01000224.1_pt1 | contig 19330 bp, 18 predicted proteins | sample 2456111 | NCBI WGS metagenome assembly SPLK01 (sample SAMN11156906, study PRJNA527647) | hot springs metagenome | biome: Geothermal region; feature: Hot spring; material: tree branch in hot spring; isolation source: hot spring sediment rich in lignocellulosic material ... | reverse complement strand
CCGGTGATCGTGCTGGAGCCCTCCCCGGAGGAGACCCTGGAGATCCTAAAAGGCCTCCGCCCCCGCTACGAGGCCCACCACGGGGTGGTCATCCCCGACGAGGTGCTGGAGCTTTCGGTGAAGATCGGCATCCGCTCCCTTCCTGGGCGCAACTTCCCGGACAAGGCCATCGACCTCATCGACGAGGCGGCGAGCCGGGTGCGCCTCAACGCCTCCTTAGGCCTGCCCGTGGCCGAGGAGGAGGACGGCACCCCCGTGGTCACCCGGGAGGACCTCGAGGCGGTGGTGGACTCCTGGGGCGGGATCTACGCGGACGACCGCGACCTGGAGAAGCTGGCCCACTTGGAGGAGGAGCTCAGGAAGCGGGTGGTGGGCCAGGAGGAGGCCATCCGGGCCCTGGCCAACGCCCTGAGGCGGGCCCAGGTGGGCCTTGGGGGCCGGACCCGCGTGGCCGCCAGCTTCCTCTTCGTGGGCCAAAGCGGGGTGGGGAAAACCCAGCTGGCCAAGGCCCTGGCGGAGGTGCTCTTCGGCTCGGAACGGGCCCTCATCCGCTTTGACATGTCCGAGTTCCAGGAGCCCCACTCCATCTCCAAGCTCATCGGCGCACCCCCGGGCTACGTGGGGTACGAGCAGGGGGGCCGGCTCACGGAGGCCGTGCGCCGCCAGCCCTTCAGCGTGGTCCTCCTGGACGAGATTGAGAAGGCCCACCCCGACATCTACAACACCTTCCTGCAGGTCCTGGACGAGGGGCGCCTCACGGACGGGATGGGCCGCACCGTGGACTTCCGCCGGGTGATCCTCATCATGACCTCCAACACCGGCTACAACGTGGGCCCCGCGGTGGGCTTCACCTCCCGGGAGGTGGACACCGAGTCCCCCCTGAAGGCCCTCTTCACCCCCGAGTTCCTGGACCGGCTGGACGAGGTCATCCGCTTCCGGGCCCTTACGGAAGAGGAGCTGGTGCAGGTGGCCGGGCTCATGCTGGAGGAGATTCGGAAGGAGCTCAAGGCCCGGGACATCGAGGTCACCTTCGCCCCCGAGGTGGCCCGCTTCGTGGTGGAGCAGGCCCCCAAGACGGGGAGCGCCCGCGCGGTGCGGGGGGTGATCCGGGAGCGCATCGAGGACCCCCTGGCCCTGGCCCTCCTCAAGAAGCCGGAGGGGCGCCTCCACGTGACGGTGGAGGACGGGCACCTGGCCTTCCACGAGGTGGAGGGGGAGGAGCTGAGCCTCGTATGAGGCCCCAGCCCGGCGCACGCCGGGCTGGGGACCCCAGGAGATGGCCAAGAGCGCCTACCGCTGCGTGGAGTGCGGCTACCGCACCCCCAAGCCTTTGGGCCGCTGCCCGGGGTGCGGGGCCTGGGGGAGTTTTCAGGAAGTCCAGGAGGCCCCGAAACCGGGCCCCAAAGCCCCCTCCCCCGCCCCGGCCCTCCTCCGGCTTGCGGAGGTGGGGGAGGGGGAAGAGGGCCGGTTCTCCTCGGGGCTAGGGGAGGTGGACCGGGTCCTAGGGGGGGGCCTGGTGCCCGGGGAGGTGGTCCTCCTCGGGGGGGAGCCCGGGGTGGGCAAGAGCACCCTCCTCCTGGAGATGGCGAAGCGCCTAGAAAAGCGGGTCTACTACCTGGCGGGGGAGGAGTCCCCGGCCCAGATCCGCCTACGGGCCCGGCGGCTTGGGCTAAGGGACCTCCTCCTCCTCAAGGAAACCCGCCTCGAGCCCCTTCTCGCCTTCCTGGAGGAGAACCCCCCCGAGGTCCTCTTCGTGGACTCCATCCAGACCCTCGAGGCCGGTGGGGCGCCGGGAAGCCTGGTTTCGGTGCGGGAAGCCACCACCGCCCTGGTGCGCTTCGCCAAGGCCACCGGCACGGCCACCCTCTTGGTGGGCCACGTGACCAAGGAGGGGGTGGTGGCGGGGCCCAAGGCGGTGGAGCACGCGGTGGACGCCACCCTTTACCTGGAAACCGCCGGGGTCTACCGGGTCCTAAGGAGCGCCAAGAACCGCTTCGGCCCCGTGGGGGAGCTAGGGGTCTTCCGCATGGAGGAAAGCGGGCTTCTGGAGGTGAAAAACCCCTCGGAGGCCTTCCTTTTGGAAAGGCCCACGGGGGTTCCGGGGAGCGCCATCGCCCTGGCCCTGGCCGGGGAACGGGCCCTGGCCCTGGAGGTCCAGGCCCTGGCCGCCAAGACCCCCTTCCCCGCGCCTAGGCGGGTGGTGCAGGGGCTGGACGGGCGCCGGGTGGACATGGTGCTTGCGGTGCTGGAACGGCGGCTCGGCCTTCCCCTTTCCGGGCTGGACCTCTACGTGAACCTGGCCGGGGGGCTTAGGGTGCTGGATCCGGGCCTGGACCTCCCCGTGGCCCTGGCGGTGTATTCTGCCGTGGTGGGCCGCCCCCTCCCCCAGGACCTGGCCGCCCTCGGGGAGGTGGGCCTGGCCGCGGAGGTCAGGAGCGTGGTGGGGCTGGAGCGAAGGCTTAAGGAGGGGGAGCGGGCGGGGTTTAGCCGCTTCCTCCACCCTGGGAACGTGCGCAGGCTGGAGGAGGCGGTGGAGGCCGCCCTGGGATGATGGGGCGTCTCCTCTTCTACCTCCTCTTCGCCTACCTGGGCTTCCGGCTTTCGGTGGGCCTCGAGGCCTTGGGCCTCCTCCCCCAAAGCGCGGGCCTCCTCTCCCTAAACCGGCTTTACCTCACCCTGGCGGGCCTCCTCAGCGGCCTCCTCCTCGCCCCCAGGCTGGAGGCCCTCCTCCACCCCCTTCGTGAGCGGCTTAAGAATCTCCCCCCCGAGGTTCCCGTGGCCCTCACCCTGGGGGCCACCCTGGGCCTCCTCCTCGCCGTCCTCCTCACCACCCTCCTGGCCCAGGTGCCGGGGTTTTCCCCCTACCACAGCCTCCTCCTGGCCCTTCTCCTGGTGGGGCTTTTCGCCTATCTGGCCCTGGGCTACCAGGACTACCTGCGCCTGCCCCAAAGGCCCAAGGGCCCTGGGGGGAAGGTCTTGGACACCAGCGTCCTGGTGGACGGCCGCTTGGCGGAGGTGGCGGAGGTGGGCTTCCTGGAGGGCCCCCTCTACGTGCCCCACTTCGTCCTGAAGGAGCTCCAGCACTTCGCGGATAGCCCCGATGCCTTAAAGCGGGCCAAGGGCCGGCGGGGCCTGGAGACCCTGGAACGGCTTAAGGCCCTGGTGGGGCTCGCCGTCTTGGAGGAAACCCCCCAGGGGGAGAGCGTGGACGAAAAGCTCCTTTTTCTAGCCCGGAAGCTTGGGGCCGCCTTGGTGACCAACGACCTGGCCCTCCTGCAGATGGCCCGCATCTACGGGGTGAAGGCCCTCTCCGTCCAGGCCCTGGCCCAGGCCCTAAGGCCCAGGCTCCAGGTGGGGGACACCCTGAGGCTCTTCATCCTGAAAGAGGGCAAGGAGCCCCACCAGGGGGTGGGCTACCTGGAGGACGGCTCCATGGTGGTGGTGGACGACGGCATCGCCTACCGGGGGCAGGAGATCGAGGTGACCATCACCCAGGCCATCCAGACCCAGGTGGGCCGCCTCTTCTTCGCCCGCCCCGTGGAGCGCTGAGCGTCCCAAGAACCCCGGTATAATACGGGCGGCCGCGAGGCCAAGGAGGTGGCCGTTGAACCTGCACGAGTATCAGGCCAAGGAGATCCTAGCCCGCTACGGCATCCCCGTGCCCCCGGGTAAGGTGGCCTACACCCCCGAGGAGGCCAAGAGGATCGCGGAGGAGCTGGGCAAACGGGTGGTCATCAAGGCCCAGGTCCACACGGGGGGGAGAGGAAAGGCGGGAGGGGTCAAGCTGGCGGACACCCCCAGCGAGGCCTACGAGAAGGCCCAGGCCATCCTGGGGATGAACATCAAGGGCTTCACCGTGAAGAAGGTCCTGGTGGCCGAGGCGGTGGACATCGCCAAGGAGTACTACGCCGGCCTCATCCTGGACCGAGCGCAAAAGCGGGCGGTCCTGATGCTCTCCAAGGAGGGCGGGGTGGACATCGAGGAGGTGGCCGCGGCGCGCCCCGAGGCCATCCACAAGTTCTGGATTGACCCCCACAAGGGCTTCCGCCCCTTTGAGGCCCGGGAGATGGTGCGGAAGGCGGGCCTCGAGGGCAACCTCAACAAGCTGGCCCAGGTCCTGGTGAACCTCTACCGGGCCTACGAGGGGGTGGACGCCTCCATCGCCGAGATCAACCCCCTGGTGGTGACCGCCGAGGGCCAGGTGGTGGCCGCGGACGCCAAGATCGTCCTGGACGACAACGCCCTCTTCCGCCACCCGGACCTCGCGGAGCTAAGGGAGGTGGAGGCGGAGCACCCCCTGGAGGTGGAGGCCAGCAACTACGGCTTCGCCTACGTGAAGCTCTCCGGCAACATCGGCATCATCGGGAACGGGGCGGGGCTGGTCATGTACACCCTGGACCTGGTGAACCGGGTGGGGGGCAGGCCCGCCAACTTCCTGGACATCGGGGGCGGGGCCAAGGCGGACGTGGTCTACAACGCCCTCAAGGTGGTCCTCAAGGACCCCGACGTGAAGGGGGTCTTCATCAACATCTTCGGCGGCATCACCCGGGCGGACGAGGTGGCCAAGGGGGTCATCCGCGCCCTGGAGGAGGGCCTTCTCACCAAGCCCGTGGTCATGCGGGTGGCGGGCACCGCGGAGGAGGAGGCCAAGAAGCTCCTGGAAGGCAAGCCCGTGTACATGTACCCCACATCGGTTGAGGCGGCCAAGGCCATCGTGGCCATGGTGGGAGGTGCGGCGTGATCCTGGTGAACCGCGAAACCCGCGTCCTGGTCCAGGGCATCACCGGCCGGGAGGGGCAGTTCCACACCCAGCAGATGCTGGCCTACGGCACCCAGGTGGTGGCCGGGGTCACCCCGGGCAAGGGGGGCACGGAGGTCCTGGGCCTCCCCGTCTACGACACGGTGAAGGAGGCGGTGGCCCACCACAAGGTGGACGCCTCCATCATCTTCGTCCCCGCCCCCGCCGCCGCGGACGCGGCCCTGGAGGCGGCCCACGCGGGGGTGCCCCTCATCGTCCTCATCACCGAGGGCATCCCCACCCTGGACATGGTGCGGGCGGTGGAGGAGATCAAGGCCCTGGGGTCCCGGCTCATCGGGGGGAACTGCCCGGGGATCATCAGCGCCGAGGAGACCAAGATCGGCATCATGCCGGGCCACGTGTTCAAGCGGGGCCGGGTGGGCCTCATCAGCCGCTCGGGCACCCTCACCTACGAGGCGGCGGCGGCCCTCTCCGCCGCAGGGATCGGCACCACCACCACCGTGGGCATCGGGGGCGACCCGGTCATCGGCACCACCTTTAAAGACCTCCTTCCCCTCTTCAACGAGGACCCGGAGACGGAGGCCGTGGTCCTCATCGGGGAGATCGGGGGCTCGGACGAGGAGGAGGCCGCGGCCTGGGTGAAGGCCCACATGAAGAAGCCGGTGGTGGGCTTCATCGGCGGCCGCTCCGCCCCTAAAGGCAAGCGGATGGGCCACGCGGGGGCCATCATCATGGGGAACGTGGGGACCCCGGAGTCCAAGCTAAGGGCCTTCGCCGAGGCGGGGATCCCCGTGGCGGACACCATTGACGAGATCGTGGAGCTCGTCAAGAAGGCCCTGGGCTAAGGAGGAACCATGAAAGCGCCCGTACGCGTAGCGGTGACCGGTGCCGCAGGACAGATCGGCTACAGCCTCCTCTTCCGCATCGCCGCGGGGGAGATGCTGGGCAAGGACCAGCCCATCGTCCTCCAGCTTCTGGAAATCCCCCAGGCCATGAAGGCCCTGGAAGGGGTCATCATGGAGCTGGAGGACTGCGCCTTCCCCCTCCTCGCGGGGATAGAGGCCAGCGACGACCCCAAGGTGGCCTTTAGGGATGCGGACTACGCCCTTTTGGTGGGGGCCGCCCCCAGGAAGGCGGGGATGGAACGGCGGGACCTCCTGGAGATGAACGGCCGCATCTTCACCGAGCAGGGCCGGGCCCTGGCGGAGGTGGCCAAGCGGGAGGTGAAGGTGCTGGTGGTGGGCAACCCCGCCAACACCAACGCCCTAATCGCCTACAAGAACGCGGAAGGGCTGGACCCCCGGAACTTCACCGCCATGACCCGGCTGGACCACAACCGGGCCAAGGCCCAACTCTCCAAGAAGACCGGGGTCCCGGTGGACCGCATCCGGAAGCTTGCGGTCTGGGGGAACCACTCCTCCACCATGTTCCCCGACCTCTTCCACGCGGAGGTGGACGGGAGGCCCGCCTTAGAGCTCGTGGACATGGAGTGGTACGAGAAGGTCTTCATCCCCACCGTGGCCCAGCGGGGGGCGGCCATCATCCAGGCCCGGGGGGCCTCCAGCGCGGCCAGCGCCGCCAACGCCGCCATCGAGCACATCCGGGACTGGGCCCTGGGGACCCCGGAGGGGGACTTCGTCTCCATGGCCGTGCCCTCGAGGGGGGAGTACGGCATCCCCGAGGACATCGTCTACTCCTTCCCCGTCACCGCCAAGGACGGGGTGTATACGGTGGTGGAGGGCCTGGAGATCACCCCCTTCGCCCGGGAAAGGATGGAGATCACCGCCCGGGAGCTTCTGGACGAGATGGAGCAGGTGAAGGCCCTGGGCCTCATCTAAAGCACCCCCACCGCGGCCTAGGCCGCGGTGGGGATCCCTAAGGCCAGGCCTCGAGGGCCCAGGGGTAGACCACCCAGGCCCCTGTCTCCTCCGCGTAGAAGTCCGGGCGGTCAGGAACCCGGTTCCTTTCCGGCTTGAAGTGCAGGGTGGCCACCCAGGGTGTCCCCCCCGCCCGGCGGATCCTTTCCTTCACCGCGAAGGCCGTGCGCCCCGAGTCCCAGACGTCGTCCACCACCAAGACCCGCTTTCCGAAAAGGAGGGGGTCCTGGGGGAACTGGAGGAAGACGGGCTCGGGCAGGGGCTCCTCCCCCTCGTAGAACATCACCGCGGCGGTGAGGATGTCCCGCGCCCCCAGGGCCTGGGCCAGGAGGGCGGTGGGGATGAGCCCGCCCCGGGCCACCCCCAGGAGGAGGTCAAAGGGCTGGTCCTGCAGGCGCTCCGCCAGGCGGCGCACCAGAAGGAGGAGGTCCTCCCAGGAAAGGTGGAGCCGCTCCATCAGGCTTTGTCCAGCTCAAAGGCCTGGTGCACGGCCCGGAGCGCCGCCTCCGCGTACTCCGCGGGGATGATCACCGAGATGCGCACCTCGCTGGTGGCGATCATCTCTATGTTGGCCCCGGTGGAGGCCACCGCCTGGAACATCCTGGCGGGCACCCCGGGGGCCGAGGCCAGGCCCACCCCCACGATGGACACCTTGGCGATGTCGGGCCTCAAGATGGCCTCCCCCCCGATCTCGGCAAGCACGGGCTCCAGGGCCTCCAGGGCCTCCTGGGCGAAGTCCTTGTTCACCGTGAAGGCCATCTGCTGCCGGGAAGGGTCATGCCCGGGCACCCCCTGGATGATCATGTCCACGGCGATGCCCTTCTCCGCCAGGGCCTGGAAGACCTTGGCGGCGATGCCCGGCTGGTCGGGGATGCCGATGAGGCCGATCTGGGCGTGGTCCAGGTCCAAAGCCGCCCCCGTCACCACCTTGTCCATTTCCATGTTGACCTCCTTCACTAGGGTTCCCGGGTTGTAGGAGAAGCTGGAGCGCACGTGGAGGACCACCCCGTAGCGCTTGGCGTAGTAGACCGCCCGGGGGTGGAGAACCCTGGCCCCCAGCGCGGCCATCTCCAGCATCTGGTCGTAGCCGATGACCGCAAGCTTCCTGGCCTCGGGGATGAGGTGGGGGTCCGTGGTGTAGACCCCTTCGGTGTCCGTGTAGATCTCGCACTCCTTGGCCCCCAAGGCGGCGGCGATGGCCACCGCGGTGGTGTCCGACCCCCCCCGGCCCAAGGTGGTGATCTCCCCCTCGGGGGTGGTGCCCATGAAGCCGGCGATCACCGCCACGTACCCCTCCTCCAAGGCCTTCTGGATGCGGCTTGGGTCCACGGAAAGGATGCGGGCATCCCCGTAGCGCCCGTCGGTGGTGATGCCGATCTGGTGCTGCACGAAGCCCCGGGCGGGGATGCCCATGGCCCAAAGCTGCATGGAAAGAAGGGCCACGGAGACCTGCTCCCCGGTGGTGGTGAGGAGGTCCAGCTCCCTGAAGGGGGGTCTCGGGTTCACCCGCTTGGCCAGGGCGATGAGCTCGTCGGTGGTGTGCCCCATGGCCGAGACCACCACCGCAAGTTTATGCCCCTTTTCCCGGTAGTGGGCGATGCGCTGGGCCACCTTGTGGATCCTCTCCAGATCCCCCACGGAGGTGCCGCCGTACTTCTGCACAACCAGGGCCACGCTGCCTCCTTTCCGCCCAGAGGGCGGGTTTGAGGATGCATGTTAACACATTTGCCCCACTGGGCCAAAGCCCCCTATCCTAACGGGGTGGCCATGACCCTCGAGGAGTACCACCGCCCGATCCCCCTGCCCGCCCCGGGGGGAAGGACGCTTTTCGTGAAGCCCGGGGCCCGGGGGTGGAAAGACCCCCTCTACGAGCTCGCCTTCCGGCACGTGAAGCCCCACGGAGAGCGCGCCCTTGACCTGAACCCCGGGGTGGGCTGGGCGAGCCTCCCCCTGGAGGGGCGGATGGAGGTGGAACGCCTGGAAACCTCCAAGGCCGCCCTCCGCTGCCTGGAAAAGAGCGGCCTAAGGGCCCGTCCCGCCCCCCCCTGGGCGGCGGAGGAGGGGGCCTTTGACCTGGCGGTCCTGGTCCTCCCCGCGGGCCGGGGGACGGCCTACGTGGAGGTGAGCCTCAGGGCCGCGGCCCGGGCTTTGAAGCCTGGGGGAAGGCTCTACCTGGCCGGGGACAAACGGAAGGGGTTTGAGCGCTACTTCAAGGACGCGCGGGCCCTCCTGGGCTACGGCACGGTGCTGGAGCGGGAGGGCCCCTACCGCATCGCCCTTCTGGAGAAGGAAAACCCCGCCCCTCCCCTTCCCCCCCTTTGGCAGAGCTTCCAGGCGGAGCTCTTGGAGCGCCCCTTCACCTTCCACCACCTTCCCGGCGTGTTCTCCGCGGGGAAGGTGGACCCGGCCTCAAAGCTCCTCCTTTCCGCCCTCCTGGAGGAGCTGGGCCCGGAGGGGGTGCGGGGGAAGACCTTCTTGGATCTGGGGGCGGGGTACGGGGCCCTCACCCTGCCCCTCGCCGCCCTCGGGGGGGTGGGGGTGGGGGTGGAGGACGACCTGGTCTCCGTGCTCTCCCTCAAGCGGAGCCTGGAGGAAAACGGCCTAAAGGCCCAAGCCCTCCACTCGGACGCGGACAGCGACTTGACAGACGAGGCCCGGTTTGACATCATTGTTACGAACCCCCCTTTTCACGTGGGGGGTGCGGTCATCCTAGATGTGGCCCAGGCTTTCGTAAGCGTGGCGGCGGCCCGGCTCCGTCCGGGCGGCAGGTTTTTCCTGGTGGCTAACCCCTTTCTCAAGTACGAACCCCTGTTGGAAGAGGCCTTCGGCGCCTTCAGGACCCTGAAGGTGGCGGCCTACAAGGTGCTCCTTGCGGTCAAGGGAGGTCGGCCTTGAAGAAGGCGAAGAAGAAGACGGTGGAAAAGGAGAAGAAAGGCGGCGAGACCGGCGGGGAGCTGGAGGTCCAGGCCCTGGAGCCGGAAGCGGATAAGGCCCTGGAACCCCCCTTGGGGGAGCTGGAGGACCCCGACCCCGAGCTCCTCATGGACCCCGAGGCCCTCTTGGACCTCGAGGACCCCCTCCTGGAGGAAGGCGAGTTCCTGCCGGAGGAGGCCCTGGAGGAGGAAGAGGAGCTGGCCCTCCCCAAGGTCTCCACCTCCGACCCCGTGCGCCAGTACCTGCACGAGATCGGCCAGGTGCCCCTCCTCACCCTGGAGGAGGAGATCGAGCTGGCAAGGAAGGTGGAGGAGGGCATGGAGGCCATCAAGAAGCTCTCCGAGATCACCGGCCTCCCCGCGGACCTCATCCGGGAGGTGGTGCGGGCCAAGATCCTGGGCACCGCCCGCGTGAGCCAGATCCCCGGCCTTAAGGAGAAGCCCGACGCCAAGACGGTGGAGGAGATAGACCAGAAGCTCAAAAGCCTCCCCAAGGAGTACAAGCGCTACCTGCACATCGCCCGCGAGGGGGAGGCGGCCCGCCAGCACCTCATTGAGGCCAACCTGCGCCTGGTGGTCTCCATCGCCAAGAAGTACACCGGCCGGGGGCTTTCCTCCTGGATCTTATTCAGGAAGGGAACCAGGGGCTCATCCGGGCGGTGGAGAAGTTTGAGTACAAGCGCCGCTTCAAGTTCTCCACCTACGCCACCTGGTGGATCCGGCAGGCCATCAACCGGGCCCTCGCCGACCAGGCCCGCACCATCCGCATCCCGGTGCACATGGTGGAGACCATCAACAAGCTCTCCCGCACCGCCCGCCAGCTCCAGCAGGAGCTGGGCCGGGAGCCCACCTACGAGGAGATCGCCGAGGCCATGGGCCCGGGGTGGGACGCCAAGCGGGTGGAGGAAACCCTGAAGATCGCCCAGGAGCCCGTCTCCCTGGAAACCCCCATCGGGGACGAGAAGGACAGCTTCTACGGCGACTTCATCCCCGACGAGAACCTCCCCTCCCCCTCCGAGGCCGCGGCCCAGAGCCTCCTCTCCGAGGAGCTGGAAAAGGCCCTCTCCAAGCTCTCCGAGCGGGAGGCCATGGTCCTAAAGCTCCGCAAAGGGCTCATCGACGGCCGGGAGCACACCCTGGAGGAGGTGGGGGCCTACTTCGGGGTGACCCGGGAACGGATCCGCCAGATCGAGAACAAAGCCCTGAGGAAGCTCAAGTACCACGAGTCCCGCACCCGCAAGCTCCGGGACTTCCTGGACTAAGCGCCCCGGAAAGGGGCTAAGGGAAAGCGGGCCACCTCCACAAGCTCCTCCCCCTCGCTCCGCACCAGGGCCACCTCCCGCACGGTGAAGGAGCCCATCGGGGGTGGGGGGAGGCTTCGGGCCAGGGCCTCCGCCGCCTCCGGAGGGAGGCCCAGGGCCAGGGTGAGGTGGGGGATGTAGCTTGGCCCCTCAATCTCCTTTAGGGGCGGGGCCAGGGGCTCCAGGGCGTGGTGGAGGCGGCGGAAGGCCTCCCCCCCGTAGGCCCTGAGGTAGACCACCCCTTGGGGCCAGGCCCCCCAGGGGCCAAGGCGCAGGCGGAAAGGGGCGTGGCCCCGGAGGATCCCCTCCAGGGCGATCCTCAAGGCCTCCTCCTCGTAGGGCCAGTCAAAGGGCTGGCGCAGGTTCAGGTGGGGGGGGCCGAAACCCTTCACCCCGTGGGCCGCCTGGAGCTCCTCCATGAAGGCCCTCAGGCGCGCAGGCGGCCAGACCAGCACCCCGTACACGGGGGCAGTATACCTTAAGATTGGTTCAGAAAATCTCCAACCTCCCCCGGTACACCCGGCCCACGGGCTTCCCCCCCTCCCAGAGGGTGAGGTCCGCCCGGGCGCCTGGGAAAAGGCCCTGGTCCGCCCAGCCCGCCGCCCGGGCCGCCCCCAGGGTGTGGGCCTCCAGCACCTCTTCCTCCTCCAGGGCCTCCCTGGGATGGAGGGGGTTTAGGGCGGCCTCCAGGTTCAGGGCGTACTCGGGGGGCGCCACGGGGGCATCGGAGCCGAAGGCCAGGGGGAGGCCCGTGGCCTTGAGGCTCCGGAAGCGGAAGGCCTCCTCCCTAGGGAAGCCCAAGGCCCCGATGAGGGCCCGGTCCTCCAGGAGGTGGAGGGGCTGGAGGGAAAGGGCCAGGGGAAGGCCCTTGAATAGGGGCAAGGCCTCGTCCCGGACGTGCTGGACGTGCTCCATCCGCAGAAGAACCCCCTTCTCCCGGGCCAGGGGGGCCAGGGCCTGGAAGACCTCGAGGACCCCCTCCACCGCCCGGGTGCCGATGGCGTGCACCGCCAGGGTGAAGCCCGCCCTCAGGGCCTCCTCCCCCTCCTCCCGGATGGCCTCCAGGGGGTCCAGGGGCAGGCCGAAGCTCCCGTCCGGGTAGGGGCGGTGCATCCAGGCGGTGCGGCTGCCCAAGGCCCCGTCGGCGAAGAACTTGACCGCCCTCAGGTGCACCTCCCCGTACACCCCCGGCCGCCACCCCCGCCAGGCCCCCCTGGGCAGGGCCCACCAAAGCCTTAGGGGAAGCTCCATCTTTAAGGCCCACTCCAAAGCCTCCGGGGGCTCGTAGCCCAGGGCGTGGAGGGCGGTGTACCCCCGGCGGGCGAGGTCCTCCAGGCCCCGCCTCAAGTCCTCCGGACCGGGCGGGGGGAGGTGGGGGGTGAGGAGGTCCTGGGCCCGCTCCAGGAGGTAGTAGGGCCTCCCCTCGCCGTCCCTTAAAAACCCGCCCCCTTCGGGGGGAGGGGTCCCCGGGGTAAGACCCGCCCGCTCAGCCGCCTTGCGGTTGATCCAGGCGGAGTGGTAATCCCGGCTCCTCAAGAAGACAGGGTGCTCTGGGGCCGCCTGGTCCAGGAGGCCAGGGGGAGGGGGCCTATGAAAAAGAAAGCCCTGCCCCTGAAGCCAGGCCCCAGGGGGGAGGCGGCGCGCGGCCTCGGCCACCCTCCCGGCCACCTTCTCGGGGTCGGTAAGCCCCCCGAGGTCCAGGCCCCTTAAGGCCAGGCCCCAGTAGAGGGGGTGGGTGTGGGCGTCCTGGAGGCCCGGGGTGATGCGCTCAAAGCGAAGCCCCCGCGCCCCCGGCTCCACCCTCAAGAGGCGCTCCCCCTGGAGAAGAAGGCTTCGGCTTCCGTCCGTGAGCCACATGCTCCGGGACATCTTACCCTTGACAGAGGAGCGAGTAGGGGTGTCTGCTAGGGGCGAAGGGGGTGTGTATGAAAAGAACCCTACTGGCCCTCTTGGCGCTCGGTCTGATGGTGGCCTTTTCCAGCGAGGAGGCCATCCAGAAGGAGTGGGAGGGAAGCGCCCACAACAACGGGGTCATGGGGTACAAGACCCTGCGGGAGGCCACGGTGGAGGCCCGCCAGGCCAACGCCGCCCACTGCGCCCGCTGCCACAGCGAGCAGGGCTTTTTGGCCTGGCTAGAGCAGCTCAAGAAGGGGAACCCCGGCAACCTGGTAGGCCCAGACGGCAAGCCCGCCACGGTGGAGTACCTGAGGAGCCTGGGCCTCACCCAGGACCAGGTGAAGCCCGTCACCTGCAAGGCCTGCCACGACGAGGACGGGGACCTGCGCCTGGCCAACGACACCCCCATGCTCCCCTCCGGCTTCAAGGCCACCGCGGTGGGCAACGCCGCCCTTTGCATCGCCTGCCACAACTCGCGCAACGGCCGCGTCACCTGGAACGCGGAGGACCCCGGCCGCTACACCTACCCCCACGCCTCCAGCCAGGGGGATGTCCTCCTGGGCAAGAACGCCTACTTCGTGGACGACACCCGGGAGTGGCCCAACCCCCACGCCTTCTTCACCGGCAACGCCTGCTCCACCTGCCACATGAGCCTGGCCGGAAAGGGGGACTACTCCTCCCACACCTTCAAGACCCCCGAGGGGCTCTGCGCCTCCTGCCACGGGACCAAGTACACCGAGGAGATGGTCCAGGAGAACACCCTCCACCTCCTCTCCCTGGTGCGCACCCAGGTGAACGCCCGGGTGCTGGCGGTGCGGGACCGCATCAAGACCGTGCGGGCCTGGAACCCCGAAAACGGCCAGTTCACCCCCAACGTGGCGGTGAAGGCCCCGGTCTACCGGGTGGACATCCTCTCCATCGCCGGGCAGATCGCCTTCAAGATGACCCTCACGGACGGGAGCGTGCTCTACAGCCAGCTGGGGGATATCCGGGATGAGAAGGGCCAGCCGGTCTTCGCCACCAAGGACCCCGTGGTGCGGGCCGCCTGGAACTACCTCCTCATCGAGAACGACGGCTCTAAGGGCGTGCACAACCCCACCTACACCCGGGCGGTGCTCCTGGCCACCCTCGAGGCCCTGAAGTAGGCCCGGCCGAAGGCCCCCACCGCAAGCCCGCGCTTGCGGTGGGGCTTCCTTTGGGGAGGGGGGTTGGCTTGTAGCATAAAGGGGTGAGCCGCACCTACCTCTACCGGGGCCGGATCCTGAACCTGGCCCTCGAGGGCCGCTACGAGATCGTGGAGCACAAGCCGGCGGTGGCCATCATCGCCCTAAAGGAGGGCCGGATGCTCTTCGTGCGCCAGATGCGCCCCGCGGTGGGGCTAAAGCCCCTGGAGATCCCTGCGGGGCTCATAGAGCCGGGGGAGGACCCCCTGGAGGCCGCAAGAAGGGAGCTTGCCGAGGAGACGGGCCTCACGGGGGACCTCACCCACCTCTTCAGCTTCTTCGTCTCCCCCGGCTTCACCGACGAGAAGACCCACGTCTTCCTGGCGGAAAACCTCCGCCCCATAGAGGCCACCCCCGACGAGGACGAGGCCATAGAGGTGCTCTGGCTGGAGCCGGAAAAGGCGCTGGAGATGCACCGGAAGGGGGAGGCGGAGTTCTCGGCCACGGGGCTCGTGGGGGTGCTTTACCACCATGCTTTTCTCCGAGGTCGCTGACGTTCCCAAAGGCCCCAAGGTGGTGGCCGTGGGCTCCTTTGACGGGGTGCACCTGGGCCACCAGCACCTCCTGCACCGGGCCAAGGAGGAGGCCCAGGCCCGCCACCTGCCCCTTCTGGTCTACACCTTTGACCCCCCCACCAAGGTCTTCACCCGGGGGGAGGGGTTCTTGATGGACCTCGAGGAGAAGGTGGAGGCCTTAAGGGCCCTCGGGGTGGAGATGATCCTCGCCGTGCCCTTCAACGCGGAGTTCGCGAGGCGAAGCGCCGAGGCCTTCCTGGAGGACCTCAGGGCCTTGGGGGCGGAGGCGGTCTACGTGGGGGAGGACTTCCGCTTCGGTAAAGGGCGCGCAGGAACCCCCGAGGCCCTAAAGCAGGTGGCCCCGGTGCGCGTCGTGCCCCTTCTGGAGCTTGGGGGCGAGGCGGTGAAGTCCAGCCGCATCCGGGCCCTCCTCCAGGAGGGCCGGGTGGAGGAGGCCCGCCACCTCCTGGGCCGCCCCTACAGCGCCTACGGGGTGGTGGTGGAGGGGGACCGGCTGGGGCAGAAGCTCGGCTTCCCCACCGCCAACCTGGCCGTCCACCCCCTAAAGGTCCTCCCCCCCGGGGTCTACGCGGTGGAGGCCGAGGGGCCCTTCGGCCGGCGGAAAGGGGTGGCCAACGTGGGCACCCGGCCCACGCTGGAGGGGAAGGAAAGGCGCCTGGAGGTCCACCTCCTGGGCTTCATGGGGGCGCTTTACGGGGCAGAACTCAAGGTGGTCTTCCTCAAGCGGCTTAGGGAAGAGCGGCGCTTTGAGAGCCTGGAAGCCCTAAAGGAGCAGATCGCCAAGGACATCCAGGCCGCCCGGGCCTTCTTTGGGCTTTAGAGGACACCTGCCCCTACCCCGCCCCGGTAAGGTAAAGGGGTGGACTGCACGCCCCTGGCCCAGGCCCTCCTTCGGGCCCGCACCCGGCAGGAAAGCCTGCGCCTGGCCCTGGAAGCCCTGGAGGCCATGGGGGTCATCCGCTGCGGGGAGGCCTACTGGGTCACGGAGGGGCTCCGGCTGGTCCAGCTCCAGTCCTGCCGGAAGGCCTGCCTCCTGGTGGAGCGCTCCCGCGCCCTGGCGGAGCAGGCCCTGGCCGGGGAAAGGGCGGAGGAAGGGCCTTTGGTGGCCCTTCCCATCCGGGACGAGGGGCGGACCCTGGCGGTCTTGGTGCTGAGCCTGGAGGAGGGGGAGAAGGTGCCCGAAGCCCTTAAGCCCCTCCTCCTCCTGGCCTTGAAGCGCCCCTCCCTGGAGGCCTCTAGCCGCCTCCTCCTGGCCCAGGAGGAGGAGCGGCGCCGGGTGGGGCGGGAGCTCCACGACGGGGTGGGGAGCCTCCTCACCGCCACCCTCCTCACCCTGAAGCTGGCGGAGCGCCACCCCGAGCGGCTCCCCGAGGTGCGGGCCCAGCTGGCCCAGGCCCTGGAGGAGGTGCGCCGCCTCTCCCGCGAGCTCCGCATGCCCCTCCTGGACGAGTTCAGCCTGGAAGAAGCCCTGAGGCGCTACCTGGAGGGGTACCGGCGGCAGGGCCTACAGGTGGAGGCCCGGCTGGCTGTGCCCCCCATGGACAAGGTCAAGGAGGCCGCCTTGTTCCGGGTGGTGCAGGAGGCCCTAACCAACGTGCTGAAGCACGCCGGGGCGAAAAGGGTGCGGGTGGAGCTTCTGGCGGAAGGGGAGCGGCTTTTTGGGGTCATAGAGGACGACGGCAAGGGGTTTGACCCCCACAAGACCCCGCCTTCCGTGGGGCTTTTGGGCATGCAGGAGCGGGTCCAGGCCCTGGGGGGGAGCCTTTTCGTCCATTCCCAGCCGGGGGAGGGCACGCGGGTGGAGTTCGGGGTGCCCCTATGAGGGTGGTGCTGGTGGAGGACCACCACCTGGTGCGGGCGGGCCTCCGCCTCCTCCTGGAGGAGGGGGGGCATAGGGTGGTGGGGGAGTTCGCCCGGGCGGAAGAGGCCCTTAGTACCCCGTGGGAAGCGGACCTGGTGCTTTTGGACCTGAACCTGCCGGGGCAGGGGGGCCTCGAGGCCCTCCCCCTTTTGGCCCAAAGGGCCCCCGTCCTGGTGGTCTCCATGCACGACGAGCCCGCCTACGTGGCCCGGGCCTTCCAGCTCGGGGCCCGGGGCTACCTGCCCAAGCACGCCCTGGACCAGGACCTCCTGGAGGCCCTAACGCGGCTCGGACAGGGCCTCCGCTACCTCCACCCCAGCCTCACGGAAGCCCTTTTAGAGGGGCAAAGGACCCCCACCCCCGAGGTCCTCTCCCCCCGGGAGCGGGCCCTGGTGGGCCTCCTGGCCCAGGGGTACACCCTCTCGCAGGCGGCGGAGGCCCTGGGCATCTCCCTGAAGACCGCCTCCACCTACAAGCAGCGGGCCATGAACAAGCTGGGGCTCATGGAAACCCCGGAGCTGGTGCGCTGGGCCCGGGAGCAGGGCCTGGCCTAGGGACATTTGCCTTAGGAACCCTTCCGACAACCCTGCCCGAACCTCTCCGTCTTAGGCCTCCCCTCCCCTTCCCTACCCTGGGAACCAGGAGGTGAGGCATGGAGCTCCTAGGCTGGGTGGTGGCCAGCGCCTTCGCCCCTCCAGGCGAGGCCTTCTGGCAAGAGCTGGAGCTCGGGACCCTGGAGGAAGCCCTGGGGGAGCTCCTGGGCCGGAAGGTGGCCCTCCCCCACCCGCCCCTGGAGGAGCTCCAGGCGGCCTACACCCGGCTTTTCGTCAACCACCCCGCGGGGGCCGCCGCCCCCCCTTACACCGCCTACGCCCGGGACGGGGTCCTCTTCGGCCCCTCCTACCAGGCCCTGGTGCGGGCCTTCCAGGAGGGGGGCCTCGAGGTGCAGGAAACCTGGCGCGACCTGCCGGACCACGTGGCGAGCCTCGGCGAGGCCATGGCCCTCCTGGCCCCGAGACGGCCCGACCTGGCCCGCTGGCTCCTCCTGAACTACCTGGAACCCTGGGTGGCCCGCTACCGCCCGGTGGTGGCCCAGGAAGACCCCACGGGCTTTTACAGCGCCCTGATGGGCTTTTTAGAGGAGGCGCTTCATGGAAAGAAGAACCTTTCTTAAGCTCACCGCCTTAAGCGCGGGGGCCCTGGCCCTCACCCAAGGCGGCCCGGCCAAGGCCCGCAAGACCCCCTGGTACGCCCAGGAGGTGCGCACCGTGTACCAGATCTGCGAGGGGTGCTTCTGGCGGTGCGGCATCCGGGCCCACGCGGTGGGGAACCGGGTCTACAAGGTGGAAGGGTACGCGGAAAACCCCAAAAGCCGGGGCCGGCTCTGCCCCCGGGGCCAGGGGGCCCCCCAGACCACCTACGACCCCGACCGGCTCAAGCGCCCCCTCATCCGGCTTGAGGGCACGGAACGGGGGGAGGGCAAGTACCGGGTGGCTACCTGGGAGGAGGCCTTGGACTACGTGGCGGAGAGGATGCTGGCCATCCGGGAGCGGTACGGCCCCGAGGCCATGGCCTTCTTCGGCCACGGCACCGGGGACTTCTGGTTCGTGGACTACCTCCCCGCCGCCTGGGGGAGCCCCAACGCCGCCAAGCCCTCGGTGTCCATCTGCACCGCCCCCCGGGAAGTGGCGGCCCAGTGGATCTTCGGCCGCCCCATCGGGGGTCACGAGCCCGTGGACTGGGAAAACGCCCGCTACATCGTCCTCATCGGGCACCACATCGGGGAGGACACCCACAACACCCAGCTCCAGGACTTCGCCCTGGCCCTGAAGCGGGGGGCCAAGCTGGTGGTGGTGGACCCCCGCTTCTCCACCGCCGCGGCCAAGGCCCACCTGTGGCTGCCCATCAAGCCCGGCACCGACACCGCCCTGCTCCTCGCCTGGATCCACGTCCTCATCTACGAGGACCTCTACGACAAGGACTACGTCGCCCGCTACACGGTGGGGTTTGAGGAGCTGAAGGCCCACGTGAAGGGCTTCACCCCCGAGTGGGCGGAGAAGGAGACGGAGATCCCCGCGGAAACCATCCGCCGGGTGGCCCGGGAGATGGCGGCCCACAGGCCAAGGGCCGTCCTCCCGCCGGGGCGGCACACCGTCTGGTACGGGGACGACACCTACCGGATGATGGCCCTCTACTACGTGAACGTCCTCCTGGGCAACTACGGCCGGCCGGGGGGCTTCTACATCGCCCAAAGCCCCTACCTGGAGAAGTACCCCACCCCGCCCCTCCCTCTGGAGCCCGCGGCGGGAGGGTGCTCGGGGCCGAGCGGCGGGGACCACGAGCCCGAGGGGTTTAGGCCCCGGGCGGACAAGGGCAGGTTCTTCGCCCGCACCACCGCCATCCAGGAGCTCATCGAGCCCATGCTCACCGGCAAGCCCTACCCCATCCGGGGGCTCATCGCCTACGGCATCAACCTCTTCCACTCCATCCCCAACGTGCCCCGCACCAAGGAGGCCCTGAAGGGGCTGGACCTCTACGTGGCCATCGACGTCCTCCCCCAGGAGCACGTGATGTGGGCGGACGTGGTCCTCCCCGAGGCCACCTACCTGGAGCGCTACGACGACCTGGTGGCCGTGGCCCACAAGACCCCCTTCCTCCAGCTAAGGGTGCCGGCCCACGAGCCCCTCTTTGACACCAAGCCGGGGTGGTGGATCGCCCGGGAGCTGGGGCTAAGGCTGGGCCTCGAGGCCTACTTCCCCTGGAAGACCATAGAGGAGTACCTGGACACCCGCCTCCAAAGCATCGGCCTGGACCTGGAGACCATGAAGTCCATGGGCACCCTGGTGCAAAAGGGCAAGCCCTGGCTGGAGGACTGGGAGAAGGAGGGCCGCCTGCCCTTCGGCACCCCCTCGGGGAAGATCGAGCTCTACTGCCAAGCCTTCAA
>SPLK01000223.1_pt1 | contig 19370 bp, 16 predicted proteins | sample 2456111 | NCBI WGS metagenome assembly SPLK01 (sample SAMN11156906, study PRJNA527647) | hot springs metagenome | biome: Geothermal region; feature: Hot spring; material: tree branch in hot spring; isolation source: hot spring sediment rich in lignocellulosic material ... | reverse complement strand
GCTTCTGTGGCAGTTGAACCGCTTCTTCTAGGCCGCGGGCACGGCGGCGGTGGCACTGGCTCACCTGCCGCCGCCCACCCACGGGTGACGAAAGGAGGCTCATGGAGATCGAGGTTGACCTGAACGGGCTGAAAATTTCTAACCTGGCCGTAATTGGAGTTGTGGTAGTGTTGGTGATCCTGGGCGTGGTGGGCTACCGGGTCACGCCGGAGGGCAACCGCATCCTGACCTGGGAGGACTGGCAGGTGCATCAGGCGCACCTGGCATACCGCCGCGAGGTCGGCGTGTTGCAGAGCGCGCTTGACCGCCTGGCGCAGGTGGTGAACCGCACGCCGGATCCACTGCGGGCGCAGATGACGGCGGATCGCGTCCTGCGCGATCTGGACGAGGTGCGCCTGGCGGTGCTGGAGCCGGCCAAGGGTGCGGTAAGCGAGGCGGCGTTGGCGGTGCGCGCCTGGGCGCTGGGCGGCGAGCGGGACGCGGCGGTGCAGGCCGTTGCCCGCGCCGTGGAGGTTGTGAAGCAGGCCGCAGAGGAGGTGAAGTGAGCGAGGTCTATCGCGAGCGAGCGCTTGCCGATCTCATTGCCGCCGAGCGCGACCTGCGGGAGAGCGCGGAACGGTTAGCGCGGGACTACCGCGCGCTGGTGCTGGAACTGGCGCAGCGCCTGGCCGGCCAGGCGCTGGAAGCGCGGAGGCGGGAAGACCCTTCCGTGCCGCAGGGCTGGACGCCGGCGGAGTGGCGGGCGTTTTTCCTGACCGCCCTGCCCGGTACCGGCCAAAGCGGTTGGACTGGATCCAACAACGGCCACCATGCGGCGCTGGAACGCAGGATCGAGCAGTTGGAGAAAGAGTTGGCGGGCGTGCGCGAACGGCTGAATCAGGCGCAGATGGCGCTGACCAGGGTCGAACGCGAGCGGGATCATGCCCAACGGGAAGCCGAGCGCTGGAAGGCCAAGGCGGAAGAGAAACCCAAGGCGCAAGGCTCCGAGACGGCGGTGCAGCGCCGCCTGCCCACGCTGGATGACCTGCCCGACCTCTACCGAACGCTGGCGCACGATTTGGAGCAGATGATCATCCCGCAAGCGCCTGGACGTTTTGAGAAAGCCCTGCGGCCCGAGGACGGCATCCGCTACCGCCGCAAGGTGCTGATCTTGAAGGCGATCTCGGCCATGGGCTTGTGCGCGCGGTTGGAGATTGACCGCGTGATCAGCGTGGTGGAGGGTATATCGCCGCGCACCAACTCCGTGCGCCGCCCGGCGGAGGAACTGGTGGAGAGCGGCCTTTTGATCGGGGATAGTTTGCGCATCGAGCATCCGATCACCACGGGACTGGCGGTGTATCGGCTGAGCGAGGACGGCAAGGCGCTGTGCCGAGAGTGGGGTTGGGAGGTGATGGAAAACGAATGGGAGCGGGTGCTCCGCCTGCACCAGGGCGAGGCGCAGGAAGCGCACACGGTGATGGTATTAGCGTTTGCCCTGCATGCGCGCTTGCGGGGGTGGAACGCGGTGGTCTTGCCGGAGGTCGAGGGCACGAACGCCGCGCCGGATGTGTTGGTGGAGCGGGGCGAGGAACGCTGGTATGTGGAGGTGGAGCGCGGCGATGGCAGCCGCAGGAAGTGGAAGAACCTGGCAAAGTTGAACGGCGGGCAGGTGGCGCTGTGTGCGGCGGACGGCGCGGGACGGGCGCGGCTGGTGCGCGACTGCAAGGCGGAAGGGTTGAGCGGCGTAGCCACGGACTTGGAAGGGCTGATTTTCGAGGATGGTGCGCCGCGCGACCTGGTGGAGATTACGCCGTCCGAACCGCTGTGGATCGAACGCTGGTAGTTTGGCCGGGGTGGTGAACGGGTGTTCACGATCCCGGTCAGGGGATCAGCCCGATCCTGATCCTCTGACGGCACCTTACCACGGCGTGGTGCGGCTCTCCGATTAGGGTGGACGCCGGCTGCCTTCACTCCGCAAGGGCGTGTGTGTGGGACATGCCTTTGCGGAGGGCAGCCGGCTAGGCTACCCGCCGAAAACCCACTCACGAAAGGAGAGCCGCCATGAAACGAACGCTGATCGCGCTGATCGCCGGGGCACTGCTGTATCTGGTTGCAGGTGTGGATTTTGAACAAATCCTGCACCTCAACGGGGACGCGGTACTGTTGGGTGTGGCCGGGGCACTTGTCCTGGGCTTCCTCGGGTACCTCGTCTGGGCAGTGATCTACCTGGTGCGGGACTATCCGATTGATCGGCGCTTGAACGAGTATGTGCGCCGTGGCTAGGGCCGGCCAAAGCCCGCCTGTTACCCCCGCAGGCGGGCTTTGCAATTTTGAAAGGTGGCTTGCATGTTAGGCAAAACGCGCATACAATACGCATAGACGACCTACCCGGTTGTCGGAGCGTATGTGGTAATGCGTAGGCTGACCCGCCGAGGCTATCGGCGGGTTTTTGCATTTTGGCGGCTGTCGGTGCAAGCCGGCGGTGCGGTGCAAGTCCCACCAGTCGCATTGAGAGCGTAGGCTGACCCGCCGAGGCTCTTGAAACCTTGACAGGTGAGGCTGACGCCACTGGGCGAACGCCGCGGATGGGTTCCCTTGTCCTCTCCGTGAGACAGGCCTACCCGGTCTGTCTCAATCCGCCACTCCGCAGAGCGCCGTGGGCGGGTGCAAGTCCCGCCGGAGTGATCTGCCCGAACAGGGATCGCACCTTAACAACGCCGTTTGACCACCCTCACAGCCTCGCCGGTGCAACTCCGGCAGGGTGGCCTGAGTGGAGCAAACCCTTGCTCCAACGGGGAGGGCACCCCGTCGTCGCCAAAGCGCTGGTTTGGCAAGGCGGTCGCCTGAATATCGCGAGTTCAGGCGGGCAAACCGCGGCCAAAACCATTTGTGGTGCGCCTCAACAAACCGCCGGCAGGGATGCGTCTGCCCAAACAACGCATAACGCCACAACCCAGCAGGAGGTGCGCCATGTAACCCTCATCACCCAACCGGGGGAGCGGGCGCAAACTCCTGCGAGGCGCAGAGGCCACACACGGCACACGCGCAGGGAACGGGTTGCGGCGTCCAATCCCCCGCCGGGCAGGACACCCATCCTGCCCGCCATGGCAAAGACCCGACCGGGCGGATAACCCCGGACAGCACCTTACCAAGTGAATATCAGGCGCATTTTCCCTTGCCCCTCTTTCCCCCGCCGCGACGGGCGTATCCACCAGACACGCCCTCGGTCGCGGACGAGGGCAGAGGAGGTAGACATGGCGAAGAAGAACGAGATAGACTACGAATTTTGGGCGGACTGGTATGACCACCACGCCAACGGCTTTCAGCGCAACGCGGCGGCTATCCTGTTATCGGTGAACGGCTATCGCAATGCGGTGGACTATGCCCTGACGTGCCTGCGTCCCAACCCGCCCAAGACCGAGGTGGAGTTTATCGAGCGGTACCCGCAGTATCCCGGCATGAGCGTGTATGCCTGCACCCTGCTGTTGCGAAGCGCGGGCATCACCTACGCGCTGGGCGAGACCAGCCTGTGGGTGTGGTATCAAGTCAGATACCGCCAAGCCGAAGTCCTCGCCGTGCTGTATGCGGGAAACGACCGCAATAAAGCCATTCGGATCGCCGAGATGTATAACCGATGCGCCTGATATGAAAGCGCAGGCTACCCGCCTGCGCCTCGCGGCAACACCACCCGTAAGGGTGTTTGCACCTGCACCTTAACAATTCCATAGGTTACACCGCTCGCCTGCCTGCCGTCCTTTTTCCCACCCGCCCGCACGGGATCACCCACATTCCCGGTGCGGTGCGGGACGCGCCGGGGGAGGAGGTTGTGCCGTGGAACCACAAGTCGGTGATGAGGTGATCTTTGGACGCACGAAGTATGTGGTCGTGCGTCTGCACAAGATCAAACTGAACACCTACCTGGTCATCCTGCGGCGAAAGCGCGGCAAACATCTTTACAGCGTCATCGGCTTCATCCGCAACGGCCAATGGCGCTGGGCTGAGGGCAAACCTCTGCCCGTGCCGCCGCTTTTTGCCTAGTCTCCAACCCCCGCCGCACCGGGGCAACATACCCACCCGGTGCGGTGCGGCGCATCGGGAGAAAGGAGAGTCCGCCATGAGCAGCGTTTACGTTCCGGTCATTGTCGAGGTCGCGGAGACCATTATCCAGGACGTGCTTGACGATTATCAGGTGCCCAAGGAGAAGCGTGAGGCGTGCACGGCATACGTGCTCGATTACCTTGCCTCGGCGCTCTCCACGCACGTCCAGGATGAGGTTGAGTTTTTGGTCAAGTGGTACCTCGGCAACTAGCGCTAGCGCCCTTTCCAACCCCTGCCATCCCAGGGAGAAGAGACCCTTCCCCTGGCGGGATGGCGCCGGGGGAGAGAAAGGAGCCAATCATGACCCTTATGGACGTATTACAACGCGCCCTGCGCGGTCTGCAAGGGCTGACCGAGGGCAAGATCACCCTGGTGGGTTATCAAGCGGCCTATACCCCCCACGGGCAAGCGCATATCTGGACGGTCAAGTCCAGCCAAATCTACTATGTCGGGCATATTCCACAGGAACGTTTGTGGCGATGCACCTGCCCGGACTTTGCCAAGCGCGGCGGTCCCTGCAAGCACATCCTGCTGGCCATGCTCGACTTTGAACTGCGCTTTGCCCGCTTGGCCACGCTGGTGGTGGAAGAGGAGGGACGCTCATGAACGGCGTGCTGACTTACATCCGTTCACTGATGCGGGCCAACGGCATTTACTTCCCGCCGTCCCTCGAAGCGGAGATGGCCGTAGAGGTTCTCCGTTCCCTCACCGAGGACGATCTCAACGTGCTGGAAGCGATGCTGAACGGCCAACCCCTACCCGAACCATCAGCGCAGGCCGAAGCCAAATCACCCCCACCTGCCTTTTCCGCCTTTGAGATCGGGCGGGTCTATGTTACACCGGGTGCTCTGGCACTAGGCCCGGAGATTTACCTGGATGCGCTGGAACGCCACCAGCGCTGTGATTGGTCGGAGATGACGGCAGAGGACGCCTACCTCAACCGCAAGGCGGTTGAACGCGGCGGAAGCCGGGTGTTCTCCGCCTATCAATACGGGCAACAGCGGGTGTGGGTGATTACCGAGACAGACCGATCATCCACCACCATCCTCTTGCCTGAGGAATACTAGGCGGCGAGCGAGTAACACCCGTGGCAGGGCTACCCAGCCCTGCCTACCGAAAAACCCACCCTGCAAAGTGCCTTTGGGCGGTGCAAGTCCGCCGGGGTGATGTCCCGCAAGGGTCGCACGTTAACAACCGAATCAGGCTGGCCGCAAGAGCATGACCGCCTCGGGCCGCACGGTTCCTCTCCGTCCATGACCGCCGTCATGGGTGGAAGGGAGCCGTGTGGCCTCTCCCTGACGCCGCAGGGCAAAACACCATTTTGCCCCCGGCGGCGGACGGGGGCACAGAATCGTGGAGGTGTGTCATGTCTCAAACTCAAACACAAGTCGAATTGCCGGAACGCCTGGCGCAAATCTTGGACGCCCTGCAAGAGCCGTTTCCGTCTGCTTATGTGGAGTGGAAGCCTCAGTCGGTGAGCAAGGACGGGAAGCGGGCGCTGGCGGCGGCATACGTGGACGCCCGGCGCTACCAGGAACGCTTGGACTTGGTGTGCCCGGGCTGGTCGAGCCACATTGAGTTGGTGGCGAACGGACAGGTGGCGAAAGTGGCCATCACCATCGAGGGCGTTACCCGCGAGGATGTGGGCGAAGCCTCGGCGGAGGAAGCCAACACGGTGACCACGGCGGTAGCGCAGGCCTTCAAACGGGCGTGCGCGGCGTTCGGTTTAGGGCGCTACCTGTATTTCCTGCCCCAGCAGTGGTGCGACTACGATGCCGAGAAGCGGCGCATTATCAACCCGCCGACCTTACCGGAGTGGGCGCTGCCTTCGGGTGAGCGGTTGGAGCGGCAGGTGCAGGCGGCGGCGGAGCGCGAGGCCCAACTGGAAGGGCGCGCCACCATAGCCGACAACCTGCGCAAACTGGGCTTTGAGCCTGAAGTGGGTGAACTCGTTCCTGCGGCGGCCTTGCCCAATCCGGCCGAATTCGTCATGCCTGCTGGCAAATACCAGGGCAAGACGCTGGCGGAGATCGCCAAGACCAAGGACGGGCAGGACTACCTGCGCTGGTTTGCCAACCTGGACGGGAAGGGCTACCAGGGCAAGGGATCGGGTGAGGCGCAGCGCATGGCGCGCGCTTTTCTGGCGGTCAATGCCGGGCAGGCCGGCTAGCCTGAAGGTTGCCTTGCGGGAGTAGAGCCGGGCTACCCAGCCCGGCTCGTTTGTAGTTTTTCATAGAGACGGCTGGTTAGCCTACCCCAAAGACCTCTGGGTAACTGCGGATTTGTTCTTCCAGGTCGCGGTCGTAACGAATGGCAATAACTCGGTAGCCGCGTTCCGTCAACTCACGCCGTATGCGCTCATCTTCCTTTCGTTGAGCGGGTTCATCGTGGACACTGCCGTCGCAAAAGATACAAATATTGGGCTCGTAGAAGAAATCGGGTACACAGCCTGGTTCGGCGATCGACCGTTGGGCGTCATCGGGTAACCGATATTGATGCTTGGCAAGAACATCCAGAAAACGACGTTCCAATTCAGAACGCGAGTCGGTAAGCGAACGCAACCATTTTAGGTGTTCGAAATAGGTGCGGCCCGAGGTACGTGGAAGGACGGACGTTTGGGTGAGTTCGAGCAGAGTATCGCGCACCATACGACGGTCAAGGTAAAAGGCTTCCAATTGATTGCTGTAACTCAGCAGGCACTCGTAACAAGCGGCTATGCAATCGGGTTTCTGATCTTGCCCTTGTTCATCGTAATGGAGGCGTTCCAATGCCGCGCGAGCAACTTCTGCCAACGCATTGGGTTCCTCTATGAGTCGGCGTAACACACCACTGCCGCCCTCGGATGTCTCATAGAACAAAATAGCCCGATAGTCATCCCTTCCCACGCTCTCGGCGGCAAGTTCATCTTCCTCAAGTTGATAGGCTTGCTCTAACCCACGTTGCAAAGCAATACGTAAAGTGGTTTCAAAGTTTCGGTCCTTAAACCGTTCCGGATGGGTAGGGCGTAAGAGAAGTATATTTTGGGTGTCTTGTACGCTCAGGCGTACAACCTGTACCCGGTTGCGAACATTGTGATGCAGTGATTGGGTGGCATCATTTACGATCTCCCCGCTGTCAAGATCCACTCGAAAACCTTTGACGTTTTGCGAACGCCATCCATGATTTACCCGAAGCAGCGTAGCAGATGGCGCATATGTAAGTTTAAAAGAGGCGGCATCGGCTTGTTGGATTCTTGCTCCTTGTCCCTCTTCTTTAGCTGATGGCGCAAATTGGTAGAAGGTTTCAATGTGATACCCACGGCGGCGGCGTTCTTCTTCGTCGGATGTGATGCGATCATACCGCCGTGTCTTGACATTAGGCATATCCAGCAGTTCAGCGGTCTGGCTGTTATCGGCGTTGAAGCGCGTGTGACACACAGGGCATAAATCTAAATGGGGATCGCAAAATGCACCGCAGGTATGGCATAGGCGCGTTTTCCTACGTCGCGCTTCCAGACCGCCGGGTGGCGATTGAAACCCGTAGATTTCCCACCGCGCGCCTTCATGATAAAGGTAATTGCCTGGTGCAAACTCACGTAAGGCCAAGAAGCGCGCGCGGGGGATAAACTCGCCATCACCACGCGGCACCCAGGCGCGAATGGGTAACGCCGGAAAGTTATACCCCGGTAAAAATCCTTCGCTTGCTAAGTAGCGATAGGGGTAAAAATCGCTTTCTTCTCGGCTGACCTCAATTTGAAGGAGCAGATTTAGTTGGCGACGGGCCTCTTCTTGCTTGCGTTTTGCACGTTCTTGGTCTTCAAGTTTTTTGGCGCGATCCTCTTCGGCTCGCCCCTCATCGCGTTGGCGTATGGCGGCTCGATAAAGTTCGCGCCAGCGGTCAAAAGCGCGATCAAATTCTTGGGGTGCTTCTTCTAAAACACGTTCAAGCCAATCCTCGGTGAACCATCGAGTGGATTGTAGGAGCGCCTCATCGGCTTGGAGCACACGACGCATCCGTGCACGCAACTGTTGAAGTGTGGGCGTTGAGAGTTGAATGGCTGCTTGTATTTCGGGACGAAGCGGTAGGTCTTTATCTTCGGTATCAATAATTTCTTGGATGGATTGTTGCATTTTCAACCGAATTTCGCCCAGCCAAAGGGCATGCAGGTGTGCACGGATTAGGTTCTCGTTGGCGAGGTCTAGTTTGGGAGCACGCACACTTCCGGCTACCATCTCTTTGCGGTTGCGGAAGAAATACTGATCGTGAGGGTTGAGCGCTCCACAGTAAGTGAAGATTAGTCCTGCTTGGCCCTGCCGCCCAGCTCGGCCGCTGCGTTGGGCATAATTAGCGGGTGTGGGCGGCACATTGCGCATGTGGACGATATCCAAATCGGCAATGTCAATCCCCAGTTCCATGGTGGGTGAGCAGACCAAATAAGGTAACCGTCTGCCCAGATCAGTTTCTTTGGTGGTGTCTTTTTCTTCCCACCGGAAACGGCGCTCACGGCGTTCACGTTCGCCCTGGGCAACAACCTGTGCGGTATGTTCGCGGGCTTCCAATCCGGCCAGATCTGCGGCGGATTCCTGGTAAAAGCGCTGGAAGAAAGCATTGACAGGGCGTTGGTTGTTTACGTAAACCTCGCCCGTGGCGCGGCGGGTGTAGAGGGGATCCGGCGGCGGGGGTGTTCCATCGCCGGCCTGCCAAAGCAAACACGAAACATCTAATTGAAACCGTTGGTGATCTTTGATCGAAGCAAGACGAACTAAAAAGCCGTGCTGTATCAGCAGGTCGAGCAATATTTCAATCACCGGACGGTAGTCGCTGGGGGAAATGTGCAAGGCCTTTTGTAGGTACCGTCCCAAGGTGCTGCGTTCCCCTAAACTTTTGCCCTTAATGGGATACTCGGATTCACCCTGAAGGAAAAAGCATTCTCCGGGATATAACTCTTGGCTATTGGGATCTAATCCCCAAAACTCGTTGAGGTGCTGTTCACAGCGGCGGCGCAATTGGCTCTGGGGTTGGTCTTGAAAAACTTTCGTGTTGAGGGCTCGGTTGCGGCGGAAGTGATCCAGAATCACCCGCATCAAGGACATTCGCTCCTGTGGAGCCAGGGAAGCAAGCACGGGGTGTTCCTTCCAGAGGTCTTCCCGCTTACAAAATTCCTCGAGACCGCGGTACTCAATGCGGAGAAGCCCCAATTCTTCAAGATTGGGCTGAAGCACCCGCCACCCACGACGTAGATCCTCATATAGGCGGTATTCTGTCAATTCGGTGAAGGTGTCCCATACGGATTTTGCGGCCTGGGAATCAGGAGCGAGTTCGGGATTGCGGGCAATGTCGCGAATTTGGAAACTTTTCTGCAACTCCGCAACCACTTCCTGGGCTATCCGGTCATGGGTAAGCGATTCGTGTTTTTTGAGGGCAGAGACCAGGGCCGAGCGCAGGACGGCCAGATGAATGAAATCATTGAAGTGCCCGGCTTGCAAGGAAGCATCTTGCCGATTATCGGTAAAAGTAAGCAGTTTATCGCGGGCGGCCTTGGTGCGAGCCGCCTGCCGCAAGAGTGAAACCGCCAGCACGGTGGTAGCGCTTGAACGGCCTTCGCTAGAAAGGGTGGCCAGTTTACGGAAATCATCCTCTTTGCGGGTGTAAAACTCCCCGCAGTTTAGGCACAGGCTAAAGGGCTGGGGTTGGTACCACATCTTAATGGCGCCCTCGACCGACATGGTTTGAAATGTGCCGTCGGGGTGTACCCACACCGGTATAGGGATGCGATCGCGATAATCTCTACGGATGCGTCCGTAAGCGTCACACCATTCGTCCGGCAAATAGTCCTCGCGCCAGTCGTTTTCGGTTGAGGCGATCATCAAGTAGCCCGCTTCATAATCCTCATCCAGTTCAAATTCAGCACTGCCCAACGGGTGAGGCAGGAAGCGATCCTTTACCTTGAGCACGTGGTAATAATCCTGACCGCACTGACGGCAAAAGCGAACCGGGAAGAAAATGCGTCCATCGCTGCCTTGCAGTTGACCTTCGAGGGTGAATTCTCGTTGCTCGGCGGGTTCTGAGGTCGCATAGAGGGCGCGTCCTTGACCGATAAACTGGTGCAGTTTGAAAGCAAATGCGGATCGCCTTTCGTCGTCCTGCAACGTTCCGCTGAGGGTGAGCCAATGACGTATAATCTGTTCACAGGTATTTGGATCGCAGCCCGTATGCTCAGAGAGCTGGGCGGCGGCTTCGGGCAGTGTGGTAGGGATACGACGTTTGTAGCCGCCTCCTGGCTCCGGCTCTAGCCCAAAGATGTGCTCAATCCAACGGGAAAGCGGATGCCGGCGAAATTCATCAAAGGTTAGGGATGGTGTTTTGCCGGAAGCAAGCGCGCTGAGCACCTCGCGCAGTTCTTCTACCGAGGGAAGCCCGCCCTCGGTAAAGGGGACTAGGGTTTCTTCGATAACATCGTTCTCCGTAAAGGGGTGCCCGAAGAAGCGAGAGGCAAACTCGGCAACAAACTGACGGCGCTGTGAGGGGGTCGCGTCGCGGTGGGAAACCATGGTGGCAGAGGTGCCAATGTGAATGAGTTTCTCGCCCGCGGCTCGTTCTTTTAGACGGCGAACCAGCATAGCCACATCCGCACCCTGCCGCCCGCGATAGGTATGGAGTTCATCAAAGACCAGAAAACGCAAACCACCGCCCGCTTGGTCCAAAAAGCGTTGATCCTCAGGTCGAACCAGCATCAACTCTGCCATCATATAGTTGGTCAGTAAGATATGGGGCGGGTGCTGGCGCATGGCCTGACGGTCTTCTTCGCTGGTCTCGCCGGTGTATCTGGCAAACGTCACCGGAAAGGGGCGTCCGGTGCGGTTCTCATAATCCATTTTGAGCGATTCCAAAGCCTGCAGTTGGGAATTGACCAACGCGTTCATCGGATAGACAATAAATGCCACCGTTTTGTCTGTAACAGGGGCGCGGAGCACGCTGTCAATTATCGGAATGAAATAGGTCAGGCTCTTGCCCGAACCGGTGCCGCTGGTGACCACATAACTTTCGCCGCGAAGGGCTTTCGCGATAGCCTGTTCTTGATGGCGGTAAAGATGAAAGGGTTTGCCTTGAGAGGTTCTGAAAATACGCGCTGTCTCAAGATGCAGGCTACCTTGGCGCGCCAGATCATCTACGCTGGGCCCTCGTTGGTAAGAGGGGCTGACCTGAAGAAGAAAGTCGGGCCAGAGATGGGCTTCTTCATCAAGCGCGTGATCCACAAAGTCGCGGATGCGCTCATCAGCGATGTTCAGGAAGGAACGCACGAAATCTCGGTAATCGCTTAGGACGTTGGAATGCAGATCAAAGATGGACATCATAGATACTCCCTTTTCTCGTCTTACCCTTTTACTGGCTCCAGTTTTCGGAAATACATCCACCAAATGCTGTCGAAAATCTCAATCCGGGTTAGGTGAGGTTCTATCTGCTGTAATTGTTCCCAGACGGGGATGTTTTCCGGACGGGTTAGGTCAAAGGTAATTTGATTCAATGCACTCATGATGCGATTTAAGTCCTTCACGCTGTCCTGGGAAGAGCGGTGGGTTGGCCAGGCGGGGTTCAAGTAGGCTCCAAAAATGGCTTGATTATCCAAAATGGGGATCAGCGCCGGGCGTTTTTTGTGCAGTAATTTGGTCGCCAGTGAAGCGGCGAACCCCCGCAAAGTTGCCAGGCTGTAAATGACATTGGCTACGATTTCTCTTTCTTGGACGGAGGTCTGTTCCAAGGGTTTCTGAGGAAGGATGGATAGATTAATCAAATGACCGTTTTGGGCTAGGCTGAGGGCTGCTTTCAAGTCGGCTCGTGAATTCATCAGCAAGGTAATCGCCAGGTCTTCTACCACCACCCGCTCAGGCGGTGTTCGGGGGTTGTAGCAGTAATAACTGTAGCCCGGGTCTGACCGGTAGGCAAGCAATAGCGTGTCCGCATTTTCGATAAGGTGATCATTAACCCCAAGGTGTAGTTGGAAATTCTGGTGCATCTTATGCCCTGGCGATAGTATGAGCCGATTCTGCAGATTAAAATCGTCTATAGTGAGTCTAGTGGAAAATCAAAATTCTTTGTTTTCGAGTTCCCTTCACAGTTTTCCTTGAGGGCGTCCCGAAGCCGACGGATCAAATCTTCGGCTTTTTTCAGCCGGATATGCATCTGTTGGATGTCCATGCCTTTGTGTAGTTTACGAACCGCATGGGCAACATGATTGCGCAAGTCCACCAAATCCGAGGTGGCCTTTTCGACTTCTTTGCGGGATTGGAAGTGAAGCGGGCGACGCAGAGATTCGTCTTTTCCAAGTAAGGTGAGCAGTTCTGAAAAATACAATTCTTCCAGAAGGTTGACATCGAGATTTTTTGCCCTTCGTTCGGCCAGCAGGGTTTCCAGTTCTTCCCGCCGCTTTGCACTGACGCTGGAAAGGATTTTCTCGGCGCTATCAACGTGCTGAAAGGAGAGGTATCGGACGAGCAGAATTTCCAGTTCGGCCAGGCGCAGGTAGATGGCGGAGCGGGCAACGGCTTTGTTGAAATCAGCCGGGGTGACCAATCCGATAACCTCGCCTTCGCAGAGCAGAAAATACCCCGGATGGCCGCTCTGGACGAAGTAATCCAGCAGAGTTTCGAGGGGTGTGTCGTGGGTGCAGCACCAGTCGAGTTGGAGCGGCACTGCGTGGTAATTCGGTGCCAGCAGAAAACTACTGACCCGGTTTTTACCATCCAGGACGGGAATCATATCGTAATGGTTGCGCTGGGCTTTCAAGACCACGTCCTCGCGACGATCCCCGGGCGCCAGCGCCAACCATTCTTCACGCGGGGTCATAATATGTCTAGCGGTGATGGTGGGAAAGGAAACGCTTAGGTTTCCCATGGATTATCCAACTAGCTGGTTGTAGGTATGCATAAATAAAATAATGCAAAGGCGCATGTAATTAAGATACGTATGATGGGTTGCAATTAGATAGGCGAATTAAGATCCAAAATAGCATCCCTCAATTCACTGTATTTTTGCCAACCACTATCTTCATTAACATCCAGTTGATAGGCAACAAAACGAGCAATAATTGGCTTCGAGTCACCAAATATTTCTCTGGCTTGCTTCTCCAACGTAGAGTAATTTGAAAACATACTTCTCATTGTAGTCTCAAAATCGGTACCGAAAACAGCAAATTTAGGTGTAATCAACCATTCGTTGCTTTGTAAGTATCGTTGCCATTCTCTTTCGTTCACATGTAATGCCTTTAGTACATCCATCCTCTTCACTCCATTTTCATCATCTGTCTGGTCATTATCGAAAATCACATATGTGGGAATCTTGTAGGCTGTAAACAATCTCCGCCATTTAGCTAAATTCCCTTTGCCAATAACAGGAATAATTGCTATTCCTTCATGTGTCACATCAAGGCCAACCTTTTGTAAATATACAGGGAGAGCTAATTGTTCCGTTTGGCCTTCTACTAGAATGATTTTTTTAGCAAAGAAACCATCTAAAATTTCCTGCGTGGATTGATTGGCATAGAAAGGTAGTATAGTTTCGATGCTTGTCTTCTGGGGATGGGATCCCGACGCAATACAGTAATTGGCAAGTTGTTCTCTTGTTAATTGGCAAATTTGGGTGGCGTTCTCGCTATCTTTTCGTACCAATACAAGGCCTTCAAGCCCCATTAAGTCGATAAAGTGAGGACTATGTGTTGTGATCACAATTTGAAGACCATCTTCTGCCATTTTGTAGATTTTCCTTGCAAGCCATTCTTGTGCTAAGGGGTGTAAATGCGCTTCTGGTTCCTCAATAGCCAGGATGATCCCTCCATAAAAAGCTTTTGCATAGGCATGAGCAAAGGCCAAAGCAAGGATCTGTTCCTGACCAGTACCCAGTTCTTCAAATGTGCGCCGTTGAATTCCTTCTCTGGGGACAACACGTAGCGAATGAAAAAAGCGACTGGGATCATAGGCGGAAAAATCAACTTGTAGGCCGTATGACATTCCTGCAAACATACTTCCAAACTCTTGACTCAAGTTTTTCTCAAATCTTGCAAACTCCACGACTTCACGAAAAACCATCTCTAGGTCACTAAAGGCCTGTTTTAACCTATTAACACGTTGTATATCGCTAATCAAGGCAGCATGAAATCTTTGCATAAGTTTTGATAGAAAAGTGTATTTATTTATATAGCTCAGTTGATAATCCAAACGCCGATCTGGGCCTATTAGGATAAACATCAGCTGGTCTCGAATTTCATTGTTTACATATCTCTCTGTACCACTATCTAGTTGAACACTAAATTTCGGTTGATTTCTCGATTTTGCTTCGCATTCCCATTTGATTGCGCGAATACATTGGGAATTTATGTACACTCCTGAGATCTCTGCTTCGATCTTAATAAACCCATTCTGGGTATCTCGCTCCCAAAAATCATGGTCTTCTGGTTCTCTTGTTCCCGGCCAGCGTTCTCCTAATAATAAATCTAAGGCGGAAATGATATTTGATTTACCAGAGTTGTTTTCCCCAACGAGCACTAAAGGTACGCCTTTGGGAAAGCGAATGCAGATTTGGTCTCGAATTGATTTATATCCTTCTATTTTGCACAAAGTTAATCTGGCATTGGATTGTGTGTCGTCCATCATTTGTCCTCCCTTTGCTCTCTACAAAATAAAAATATTAGTAGCCGATCCAAAATTTTTCGCTGTGTCTGGATGAAAGTCATAAAAACCTCTAAACAAGCTCATTCAGGTGCTTAAATTCGTTATCTTGAACAGCAGAGTTTGGAAAAGGAGTCGTAATTTAAAGCTTGAGTTTGGGTTTTATGTAATTGAGTAATTCATCAATGGGCTTTACAATGTCTTCGTTTGCAAGGATTTCTATATAAGTTTCACTGCTACCCCGAATTTTTTTAATGGACCGATTTCTATTCAGAAGGATCCTACAAATCTCTTTTTTTAGGTGAATGCATCTTATCAAATCAAAACGATCTAAAACATGCACAATCCAAACATCCTTTTCTGAGGACTCCAAAGCATTCTCAATCTTATCTGGGCGAATCCAAAGAGGAGATTTTTCGTCGACCTCATTGGAGTTAGTTCCAGTAACCTCTATGTATATGTTAGTGTTGCAAATATGAATGTCTGGATCTCCTTTGGATAATCCATATTCCCTAGGGCTCCCGCTGATAAATGAGTCGCTTCCTGTTCCAAAACCAGAGAATTCGGCTTTTATTCCTTTCTCATCCAGCAAATTTAATACTTTCAGTTCCCTTTGGATTGAAAATCGCCAAATGTCTCGGTATCGCCTCTTCCAATAATTCTGGTCTCGCATTTTGATCTTTACTCCTTTAGAGCCTGCTATGGATTTTCGAAAAACCGCGTTATATATTCCCGTTGATCATCGTCCAACTCATACGCCATAAAGAGCAGTCGATTAACCTCGCGCATAACCTCAAGGTCTTCACCTCGAGCTCTTACAGCTTCTTTACCTAGTTCATCTAACTGATTACATAGAGAGAGAATCTTTTTGGGGATGATCAACCTATCAAGCGCAAATTGGTCGAAATGCATGGTTCTTTGTGCAAAACCAAATGCTAAGTGGTGAAGAAGCCAATTAATCACATAAGAAGATAGTAAAGTTACAATGGCTTCCGGTGTAAATATTACCGAAGGACAGCGAATTATATTTACAGTATCTAGACATATAGCGTTTTGATAATCGACAGCTCCAATTAACTTAATGTGAGGACGTGGACGAGAAACAAATGCAACGATATTTTGAAAAACCGCCTTTGGGCTCAAAAACAAATCAAAATCTGCAATTTGATCTTTTCTTATAAAACCCGAAAAACTCTTTATATAAAAAGGACTTAGGTCCCTCCCACCGATTACTGGTATGTCTCCGGAGCCGCTAAGTGAGCTTTGAAGGCTTAGTCCTCTGGATGTTTTTAATATGTTTCCTAAGGGTAGCCAATCCTCATGTACACCCCGATTGTAATAATTTGCAATCCTTAACAAGGTGGGTTCAGGATCCACTATCCATATTTCAAACCTTCCGAAAATTTCGCGACTGACCGTTTGTTTTTCAACCTGATTCCCATGCAATTTTCCAGTAGACACTAAAGATGATTGATTGTTCTTGTTGGCTGTAATAAGCACCTGCTCTAATAAAACGTTTTTCCAAGCTTCTCCGCAGTCGACAATTTCTTGAATGTAAGGCAAAATTATGTTGCGTGCTTTCTCCCATCGAGTTGAATAAATGATCGACTTGGGAGTAACCAGTCCAATTCTTGAAAATTTATTTGATAGATGATATATGCTTTGAACCCAAAATAGAGAGGCGGTGTTGTTAGATCCTGGACTATCAAACATAAAATTGATCCAGTTTTTTGTTTTTGGGCTTAAGTTTGCATTGAACGGTGGATTTCCGAGTATTACGTCAAAACCCCCACGGATGAATATTTCTGGAAACTCTAATGGCCAGTGGAAGAAGTTAACCTTCGTGGCAAAGGCTTGCACCTGAGCTATCAGTTGCGGTGAAATGGGCTGGCCACTAAGATGGCGGCGAAGAACGTCTGTTGTAATAGCGAGGAATCGCTCCTCCGCTCTACTCCTGTCATTAATTCCCTCTCCCTTAGGGAGAGCACGGGTGTAGGATTGGAAAAATGCGGCCGTCCATAAGTCGCAGGTGGTTTTCAGGTGCTTCCAGGTCGGATCGTTCCAACGGGATTGATAGCGCTCGCGCTTGCGGCGCACCTGTTCGGGCGAGTCGTCGGGGATGGTGTCAAGATCCTGCCCCAATTGTGCTAGCCCGCTTAGTTCAAGGTCGAAGTTCCAACCAAAGAGGGTCATCTGCCCCTCGCGCTCGATTTTGTTCTGACGCTTCAGTCCGGCTGCCAGCGCGCGGTCGTCCCCTTCAAGCGGGTTAAAGGCGTCATCGGGGATACCCATCTTGAGAACGCTCAAATCAAAGACCCCCACCAGCGAGTCTCCGCACCGAATACGATGTTCCAAAAAGGTGAGCGGTTTGCCTTCGGCGTGGCTTTCCAGCCACAGGGCAACGCGCGCCAGTTCGACCGCGAGCGGGTTTTTATCCACACCGTAAATGCAGTGTGCGACCACATCACGAACGGCGGCGCGCACCTGTTCTGGGGCAGGTTCGTCTTCCCCTGTTCGCACCCGTGCCAGTTCCTTACCCAAGCGGCGGGCGGCCGCGAGCAGAAAATGCCCGGAGCCACATGCGGGATCGCACACCTTTATGGACAACAAAGCTTGTTCGCGCGCTTCCTGGGTGGGTTGATCTTTTAAGCGCTCGGCGATGACCGGCTCCAACGCACTGCGAATGAGTTCATTGACCAGTTGGGGTGGTGTATAGTAAGAACCGGTGGATTTACGCTCCGATCCCGGTGCCAATTCAAACCGCGGTTTTTCGTCGGGATGTAAGGTCACGGAAGGATGGTAATCCAGAAGACTCTCATACACCGAGCCGAGTTCTTCGGTATCCAAGGCGGCGTAGTTGATGCGGCGGGGTGGGGTGTCATAAAAAGAAAGATACCAGAACGCCGAGAGCAGGTCGCGGTTGGTAATCAGCGCCTCATCCAGTTCCTGATGGGCGAAGAGTTCGCCGTTGAGCGGGGGCACGCCGAGCAGTTGAGCCAGTTGTTCGTCCTGGAAGATCTTCCATAGGGCGCACAGCCCACGCCACAGGTCGGTGTCATCAGTGTAGGCGGCGCGATTTTCTACCAGGCGGCGCAGGCGGGAGACGCCGTAATGGTTCAGGTAAAGCGGGTTACTGCCCATTAGCCCGCGCTCTTCGGAGACCAGCAGGAAGAGAAAGCGGTACACCAGGCGCAGAAGTTGCTGATACAGCGCCAGCGCGCCTTCGCGCTGTACCCACTGGCGCAGGTTTGCGCTCTGAGGATGAGCCAAGAAGCCGTTGGCCAGAATCGTCAGGCACTGCTCAACGCCTTCGCGCAGGTGCTCGCGCACCCTGCCGCCCTGCTCGATGGACTGTTGGTAATATTGCTCCAACAAGCAGTCCTCAGCACGTCCGTCTGCGGGCAGGCGGGTGCGGTGCAGCAGACGGTAGAGCAGGACGAAATCGGCAAAGCGTTCCTGCTCGAACAGCCCTTCGAGGTCAAATTCGAGATAAGCCTGACGGCGCACGAAGGTCGAATCGCGCAAGAGGCGCAGGACGCGCCCGTTGGTGACGATGCCCCACAGCGCTTCACTGCGGTTGAGATATTCCTGCACCAGCGCGTGCGGTGAAAGGCGTGGTCTCCCGGAAGGCGCTACCTTTCCTAAATCTTGCCGCCAACCAACGATGTGAACGGGGGTGGGATGCTGGGCTGAGGGCGAGGGCGTAAGCGTGTGCGAGATGGCGAAGGTTAACCCATCTATATTAAAGGCACGCCGTTGATCTTCCAGTTCATATCCCAGCAGACCTAAGAAGGGGATCATCCAGTATTTGCGGGTATCAGTAGTCCCCAGTTCATTATCGGGCCAATTTCCAATGCGGTGGCGAAAGACGCGCCACAGCGAGCGCGCATCATGGTAGATGGCGGCGATTTCGTTGGTTAAATCGCGCTGTTTGGGCAAGCCGAAATCCGGCGCTTTTTGCCCCGGTAGTTGGTCATGGAGCAGGTTTTCGAAAAGGTCAGGGCTGAAGAGACCGCCCTCTACCCGCAGGGAAGGAAATGTGATCACTGCGCACCTCCCATCGGCAGAAGTACCAGCATCCCGAGCAAATCGGGGGGGTCTTGCGGTTCCACCGTCAGGTCGTGCACCCTCAACCGCACGGCTTGCCGGATGCGTTTGTGGGCGGCAGTAAGATCAGCAGCGCGCTGGAGGAGGTGCTGGCGAATGTCGTTCTCCAGCCGCGGGTACATTTCCAAAGCCCGGGCAAAGATGGCGCGTTTCTCCTTAAGTTCTATATTGGCATCCGGCTGAGCGTGGGTTAGCAAGCGCAGGGCGTCGTCTTCGGCAAGCCACTTAATCCTGCCTTGATCCGTGGTGTATCCCATCACGCGTATCTCTTCGGAGAACAGGTCGGGTCGGTTAGGAATTTTGACCAGATAGCGCACCCTCAGAAGGAGCAGGGTGGTAGGTTGGATTACCGCCTGGGTTACAATCACGCCACCACGTGAAGCCCTTGCTTCGCCGTCCTTGCGGGTGAGGGCTTCTTCCAGCAGGAAGCGCGCCAGAGCGGTCACGAAGGGATGATTACGTCCAATGTATTCGGCTCCTTCCGGAGTGGGTGAATTAAAACTAATGCGCCATATCCCGTTCTTTCTTTGGGGTAGGGCAAATCGG
>SPLK01000222.1_pt1 | contig 19385 bp, 16 predicted proteins | sample 2456111 | NCBI WGS metagenome assembly SPLK01 (sample SAMN11156906, study PRJNA527647) | hot springs metagenome | biome: Geothermal region; feature: Hot spring; material: tree branch in hot spring; isolation source: hot spring sediment rich in lignocellulosic material ... | reverse complement strand
TTTGAGGAAAGGTCTTGACGGAGGATCATGGGTGTGCTACTGGTTGATCCGGACGAACATGCCACGCTCATGATGGGCCATCTACACCGTCCGTGTCAATATCTGGGCGCCACTTCATGCCTCGAACGTAGCATTACACTCGCGTCGTTTTTCGGGAGAGCCTGCGCGTCATGACGGGCTTTGATCGCATCGAGGTACCCCAACGAGGCCCACAAGTGTAAAACTCCAGTCGGAGCAGAGGGTTTGTTGGAGGGTGGGTCACTTCCAGCCGGCTCCAGGGTCAATTATCCGCCGGCCGCAACACCACATCCTGGACCGCCCAGCGTCGTCTGGAGGAAACGCCCGCCGAGCCACGCGCTCGGCCCTCGCAGCCTCAGCGTGAACTTGAAGACTTAGTTTGAGGAAAGGTTTGACGGAGGATCATGGGTGTTGGTCAGCACCACGAACTTCCCGTCGTAGCGGGCATATGCCTCGATGGCCGCCTCGTCGAGCGCGATGGCCTCCCGGTGAACCTTCAGGTAGCGCCGGTACCGGCTGTGGCGGATGAGATCACCGGGGCTCCCCCCCTTGAGTGCCTGGCGCAGGCGGGCCACCATTTCTTCGCGGACCTGCCGGTCGTGCTCGGCCGCCTCGGGGTTGAAGGCCAGGATATAGCGGAGGCCCTGGCGGACCACCTCTTTGACCTTCAACGTCGGGTTCACCACCCGGTAGCGCCCGGGGCAGCCGACCACCTCGTCCCGCACCATCCGTACCCGGCGCGCGCTTGGTCATTCACTCCTCGGAGACACCTACTTTGTCGGCAATAGCACTGAAGGCCTTGACAGCTGCCTCAAGGTCCTCAACAATCTCCTGCGCGAGCACTTCAGGACCGGGCAGGTTATCGTCCTCATCAAGACTCTTATTCTTCAACCAAAAGATGTCGAGGTTGACCTTGTCTCGCTGGATCAGCTGGTCATATGTGAAACGTCGGAAACGCTCACTCTCTTGCCGTTGGTATCGGTTCTGAGGGTTATAGCAACGAACGAAGTCCTTAAGGTCGTCGAACTCTATGGGGCGCTCCTTGAGGGTGAAGTGCATATTGGTTCGCAGGTCGTACACCCAAAGCTCCTTGGTCCAAGGTTCTTCGCTGCCCGCTTTACGCTCAAAAAACAACACGTTCGCTTTCACTCCAGGCGCGTAGAAGATACCCGTAGGAAGGCGCAGAAGAGTGTGAACATCGCACTCGTGCAGAAGCTTACGGCGGATCGTCTCCCCCGCTCCACCCTCGAACAGCACGTTGTCCGGCACGACTACGGCCGCGGTCCCCCCAACCTTCAGCATACTCTTGACGTGTTGCAGAAAGTTGAGTTGCTTGTTGGAAGTTGTCGCCCAAAAGTCGTCACGGTGCACCGTCAGGGACTCTTTGTGGGTCTTACCATCCTCCCCGATAATGGTGACGCTAGACTTCTTCCCGAAGGGTGGATTTGTCAGAACGAGGTCGAAATGCTCTGCGGGGGGTTGACCCAGCGAGTCCTTTGCCTCTACAACCGGTTTTTCCTCACCCCCTATTCCGTGGAGGAAGAGATTCATGGCGCAGAGCCGCACGACCGAGTCGACGATATCTGCCCCGTAGAAGGCCTTCTCCCGTAAAAACTGGAGTTCCTCTCGGTTCATATGTGGGTAATGCTGAAGAATGTACTGATGCGCGGCAATCAGGAAACCTCCGGTGCCTACTGCCGGATCCGCGATGCGCATGCCCGGCCGGGGTCGCACGCACTCAACGATCGCCCGGATAAGGGGGCGCGGAGTGAAATATTGCCCGGCACCGCTCTTGATATCGCGGGCGTTACGCTCAAGTAACCCTTCATAAATCTCGCCCTTTACATCGACGTCCAAACTCGACCAGTTTTCTTCGTCGATCATGGCGATGAGCCGTTTCAGCTTGGCCGGATCCTGAATCTTGTTCTGGGCCTTACGGAAGATGAGCCCGAGGAGGCCCTCTTCCGCACCGAGCTTCTCCAAGATGAGTCGGTAGTGGGACTCTAGTTCCTCCCCATCCAGGCGCACTAAGCTGGGCCACGAGCATTCCTCAGGAATAGTCGCTCGGACTTCCTCGCCCAACAGTTTCCGCACCTCGGCACGTTCATGGGCCATCTTGAGAAAGACCAGGAGGGTGATTTGTTCTAGGTAATCACTGTAACTAACGCCGTCGTCACGTAGAACGTGTGCGTAATTCCACACCTTCTGTACAAGGGCCTGGGAACCGTTACGCATGCCTATCATCCTCCAACAGGTTTGATTGGTTCTGCCTATGCCCTGGACCCTTGGACGTCCCGGTCTTGTCGCGTTGCGCTTTGATACGTTCCAATAGCTTATAAGCTGGCTCTTCGTTCGGGTTCTGTGGCACGAGGTCCCCGCTGAAGGCCTTGTTGAGGATAGCCTGCCGTAAACGATCAGCTCGGCTAAGGCTTGCCAAGAGAGCCGCTTCCACTTTGTCGGCCATTGACAGACGTCTTTCTACTTCTCGAACGATAACCTCCTGTTCATCTTCAGCTATAAGGACCACCGGAAATCTGCTTAACGTCCTCAGGCTAATGGACGCCAGGTTGGTAGTCTGTTTGCCGTGGGCTAAGAACCAATCCTTGCCGTACGTATTAGCGCACCAGGAAATGATTTGAGGCAACACCCTTCTAGTGTAGAGGCGGGCACGAAATACATGGTTTTGGTGAATGCATTCGGGCAACTGATTCTGCCAAATGCAACTACGACCGAGCTTGTCTCGATCACCCCCCTCAGTAAACAAGATATCGCCATACTGAAGGCGAAGCGCAGCAATTTCCTCCTCAGTGGCCTCAATAGTCTTGACCTTCGTAAGGTCCAAGTAGCCACGCTGAACGTTGGCGACTCCGAGGTAAGGAACGGAGCGAGTATTGTGTGTATCTCGGTTACTGTTCTTCGTAATACCTCCCTGCACATGGGCCAAGGTGTCCAAGCGGACCCACAGCCACCCCTCCGGCAAAGGTGGTAATCCATTCATGTCCGGAGCTGGGAACTCTTGTTGTCTTGCACCTTTCCCAATCACCTCTCCAGCCCCACACTTCCTTCGACGTTCCTCAAGGATGGCCTCAAGCAAGTCAGAGGCCCCCTTAAGTCGGCAACGGTTGGTTTCCCGCCACTCTCGGCTGAGTTCCCCCGTCACCGCTGCCCTTAGCACCGCCTGGCGATAGCGCTTCAGTTTGGCCAATGCCTCTTTGACGTAGCGGACCCCGGCCGCAAGGTTGGGTAGTAGCTGCTCAAGTCTCTCGACTATGCGACGCTGTTCATTGGCAGGGGCTATGGGAACATAACTTTCGCGTAGGAATTCAGCAGGCACTCTTAGCTGCCCAGCCGTGCCCGTCATACGACGAGCTGCTTGAGCACGGTATTCTTTGCGTAGCAGGAAGTAAAACAAATACTCTGCGGAAATCCCGTCTTCTGGCCGTATGACGTGGAACTCAGTCGTTCCAAAGCCGATACCATTTCGCAGCTGCCTGGCTACCGCGATCTTGCCGTTCTCCATTGAGGGAGTGATCTTCGCAAAGACAATATCGCCTTCTTGAAACGCGGTGTAACCCTTGCGGACCTGCCCAAGCGCACGCGTATCACTTGCATCCATCCGACCCGTTTCTTCCTCGATAGCCCTCATTGGAACAAAAGACACTTCAAGGTCATCTGGCAACCCGCCGGAGTTACTCTCCAACCCTGGGTTTACGCGAGCGACTTCCTCCAACTTCGCCCAGGCCCAGCCCGGTGGCAGGTCGGGCAATAGTTCGGTTTCAGAGTAGAACCCCACACGCTCCTCGTTAACAGCTCTCATGCCGCCAGCACCTCATTCAGCTCTTCCAGGAGTCGCTTAATGTCAGGGAAGAGCTTCAGCGCCTTGACCACGCCACCCTTCTGATTGAACGGAGGCAGGTCGAGATCTCTCGCCTCGATGGCTGCCGAATTCGCAATGTGGTCGCGAATCATCCTCAGCCACTCCATCTGCTCGGGGGTAAAGGCGCGGCCATTCGCGTGCTGACGCGCAAGCCACTCGTCGAACCGACGGTTCACGGTCTGGGAAAAAGGCTCCAGAACCTCGGTCTTTCCAATAGCGAAGCGCACCAGGGCGACCAAGTCGGTAAGGAGGCGCTGAGGGCTCGCGCCGCGTACCCTGGAACGCTCAAGTTGTTCGTACGCCCGCCATAGCCCCTCCGGAGTCAAGTGATACGGCGGTCTTTGCATGGCCTCCGCTAGTTGCTTGATCGCGTCGTAGGTTAAATGTCGACGCGCCCACGGGCGGTTGTAGAGGATCTGTAAGGCGATCAGTTCGTCCTTGTTCGTCTCGGTGAATTCACGGAACGACTGCACCATGCGGTGAGCCTTCTCATAATCGTAGCCGGCGTACGTAACCTCGTCCTTTGTGACTGTGTCGATCACTTGCTCGTTCAGCCGAAAGAGCTCCAGCAGGCGTTCGCGGACACGCGGGTCGGCGAAGGGGGCGCAGGCTCCCTCGGCTAGGTCACGGGCGGCTTGGTGGATGGCCTCTTGGGGAGGTTTCTCCAGGCCAGTCTTGTCTCTGGCCCGCTCTTCGGCCTTGTCGGGGTCCAAGGCATCAAGGAGTCGATTGACCAACTCAGGCAAACTGTGGCCGATCTCTTGTTGCACTCGAATACGGGCCGATGGGTCCAGCTTTCGGTCAAGACGAGCCAGACGAGAGGCCAAACTCGATAGGGTATCGGGATCTCGGGCGCCAGCAGCGACCTGCAGCATCAGCTTCTCGAAAGGCGCGTTCCGCTTACGCTCCAGAGGCCTGGCATCGGTTTTGTCCGACTCGGTTACGCCGACCGCATCTACGAGGACGAAGTGTGTCTTCTCCTTAGCATCTGGGGTCACAGCCTGTAGTTCGGTGGGATCGATGGTACGGGTAGCACGACCCTTCATCTGCTCGAAGTAGATTTGCGACTTCACGTCTCGCATGAACAAAATGCACTCCAGGGGCTTGATATCGGTGCCGGTCGAAATCATGTCGACGGTAACCGCGATGCGCGGATTGTAGGAGTTACGGAATGCCGCGATGAGAGCCTCGGGGTTTTCACCTGTAACCCGATAGGTAATCTTTTTGCAGAAGTCATTACCCTTCCCGAACTCCTCCCGCACGATTTCCACAATATCTTCCGCATGAGAGTCGTCCTTAGCGAAGATGAGCGTCTTCGGCACATGCCTGCGGCCTGGGAAAAGCTCCGCAAACAGCCTCTCTTTGAAGGTGCGGATGACCGTCCGAATCTGGTCCTTGGCCACCACGCTCCGGTCCAGATCGATAGGCCTGTACTCCAGATCCTCGTCCAACTGTTCCCAACGGACCTTGCGGCTTAGCTTATCACGCTTGTCCACGTAATAGCCCGCCTCGATCTTCGCCCCTTGTTCGGTAATCCGCGTCCGGATGCGGTAGATGTCGTAGCCCACGTTGACCCCATCGGCTACAGCCCGTTCGTGGGGGTATTCGGACACCAGGTTTTGGTTGAAGAAACCCAGCGTCTGCTTTGACGGCGTTGCGGTAAGACCGATCAAGAAAGCGTCAAAGTACTCCAGCACTTGCCGCCACAGGTTGTAGATGCTGCGATGGCACTCGTCCGTGATGATGAAGTCGAAGGTTTCAATCGGAATTGCCGGGTTGTACTCGACCTGTCGGAGCTCCTGGTTACGCATATCCAGATCAAAGAGGGAGCGTTCCTCAATCTCCTCGTCCACTTCCTCGCCCCGCAGCATCGAGTACAGGCGTTGGATGGTCCCGATGGTCACCTTGGCCACCGGGTTCACGATCCTGCCGGCGAGGAGTTGGACGTTATACAACTCCGTGAATTTACGGCCGTCGTCTGGGGTTGCATACAGCTGGAACTCCCGAAGCGTTTGTCTTCCAAGATTACGACGATCGACTAAGAATAGGATACGCCTCGCCCCGGCGTACTTGATCAGGCGGTAACAGGCCGTCACAGCAGTATAGGTCTTACCGCTCCCGCTGGCCATCTGGATAAGGGCTCGGGGGCGGTTTTCGGCCAGGGACGCTTCAAGACCGCGGATAGCCTCGATCTGGCAATCCCGCAGGTTTGTTGTGATAAGCGGCGGCATCTTCCGAAGCCGCGCCCGCAGGGTCTCCGGCTCGTGCATCCACTCCAACAGCGTTTCGGGCTTATGGAACGCAAACACTCGCCTAGAACGAGCATCGGGGTCGTGTCGGTCAATAAAGAAGGTCTCCTCGCCCGTGCTCTCGTAGCTGAAGCGTAGCGAGGCAGCATGTCGCTGGATGTACACGGGTAGGCCTGCGAGGTACTTCGCGCTCTGCTCCGCTGCTCCACTCAGGGTGATCCCCTGTGGCTTTGCCTCGATGACGCCGACAGGCCGGGCATCTACGAACAACAAGTAATCGGCGCGGCCCGTGGTCACGGAAAACTCCCGCACTGCTACCCCGAGCGAAGCCCTCGGATTCATGGTGCGGTAATCCTGGACCTGCCAGCCTGCGGCCTCGAGGAGCCCATCGATGGTCTGCCTGGCCCGTTCCTCCGGGGTCATTTACGATTCCCCCCGTAGACCGCCCTCACAGGCAGTTCGGTCAAAGGCGGGAATTCCCGGGCACTCCTTCCGCTAGCGGGGCACCATGCCAGGGACTCCAGCCACCGTTTAGGATAGCGGGCCAGGAGTCCAAGGGGAAGGGGACGGTGTGGTGGTCTCAGCTCGTACCGTGCACTATGCCCAATAGTTGCGCCAGCACGCCCACCAGGTCGGCGTGCTGCCAGACGTTGCGCCCGAACACCAGCCCCGCCGCGCTGGCCGCCACCGCCTGGCGTGCCACCTCGACGACCTCCGCCCTGCTCTTGCTGCGCACGCCGCCGAGAACCATGACCGGCACCGGGCTCTCCTCGACGATGGCGCGGTACGCATCGACCGGCGGCACGAACGGCAGCTTCAGGATGTCGGCCCCTAGTTCCACCGTGATGCGCGCCATGTGGGCAAGGTGCTCCACGGTGAGGGGCCTCGGTGGCTGGCCTGGGTAGGTCCAGAGGGTGGGCTCCACCATCACCGGCATGCCCAGGCGTTGCGAAGCCTCGACCGTAGCAGCCACGAACGCCAGGTTGTCGGCGAACGCTTCCAGGCCCTCGTCCCCGAAGATGAAGAGCAGTTTCACGGCATCGGCACCCAGCGCCACGGCCTGCTCCAGCGACGCAAGGGCTCGGTGCTGCTGGCCGAGAGCCGCCGACTGTGGCATGGTCGAGGTGATGTGTAAGTTGAGGCCGACCAACACGGCAGGCCTGCCCCGCCCGGCAAGGCGGGGAGCGATGCGCGGCAAGATGCCGGCGTTGACCAGGACGCCTTCGGGCTGCAGGGGCAGCAGGAGGTCCAGCGTCTTCTCGAGGTTCTCAAGCCCCTCCGGGCGCCCCAGGGATGCCGTGGTCCATGGCGACGATAACGCTGCGCCCGGAGCGCGGGTTGAACAGCCGGCTCATGCGCAACAGCTTGCCTGCCTGCAACACAGCCCGGCGCACGCCGGCTGGCGCGGCCGCCGTCGGTTCCGGGGCCGGCTGATTTGTTTGAATTAACGGCATGGAATGCACGGACTCCCTTCAGTTCCCGGCGCTGGTTCGACCTCAAGTCACCGCCGTCGGCGCCCCTTCCACCTCATCGTGCGTCGTCACCCCACAAGCGGGAAGACCGTGTACACCCGCAGGGTGACGTCGCCGTCGTTGACGAAGGTGGCCTCATGGCCAGGAGCCACGAGGAACTCGGTCATCGCTTCCGTTCCTCGCACCCCGATGCGATAGCCGTTGAGCTGCCCCGCGCCGCTCCAAACGATGCCGGCCCATGGCCTTGAGTCAGCCGGGCGTGTGTAGCGGTGGCCCGGTTCGATCTCGAACCCTTCACCATAGAAGCGGTCGAAGAAGATCCGCAGCCGCCGGCCCCACGGGCCCGACTCCAGCACCTGCGCCTTGCGGTGGAACTTCTCCTTGAAGCTCGGGTCAACCGACGTCTCCCAGTCGACGGCCTGCTGCAGGAAGTCCTCTTCGTCCCGCAGGCCCCGCAGCATCATCTGCTGGCGCAGCCTCTCCCGCTCGGCGCCGCTCAACCGCACGCCCAGTTGCCACGCGGCGAAGTTGAAGTCGTCCTGGGGCAGTTGAATCTCAAACGTCGGCCACGGCCCCGGGGCGTGTAGTGTACCGGGCAGGATGGTCCAGCCCTCGTACGGGCGGATATCGTAGGCCACGCCGAGGGCGTACATGGCGTCGCTTGCGCCGAACTCCCGCAACGCCAGCAGCACGTCCTCCCGGGTGGTGCCCGGCTTCAGGCCGAGCCGGGAGATGACCCGGCCCAGATTGCGGTCGTACGGCGGGATATCTACCGGCAGGAAGAAATACGCCTCGAGCTTGCCGGGCGGAGGGATGCGGCCGCCCACGACGTCGCCCGAGTGCACGTGGAATGGAATCGGCGGCACCTCGGCCTCAGCCTCCGCACCGGCTTCGGCCTGTGCCCGGCCGAACGGCCCGAAGTCGGGTACCACCGGTTCGCCGCCGATGTCCAACACCTTGGTCAGCGGCCAGCGAGCGAGGTACTCGCCGAACAGGGCGTCCCCGGCCGCAGCCGCCGCTTGGTTGAGGGGCACCCGGTCGCCGTCGGCCAGGATGAGGCGGGTCACCCCCTCGTCGGGCCTCGGGACGTCGTTGCCCGCCTGGGTCGTCGACGTGATCCACCATTCGACGCGCACATAGCCGCGCTCGTCCTGGTAGCCCGGCGCGAACCGGCTGTTTTTCGCGATGATGTCGGGCCCCGTGTACATGGCCCGCCCCACCAGGGCCGGTTGGGCGAACACGACGCCGCGCTGGCGCTCCAGGGTCTGCCACACTCGCTTGCTCAGGTCGTCGGCCACTGCATGAACGCCTCCTACTCGTTCACGAGTTCCTCGAGCCGGGCGTGCAGGGGGGCCAGCGTCGGGTAGAGCTGCTGGTAGAGCTCGTGATACGGCCGGTATCGCCGGGTCATCTCCGGGCGCGGCACCACCGTGCGAGAAACCCGGTGCACATGCTGTGCCGTCTCTACCGGATCCTTCCAGATACCGGCTCCCACCCCGCCAAGCAGCGCCGCCCCCAGGGTGGTCGCCTCCTCGATGGCCGAAACCTCCAGCGCGAGGTTGCTGATGTCGGCCTTGAGCTGCAACCACAGCTCGTTGCGGGACCCGCCGCCGATGGCCGCCGCCCGGCGAGCCTGCGTGCCCGTCAACGACGTCAGGCGATGGACGATGTAGGCAAACTCATGCGCCAGCCCCTCGATGGCCGCCCGCACCAGGTCACTTCAGCGGTGGCAGGGCCGCAGGCCCACCCACGCCCCCTTAGAAAGCCCACGGGCAGGCAAGCACCTGATGGGCGAAAAGCCCTTCGGCATCGACCTGGAGGCCGGTCGGCGCATCGCGCAGGCGGCTGCCGAGAACCCCGAGCTTCTGGTGCGCTGCTCGTCGGAGTTTCCGTTTTTCCCCGGGGCGTACCGGCTTTTCCGCATGGCGGCCGAAGGGGATCTCGGGCGGATCATCGAGGTGGAGGCGGGGTTTTGGCATTCGAGCGACCTGGACCCCAACAAGCCCATCAACTGGAAGCGCCAGGCGGCCATCAACGGCGAGTACGGCTGCATGGGCGACCTCAGGATGCACGTGCTGCACATCCCGTTCAAGCTGGGCTGGTACCCCGACAACGTGCGGGCGCTTCTGTCCAAGATCGTGACGCACCGCCCCGACCGGGAAGGGCGGCTCGTGGCGTGCGACACCTGGGACAACGCCACCCTGGCGTGCGAGGTGGCGGTGGCCGACCAGCGCTTCCCCATGGTGCTCTCGATGAAGCGCATCGCCCCGGGCCATGCCAACACGTGGTTCATTCGCATCTGGGGGACGCGGCTGTCGCTCGAGTTTTCGACCAGATACCCCAAACAGCTTGCGCTGTTGCCATACTCGCCCGGGCAGAGCAGGCCTGGCAGATGGTCGACGTCGGCTACACTCCGCGTATCGTGCCATCACGGGCGGGATCTTCGAGTTCGGCTTTCCCGACGCCATCCTGCAGATGTGGGCCGCCTTCTGCGACGAACTGGTCAACGGCCCCAACATGCGCCGGCCGCTTTCGTGCGTCACGGTGGAAGAGGTGCTGCGGAGCCACCTGCTGTTCACGGCGGCCCTCGAGTCGGAGCAAAAGCAGGCTACGGTGCTGGTGGGGGCGGTGGAATCGCAATGACGCCCGATCTCGAATGGCTCCGCCAGCGGGTGGGCGACCTCTCGCAGCTCGGCGACATCCGGAGGCTCCACCCGGCCGAGGGCCCGGAAGCAGGGATGGACCTGGCCGAGCTCTTCACGCCCGCGGGGCTGTGGCTTGAGGTGATCCCGGGGCGGGGGCTCAACATCGGACGGGCGACGTACCTGGGCGTGCCGCTGGCTTTCCGCACGCCTGCGGGGGACTGGGCGGCGTCGTTTTTCGAACCGGAAGGGACGGGCTGGCTTCGGACCTTCGCCGGCGGGCTCTTGGTCACGTGCGGGCTTACCTACGCCGGGGCCCCGGATGTGGACAGGGGTCAAGCGTTGGGGCTGCACGGGCGGGTGGCCAATATCCCGGCTCGCCACGTGTCGCTATTTTCGGGCGTCCGGAAGGGGAGCGGCGGGCAAGTAGGCGGCGGGCAGGCAGCGGGCGGCGCCCACGTACTGGAGGTGAGGGGCGTCGTCCGGGAGGCGCATCTGTTCGGCCCCAACGTGGAGCTGCGGCGGGTGGTGCGCACCTACCTCGACCGCCCGGCGATCGAAATCGAGGACGAGGTCGAAAACCTCGGATACGAGCCGGCGGAGCACATGATCGTCTACCACTTCAACTTCGGCTTTCCGCTGGTGGACGAGCGCGCTCGCCTTGCGATTCCCTCCCTGTCCGTCGAACCCCGGGACCCGGCGGCCGCCCAGGGCATGGACCGCTGGGACCAATTCGAGTCGCCCCGGCCGGGCGTTGCGGAACAGGTTTTCTACCACCGGCTCGCCACCGATCCCGACGGCCACGCGCAGGTCGTGCTGGCAAACCCGGATGTGGCCCCCGGCATGGGCATGGCGGCCTACGGCGAGCACGAGTGGCCCGGGGCCGCCCGGGGGATTGGGGTTCGCCTGAGCTACGACACCGCCACCCTACCCGTCCTTGTGCAGTGGAAGCTGTGCGCCAGCGGCGCGTATGTCCTTGGCCTCGAACCCGCCAACTGCCACGTGGAGGGGCGCAGCAAGGAGCGCGAAAGGGGTTCGCTGGTGGTGCTGGAGCCGGGGGAGGTGCGCCGCTACCGGCTCCGCCTCGAAATGCTGGCAGGCCGGCGCTCCATCGAGCAGGCGCTACAGGCGGTGAAGTGAAGGATGCGCGCCCGAGGAGTTGTCATCGGCATCGACATCGGCACCACCAACTGGAAGGTCGTCGCCTACGACGAAAACGGCCAGCAGCTTGCCCGGGTCCGGCGCCCGGTGATGGTGCACGAGGAGCCGGGGGGAAGGGCGCACTACGACCCGGAGGAGGTCTGGGGGTTCGTGGTGGAGGGCCTGCGGGAAGTGGCCCGCCAGCTCGGCCCCGAAGACGCACGCCGCGTGGCCGGCATCGCCGCCACCTCCATGGGGGAGGCCGGTGTGCTGGTAGACGAGGCGGGCCAGGCGCTTTACCCTGCCATCGCGTGGTTTGACCCGCGCACCGAGGCGCAGGGACGCTTCTGGCGCGAGAAGGTCGACCCCTACCAGGTCTACGAGGTCACCGGCTTTCCGCCCCAGTACATCGCCTCCGTCAACAAGGTGATGTGGATCCGGGAGCACGAACCGGCCCGCTTTGCCAGGGCCCGCCGCTGGCTGTGCATGGCCGACTACGTCGCGTTCCGGTTGAGCGGCGAGCAGGCCATGGACTTTTCGCTGGCGTGCCGCACGATGGCCTTCGACATCCGCCGGCGGGCGTGGTCGGGTGAGCTGCTGAGTCTGGCCGGCATCGACCCGGCGCTCTTTCCCCTGGCGGTACCCAGCGGCACGGCCCTCGGGCGCCTGCGCGCCGAGGTGGCGGAAGCCACGGGGCTGCCGACCTCGGCCGTGATAGCCGCAGGGGGCCAGGATCACTGGTGCGGGGCGCTGGCGGCGCGGGCATCGTGGCGCCAGGGGACGTCCTGGACTGAGCTTGTCCCGAGCTTCGTGGAAAATGGAGTGGCGGCTCCCGAAACCCCTGTGGTAGAACAGGGGCGAGCAAACCCAACGGATGGGAGGAGCCGCCGATGCCATCGTATCACGTCGTCACGCCGGAAGGGAAGGTCCACAAGGCCAGCCGGCAGGAGGTTCGGGTCCTGCGATGGCTGCCCGCGAAGGTGGAGATCCCGGTGCGCCGCATCGCCGAGGCGGCGCGAAAGGGCCTGCTGAGCCTGTCCATCCAGGTGGGCCTGGCCGTGCTGCAGGCAACCATGGAGAACGAGGTGGCCGAGCGCGTGGGGCCCAAGGGCAAGCACCGGGCCGACCGGCAGGCGTACCGCCACGGCCATGAGGAGGGCTGGGCCGTTATCGGGGGGCGCAAGGTGCGTCTGCAACGTCCTCGGGTGCGCCGCAAGGGCGGCGGGGAGGTCCGCCCGGAAAGCTACGCGTGGGCCCAGCAAGAAGAGAACCTCAACGAGGCGGTGCTGGCCCGGTTGCTGCACGGGATCTCGACCCGCTCGTATGCGGCCACGCTGGAGGACGTGGGCGAGGTAGAGACCTTTGGCACCTCCAAGAGCCGGGTGGGCCAGCGCTTCCTCCGACAGATGGAGGCGAAGCTCCGGGAGCACCTGAGCCGCCGGCTCGACGACCTGCAGGCGGTGGCCCTGCTGGTGGACGGCGTGCGCATCGACGAGTGGACCGTGGTGGTGGCGCTGGGTGTGGACAGCGAGGGCCGCAAGCACGTGCTGGGCCTTCGGGAAGGGGCCACGGAGAACGAGGCCACGGTCCGCAGCCTCTTGGAGGACCTGGTGGACCGGGGGCTGCGCTCCGACCAGGGGTTGCTGGTGGTCATCGACGGGGCCAAGGCCCTGCGGGCGGCCGTGCGGGCGGTCTTTGGCAAGCAGACGCTCGTGCAACGCTGCATCGTCCACAAGAAGCGCAACGTCCTCGACCACCTGCCCGAATCCGAGAAGCGCTGGGTGAGCCGCCAGCTCACCCAGGCCTACCGGGAGCCCGACTACGCCCTGGCCCGCGCGGCTCTGGAGCGCCTGGCCGACCAGCTGGAGGAGCAGCACCCGGGTGCCGCCGCCAGCCTGCGGGAGGGGCTGGAGGAGACGCTGACGCTGCACCGGCGGGCATCCCCGGCCTGCTTCGCACGAGCCTCAGCTCCACCAACCTGGTGGAGTCGGCGCTGTCGGCCTTTGAAGCCAAGGGTCATCGGGTGAAGCGCTGGCGCTCGGGCCAGCAAGCCGAGCGGTGGGTGGGCCTGGCGCTTTGGTACGCCGAGACCCGCTTTCGCCGGCTTCGGGGCCATCGCCTCATCCCCCTGCTGCGGCAGGCGCTACGACGGGAGCTGGGACTGGACCAAACCCTCGCTGAGCCTGCGCTCGTCGCGGGGTGAAAAACGACGTGCGGGAGCGCTACTCAAATTCCACGACCGCTGGGACATGCTCCCTGGCGGGCCAGTCGGGCGTCGATGACAGCCACGTGCCCGATCTGCCAGAGCACCGGAGCCAGTCCGTGCGGACGAGCCCTAAGTTCCTCCTCGTTCATGTCTTCGATCAACGCCAACAGGCCATCTGCGCTCGTCTGCAACATCCGGCACAAGGCCTCGCCTGCCGCGTCAAGGGATCCCGTGGCCGCAGATACCGACATTGGAGTCCGTGTTCCCCCTTCTGAGGCCAGGTGCAGGGCGCCATGGGCACCCAATGGGTTTACCGTTCGGCGGCGCGTCCCTTTCCTCATCAGCGCCCTGCCCGATAGCGCCAGCCCTTTGTCGTGCTCACCAGCCCTTTGCCGTGCTGGGGCATCTCCTCGAGCTGCAACGCGATGCGCCGGCCCACCTCGCCAAAGAGCGGCACCCCTCCGCCGAGATCACGGGCACCGCTCCCACGATGAGCTCGTCCGCGCCCCAGACCATGCCCGGCTGGGTGAAGCTCCACCCCCAACCGTGCTCGAGCAGGGCCTCGTAGGAGCGCTTGTCGCAGACGATGAGCCCCACGTCGGCGATGAACTCGCAGAACCTGCGAACCGCGATGGCGTGCCTCCTTCGTCTGGTGCGGAGGCCCCAGGCGTCTGAGCGAGAGCCCCGGCTTCCCTGTACGTGTCCGGCATGTTAGCATGGGCCCGCGAGGTCGTCCGGCCCCGGGAGGGGTGACGCCATGGCGGGCCTCGACGTGGACGAGTTCCGGCGCTGGTACGGCCAGGGGGAGCATACCCTGGCGTCGGCCCAACGCGACGCGGACGCCGCGGACTTCGGGTGGGCCTGCTTCAAGGCTCAGCAGGCAGCCGAGTACATGGTCAAGGCCTTTCTCCGGGCCGTGGGAGACCCGGCTCTGGGGCATTCCCTCGTCCGGTTGCTCGAGACCCTGGAGCAACGGGCGGGCGTCACCGTCGCGGATCCGCTGCGGCGACTGGCTCGCACACTCGACAGGCACGACATCCCGGCCCGCTACCCCGATGCGTACCCGAGCGGGATGCCGTTCGAGTTCTACGACGCGCCGACCGCTGCCGAGGCCATCCAGGCAGCCAGGCGGCTGGCGGGGTTCGTGCGTGAGCAAGCCCGGGCCATGGGCATCGAGGGGATCGAGCCTTGACCCCGTCCGGGCCGACGCACCCCGCGTTGCGGCGCCGAGAAGAGGCACGGCGGCAGCTCCTCGAGACCGCGCGGCGGTACGCCAGGCGACTGTCTGACCGGGTACCCGTCCAGTGGGTCGTGGTGGCCGGGTCGGTGGCACGGGGCGACTTCCACGACGGCTCCGACATCGACGTCCTGGTGGTGAGCGACGCGCTGCCGCCACACCCGCTGCGCCGTGCCGAGCTCCTGTTGGAGGTCGCGGAGGGCGGTGTCGAGCCCAAGGGTCTCACGCTCGACGAGCTCCGGCATGAGCTGGCACGGGGCAACCCGCTGGTCGTCGAGGCGTTGAGCCGGGGGGTGGTGGTCCATCCGGAGGGCGCCACGCTGGTGGACCTGCGGCACCGTCTGAGCCAGCGCCCTCGGGCTGGCGTTGTACAGTAAGTGGCCACAACCCGGCCCCGCCCCCATGGTGCGAAGCGGGTTTGCGGGCCATTCCCCGTAGAAAAACGCGGATGCGCGTAGACACAACCACAAGAGATGTAGCTATTGACACAGCATGGTAAACGAGTTACGATGTAGGCACGATGTACGTGCGCACTGTCACTTCCAAGGGCATCCAATACGCCCAGCTTGCCCATAACGTCCGGGATCCCAAGACTGGACAGCCCCGGGCCCAGGTGCTGTACACCTTCGGCCGGGTCGACCAGCTCGACCTGGACGCGCTGCGCCGCTTGGTGCGCAGCATCGCCCGGTTCCTGCCCCCCGACGAGCAGGCCCAACTGCAGAAGGATCTCGGCATGGAGTGGCCCTTTCGGTACCTGGGCTCCCTGAAGCTGGGCGGGACGTGGCTTTTGGACGGGCTGTGGCGGCGGCTGGGCATCCAGAAGACCTTGCAGCGCCTGCTCCAGCAGCGCCACTACCAGACCCCCATCGAGCGGCTCCTCTTCGCCATGGTAGCCAACCGGGCCCTGGCGCCGTCCAGCAAGCTGGCCATCGAGAAGTGGGTGGCGCAGGACGTCTACATCGACCAGCTGCCCGCGGTGGAAGTCCACCAGCTCTACCGGGCCATGGACTTTCTGCTGGAGGCTGCCGAGGAGATCCAGCGCGAGGTCTTCTGGACGCTGGCCAACCTCTTCAACCTCGAAGTGGACGTCATCTTCTTCGATACGACGACGGCGTACTTCGAAATTGAGGGCGAGGACGCCGACGGGTTGCGCCGCTGGGGGCATAGCGCCGATGATCATCCGAAGATGGCCCAGGTGGTCATCGGCTTGGCCGTGACCCGGGACGGCATCCCGGTCCGCTGCTGGGTCTGGCCCGGCAACACCGGCGACCAGAACGTCGTGGCCGAGGTCAAACGGGATCTCAACGGCTGGAAGCTCAACCGGGTGGTCGTCGTGTTGGACACGGGCTTCAACTCCGAGGCGAACCGCCGCATTCTGCAGGGCGCCGGCGATCACTCCATCATCGGGGAGAAGTTGCGGTTGGGCCCCCAGGGGGTGCCCGCGGAGGCGCTGCGCCGGGGCGGCAAGTACCGCAAGCTCCCGGACGGGCTGGAGATCAAGGAGGTCGTGGTCGGAGGGGATAGCGCCGCCCGCCGGCGCTTCGTCATCGTCCGCAACCCCGAGGAGGCCGAGCGGGACCGCCAGAAGCGGGAGTCCATCCTGGCCGAGCTTCGCCAGCGGCTCGAAGCGCTCCAACAGGAGCAGGGCGAGGCGCATACCAAGGCAGCCTGCGAGCTGCGGGCCCACGAGACCTTCGGCCGCTACCTGCGTCAGACGCGGGGCGGGCGACTGGTCATCGACGCGGCCAAAGTTCGCCGAGAAGCCGCCCTCGACGGGAAGTTTGTGATCAGCAGCTCCGACGACTTTTTGCCCGCCGAAGACTTGGTCTACGGCTACAAGCAACTCTGGCAGGTGGAACGGGTGCACCGGGACCTGAAGCACACGGTCGACGTCCGGCCGATGTACCACCGGCTCGACGACCGCATCCGGTCCCACGTGCTGCTGTGCTGGCTGGCCCTCCTCATGATCCGGGTGGCCGAGAACGAGACGGGCCAGACCTGGCGACAGATGCGGGATCTGGTCGCCCCCATCGACGTGGGCCGCCACGTCACCGCCCACGGCGAGGTCTGGCAGGTCCGCCCCCTCACCGAAGAGCAGAAGGCGCTGTTTCAGGCCCTGAAGGTCGACCGACCGCCCCACTACCTGAAGATTGTGACGCCCACCCGAAAAACGGCGTAGATACAACCGCTTTGTCCACCTCAGCCCTTATAGATCCCGTCATGTCGCTCTTTGTCACCGTGAATTGTCGCTACGAGCTGTACAACGCCAGTCGGGCGCAGTCGTCTTGAGCGTGCGGCCGCCGCCTGCGACCTTCGCTCCGCCGGCCCTGGCCACCGTGCAGGAGACGTCGCACCCTTGGATCTTTTTTGGAGGACAGCGTCAACCTGGCCCGCCACCTGCGCCCGTAGCGGGCCCGCCGCAACCCCGGCCCCGGAGGTTACGCGCCTTCCCGGAGGTCGCCGGTGGGAGGGGGTGCTGGCGTTCACCGTGCGGAGCGAGCACGATCCAAGTCGAGCCTGACCGACGCGAAGTCTCTAGCGGCCGTTGCTGTCGACGCCCGCTCCACCAGTACCGTGGGTAACACGACCCGAACCGGGTAGTCGCGGTCTCCCCGGAGCGCCTCGAACAGCAGTCGAGCTGCCATTTGCCCGATCTCACGCCGCCGGACAGAGACCGTAGTAAGCGGGGGGACGCTCTGTGCGGCAATGTCGATGTTATCGAATCCCAGAACCGACACGTCCTGGCCAACCTCTAGGCCCGACTCGCGGATAGCTTGGTATGCACCCAACGCAAGCAGGTCCGAAGCCGCAAATACGGCCGTCAACCGAGGGAGCTTCTTGAGTAGCTCCAGCATGGCGCTGTAGCCGTCTTCGTAACGCCATCCCGAGCCAGCGATCATGGTGTCGTCGACCGGGATACCCGCTTGCTGCAGAGCGCGACGAAACCCGGACTCCCGCTCATTGCCGGGGCGGCTGCCTGGTGAACCCCTGATGAAGCCAATCCTCCTATGACCAAGTTGCAAAAGCCACCGAACTCCTTGGTCGGCGCCCCCCGCGTTATCGATCTCTACGACGTCCACGTCCGGAGGACTAAGGGATGGGCTGACCAAGACCAAGGGGAGGCCAAGCCGTTTGAGCTCCTCCAGAAGCTCAGGCTTGCGCAGCTCGGCGCAGGCGATGCCATCCACCCGCTCCGCCAGACGGTGGAGCCGATCCACGTCCGGATGAGTCTCGTCCACGGTGTGGACAACGCAGTGGTAGCCCTGGATGGCAGCCGATTCTTCGAGACCCGCCAGAATGGCAGGGTAGAATACATCGCTGGTGATGGAGGAAGGCTTGGAACCTCGGGTACACCGCACAAACGCGATGCAACCTGTCTTACCGCGCGCGGGGCCTGGATCCCGGACGTACGTCCCTTTCCCGGAGACGCTCTCTAGGACGCCTGCTGACACGAGGTCGCGGATTGCCCGGCGAATCGTCACTCGACTGACGGAGTACACCTGGCACAATTGTCGTTCAGACGGGAGCTTCACCCCTGGAAGAAGACGCCCGGCTCTGACGTCCTCGAGAATACGCTCCTTGACTTGCTCGTACATGACCCGGGTTCCGCTGCGAGGATGCACGGCACTCCTGGCCTCCTCAATAACGTCCATATTGCGTGACCAGCGCAAGAAGTCTTTGAAGGCATCGGTGCACTCGGTCGCGTGCATGATCGGGACCCACTCTACCCCATTGCCCGGGCCTGCCGCCAGATGGGCTCCCACTTGGGTCCGAGCCGGGCCGCCAGGTCGATGGCCGCCACCAGGCTCTCCTCCTGGGCGACGCCCTGCCCGGCGATGTCGAAGGCCGTCCCGTGGTCGACGGAGGTGCGGATGACGGGCAGCCCCACCGTCACGTTGACGCCCTCGTCGAAGAAGAGGCTCTTGAAGACCCCGTGGCCCTGGTCGTGATACATCGCCACCACGAACCGGTAGACCCCCCGAGCCGCCTTGGGGAACAGCACGTCCGCCGGCAGGGGACCCACGGCCGGGACCCCCTCACGGCGGGCGGCCTCCACCGCGGGGACGAGGATGTCCCGCTCCTCGGTGCCGAAGAGGCCCCCCTCTCCCGCGTGGGGGTTGACGGCGGCGACGGCGATGGGCTGGTCGCCCTGCCCCAGGGCCTCCGCCAGCAAGTGCGCGAGCCGGATCTGCCCCAGCACCCGTTCAGCCGTGAGGAGGTCGAGGGCCTGACGCAACGAGACGTGGGTCGGGACGTGGAAGACGAAGAGCCCCCGAGCCGACAGCACCAGCGAGTAGCGGGTCACGCCGAAGGCCTCGGCCAGCAGCTCGGTGTGGCCAGGGTAGCGGTAGCCGGCCCGATGCATGGCCTCCTTGTTGAGCGGGGCGGTGACGATGCCGGCCACCCGCCGCTCCCGGGCCAGCGACGCCGCCGCCTGGACGTACGTGACGGCGCCGCGCCCGGCCTCCTCCGACAGCCGGCCCGGCTCCACCGGGCCGAGAGGCGGGCCTGGCTGCAGCACCGGGATCGTGCCGGGTGAAGGG
>SPLK01000221.1_pt1:5000-19532 | contig 19532 bp, 19 predicted proteins | sample 2456111 | NCBI WGS metagenome assembly SPLK01 (sample SAMN11156906, study PRJNA527647) | hot springs metagenome | biome: Geothermal region; feature: Hot spring; material: tree branch in hot spring; isolation source: hot spring sediment rich in lignocellulosic material ... | reverse complement strand
AATTTGAAAGTCATATGCAAGAGGATAAAATAGAAAGTAAACTATTATAATAGGGGGTGTATAATAATATCCAAAAAATTTTATATTATAGGGTTGAGGGGAAAAACTTTAGTATGTTTTCTTTTAGTATTTTTACTCTTGGGGACAATTGTTTGGGGGAATGCAGAAGAGGTCAAAACAATAATGCTGAACGGAAAAGTATATAATCTTATACCACTAAGCCAAATTCCAACTGGTAAGAAAGTTATATGGGTCAACTCTATAGAAGAAGCAGAAAGAATATTATCAGCAATAAGCAATATTAAAGTTACTTATAAAAAAGATCCCCAAAAGAAAATATTAATATACGATCTTTCTTCTCGTACAGGATATGGAAGTTTGTATGATAGCGCAGAATATGTTAGTAATGCTGGACCACTGCAATATGGAGGATCGGTCGTACTTGTTGGTAGCTTTACTTACAACTATGATACTAGAAAAGTAATATCGGTTAACGCTAACGTTGTCGCATCTTCTGGAATGTTCACAGAAGTTAGTACTTCTTGTTCATACGGAACTGTAGGAAGCAATACTGCTTGGGCAAGAGGTCAGGCAAATTTTAGGGTTTATATAGGAATCCAAGGAGTAGGTATTACCATAGGAACTTTTTCCCTGAGTGTCTCCGACTCGGTAAGTCTGTAAAAAGGAGGGGTTTTAAAATGAAAAATTTACAATCTTTAAAAGACATATTTGGTCCAATAACTATAAAGAGACCTATAAGATTTTTTATTCAGATGGTAATTTTATTAATATGTTCAGTCACTATACTTAGAATTGTTGTAGTTTTCTTGACTTTTATTCTCACCCAATTAGGAACATGGACAGATAAACTCTTAAAACTGTTAGGATTAGGAAGTTAAGTAAGACTATAAGATAATCAAAGAAAAAGCTCTAATTACTCAAACCAAAAACAAAAAAGGAACTGCACAGGAGGGGGAAGATTTTCTTCCCCCTTAAAATTTTTAATTTGTTGTAATCAAAATCCTTATCACATTCTTTTCTTACAGAATAAAGTTTGTAAAGCAATAGGAATTTCCCTCATAAATTGCCCCCTAAACGCTAACTTTTAACAATAATTAATTTATACTTTATATCTTCAAAAAGCACAGAGGAAAGAGAGAAAAATTTTATACAAAAATATTACTTTGCTGCTACATCATCTAAGTCAAACCAATCTGTTGAGTCAACCCCATGCCATTTTATAACATTTGTACCTGTTTTAAATTTGATAAGTAGATCCCTGTCACCATAAGTTTTATTGAAAATTTTTCTATTGTCCCTCAAAACTATTTTTATGGTCTTTCCTATATAACCTTGTTGCAGGTCCACCCACCTAAAACCAGCATAATCAAAACTTTCCCCAGTAGGATAATAATTTTCTTGTAAAAAGAAATATCCCATCTGTTTTCCTGTACTGTTATCAATAACCTCAACAGGTGTTTCACCTTTTCTTGTCATATAATAAAATCCATTATAGCCTTCTGCACATTCAAATATTACATAATCTCCATCATGCAAAAATAGAGCTCCTTTGTATGGAAAATTTGAACCGTCATAGTTTTTATTCTTAAAGGTCGAAGCAAAAACTATAATTGTTAAAAACAAAAAAATAATAAAGAATTTAATTAGTTTTTTCATATCGCTCCCTCCCTACAAAGAAAAATACAATTTTTAGGAAATTTAAGATTTTAAAGGTGTAAACAAAATTATGATTTTAAAATCTTAAATTCCAATTTTATTGTATAACAATTTAAAAAATCGTCAATAATGGGGATTAAAATCAAAGAATAAAAAGGGGAGAGATTCAAGCAAACCTCTCCTCTTCTTTTTATCCTATCTAAAATCTTACTTCACCTTAAAAACTCTAACGTTATTAACATAAGCCCAATCCTCTCCTCCAAAACCTATTCCACCTACCCTCAAAAGTGGATCATCATCAACTATATCTATCATTTTTACCCCATTTACGTATATTGAAATTTCACTCCCAACAAGTTTGATAAGAAACACACTCCATTCTTTATAATCAAATGTTCTCTTTACACTCGCAATAACCTGTTCATCTTTTCCTGAAAATTTTACAACTTTTATATCACTCATCCATCCAGAGTAAAGATAATAACCTGCGTCAGCAGTCTTCGTTACTTTAAAGTAGGCAAAAACATCTTCTCCTTTTGCCTCAAATTGTAAGAAATAATTTTCCCACATTTTATCGATATAAACCCCAAACTTCTCTCCTAAACTTTTAAAACTCAAAACTTTACCGAGCTTTTTATTTTTTTCAACAACCTGTTCTATACGTCCTCCTCCTTTTTTCTTCCAATAACCAAAGGGAGCTTCTTGACCTAACCCATAATCTTCAAAGTCATCAAAGAAGAGAAGCTCAATATAAGTCTTACTAAGCGAACCTCCAGCAAGTATTTCTTGAGCATTAATAGTAGTACTTACTCCAAAAAGAGGATCTCCATTTCTGCCAAAAACTAATAGGATACTACCTTCTATACTCTCATATTTCTTTGCAATATATCCCTTATCTTCAATGCTCGCTTTAATTTTCGTAATATCATCTTCGCTAACCAATCTTGGAAGGATATATGTTAAAAGAGGCACAAAAGCTTTAATTCCGAAAGCAGGAAGATCAGTATATGTAATATCTATTAGTTTTGCTTCTCCAAAGATTGAGTTAAAAATAGGACGAAGAAATTCATGTAGCTCTCTCTCTATCTCTTCTTCAGGCTCAATCTCAATAGCCTTCTGATATCTATTTCTTATCTCCTCTCTTATTTTAGCTTCCTCTCTAACTTGTTCTTTAGCAATTTCCAAGCCAACCGATACTATTTCTCTTGGTGTACATCCTGCAATAAAAATAATAAGTAAAATAAGAATTAAAATTTTAGTGGTCTTATTTGGTCTCATCTTTCACATCCCCTGGAAACTGGTATCCTTTGGATTCATTATAACAAAAATTAAAAATAAAAAAGTGATGTATATCACAACTCCAGAAAAATTGACCTTACAACATTAAATGAATACAAGACGCTTTTACCAAAAACTCTATAAATACATTGAAACTTATACAAAGAAGCCAAAAGCCACCAATTTGTTCTCTATACTATCAAAGTTCCACTAAACTTAGAATTTTATACCCCCAAAAGAACTTTTTAATATATAAAAAACGACTTATTTATAAAGTAGCTTTTTATTTTTAAAGGAAAAAAATTTTATTTAGAAAGTATGTTACTATTTCATTACATTACAATTTTAACCCAATAATTTTTTAATATCCTCCTGATTTAAGCTTCTTATATAGCGATTAAGATAATAATAATCTGGTTCACTCTTAACTGCCCTTGTTCTTATAGTAAATTTAGGATTCTCAGGATTTTGTGGATCAAAAAGTACTAAACCAATACCAAAAATTAAGCATAAAGACTCTATTCTTCCCACATCTTGTTCAGCATTAGGAATAACAAGATAAACCTTATGACTAAAGAGTTTATAAGCACATGCCTGACTAAAAGCTGTAATTAACTGATTCGTATCTGTCTTAATCTCTGCACTCACTATTTCTAGAGAGGCTTTTATAGGATCTATCTCAGAAAACTTATAGACACCCAAAACATCTGGAGTACCCCATTTATCACCAAACTTGTTACCTCCAAGAGGAATAGCTCTTGTGCACTCCTCTAAGTCATTTACGAGATAAGCAGCAAAAAGTTCATAAAACTCCTCTTCTTTTACCTTAGTTTTTTCTTTAGAAACTTTCTCCGATTTAAGATATTTTGCTAAAATATATACTCCTTTTTCGGGTTGGATTTAACAGTTTAAAAAATTTAACCTTCTCTTTCAATTTTATATTTTCTAATATAACTTTGTTTTGTCATTTCTCATTACACCATTAGAATAAAATTCACAAAATTAGCTATTTTCTTAGAAGTTGAATTAGTTCTTTCTCTTTCAAAAAGTAAAAAAATCTAAAGAAGTTTACAATATATAAAAGTATATAAAACAATATCCTAATACTACTTTATTCCTTTTCTATTTAATATCCCAATTAAAAGAGGAATGTGAATAGAAAATAGATCATCCAAAATTATATGTCCAAAGTAAACCATCAAAATAGCTAAAATTAAATGCTTTTCAAAAGAGTATTCATATTTCATACCCTTATAAATTTTTCTAAACAGCCACCAAAAGAATAAAAAGGTTCCTATAATTCCCCATCCTGAAAGAAAATATAGGTATATATTATGAGTAGTCACCGCATTTGCCAACTCTTCTTTACGTTCTTCGGGAATATAAGGAAAATCTTTTAAGGCATATTTAGGATAAACATATACAAAGCAACCCGGACCAACCCCAAATAGTAGATGATCTTTTATCATTCTCAAAGTACCTAAGTAAATATATACCCTCTCATATATAGAACCTACTCTACCCTTTTCAAGAGCTACAGAAAGTCTTTGAGAAAACTGGTTAAATACTGTAAAAAAGAGTACTAATAACAAAAGTAATATGATTAATACAAATCCTAATCTTTTCTTTATCTCTCTAAAAGATTTTTCCGAAAATAGTATGGTTAAAAATCCAAATATCAACCCCAAAATTCCACCCCTGGTCTCTGCAATCATAAAACCAATTATGCAGAAAATCAGCAAAAACAAAATCTTAAAAATAGATTTTTTATCTTTTTCTACAAGCAATAAACCTAACCCTGCCAAAATACCAAATTCTAAAAGTAAAGCAAGACCCTGTGCTTTTACTCCCATAACTAAGCCCCGAGGAACCTTTCCATCAAATATGGCAAAACTTCCAATATACCAAGAAAGATTTAATAACTTTGAAGAAACTAACACAAACCCCAACATAGAACTTCCAATTAAAATATAATACAAAATACTCTTAATATTTAACTTAATACTGTGCTTTCCTAAGATATAGAACCATACAAAGACAAAAGGTATGAGAGAAGCAAGAAAGGCTTCAAGCTTTTTAACTGAGAGAAGAGAGCTTATAACACCCGATATAAATAATAAACCAAGAATGATTTTATCTTGCCTATCCTCAAAAAATTTTTCCCAAAAATTCTTTACCTTCGAAGTTAAATAAAGAGCAAAAGGAATTTGGAAAAAATAACTAAAAGAAGATAATACCATTCCTAATTTTTCAATAAGCATAGCCTTCCTCCTATGTAAATCTAAATCTCTATTACTACTAAATATCTACATACTCCGGTTCTATGACAACATAAGAAATATTATACTCCTTTAGTCTTTTCTTCACATAATCGGAAAAATATGGAGTACAAATGAATATCGAAGAATCTACCTTTAGTTCCTCCATTTTCTCAAGCAAGTTTTTTACTATTTTAATTGAGCGCACTTTTGAGAAATCAGGAAACTTAATCAAAGCCTCAACAAGCTCTAACAACTTATCATATTCGCGAAATGGGATCATATTCTTAAGATCATAGAAAATCTCTCCTAAGGTCTCTAAACCAACATCTATTTCTTCAAGCCTATAATAATAAGAATCTAATTTTGATATATCAATTCTTATAAATTTTACCTTTTCCTTGTTCCTAGTTTTAAACATAATCTCAATGTTCTTATAGAATAAATCTGTAAGAAATATTACGATAAGCCAAATCACTACTAATGTGACTACCTGATGAAAGCTGTTGGTATCCACAACAATTTTATCCCTTGCTTCTGTTAAACTATAATATTTAGCCCTTAGAAAACCAAGTTCCTTTAAATACCAAAATTCGCCATACAAAACCTTTAAAACTTCATGATAAAATCTTTTCTCAAAATTTTTAGCATTCTTGTATTTTTTAAATAACCCCAAAGGAGTCCAATCCTCTTTCATAGATTTTTCCATATAATAAGTTATATCGTTATACACAAAGAATAACTCCAAGCCTTCTAAATAAGAGCTTGCTTCTTCTGGACCATACAGAACAAAGGGTATATCATCTAATATGTGTAGATACTCTGCAGGAGTTAATAAGCCTCTTCTAAAGAATTTTTCTACAATTAACCTTTTAACTTTATTATCAGGTATTGTCTTAAAGAGTAGTGAATTCAATTCAGCCGGAAATTTCCCCTCAACACCCCCTTCTATTGCTATAAGCCCAATAGGACACATATTAATGAGATATTTTAAAATCGGCAAAATAGAAAAATATACTTTAATATTTTTAGGATTTTGTTTAATTATTATGATCAATCTTTCATCTTGAGTATTATTTGATTCAACTATTTTACCATATTCCTTAGGATAGGTATCTAGAATTGTTAATATAAAGTCTTTAGCCCCATAAAAATCCAAAACCCCTATAATTATTCTAAATAATAACTCCCTAGTCTACCGAGAGTAATAGGTTAAGGCGTAACTATAGGTAGGGTTTTCTGACTTGTAATAGAGATAATGATAGTTATTACTTAACTCAATCCAATTCCAAATATCATCCCAATCAGTGTAATAGGGTTGCCACTGAATAGCTTTATAAGGTTGATTATTTAATGGACATATCAAAATCTCGTCAAAATAAGTGGGATTGTAAAGTACATAAGTTGTAAAAGACCAAGCATCAATTGGATAATGTTTATTTTTTAAATAGTAAATTTCTAAAGCTTCCTTAATTAGCTTAATATTATAAAAATGAGCAGTCCTCTTTGCCTGCCTCACAGCTTCAAAATACATAAAAATACCTACCGCTACTAATACCCCCAATATGCCTATTACTACTAAAAGCTCAATAAGAGAAAAACCCCTTTTACTCATTTTTTAAAAATTATTATTAATTTTTTTTATTTTATATTATACCCTAAAAACATCCTATGCATAAATAAAAAATTAAAAGATTTTAAATCTAAAAATCTCAAAATAGCCTCCATTTTACTCTTTATAACTCTATAAAAAGGACACCATAAAGCTATTTTACTATTATTTATTAGACCACGCTCCCCTCATCTTCTAAGATAGATATTTGCTCTTCCAAGATAACAATCTGACAATTTATAGGAATAAATCATTTTGCTAAATTTAAAATAATTACTAAATCCTCTTGTAATGCTTCTGCTCTTACAAAGAAGTACTTAAAGTTTTTTATATTCTCAAGAATATTTTTATCATCCAAAATTTCGCCATATAAATAATCAATAAACTGAAAATGAAAAATAGGATTGTAATAATCTAAGAATTCTGGGAATTGAAAAGAATAGATCTTTCCTTGAGTATAACCTCGAGGTAAATATGCTAATTTATCTAAAGAGGCGATTTGAGGATCTATAACCAAATTTTTAAAATTATCCTTTATCTTCACCATAAGATAACCACTTATAGCTTCTAAATCTCGAGTACTAAAATCGTAATCAAGCCCCATAAATACTTCTTTATCTACTCCATATTTCTTTACCACTATATCTTCTTCATAACCAATTTCATACAAGGTAATGTCTTTAATAATCTTTCCCTCATGCTTTAGCCAATATTTATAAAACGTTCCTGCATCCATAACTGGTGGATGTTGATCTAATATAAACAACCAACCGTTAACCACTATCCCTGTAACCACATGTTTAATAGGATCATTCTCAAACTCAATATCTAAAATATATACAGGCTGGTAATCCATTTTTAATAGTAAGCCTGCAGTAAGAAGAGCATAGTCTCCACAAATTCCTTTTCCTTTACTTATTGTCTCAGAAGGAAGTTGAAAAACATTTTCTTCTCCTTGTACTACTTCAATCCTTCCTGTGGAGTATATACGAATCAAAGATGGAGGCAATTCTGCTTTTTCAATATCATACTCAATATTTTCTTCCTCCCACTTTAAAATATTCCAAGCACTCTCTTTTATATCAGAGCCCTTTAATTTTATTGCCAAATTTGAAATACTAGAAAGATTTTGAGGATTTAGAGCAAAAAGTATAGCCTTCTCCAGATCATATCTCCAAAGATCTTCCTCCTTTATATACTTTGCCTCAGAAATTATAGGAGAAGTTAATAAAAGAACTGAAAGGAGTATTAAAAAGAACCTCTTTTTCATAATAGTCCCCCTACTTGTTCAAATATTATAAATAATTATATTAAATTTTGTGATAACTCAAAAGCTGACTATTAAAAAACATATATAAATTTCTAAAATGGCAAAATTGTGATACAATTTAAAATACAAAAAGGTTAAAAATACAAATTAACACCGTTAATTTCTATTTTTAACCTTTTAAACATTCTCGAAAGGAGAGCAAGATATGAGGGGGATTTCAAGAATTTTCTTAATTACTCTTATTTTAACTCTTTTCATTGGGGGATGTGTAACCAAAAAAAATCCTCAAATATCAATTCTAAACCCAAAAAATGAAGATATTGTCTCTGGAACAGTAAACATAGAAGTACAAGTAACAGTAGATGAGAAAAATAGTATAAGTTCTGTAGAATTTTATGTAGACGATACAAAAATAGGCACAAAAACCCAAGCATCATATACATATACATGCAGTTGGAATACAGAAGGATTTGAGACAGGAAATCATACTATCACCGTTAAAGCATACGATAATAAAGGAAACACGTCATCTGCAAGTATTAATGTAGGTAAAAACGCATTCTTGAAATGGATCATTGGAACAGGTTACATATATGCTTGCCCTGCCATAGGAGATGATGGAACTATTTATGTAATAGGAAGTAAGCTCTACGCAATTAATCCTGATGGTAGCATAAAGTGGGGAAAAAGCCTCGAGAATGAATATTTCAATGTTCAATGCTCCCCTGTTATTGGAAATGATGGAACCATTTATGTAGTAAGCAGTGGGGACAATGCACAATTATACGCTGTAAATCCAGGAGATGGATCAACAAAATGGAGTACTCTTATAAGTAAATTAAACAATCATATTGGAAATATTTCTCTTACTCTTGACTCTAAAGGAAACATATATATTGGAAATGCAGCAGGCTATCTCTACTCATTAGATTCTAAAGGTAATATAAGATGGACTTACACTTGTGGACAAGGTATAACCTCATACCCAGTAGTAGATAAAGATGATAATATTTATACATTTTGTAAAAACACTGGTTCTGGAGGTGTCTTTTACTCTATTAATTCTGATGGTAATTATAGATGGTCTTACAGTTTTCCTATAAATGAATGGTGCACTGCTCCACCCTCAATAGATAGTGAAGGAAATATATACTTGCCAATATCAAGCGGAACCTATGGAAAGATATATAAGTATGATAAAGAAGGTACTCTACAATGGACTACTCAGGTTTCTGGAAACATCTATTATTCTCCAATATTTGATAATTCTGGCTATCTATATGTTTGCGATGAAAGCAAAAATATTTATAAAATATCAACTAATAATGGCTCTATTGTTGAATCTACAAATATAGGTTATCATTCTTCGTTAGTTATATCTAAAGAGGGTATAATCTATGCCATAGGTATTGATTCAAGCAAATACGTCATTAGAGCTATAGATGCATCAGATCTATCTATAAAGTGGAACTACACTGCCCCACAAACATATTACACTACTTTATCTAATGATGGCATTTTGTATTTCGGAACCCTTGGATCAGAACTATTTGCCATTAAAGTTGATAGTACTGGACTCATGGATTCACCCTGGCCTAAATATAGAAAGGATTTAAAAAACACAGGTAAAGCAGATTAATCTCATTTTAAAAGGGCTCCTCTTATAAAAATAGAGGAGCCTTTTTAAAATTAATACTTACTTTGCTACGTATACTATAATACCGTCATTTTCCCTTCCATGGAGCCAACCAATCTTTCCTTTACAAGGTCTTGCAATTACTATATCAAAGGTCATATAGTGAGGAATATTTATATTAACGCTACTATTAGGACTTACCTCCCCTTGATAATAATTCCTTTTGGTTCACATTGGCCATACGGCCCACACTCTATGATGGGAACCTATGATGAACTTGAGATATACAATGTAGATATTTCAAAACTTTACTAAAAACCACTTCAAGGCAGGAGATATATTCTCCTGCCTTTTTATATTATTTTTTAGTTGCAAGTACAAAGAATTTATTACTTCTTTTAGGAAGTATTTCCTCTACATATTTAAAACTAATTATTTCAAAATTGTTCATCAACTCAAGAACTTCCTCTTTATCTACGTAGTAGTGAGGTATTCCTGCCTCAATTCCTTCCTTTTTTATCACGGTGCCGTCCTCAAGAAGTATGTTATTAGGATTGTTAAAGCTCTTACTAAATTTGGAATTAAAGGTCAAAAAACATTCTCCATCCTTTTTCAAAACTCTATATATTTCAGATATTACTCTTCTTATTCCTTCTCTATTGGTGTGATATATTACATGAAAGGCTAACATACAGTCAAAGAATTCATTGGAATATGGTAAATTGTGCATATCACATACTTCAGCATTTATATTCAAATTTTGTAATTTAGCTTTCTCTTTTAAAATTTCAATACCACTCTCAGAGATATCTGTAGCATAAACTTCAAATCCATGTTTTGCGAAGAATATAGAATGTCTTCCCCTTCCACACCCTAAATCTAAAAATCTTGATTTTCCCTGATCTTTCCAACGATTTAGTAGATAATATACCTCTTCTGCGGGTGTATCCCATCTTTCTTCTTTTATTTCTTTCCAATCCCAACCTTGATGTTTCATATTTTTAATTATACTGCAAAAGTTTATTTTCTTAGAAAATAAACTTAAAAAAAATTAATTAAAAATTGTAAGGGAGAAAGAAATAACTTTATTCTTATCTTCATTATTACTCCTATATTCCTCATACTGATACCTATCTCCATACCTATACAGGTTTAACACTACCCTTTCATGTTCAGATACTTCTAATCTATTAAAATATAGTTTAAAATATACCTATGAGAAATAGTATTAGCTTTTTTAGATCGTTAATTACACATAATTTAATAGCGTTTTTGCTTTTATTTAGTATTATTTATTTTTTAGGATACACTTATATCACTCATCTTTTGTTAGAGCTCTCATCGATTTTTATATCATTCATTATTTTTATTGTCCTAATCGCACTTCCTTCAGCTGAGAGGACACCATTCTTTCAGGTCATTGGTACCATATTTCTTTCTTCTGGTATTTTAGATATTCCCCATGCAATTTTTTACCCTGGTTTTCCTGGAGTAAGTAACCCAAGTTTAAGTGTTACTTACTGGATGTTTGCAAGATTTATTCAATCCCTTGGAATGTTTCTTGCTATTTTCCACTTAAAACATAAGAATATGGACAAAAAATTTGAATTACTTACATTTTTATTCCCTTTATTCTCTATCTTTATAATATTTATCATTAAATATTTCCCTAAAGATGTTTTTTATATAGAAAGTTTAGGAACTACTAATTTAAAGAGTATTTTGGAGATTGTATATACTCTCCTATTTTTTATTTTTGGCATTAAAAGTAAAAATAATCCATATCTATTTTTAGGTGGAATAATGTTTGCTCTTAGCGAAATATCTTTTATTAGGTACATATCACCTTTTACTTGGTCCTTATGGCTTGGCCATATTTTTAAAACATTGGGAATTTTTAATATTGCATTCTATATCCTCACTAACTATATTTATAACCCGCTAATGGATTACAAGGCACTTAATGAAAAATATAAAATAGAGTGGGAAAGACTCAACGAGACTATTCTTAAAATTATTGAAACTCAAAACAAAGTATTGGAAGTTTTAAATAAAGCTCTTAATTGTAAGGATAGAGATGGTTTGATAAAGGTTATAGTAGATTTTTTTGAAAAAGAAGGAGTTAGAATATCTCTTTTCTACAAGAAAAAGCATATTTATAGCTCCTTTTCTCACGTTTCTGATACAATTGAAGACTATGATTCAAAAGAGTATTCTAAAATAGAAAGAAATGACATAATTGTCTTTCTTGAAAATAAGGATGAAATTATATCAAAAATTTATAAACTTTTTATTCTCTCCCTCTTTTCCATATTTGAAAACGTAAATTATATTAATATGCTTGAAAAAATAGAAAAAGAGAGAAAAGAATTTATAAAAAATGTTTCCCATGAGTTTAGAAATCCTTTATTTGTTGTGTTAGGACAAGCACAACTTTTAAAAAAAGCATTTTATAATTCTCCTGAAAAAATTAAAGACATAGCAGAACAGATAGAAATTTCTTCTAAAAGAATATCAGATCTGGTAGATAAACTTTTAAAGGTGGGTGAGGAGGATGGAAAAGATTCTCATCGTTGATGATGAACCATTTATAAGAAATGCTTTGATGTCCATTTTAAATTCTCTTGGATATAATCCTACTCTTGCTGAGAATGGTATTAAAGCCATTGAAATTATAAAGAAAGAGAATCCAGATATTGTACTTCTTGATGTCAAAATGCCTGAAATGGATGGGATAACTACTCTAAAAAAGATAAGAGAAATAAGTAAAGATATATTAGTAATTATGCTTACTGCATATGGAGATGAAGAGACAATGAAGCAATGTGCAGAGGCTGGCGCAGATGACTTTTTAGTCAAACCAATAGATATAACAACTCTCGATGTGAGACTAAAACTCGCAAAAAAAGTAAGACTTTTCTACTCTTTTAGAGATAGCTTCTTGGAAGATTTGAAAACTTCTTACAAAGTGGCAGAAGAGAATATTAATAAACTTTTACAAGAAAATAAAGATTTGAGTATGGAGCTTTTAGAAAGGATTAATCTTATTGCAGAATTTAGAGATGATGAAACTCATGAACATACAATAAGAGTGGGAGCTCTTTCATACGAGATTGCAAATGCTTTAGAACTTTCTTTAGATTATTGTTATTCTTTAAAATTAGCTGCTCCTCTCCATGATATTGGCAAAGTAGGAATTCCTGATAGCATACTTTTGAAGCCAGCTAAATTGACTCCAGAAGAATTTGAGATTATGAAAAAACATACTATCATAGGTTGGAATATACTTAAAAACTCAAAATCTTCAATTTTACAAATAGCTGAAAAAGTTGCTATATCTCATCATGAGAGATGGGATGGAACAGGATATCCGTATGGCTTAAAAGGAGAGAATATTCCCTTAGAAGGAAGAATTGTTTGTATTGCTGATGCTATGTTTTCAAAAAGACCTTATAAGGATCCGATGCCCGAAGAAAAGGTAAGAGAAGAGCTTCTAAAATGTAAAGGAACTCATTTTGATCCTACTTTAGTAGATAAAACCTTAGAAATATGGGATAACATTCTTAGAATAGAAAGAAAAACTAGTTAGGTATATCACGTCAGCTAACATTATTCTTTTCATTTATAGCTGGAATATATATTTTAAAGACAGTTCCTTTTCCTTCTTCACTATATACATTTATGAATCCTCCGTGATCTCTTACAATAGAATATACTATTGAAAGTCCAAGTCCTGTTCCTTTTTCTCCTTTTGTTGTAAAATAAGGGTCAAAAATCTTATCTAATATATCTTTAGGAATTCCAGTACCAGTATCTGACACAGTAATCACTACATAATCACCTACTTTAGATAAAGGATTCCATTTGACATACTCTTCGTCAATAAAAATATTCTCAGCTTTAATAGTTAAAGTTCCTCCATTGGGCATCGCATCCCTTGCATTTACACATAGATTTAGGAGTACTTGATTTATAGCAGTTGGATCTCCCAACATAGGATGAAGATCCTCTGAAGCTTCTACTTTGATTTCTATATTTTTAGGAAAAGTTTCTTTCATTAATTTTTCTATCTCTCTAATAATATTGTTAATCTTCACAGGAATTTTCTCTTTTATCTCCCCTCGTATAATTAAAGAATAATAAAGGATTTAGGAGGTCCTGCTCAGAGGATTGAAAGGTGTAAAGCTAAGGTAGAGTTTAGTTTGTATTGCCTATAACATAGAAAAATTGGCAAAGATAATAAAAGAGGATTGGGATAAAACTGTTCCCCAACCCTCTTTTTGTTTGACATATTGCTGAATATTTACATTTAATGGTATCAAATGTTTCTTTATGGGTATTAAAAATTATTGTTTTTAGCCAGTCTTTTTTCTTGTACGATTTTTGATAAAAATTCTGCAACATTCACTTAAAATTTTTATTTGCAAACTCAAATTTTATATGGCAATATATTTTGATATGAGTGTAATTGATTTCACGGCAAAAAGATTTATTACTTGAGGAGGTTTTGCAAACATGAGTTTTCCAAAAAGGATTTTTGTGGGGTGCAGCAACAGCGTCATATCAGATTGAAGGTGCATGGAACGAAGATGGAAAAGGCGAATCTATTTGGGACAGGTTCACACACCAAAAAGGAAATATTCTGTACGGTCATAATGGCGATGTTGCCTGCGACCATTACCACAGGTTCGAAGAAGATGTTTCTCTTATGAAAGAACTTGGACTAAAAGCCTATAGGTTTTCAATTGCATGGACAAGAATTTTTCCAGATGGCTTTGGTACTGTAAATCAGAAAGGTCTT
>SPLK01000220.1_pt1 | contig 19757 bp, 18 predicted proteins | sample 2456111 | NCBI WGS metagenome assembly SPLK01 (sample SAMN11156906, study PRJNA527647) | hot springs metagenome | biome: Geothermal region; feature: Hot spring; material: tree branch in hot spring; isolation source: hot spring sediment rich in lignocellulosic material ... | reverse complement strand
AGCATGGGGAGTGGCGTTAAGGGCAACGATGGTTTGACCTATTATCACTACGCGGTGGGGGAACTCAAAGCCGGTACGTCCTTTGTGCTGCGCCTGCGGTATGAAAAAGCGAATGATGACCTGAGTGCGCCGATGCAACCGGTACAACCCGCCGCCCCTATTGAAACGGCGGGTTCAGAACAGGGCGGCCCATGGTACACCCAGGTTTGGGTGCTTGTGATCGCGGCAGGGGCGGTGCTCATCCTGACCGGGCTGTTGTGGTGGTTTGCCCTGACGCGTGCGCCGGCTCAAAAAAGAACCGACAAGCGCCCACGCCATGCCGCGCGGATGGGAGTATCCCCTTCGAGCGACGCATCGCCGTTGCGGGGTTTATATTGCCCGGCGTGCGGGCATCGTGTTCAACCTGAAGACCGTTTTTGCCGCACCTGCGGCACACGCCTGCAACAGGGGTAAACCGGTAAAGGCCGGCCTCTCAATTCGCGCCCTTGTCGGGGGTAGGGTGGTGGCATATAATCGAAGGGAATTTACGGGTAACCATGGATAAGTGCCAATGATGGAGAAACCTTCAACCGAGATCGCGTCCCAAACGACCGTGCCGCAAAAGGGCTCGGTGAGCTGGTTACGCATGCTGTCCGAAGCCTTGCAGGTTATTGTTTTAGCCCTATTGCTCTATTTTGTCATTGATACGTTCATTGCGCGGGTGCGGGTTGAAAATATCAGCATGCAACCCACGCTCAAACCCGGGGAGTTCGTGATTGTAAGCAAGGTGGCTTATCGCACCGGACAAGTACAGCGTGGTGATGTGATTGTCTTTCGCTACCCCATGAATCCACGCGAAGATTACATCAAGCGGGTGATCGGTTTACCGGGGGATCACGTCGAAATTCGGGATGGCAAGGTGTTTGTCAACGGTCAAGCCCTTGAAGAGCCCTATGTGGCCGCTTCTCCCAGTTACAACGGCGTGTGGGATGTGCCCCCGGGACATTTGTTTGTGCTAGGGGATAACCGTAACCAGTCCTCAGATTCCCATTCGTGGGGTTTCGTGCCGATGGAAAATGTGGTGGGCAAAGCGCTGTTGGTCTATTGGCCTCCCAGCGAAATCAAATTGCTCACGCCATCTTCGGTAGTCAACGCAGCGCGCTAAGAAGATGCTCGGTCAATCCTTAGGGAGATTCTGTTATGGAGACGTTGAATGATCTAATCGCGCAAGCCCGTCACTACATGGAGGAACTGCCCCCACTCGAGTTACCGGCGGGATGGGATGAGCAACCCCTTACGGCGTTGATTGATCATACTTTGCTCAAACCTGAAGCCACGCCGCTTCAAATTGATCAACTCTGTGCTGAAGCACGCCGCTACGGGTTTGCCGCGGTTTGTGTCAACCCGGTCTATGTCTCGCGTGCAGTGCGTGCACTGGCTGGCTCGGGAGTGCGGGTGGCTACTGTCACCGGTTTTCCCCTGGGAGCGAACGGCCGGCGGGCTAAATTGAGCGAAACGCAAATTGTGATCGAAGAGGGTGCTGTTGAGGTGGATACGGTCATTGCCATTGGCTTGCTCAAAGGGGGTGAGTACGCGGCAGTATATGACGAATTAAGCGCGATGAGTGAGATTTGTCATCGGTTCGGTGTCCTGCTGAAGGTGATCATCGAAACCGCGCTGTTGGAACGGGAAGAAAAAATCCTGGCTTGTTTGCTTGCGAAGGCCGCCGGTGCAGATTTCGTAAAAACCTCCACCGGGTTTAGCACTAGCGGTGCAACCGTAGACGATGTAGAATTAATGCGAAGAGTTGTGGGACCGCAAATGGGCGTCAAGGCGGCTGGCGGCATTCGCACCCTGGAAGATGCACAAGCCATGGTGCGGGCGGGGGCCAACCGGCTGGGCACCAGTGCGGGGGTCAAGATTGCGGAGGCTTTAGCGGTTGGAAGATGAGAAAGATGTTTGCTTCTCCCGGTTTTCCTGTTCGTCCCTGTCCGGAGTGTCAGGCGGGGCAGTTGCACCGCCAGTACTTGGCTTATTACACCTGGCTGGGGAATGATTTAATCACCGTGCCCGATTTTCCGGCCTGGGTATGTGATTTATGTGGGCATCGTGAGTATGATGTAAGTGCGCTCAATCGGCTGTCGTTGATCTTGAGCCCTACCGCGGGAAGTGCGCCCAAGCGACGACGGCGAGCCCGCCCCCAGGTACGCCAACGGGCTAAGAATCCCCGTCCCAGCCAGCCCGAATAGTCAAAACTAAACAACAAAGGTGGAGTGCCAAACGGTCGGTTCCTTGTAAGCCGACCGTTTGTTTTTGAAAAATGTTGATGGCGCTATTGACACATAATTCCAAAATTCCACTATAATAAAAGCACGATACTCTTTCCGGAAGGAGGAAGAATTCATGGCGAGCGTTACCTTTGAGCATGTCACCAAGCGCTTTGGTGACTTTGTGGCGGTCAACGACTTGAACTTACACATCGAAGACCGCGAGTTCCTGGTTTTGGTTGGTCCTTCAGGTTGTGGGAAGACCACCACTCTGCGCTGTCTGGCGGGCCTGGAGGATGTGAGCGAGGGTATCATTAAGATTGGCGATACCATCGTCAATGATGTGCCCCCCAAAGACCGCGACATTGCAATGGTCTTTCAGTCCTATGCGCTCTATCCGCACATGACCGTCTTTGACAACATGGCGTTTGGCCTCAAACTGCGCAAGGTGCCCAAGGAAGAGATCAAGCGTCGCGTAGAAGAGGCCGCCCAGATTCTGGGAATCGAGAACCTGCTCAAGCGCAAACCGCGTGAACTTTCGGGCGGTCAGCGCCAGCGTGTCGCGGTGGGACGCGCTATTGTACGTGAACCGAAGGTCTTCTTGTTCGATGAGCCGCTTTCCAACTTGGATGCTAAACTGCGCGTGCAAACCCGCGCCGAACTGAGCAAACTGCACCAGCGCCTCCAAACCACCTTCGTTTACGTGACCCATGACCAGATGGAAGCCATGACCATGGCCACGCGCATCGCGGTCATGAACAAGGGCGTGTTACAGCAACTCGACACCCCGCAGAACCTGTATGACCGTCCGGCTAACCTGTTCGTAGCGGGCTTCATTGGATCGCCGTCCATGAATTTCTTCCCCGCGCACATCCGGAAAGACGGCAATGATCTCTATGTGGATGCGGATACCTTCAAGGTAAAAATCCCCGAACAGCGTGCCAAGCCCTACTATGCCTACGCCGGGCGCGAGGTGATCTTCGGTATTCGCCCCGAGGATATTCACAACCCGCAGTTTGCTCCGCCCGGCATCCATGCCGAACCGGTAGAGGCACGGGTGGATGTCATCGAGTTGATGGGGAATGAAATTTTCCTCTATCTGGTGAATGGGCGACACAGTTTCGTAGCCCGGGTGGATCCGCGCACCCGCTTTACCATGGGTCAGCAGGTGCAGGTGGTCTTCAATATGGATAATTTCCATATCTTCGACCCGGCAGTGGATCGCGAGAACCCGGTGGCGGTGCGGTAAGCGAGATTGAGACGAAAAGCGGGCGCGATCAAATCGCGCCCGCTTTTTTTTGAGCGATTAAGCGCTCTTGGAGGCTAATTTTTGCCCTCCCAAGGCGGTGGCGAGTGCCAAGAACAGGGTGAGCAGTCCCATGACGGTGAAGGCATCTTGCCAGAAACGCAGGGGAAAGAGACGGATCAAGGTGTCTGAATAATAGAACAACCAGGTATCACCTTCGAAAAAGAGGCGGTGGAAGGCGGTAAAGAGCCAGGTAAAACTGACCGCAACCCCAATGAGAATGAGAATAATCAGCCCCAGAGTGAGCCAACCGCCGCGAGAAACAGAGCGCCAGAATGCTTTTCCCTGTCCGGTGCGCCATGCCCAAATACTCACCACCAAATAAAAGACCACCAAACCAATCCAAACGCGGAGCATGAGTTGTACCAGATTCTTGACATCCACCATATGACGTAACTCACGGCTATTGTAAAGGGGTTGACCGTTAGGCAAGGTTTGATCTGCCAGGAACGAGATATCGGCTCGATTGAGAAGGTAGGTGAGCGAGTAGTTGGCCCAGTATAAGCGTTCTTCGGTAGTGAAGCCGAACGGGTCAGGTGGAAAAGCGGGTAGGTGGTAGGCAATTTGAAGGTAGATCGGCGTAAGAAGGGCGCGAATAGCAGTGGTGATCAGGAACAGGGGGAGCAAAAGTGAAGTGAATCCAAATACCCAGGGTGATAGGCGTTTCATGCTTATTCCCCTCCAGGATTAAATAGCAGATAGTTTAGTACCATGGCGTTGGTTATCTGCTCCACCGGTGCCAGGTCATCGGTAAAAACAGGGCCGAGTGGCGGGGTGGGTTGTAAATTTGCCAGAGCCAATTCCATGGTCTCTAGAAGAAGCGGCGGCGTTTGAGGATCTTGCCGAAGCAAGTCGTAATTGAGGCGTAGGTTTTCCGTACTCGTGGGCTGGCGGGTGGCAAAGAGAAGGCTGTTGAATGTGCCAGGAAGATCTACTACGTGTACCGAAGGAAAGACCTGTTGCATGGTGCTACTTAGTCGCTCCAGCAAACGACGATCCTGGGGGCCGCGCCCAACATTGAGCACGGCTACACCATCAGGGGTTAGGTGCTCATAGACGATTTGAAAGAATTCCACGGTGGTCATGTGCCAGGGAATATAAGGCGGGCGATAGGCGTCTAAACTGATGATCTGATACTGCTTGGAACTGGTCGCTAATCCCCATCGGCCATCTTGGATAATCACATTCAGATTGGGTTCGGTCATGCCAAAGTATTGGCGCGCGACTTCGATGATACGGGGGTCAATTTCGTAGCCGTCTATGTGCACTTGGGGATAAACCTCGCTGGCCTGAAGGGCCGTTGTGCCTGCCGCCAAGCCTACAATGGCGATATCCGTCACCGCATTGGTGGTTACCGGGGGCGGGTTGAAAAAGGGGGCAATTAGAACCTGTTCCCAGGGGCCGCCAAAGAAGCGCTGTGTAGGATGATAGACGGAATGAATACCCTGGCCTTCGTTTAGCCGCAGAAAACGATGCTCTCCCACCTGGAGAACTTGAATATAGTTATAGGCCGATTCGGTTTCATAGATTAACCCACGGGTGGCTTTGTCGCTGCCTTTGAGGCCGAGGAGAAGGACCAGAACCGGAACGATGGGCGTCCAGGCATAACGCAACATTTTCCGCCATCCACTGCTGATCCCCAGTCCGATGAGAGCGGTGATGAGCAAGATGGCACTGCAAACCAAGAAAGTGCGGTAGGTGCCCAGAGTGGGGATCCACCACAGAGGGGGGAGAAAGGTGCCCAAGAAGGAACCCAGCGTAGAGATGGCATAAATGCGTCCGGAGATACTGCCGGCCTGACGCGAATCTTGAAGGGCCAGGCGGATGGCAAATGGGGAAGCGGTACCCAGCAGGGTCACCGGGAGACTGAAAAGAATCATCACCCCTGCGAATGAGCCGAACAGCACGCCCAATTCGAGGGTGTCAAAGGCATCCGCGGCTAGCCTGAGCACGGGGCGGGCAATCACAGGAATGAGGGCAATGACCAGGCCGCTCCAGATCAGGATCTGGTAAAGGGTGGAGAATCTAGGGGAACGATCGGCCCAGGTTCCGCCCAGAAAGTAGCCCGCAGTGAGGTAGATCAGAATCAAACCGATGATGCTCGCCCAGACAAGGTTACTGGTGCCAAAATAGTTACCCAGCAGGCGAGAGGCGCTCATCTCCAGGGCCAGGGTTGTAAGGCCGGCGAAGAAAACGGTCACGTAGAGTAACCTGCGCATGGTGACGATTATACTCTTAAGCCCGGTCTCAAAGGACAGGCGAAGGGTTTAAGATAAAATTAGATCAGCCAAGACCGATGTTTCTAGTGAGGTGAGCATGGACGCAGTGCGGGTGGTCAGTGTGGCAGAAATGCGGGCCATTGAGCAAGAGGCAGATGCTCGAGGGATCACGTATGCCCTGATGATGCAGCGCGCGGGGGAAGGGGTGGCCAGGATCGTCCAGCAGCGCTATCATGATGTGACCTCGAAAGTGGTATTGGGATTGGTGGGCTCAGGGAACAATGGGGGGGATACTCTGGTGGCACTTACCCATCTGGCGCGCTGGGGATGGCAAACGAGAGCCTACTTGGTTCGTCCTCGCTCGAAAGATGATCCATTAATTGGTGAACTAGTGGGGGTAGGTGGGGAGATCATAAGCCTTAGTGATGATCCCGGCCGAGAAAGGCTTTGCGCCTGGCTGAACGAGGCTCAGGTTTTATTAGACGGTGTTTTCGGTACGGGCGTAAAACTGCCTTTGCGTGGCGAGGTGGCAGATTTCTTAAGCGAGGTGGCTCGCTTTCATCCTTTGCCGCACGTGGTTGCCGTGGATTGCCCTTCTGGGGTGGATTGCGATACCGGTGAGGTTGCCGAAGGTACGATCCCGGCAGAACTCACGATTTGTATGGAGGCGGTCAAGATTGGGTTATTACGCTTTCCGGCTTTCGAATACGTGGGGGAATTGGAGGTTGTTCCGCTGGGGCTTCCCTCTGATCTGCAAGCCTACCAAGGGCTAAATGTACATATGGCAGAGGCTAATTACTGCCGTGCCCATTTGCCGCGCCGACCGCGTCAAGCACATAAAGGTACCTTTGGCACTGGGTTGATCATCGCTGGATCGGTTAACTATACCGGGGCAGTGTGGTTGGCGGCCAAGGCGGCGTATCGCATTGGAGCGGGTTTGGTGCGTGTAGCCTTACCTGGCAGTCTGCATGTTGCCCTGGCCGGGCATTTACCTGAAGCCACCTGGGTACTCTTACCCAGTGAGTTGGGGGTCATTGATCGCGATGCAGTAGAGGTAGTGTTGGATTCACTGGAGCGGGTGACGGCGATCTTGCTTGGGCCCGGAATGGGAACCGAAGATACCACGGCGGAATTTGTGGCACGTTTGCTGGGAAAGAGTGAGGAGCATTTGAAGCGTCCCCCCTTGGGATTTGTCATGAGCGAGAAGAGCGTCAACTCTGAACGGCCATCACTGCCGCCTTGTGTGGTGGATGCGGATGGGTTGCGGCTTCTGGCGCGTATTCCTGAATGGTGGCATGCCCTGCCGGCTCAAAGCATCTTGACGCCCCACCCCGGTGAGATGAGCGTATTAACCCAACTTCCGGTGTCTGAGATACAGGCGAACCGGTTGGAGATTGCCCGACGTTTTGCGGTTGAGTGGGGGCATGTGGTCGTGCTGAAGGGAGCGTTGACCGTGGTGGCGGCACCAGATGGGCGTGCTTTTATCATTCCCGTAGCTAGCGCAGCCCTGGCGCGCGCCGGAAGTGGGGATGTCCTGGCTGGCCTGGTGGTAGGGCTGTTGGCTCAGCGGGTGGCACCGTTTGAGGCAGCCGTACTTGCTGCCTGGATTCATGCGCAGGCTGGTTTACTGGCAGCCCAAGCGTTGGGTCATGAAGCCAGTGTTCTGGCGGGGGATATTCTCGAGCAGGTACCAGAGGTGCTCAGAAGACTTTGAATCATGTGCTCTGAGCACCTCCAATTCCGATAAAGTAATGAGTTAAGCGCTTTCGCCTTCTGTGCCAGCGGAGGGGGGTTCGGCTGCACCGCTGAGGTGTGCCTTCTGTTCTTCCAGAACCTTTTGTCCCCGCTGTTGGAGTTCACGCGCGGCTTCCTTGGCTCTGGCCAGAAGAGCTTCGGCGCGGCGCACGGCTTCCTGGGCCGCGGCTTCTGCCTGGCTATAGGCTTCTCCCATGGATTCGGACGTTTTATCACGCAGTTCGATGGCTTTTTCTTTGATCTGAGTGCGGGTTTCTTCACCTGATTGAGGGGCTAACAACAAAGCGGCAATCGCACCGCTCAGCCCACCGATGACAAAGCCGATTAAGAATGCCCCAAATTCACTGCGATCTGACATGGTTTACCTCCTTTGGTAAAAACTAGAACCTCATCTTAGCGCCCAAATCGTAATAGGTCAAGGATTTTTTTCAAGCCCGCAAGGTACTCGTTGAGTTTGATCACGGGTTCAACTAAGTTGTTGGATAAGAACACGGTTGTTCCACGTAAATTATTGATGGTCTCTTGGGTGGCCTCCAGGATAGGTTTAACCTCGTTCTGAAGCAGGTTGATCAAAACCGCCAATTGAACGATCAGGATAATGAGCGCTACCCCCAAGAGAAGCGATTCAAGCGCGAGGACGATGATAAAGATATCACGCACGCGGGCAGTTGTTTCGGCGGGGGCAATCGCGAGCAGTACAATGCCTGCGATAACCAAAATGAGAAGTATAACAATTCCAAAAATAATGCCCGTTAGACGTTTGCTTTCAGAAGGCGGCGAAGTTGAAGGTTCAGAGGGGGGGAGAGGTATTTGCTGGGTCATGTTTTCATTATAGCATACCCTTTTGGTTTAATTTGAGCTTAATAGTGTGGGCTTTAAATTTCTATGAGCACGACTTCACCCATTTTGCTTCAGAACGCTTGTCAAAGCGGGGTTGTTTTGCTATAATCACGATCGAAAGGGCGCGTAGCTCAGTTGGTTAGAGCGCACGGTTCACATCCGTGAGGTTCGGGGGTTCGAGACCCTCCGCGCCCACCAGAGACCTCATGGCCGAACGCATAACGATGCAGCCATGAGGTTTTGTGTTATTATAAAGACGATTTATTGTTAGCACTTATTGAGACTCCGCGGGCATTGAGCACGCTGATTTTTCACTAAGGCTCGCTATGGACGTACCGGTTCCCATCCTGCCGACCAAAATTTTTGTCCCGCGCCGACGCAATGACCTCTTAAGCCGGCCTCGATTAATTGACGCTCTCCACGAATTATTAGAGTACAAGTTAATCATTATCGCCGCGCCCGCCGGATATGGAAAAACGTCACTGGTGGTGGATTTTGCGCACCATACCGAATGGCCCTTTTGTTGGTATGCGGTGGATGCCTTGGATCGTGAGCCGATCCGATTCCTTAGCCATTTGGTGACTTCAATCACGATGCAATTTCCGCTCTTTGGCAAGCGTTCGCGCGCAGTGTTGCAGAACATGGCGCAGGGGGAATTAAATCTGGATACGATGGTCAGCGCTGTTATCCAGGATATGTTTGAAGCCATCAATGAACATTTTGTTATTGTGTTGGATGATTATCACCTGATCGAGGAAAGTGAACCGGTTGCCCATTTTATCAGCCGCCTGGTCCAGGATAGCGATGAGAATTGCCATGTGATTCTTACCTCACGCACGCTGATTGCCCTTCCCGATCTTCCCCTAATGGTAGCCCGTTCGTTGGTAGGTGGTTTAGGGGCTGAAGACTTGGCTTTTACCCCCCAAGAAGTGCAAGCCTTTTTCCGGCAGACCTTGCGCCAAGCCATTCCGGAAAGTTTGGCTTATGAATTAGCGCGTCTTTCTGAGGGATGGATTACAGGGCTGTTATTATCCTCACAATTGGCTGATATGGGTATTTTGGATCGCCTGCGTCGGGGTCGAATCGCATCGGTGGGGTTGTATGATTACTTGGCAACCCAAGTGCTGGAACGTCAGCCACCTGAATTGCGCGATTTTTTGCTCTATTCCTCTTTATTAGAAGAGTTTGATGCCACAGAGTGCAAGGAAGTTATCGGTGAGGCGTTAGGCATTCAGGCTGATTGGAATGCCCTCATCAATACGGTGTTGCGCGAGAATCTTTTCCTAACGCCGGTGGGGGAGGGACGGGTATGGTATCGCTATCATCATTTATTCGCCGATTTTCTACAGCAGCGGTTGTTAGCCGAACGTCCCGAGCAAGCCGAGCGGCTTATTGTGCGTTTGAGCGAACGCTATCGCCAACAGCGGGCGTGGGATCGTATTTACATGCTCTACCGCCGGCTGGGGCGAGTGGATCAGACTGCGCCGTTGTTGGAGGAAATTGGGGCAGAGTTGTTTGAGGACGGAAGAATAATCACCTTACAAGAATGGCTAGATGAGTTGCCGGAGACGGCTATTCAACGGAATCCAACCCTGCTTTCAATAAAAGGTAATATTTTACTTATTAAGGGGAACGTTCAAGAGGGCTTGACTTACTTAGATCAGTCGCTTAATCTTTACTCGGAAAACCAGAAAATCCAACGGGTTGAAACACTAGTACGGCATGCTGCCGCGCTACGAAGGATAGGGGATTATAACGGGGCATTGAGAGATGTTAATGAAGCACTTTCCCTAATTGATGACTGTTCTAACAATCGAAAGTTATGTGGGATCATTTTGCAACAGAAGGGGGTCATTCTATATCATCAAGGGTATATGCGCGAGGCATTAGCTACCTTCGAGCAGTCTCTTCATCATTTCGAAGAGCCTGCAGAGTCTAATTTTATTGCTTTTACCTTAATGGAAATGGGAACGATCAACTCGGCTCTAGGAAACTACCTAGAATCTGAGCGGTTGTTTTCGCAGGCGGTTGGTCATTGGTTATCTACTCATAACTTTATACGACTAGCAAATGTTCTCAATAACTTGGGCGATCTTAAAAGGCAAATGGGGGATTATGAGGGTGCACTTATCACTTTGGAAAAAGCGGTTGAGTATGCACGTCAAAGCAACTATGTGCGGATGGAGGCTTATGCACTGGCCTCAATTGGCGACCTCTACCGCGATCTTGGAATATGGACGTCGGCTTTAGAGGCTTACCAACAATCTAATAGCTTAGTAGGACGATTAGGTGACCGCTTCTTGAACATTTATCTCAAATTGAATCTAGCAGCAATACTGGAAATTCAGGGGCAATTGGATCAAGCCCAGACGTTTTTAGAACATGCTTGGACAATGGCTCAGGAAAGTGGTTCTGCCTATGAACAAAACCTATGCCGTTTGGAAAATGGACGCTTTAATATACATAGAAAACCAGCAGTAGCAATGCAAGAGCTCCAACTGGCAACTGAGTTCTTCGAATCACAAGGACATACCTTGGAGTCTTTGCGGGCTCGCCTCTATCTCTTGCTGGCCCGTTGGAATTCCCTATCACACTCCGAAGAACTACGCCAAGATATCTCGGATTTTATATCCCCCTTGATAAATCGCGATACACCCTCCGTTATTCTCGGCCTAGTTCGCGAATCTCGTCCTTTGCTGGCGCCCTTGACCAATGATGAGAAATTAGCAGAATTAGTGAAAGAATTACTTGTTCGCTTGGAACGATTTGATGCCCAACTAAATGTACTGCGCCGCCGTATGCGCCGACAGGCAACAACGATCCCATTTGTTGGGCCACAACTGGTTATTCAGACGTTAGGTAAAATTCAAATAAAACTCAATAATCACATCTTAACTATTGGGGACTGGCAAACGCAAAGTGCCCGTGATTTGTTTCTCTACTTATTGACCCGCCCTGATGGGGTTTCGCGCGAAGCTGTCGGAGCTGTCTTTTGGCGCGACTGCTCCCCCCATGAATTGCACCTTCGCTTTAAGAACACACTTTATCGCTTGCGCCGCGCGGTGGGCAGAGATGTGGTCCTATTCCAGGATGGAATTTATCGGTTCAACACGGACTTAGACTATGAGTATGATGTCGAGCAGTTTTTCCGCGAAATTTACCATGCCGAACGGAGTAGCGATTCGCGGCAAAAGATCCTTCACTACCAAAACGCTTTACGTTACTACCAAGGGCCTTATTTACCCGGCTTAGATGAGACCTGGGTGCTGATTGAACGTCAGCGTTTGTTCAACGCCTACACCAGTGTCGTATTAAAACTGGGTGAATTGTACCTGGAACAGGGTGATGCCCAAAGCGCATTAACGTGTGCGCAACAACTATTGCAAGAAGACCCATGTTTTGAAGAGGCACATCGCTTAGCCATGCAGGCTTATGCCGCTATGGGAAATCGAGCCGCTGTAGTACGCCAGTATGATTACTGCCGGCGGGTGCTCTCGGAAGAATTGAACACAGCACCCTCGTTACAGACTCAGTCTTTATTTGAGGCCCTCATTCGTTAGTTTCTTATTGGGTTGAATTCTATATAGTTGTCATGGCGATAACCCTTAGAGGTTGGTAAGGGTTCTCGTCTCTTCAGGGTTTTAAGTTGAGTTGAGCCTTGGATTGAATCCTTTACTCATTGTTAACAATTGGGGGGAAAATGAGCCTCGTTTGAAGCCTGGTTTGCATCCTATAGAGTTGCATACTATACACAGATTTTGAACTTGGGTGAAGGCGAAAGGAGATTGGAGCATGAAAACGTCCCTGTTCTCGGTGCGTGTAGCGATGGAAATGCCTCAGGCGAGTGGCGATGGTGTGCGGCGTTCTCCTCAGGCGAGTGGTGATACCGTGCGGCGCTCTCCGCAGGCCAGCGGCGATACGGTGCGTCGTTCTCCCCAAGCCAGTGGCGACACGGTTCGTTAAGTGGCTTGACCGAGGGGCTGTGGTAGATACCTTTTTGGGATAGTTGCTACTTAGCGCCTCAACAGGGCGTTGAAAATAACTGCGGGGTTGATGATTGGTCCGAAAGGACCCAAACCCGCAGTTTTTGTTTTGGATGTGTGATCAGATCATCAACCCAGGAAGGAACCTTTAATTTTAGGCCAATGGAGGTAAAAATGCGTTACGCGATGGATTTTGGATCCCAAACCGTAACTTACAACCAGACCACAACCGAAGCCGAAGTGAGCCGTCTCTTCTGCGCTGCGGTGGTCAGCAAGCGTTTTCGTGATCAACTGCTTCAAGATCCCGCCTTAGCGATTGCTCAGGGTTATAACGGTGAGTCGTTTACATTTACCCCTGAGATGATGGAACGCTTCAGCAGCATTCGGGCGGAATCGCTTAGCGATTTTGCGGCGCAGTTCCTGGCGCACGAGATGCCGCTACAGGTTGAGATCCCCATTCCTGTGGTTGCACGTTGAGCCGGGGTGTTGAGGTGTAACCGGGTTGCGACAGGATAACGAACACGACACAAGGATGCCCCCTATGGACTCTCGCCTTCCGGATACGGGTGAATTGCGGCGCTTGGTGGCCGAATCGGTTAACACAACCGGATTCGAACCCATTACGGCGTCGTTTGCACCGGCCATGCCTACCTACGAGGATGCGGTGGGAGTGGCACTATCCGGTTTGGCGGCATGTGTGGTCAGCGTGACACGGGTGGCTTTTTGCAAGGTGGTTGTGTTGGGCTCGGAATGGGGGTTTGAAACCCGGGCTGTGGTCTTTGCAGATGGCGGCGGTCATTTGCGGCGGATGGCAGAACCATTCTATGCACAGCGGTTGTATCACCAAGTGGTTTCTTCAGGACGTCCGCTGTTGATTTCACGGGAACAAGACTCTTTGAGCCTCGATGAAGGGCGAACGTTACGCTATCATGATGCGAACGCTTTATATGTCGCAGCCATTGGCGAAGATACTTCCACCGTGAAAGGGGTGTTGATTATTGGACTTAAGCAGTCCGCCCATTTTCATGACGGTCAATTGAGGTTAGCCGGCTTACTGGCACGTTATGCGCAATCTATCTTAACCTTTGCATTACACCCGGAATTGCGCCCACCTTTGTATAACGATGTCGTCATGCTCTCCAAGAGTATTGAGAATTATGATTTGTCCATCACCCAGCACAGCCTGACCATGGTTCAAATGGCCGAACGCCTTGCCGAACGTCTGGGGTGTTTGCCCACAGAGGTTAAGACGATCGGGTTGGCGGCATTGTTACATGACCTAGGCAAAGTTGGAATCCCATCGGATATTCTGCAGAAACCCGAACCATTGTCTGAGGACGAGTGGATGCTGATGCGACGGCATCCTGAAATTGGGGCGCAGATTGTGCAAACCGTTACCGGTTTGAACGGGGTTGCAACGATCATCCAATGTCATCATGAGCATTTTGATGGGAGTGGTTATCCTCACGGCTTGAAGGGATATCAAATTCCGTTGGGATCGCGCATTCTGGCGGTTGTGGATGCGTTTGAAGCCATTACCGGGGGACGCATTTACCGTCCGGCGCGATCTGCAGAGGCGGCTTTAGATGAGATTCAGCGCTGTGCCGGCACTCAATTCGACCCGCAAATTGTGGAGGCTTTTGTGGCGCTGATCCATGAAGAAGGGTTTAACGCGAACCAGGGGGAGTAAAGCGTTGCACCAGAACCGGGGTACTGTCGGGCGCAGGTTCTCCTGCGCTCGACGGGTTTAACCTTATTAAAACGAGCATCCGACAGAACGTGTGAGCGCTGTCGGATGCTCTTCGTCATTAACTAACCAAATGGGATTCACCTTTAGGGTAAAGTCCCTACAACGTCAAAGGTATTTAAGGCCTGATCGAGGGCAGCCCAATCGCTATCGCTCATTGCGTTGAAAATGAAAGTTACTAAAAAGGCGGTCTTGTTTTGCTTGGGTCGTGCCGTGAGCACAATGAGGGCATTACCGGCACCATTGCAATTGATATAGTAGTCATAAGCGCCCTCGAAAGCGCTGTCTTCGTAATCATATCGGCCTTGCAATTTACACTCGTTGCGGTAACTCTCGCGATAGGCGTCAAGTAACTGTATGTAGCCTGCCAATTGGGCCACACGATCGGAGGCGGCAAAGAAGATCCCCGGCTCATCCCAGTAACTTGCAAAGTTGCTCAAGCTCGCCGCTGCCGTGATGCTTGCGCCAATCACCTCGTTGTCTAATACCCATGGTGAACCATCCACCTCGCTCCAGGTGGAAGGAATGGCAACCTGAATGGCGCCGGAATCATCTTGCACCAAAATATAATCGGTATTTGCAGTGCCTTCATTTGCAGTGTCTCCCCCCAGTTCCTGGGCAAAGGAAAATTTGGTTTCTAGAGGGCGACCGTTGAGTTCGCCGGAGAGAACTTCCTGGGTATCAAAACGCAAGACTTCAATGGCGATTGAGCTGTCAGCACTGCGGGTGCGCAGAATGTCACAGTAATCACCCATCGTGCCATCCGTGGCTAGAACCAACCCTTCCATACGGGTGATGATATCTCCGCCCTGAATGCCGGCTTTACTCGCTGGAGAGCCTGATTTGACTGAAGCAACCCAGATTCCACTCAAACTTCCATCTTCGCTCATCACGGCCTGTCCATTCACCCCAATCGATTCAAAGTCTTGACCTTTGCGTAAGGTCTCGATGATTTTCATTGCATCTTGGGCGCGGATGGCAAAATTCATATCGTAAACGTTGTTGCCAGCGTAATTAATCCCTACAACGCGGGCCTGGTTATCCACCAATGGTCCTCCTGAGTTTCCACCTCGAATGCGTGCATCATGTTCAATGACCGCGGGGATAGACGCCCAAGAAGTTTTCCCATCGGCCTTGGCCTTGGAGACAATGCCTTTGGTTAACGTGTATTCGGGGTCGCCAAGCGGAAAACCGGCGGCGTAAACCTCCAACCCGGGATTAATCTCGCCTTCGTGAAGTGCTAGATAAGGGAAACCATCTCCCTCGATATCAATGACGGCCAGATCCCAGCATTCCGAAACGCCGAGGATCCGTGCATTACGCGCCTCAGTCTCACCCCCTACCCATACCTTGATCAACGCAGCGCCGGTGACAACGTGGTTGTTCGTTACTGCGATGCCAGAAGGATCAATAATGAAGCCGGAGCCGCGCCCGGCCACATTTAACATCAATCCGACCTCGGGATCCACAAAAGTGCCCTGGGCTTCAATCTGGATGGTGGCCTTTTTTAGATCTTCGATATTGCTGACTGGTTGGGGGCCCTGGGGGGTAGGAGTGTTTTCTAGGGTGGGGGCTGGGACGGTTGGGGCTGCTGTAGGGGAGGACGGTGGCGACCCTGAACAGGCCGCAAGGATTAAGGCAACAATAAGGAGTATAGTAGCCCTCTTTAGAAACATGCTCATATCCTTTCTATTATTTTGGGATTAACGCACACCTATAAAAGCGCCCCCATGATTGCCCCCTATGGTCAGATCACCCAAGGCATGCTGATTTATATTTTATCTTAATTGAGGCAAAATTCAACTAAATTTATCATAAAATAGAACGTCTTTTGGGACACTATCCGTGAACTTATTCTCATACATACTACTGTTGCTATTTCAGGCATAGCACTTGACGATTCTGCGCCCTCGCGGTATATTATGAGCACATGACGCCCTCGTAGCTCAAATGGATAGAGCGTTTGCTTGCGGAGCAAAAGGCTGCGTGTTCGAGTCACGCCGAGGGCACAGATGGCGGAGCGGTCGTTCAAACCGCTCTTTTTCATTCCGGTTATTTTCATTCATCCAAAAGGGGTCAGGACATGCAAAAGCCCTTAATCTTACTCACCAATGACGACGGAGTCGAATCACCGGGTTTGTGGGCCGCCGCCTGTGCTTTAGCCACTGTGGGGGATGTTACTATCGCCGCACCGCTGACGCAATCTACCGGTGCGGGGCGAAGCATGCCCCATTTTATGAATGGGCGGATTGAACGGCGGGAGCGATACTTATGCGGTCGAAATTGGGATGCGTACGGGGTAAACGGTTCACCTGCCCAGACTGTTGATCATGCCATTTTGGAACTGATGCCCCGTTACCCCGATTTGGTGGTTTCAGGAATTAATTACGGCGAAAACGTGGGTACCGGTATCACGATATCCGGCACCATAGGTGCTGCGATGGAGGCGGCCTCTTTCGGTATTCCGGCGCTGGCGGTTTCCTTACAAACCGGGATTCAGAATCACCTATCCCATTCGCCCGAGGTTGATTTTTCGGCTGCCGCTCACTTTACCGCGTACTTTGCCCAGCGTATTTTGCAATATGGTTTGCCCGGCGATGTGCAAATTCTCAAGGTTGAGATCCCTGCCTTGGCCACCCCTGAAACACCCTGGCGAGTGACGCGGTTGGCGCTCCACCGCTATTACGTGCCTTATTCTACCCGCCGTGGCGGACTAGATGAGGAAGCCCCGCTAGGTTACCGAGTGCAGGTCTCACCCGAAGAGGTGCCAAAAGACTCTGATATTTACGCGTTGCTATACGAGCAGGTCGTGTCTGTTACCCCTCTCACCTTGGATATGACGGCACGTTATCCTCTTAACCACTTGGAGGCGCACTTGCGTCAGGGGTAGATGGGTCAACCAGCGGCTGGAGCGGCAGCGACGTTGGCAAAAGTGGCGCGGCGCAGACGCTCAACCAATTCGTTCTTGGCTTCGCACCAGAGCGGGCGCAATGCACAATTCTCGCCAAAGGGACAGGCATCCTGTGATTGAGTGCACTCGTTGAGCATAATAGGGCCATCAATGGCTTCAACAACCTCAAGCACGGTGATCTCATGAGGCGGTTTAGCCAGGGAAACACCTCCACGCGCGCCCCGCGAGGTGTGAATTAGACCGGCAATGGAAAGTTGCGAGATAATTTTGGCGAGAAAGGATGGCGGGATATTCTGCTGTTCGGCGATCTCGCTGGTCGCGGCCCGCTGATTAGGCCCCAATTGGGCGAGATAATAGATTGCGCGTAAGGCATAATCGGCTTGACGTGTGATTTGCATTGTTGCTATCCCTCTTTTCAGAAATACGGGTAGAAATTATCTACTTATTATTTAGTTTATGCATTTGTGCCACTTTTAACAAGTGACTAAGGTCATCCTGCCAGGATGACCTTTGACGTAGTTAGGGTCTTGCCGTTATAATGCGGGGCATGAGTGAGCAGTTCCGTTTCTATTATCCGATCCAAGTGCGCTACGGGGATTTAGATCCTCAATGGCATGTCAACAATGCGCGCTTCCTCACCTACTTGGAACAAGCACGTTTGGCTTATTTGATTCACCTGGGTTTGTTTGACGGCCATTCTTTTCTCGATCTGGGTTTGATCGTTGCCGATATCCACATTGCCTATCGTGCCCCAATTGCTTTGATGGAGGAATTAAGGGTTGGGGTTAAGACTGTGCGCTTGGGAAATAAGAGTCTGAAAATGGCTTACGTGATAGAGAATCCCGCAACCGGACAGGTAAAAGCCCAGGCAGAAGTCGTTATGGTGGCGTATGATTATCACCGTCAAACCAGCGTTCCTCTGAGCCAACATTGGCGCGAAACGATTGCAGCCTTTGAAGGCATTCCGGCTTACGCTGAAGGGTAAATCCTTATGAAAACTTTACCGGATGTTAATGAAACTAAATTGGTTGAATTCCTTACCGGTTTGTTGAATACGCCTAGCCCCACCGGGTTTACCGATTTGGCTGTAACCTACCTCGAACAAACGTTGAGCGGCATGAGTGGGGTTCAACTCGAACACACCCCTAAAGGTGCGCTATTGGTGTGTTGGGAAGGAGAAGATAAATCGGCGCCGCGAGTGGTTGCTTCACACCTTGATACCCTCGGGGCCATGGTCAAGGAAATAAAACCAAACGGGCGTTTGAAATTGACCCCGATTGGAAGTTTTGCCTGGAATACGGTTGAGACAGAGGGTTGCACCGTCTTTACGCGTGACGGTCGCCGTTATCGAGGTAGTTTGCTGGTCACTGCCGCTTCCTCTCATGTATATGGAAAGCGCACCGCCGAGTTGCCGCGTGAGGCCGAGAACATGGAGGTGCGCTTGGACGTTCGTACCAATAGTGCTGATGAGACGCGCGCCTTGGGCATTGAGGTGGGCGATTTCGTGGCGTTTGATCCTCGGGTTGAGGTAAACGAAGGGTTTGTGCGTTCACGGCACCTCGATGATAAGGCGGGGGTAGCCTGTGTGGTCATGGCCCTACAGACGCTGGCCGACGCGCGCCTAAAGCCGTGGCAAACGGTTTATGCTCTCTTTAGCACCTATGAAGAGGTTGGTCATGGAGCCTCAGCGGGGCTACCCGCGGATATAAAGGAAATGGTCGTTGTAGATATGGCGGCTGTGGGTGAGGGTCAGACCTCGGATGAGTTTCACGCCACGTTGTGCGTCAAGGATTCCGGAGGGCCGTATGATCGGGGGCTGAGCCTGCGACTGCAACAACTTGCCGAGCATTACCAGATTCCATACAAAGTGGACATTTACCCCTATTACGGTTCCGATGGAGGAGCGTTTTGGCGCGCAGGTGGAAATGCACCGGTCGCCTTGATTGGCCCAGGCGTGGATGCCTCTCACAACTACGAACGAACGCACGTAGAGGCACTGATGGCGACTACGCGTTGGCTGTTGGCTTATTTTTTGAACCCATAACTATGATCAACACAAGGGATAGTAACCTTTTACGTCATTTTAAGGAGGCTCTCGACAAGCCTATAAACTCTGGTAGAATTACACATAGGGTGGAGCAATAAATGCTCCCTCGATCTTAAAGTGTCGTTTCTGGTGACGCATGTTTGCGCACCGTGATAGGTTGAGAATTAAAGTTATTTGGAGAGTTGGTTTTGTATTGAAGGAGGATTGCCTTGTCTGGGATGGAACGTTTCACACAGCGGGCGCGTAGAGTGTTGAGCCTGGCGCATCAGGAAGCCGAACGCATGCACCAGAGCACCATCAACACCGAGCACCTGCTGTTAGGCTTAATTCAGGAAGAAGGCGGTATTGCCAGCCGCGTGTTACGCGATTTAGGCCTGGATCCCGAACGGGTACAGGAAATCGTAGATCGTATCAGCGGTTATGGGACGTACCGTGGAGGTCGGATTGATCTTTCACCGGGCGTGCAGCAGGTGCTGGAATATGCCATTGAAGAAGCCCGCAATATGGGACACTATTACATAGGCACCGAGCACCTGCTCTTGGGGTTGGTTCGCTCCACGGAAGGGAAAGCGCTGGACGTGTTGCGCAAATTGGGCGTAACACCGGAGCAGATCAAGCGTCAAACGCGGCGTGTGTTACAAGAGAGTGGTAGTACTTTGCAGGGCGCCTCAGGGCGAGCGCCGTCCCAACGCCAAGAGCAGAA
>SPLK01000219.1_pt1 | contig 19872 bp, 19 predicted proteins | sample 2456111 | NCBI WGS metagenome assembly SPLK01 (sample SAMN11156906, study PRJNA527647) | hot springs metagenome | biome: Geothermal region; feature: Hot spring; material: tree branch in hot spring; isolation source: hot spring sediment rich in lignocellulosic material ... | reverse complement strand
CATGTAGAGGGTTAGGGTCAGGCTGGTGTTCAGGGTGGGGTTCAGGCTAGGTTCCCCGGCCACCGCCAGGGAAAGCCCAGAGATGGAACTGAAGCGGGAAAGCCCCTCCAGGCGCCTGAGGTAGGCGTAGGTTTCCGGGAAGGGGCCCTCCAGGGATAGGGCCAGGTTCACCGCCCGCACCTCCGGGACAGGGGCGGAGGTGGGGGAGCGGTTTAGGGCCCGCACGGTCACCCCGCTCCGGGCCGCTTCCGAGAGGAGGGCGTTCAGCACCTCCCCAAGCCGCTCCTCCCGGGGAAGGGCCCTTAGGAAGGCTTGGCGCTCCGCCTGAAGCTCGGCAATGGCCGCCCGGAGTTCCGGCAGGGCCCTTTGGGCCTGGCGCCCCCGGTCCCGCTCGGGGATGAGGGTGGCGATCTCGTTCCGCACCGCCTCCGTTTCCTGGCGGATGGGGGCGATGAGGAGGAAGTACCAGAGGAGGGCCAGGATCACGGTGAGGGCCATGACGAGAAGGGCCCATTCCCGCTGGCCCAGCCGGCTTAGGCTAAGGTTGAGCACTGCGCTCACCTCCCATGGCCCCTATGCGGGCGGAAAAGGTCCAAAGCCCCCGGTCCCGATCCAGCGTGGCCCCTTGGAACTCGATCCCGAACCGGGGAGAGGACTCGAAGGCCCGGACGAAGCCCACCAGGGCTTCCCGGTTCAGGGCCTCCCCCTGGACGGTGAACTCCACCCGCACCGTCTTGCCGTCGTAGGCCCCGTTCTGGGCGGCCTGCTTGGCCTCCTCTTCCGAGAGGGCGCGGGTGTTCACCGAGCGGAGGGCCACGGGGAACCGGCCTCCTGTGCGCGGGATCTGCCCGATGAAGGCCGCCAGGTACTCCGACCAGGGCACGAACCCCTTCCTCAACCCCTCCCGGATGGCGAGGAGGGCCTCGAGGGTCTTCCTTTCCCGCTGGAGCCGGTTCTGCTCGGCGATGAAGGGCCTTAGGGCCTCCACTTCGGCCTTCAGGGCATCCCGCTCCGAGCGGGCCAGATTGAGCTCCGTAAGGGCGGTGTAGTGGAGGAAGCCCATGGTGAGGAGGACGAAGAGGGCGAGGAGGGAGGCCGCAAGCCGCCACCAGCCGGGCTCCACCCGGCGCCTAAGGTCCTTGGGGAGGAGGTTCAGCCTAATCAAGCGGACTCACCCCCCTTAAGGCCAGGCCCACGGGCACCATGAACTCCGGGGCCAGGCCCTTGAGCTCTTCCAGGTCAAAGCGCTTGGGGTCCACGGCGATGCCCTCCCAGGGGTTGGGCACCTCAAAGCTCACCCCCAGGGTGTCCGTGAGGAGGGTGGGGAGGCCCCGGAGCTTGCTCCCGCCCCCCGTGAGGTAGCCCACCTCGGGCTGGAGGTCCCCCATCTGCACCCGGAAGAACTCCAGGCTCCGCCGGATCTCCTGGGTGAGCTCCACCAGCACGGGGCGGATGGCGTCATAGATGCGGGCCGGGCTGTACCGTTCCCTCTCCGCGTCAAAGTCCAGGAGGAGTTCCTCGTCCTCCGTGGGGATGGTGGCCAGGCCATAGGTGCGCTTGACCTCCTCCGCGCTGAGGAGGTCCAGGCCGAAGGCCTTGCCGATGGCCTCGGTGAAGTCCTTGCCGGAGAGGGTGAGGATGCGCACGTAAAGGGGCCGGTCTCCCTGGGTGAGGACCAGGCTGGTGCTCTCCGCCCCGATGTCCACGGAAAGGGCCACCGGGCCGTCCGTGAGCTTCTCCTCCAAGGGGTAGAGCCCCGCGAAGGGCTTCACGTCCACCACCACCGGGATGAGCCCTGCCCCCCTCAGGGCCTCGATGAGCCCCGCTACGCTCTCCTTCCGGGCGGCCCCCACCATGACCTCCACCTGCTCCCCCTCCTCGGCCTCCTCCAGGGGGGTGAGGGGGGCGTAGTCCAGGACCACCTCGTCTATGGGGAAGGGGATGTAGCGCTCCGCCTCCCAGCGCACCGCCTCCTCCATCTCCTTGGCGGGCATCTTGGGCACCTGGACCGTGCGCAGGATGACCGAGAGGTTGGGGGCTGCGGTGACCACGTAGCGCTTCTTGGTCCTGGCCTCCGCGAGGAGCTCCCGGAGTTCTTGAGCTAAGGCGCTGGGCTCGGCGATGAGCCCGTCCACGAGGGTGCCCGGGGGGGTGGGCCGCATGGCCCAAGCCTTGAGGGCCGGGGGGTTGCCGGAAAGCTCCACCAGCTTGAGGTGCGCCGCCCCGATCTCCAGGCCCAGGGCCTCAACCCGGGGTTTGAATAGACGGCTCAGTGCGCCCTGACGAAAGAGCCTTTGAACCACGTGCCCTCCTTCCTGAACCTTAATCCTCTATTAGAAAATAGCATAGCGCAAACTCCTTAACGAAGCCCTTCCACCCCCCTGTGGGCTGTTGCCCTTGGCCCTGCCCTCCAGGTTGGCCCCTACATAGGGCTACTATACCACGAAACCCCCGGGGCGCCCCGGGGGTTTCCGGAACCCCTACGCCCTACACCCGCCCCAGGGCCCGGATCACCGCTTCCGTGAAGGCCTTGGTGGTGGCGTTTCCCCCGAGGTCGGGGGTAAGGGGGCCCTCTTCCAGGGCCAGGTCCACCGCCCGTTCCACCTTCCGGGCGGCCTCCTTTTCTCCCAGGTAGTCCAGCATCATGGCCGCGGAGAGGATGGCCGCCGTGGGGTTGGCGATCCCCTGGCCGGCGATATCCGGAGCCGACCCGTGCACGGGCTCAAAGACCGCGGTGGTGTCCCCGATGTTGGCCGAAGGGGCGAGGCCCAAGCCCCCCACGAGCCCCGCGGTGAGGTCGGAGAGGATGTCCCCCAGGAGGTTGGTGGTGACGATCACGTCAAAGCGCTCGGGGCGCATGACGAGCTGCATGGCGCAGTTGTCCACGATGATGTCCTGGACGTTCACCAGGGGGAAGTCCTTGGCCGCCTCGCGCACGGTGTCCAGGAAGAGCCCCTGGGTGAGGGGGAGGACGTTGGCCTTGTGGGCGATGTGGAGGGTCTTACGGGTCCGGCCCTCGGCGATCCTTAGGGCCACGCGCCCGATGCGTTCGCTCGCCTTTTTGGAGATGACGGCGTCCGCGATGGCCACGTCCAGGTAGCGGCGTTCCTGCTCCACGTAAAGCCCTTCCGTGTTCTCCCGCACGATGATGAGGTCCACCCCCGGGCGGCTATTCGGGATGGGGCGGCTCTTGGCCGGGCGCACGTTGGCGTAGAGGTCCAGCCGCCGCCTTAAGTAGCGGATGGCCCCGAAGAACCCCGGCACCTTGCGGGTGGGGCTGGTGGCGGCCCCGAAGAGGGTGGCGTGGCAGGAGAGGATCTTCTCTACGGTTTCCTCGGGGACGGAGGTCCCTCTTCGCTCAAAGGTTTCCCAACCCGCCTCGGCCTCCACGAACTCCAGGGGAAGCCCGGTGGCCTCCAGCACGGCCCGGGCCGCCGGAACCACCTCGTGGCCGATGCCGTCGCCCTCAATCAAGCAGATGCGGTACCCCATGAACTGGCCTCCTTACGGGGTTCATACCCCTTAGCGAACTATACACTACACCAGGCCCAAGGCCCAGAGGGTGGCGAAGAGGAGGAGGCCCAGGGCGAACCCCAGGCGGAAGGGGCTGGGCTTGAGGCCCCGGGGCCTGAGGGCCCCCTCCACCACCACCCCCATAAGGCCCAGGAGGATGAAGAGGTCCCCCAGGCTCACCGCCTTACGCAGGGGAGGCAGGGCGATGGTGTCCCCCAGGAAGGGGAGGCGGGTGGAGCTGTCCAGGAGGGTGTGCACCGCATCCTTGCGCTCCTTTAGGATCTCCTCCCACCCCTCCACCCCGGCCCGTTCCAGGGCCCCTAAGCTCACCGGCATGTGCCCCCCGTTGGCGAAGATGACCAGGGTGTTCAGAAAAAGCCCGAGGAGGACCAGGTAAAGGCTCTTCAGGTGCCGGTTTTGATAAAGGCCATAGCCCACGAGGAGGAGGACCAGGACCTTGGCCAAAGGTCCTGCCCACTCTGGGGCGAAGAGGCCCCGGTAGGTGCCGTAGGCCAGTCCCCCCTCGACCAGGGCGGCCAGGAGGAAGGCCCAGGGCGCCCGGAGGTCTAGCTCTCCGAGGTCCTTGAGCCGGGCTCCGAGGACGAGGGCAAGGACGATTCCGAAGAGGGCTGCGGCAAGGTAGAGGGTGATACCGATCCCCCCTTTGCGGCCAGGTAGGCCTCGCGGTCGCGCCAGATGGGGTTCTGGTTCCAGAGAACCGTAAAGAGCCGGACCAGCTTGGGGTCAAACTGGACGCCCGAAAAGTCTTGCACCTCCTTTAGGGCTTCCTCGGGGGACTTGGCCTCCCGGTAAGGTCGGCCTGCGGTCATGGCCTCGTAGGCGTCCGCCAGGCCCACGATGCGGGCCTCCTCGGGGATGTCCTGCCCCGCAAGGCCCTCGGGGTAGCCCCGGCCGTCCCAGCGTTCGTGGTGGTAGAGGATGACGTTGTAGACCAGCTGGTCAAAGGCCACCTTCCTGGCGGGGGAGAGGAGTTCGGCCCCCAGTTTGGTGTGGCTTTTGATGAGGTCAAACTCCGCTTCCGTGAGCTTTCCCGGCTTGAGGAGGACCGCTTCCGGGATGGCGATCTTGCCGATGTCGTGAAGCCTGGCCGCCCGGTAGATTTCCTGAGCTTTGGCTTCGTCGTTATAGAAGGCCTTGGCGAGGTCGCGGGCGATGTCCGCCACGCGTTCGGAGTGCATGCGGGTTTGCTTCTCCTTGGCCTCCAGGGCGTTCATGAGGACTTCCAGGGTGGTGTCAAAGGCCTGCTCCAGGCGCACCTTCTCGTCCCAGTAGTAGCGGCTGTAGTAGAGGGGCACCAGGAAGAGGAGGACCGTCCACCCCCCCCAGTTACCGATGAGGGGGGTTTCGTAGGCGCGGGCGAGGAGGAGGGCTATTGGAGAAAGAAAAAAGTAGCTTATGGCAAGCCATTTGAAATTTTTACGCCAAATTTCCCTCCAAGGCGTATTTGAGGATAGATAAATTGCTGTGGTGACTAAAGACGTGTTTACAGCAAAAAAAGCAATGGCAGCAGTGGATATCCCCACTCCTGCGCTTAAATTCCAAGATCCGAGATAAAGGGGATTGTTTTCAAAAAATTTCCACAAAAAACCGGCCATTGCTGTGGACAGAGCATCTTGAGAACGATTGAAGATTTGTTTGTACCAAGTATTTCCACTTCCTTGGAAAAAAACCATGAGAGGTGCTATCCATGAAGGGAACAAAAGCAACATAGCTAAGGCGAAGAGGAACAACTGACTCATGCTAGCTTGGAACGGAAGGTGTATTCTAACCTGAACGCTCCAATGGAGCAACAGACCCCAAAAAAGAACTTCCCAAAGGGTGTATCTAAGAGGCTCTTTCCCAAAAGCCAGGATGAGATAGCCCTCGGTAAGTAGAAATAACAGAAAAGTTCCTAAGATGAAGACAAGCACCCTAAGAGGGGGCACTTCCGGTTTCCACATGGAGAGCGGCATTCTACTAGAAGCTTAGCACACAAAAGTGCTTGCGTAGTCAAAAAGAAAAAAGGCCAGAAACCTGGCCTTTTTTCTTTACTCCCAGCGAGCAGAAGCCCCAGCCGCAAGCCCGAGAGCAATCAAGCTGCCGAGAAGAACCAACACGCGCGCGATCAGCTTCTTCATCTTCATCCCTCCTTTTCCTGCGCCCGGGGGGTCGTCCCCGTTTGCTTGTCTTTCACTGTAGAGAGGTCTGTCAATACTGTCAAGAGGGGAAGAATAAGTATCAGCACGGTGAAAACTGTCACTCCCTACGCAATTTTTTGGACTAAGAAGAATATATGCTCCCAGCCTAGCACACCCTGCGCCAGCTGGGAAGGGGGGTAAGCCGTGCTTGGTTGTGGGCGGGAATCTTAAACGGGAATAAGAAAACCCGGGGGGAAAAGGGCTTCCCCTCGAGGTCCCCAATACGCCTGGTTGAACATCCCTTGCGAATACACGGGTCCAATCTACGCCAAAAATCTACCGCCCAAATGCGCCTTTAAATGCACCCCCAGAAGCTTCGCGCTTCCTTCCTGGCTTTCACCCCCCAAGGGGAAGTTTAGCAGAAAATCCCGGAGAAAGCCAAAGCCCCCCGAAAAGGGGGGCTTTTGGTGCCGAGGGGCGGAATCGAACCGCCGACACTGCGATTTTCAGTCGCATGCTCTACCAACTGAGCTACCTCGGCGTGGCGGCCCCGACGGGACTCGAACCCGCGATCTCCCACGTGACAGGCGGGTGTGTTAACCAACTACACCACGGGGCCTTGGGGTTTGTGCCGGGTCGGGGGCGTCCGACCGGGCATTTAGGATAATAGCCGGGGCTTTAGGCTGTGTCAAGCTTGACCTGGACCGAGGTCTTCGCCTACCACCGGACGCGGAAGGGCATTGGGGAGAAAAGCCTCCTGGTGGACCGGGGGGAATCGGGCTACCGGAACGTTTTTTTGCCGGATGGGCGCATCCTCTACATGGGGGAGGGCAGGCGGGGCCACCAGGCCCCCATGGGGGGCAACCTCCGTCTCCTCCTGGCCCACCGGGAGGGGCGCCCCCTTAGGGTTTTCCTCCGGGAGAGGCCTGGGGTGTGGCGGGACCTGGGGTGCTACCGGGTGGAGGGGTGGCGGTACGCCCTTCTGGAGGAGGAAGGGCGGTACGTGTACTGGTTCACCCTTGCGCCTGGTGAATGCGAAGGAGGCCTTTCAAGGTGAGGTCCTCGTCCACCAGGTCAAAGGAGGGGCAGATGGGCTTTAGGACCTCCGCGAAGCCCCCGGTGGCGATGACCAGGGCCTCCCCCACCTCCTCCTTAAACCGGCGCACCATCCCCTCCACCAAGGCGGCGTAGCCCAGAACCAGGCCCGAGCGGAGGGCCTCGAGGGTGTTCTTCCCCACCGCCCTTTCGGGGGGGACCAGGTCGATGCGGGGGAGCTTGGCCGTGCGCTGGGCCAGGGCGTCGGCCGCGGTCTGGGGGCCGATGGTGATGGCCCCCCCCAGGTAGCGGTTCGGGGCCTCCACCAGGTCAAAGGTGGTGGCGGTGCCGAAGTCCACCACGATGTAGCGGCCCGTGGGGCTTTCGTAGGCCAGCGCCCCCACCGCGTTCACCAGCCGGTCGGCCCCCGCCTCCTTGGGGTTGTCTATGAGGACCTGAAGGCCCGTGGCCTCCGCGTCCACCACCCTGGCCTCCACCCCAAAGAGGTTCCCGATGGCCCGGGCCATCTCCCGCTCCACCGGGGGCACCACGCTGGAGAGGAGGGCGGCCTTGGGGGGTGGGAGGCCTTCTAGGGCGAAGAGGTTTTTGAGAAGGACCCGGTACTCGCTTTCCATCCGCATCCGGTCGGTGTGGATGCGGAAATGGGCCACGAGCCTTTCCCCCTCAAAAAGCCCTAGGGCGGTGGAGGTGTTCCCGATGTCCACCGCGAGGAGCATCATTCCCCTTCCCAGGGCTCCAGGACCACCCGGGTGGTGATCTCGGCGTTGAGGTTGGCGGACACGGAGCAGTACTTGGTGTGGGAGAGCTCCACCGCGCGCTCTAGGGCCTCGAGGGTCACCCCCGGCCCCGAGGCGATGTGGGTCACGGTGATGTGGGTGTAGCGCTTGGGGTGGGTTTCCGCCCGCACCCCCTCCACCTCCACCCGGTAGCGGGCCAGGGGTTGCTTCTTCTTCCGCATGATGTCCACCACGTCGTAGGCGGTGCAGGCCCCCAGGGCCATGAGGAGGAGCTCCATGGGGCGGGGGCCGGTGGCGGGCTGGTCCCCGTCGATCATCACCTTATCCCCCTGCTCGTTCACGCCCAGGAAGCGGTGGCCCACCAGTTGGTAGACGGTGACCTTCTTCGTCATGAGCCGCATTTTACCAAGCCTTCATCTTGTGGGGTAGAATGGCCCTCGGTGCGGTTTTTCCCTCTTTTCCTTTGGGTGCTCCTGGCTCTGGCCCAGGCCAACCTCCGGGTGGGGATCCACGAGGGCTTCACCCGGGTGGTGGTGGACCTCCCTGCCTCTGGGGTAGGGTACGCCCTGGAAAGGGAAGGGGCCCTCCTCGTCCTAAGGCTTTCCGGCCTCGCCCTTCCCCCATCTGGGGGGGTGGTGGACTCCAAGGAGCTCACCTCCTACCAGGCGGTGCCTGAGGGGAACGGGACCCGCCTCCTCCTAAGGACCAAAAGCCCGCAAACGGAGGCCAAGCTGGCCCGCTATTCCGACCCGGAACGGCTGGTGGTGGACCTGTACCTCCCCTCCGGTCCTACCAGCCCCTCCGGGGCTAAGGCTTCCCCCTCGGGGCTCACCAAGCCTCCCCGGCCCCCCAAGCCCCTGGTTCTTCTGGACCCAGGCCACGGGGGGGTGGACCCGGGGATGGTGGGGTACGTGGTGGAGAAGGAGTTGGTGCTGGACGTGGCCCTCAGGCTCAAGCGCCTCCTGGAGCGGGAGGGGATAGAGGTCCTCCTCACCCGGGACCGGGACATGCACCTTTCCCCCGACAAACGGGAAGACCTCTCCAGGCGGGCTGGCCTTGCGGACAGCTCCCGGGTGAACCTCTTCATCTCCATCCACGCCAACGCCACCCTCACCCACACGGCCCAGGGCATAGAGGTCTACTACTTCGGCCGGGCCCAGAGCCAGGCGGTGCTGGACCAGGTCATCCGGGAAAACGGCGGAGGGGACTTGGGCCGCCGCCTTACCCAGGAGGCCCGCACCGTGGCGGAGAAGATCCTTCAGGACATCGTGGCCCAGGCCAACCAGCGCTACTCCGAGCGCTTGGCGGAAACCCTGGGCCGGAAGCTCTCCCAGGCCACGGGGAGCCCCTACCGGGGGAGTTTCCCCGGCGACTTCTTCGTGCTGCGCTACGCCAAGGTGCCCGCGGTGCTGGTGGAGGTGGGCTTCGGGGACCACCCCGTGGAGGGGCGGAAGCTGCAGGACCCCGCCTACCGGGAGAAGGTGGCCCAGGGCCTCCTTTCGGGCATCCTCACCTTCCTCGCCCAGGGGGCCTTCCGCTAAAGGGGGCTTTTAGAAGGGGAAGGCCTCCAGGGCCGCCCCCGCGTGGGGGAAGCGGGCCTTGGGGTCTTTGGCCAGGAGGCGCCTAAGGTAGCTCTCCTCCTCTGGCCGCAGGCCGGGGATGGGCGGGGCCTCCTCCTGCAGGTGGCCGAGGAGCACCTCCTCCGGCTCCCCCACGAAGGGGAGCTCCCCCGAGAGGATCCAGTAGAGGATGACCCCCGCCGCGTACACGTCCGCCTCCTGCCCCGGGCTTTGCCCCAGGACCTGCTCCGGGGCCAGGTAGGGCAGGGTGCCCACCCTGAGGGGTTTCTTGAAGGCTTCCCGGGCTGGGCCCGAGAGGTCAAAGTCCAATAGCCTGGCCTCGTCCGTGAGGGCCACGATGACGTTTTCCGGCTTCACGTCCCGGTGGACCAGGCCCTTTTCGTGCATGTGGGCCAGGGCCTTTAGGAGCTGGCGGAAAACCCCCAGGGCCCTGGCCTGCCCCGGGCGGCGGAGCATCCAGCGGCCCATCTCCTCCCCCGGGGCGTAGGCCAGAAGGAGGGCGGGGCCTTCCTCCAGGTCCAGCTTTTCCAGGACGGGGTTCAGGTTGGGGTGGGAAAGCCGCTGGCCCACCCAGTGCTCCCGGTCCCGCCGGGCCTCGGCCCCCTTGGGGAAGAGCTTCAGGGCGTAGGGGGTGCCGTAGAGGTCAAAGGCCAGGTAGACCGTGGCCAGAGCGCCCCGGGCCAGGGGGCGCACCACCCGGTAGCGCCCCAGGAGGTTCTGCCCCACCAGGCTCACCTTCCCCACTATACCCGTCCTCACCTCTTTCACCTGGCCTCTCGCTAAGATTTTCCCGTGCGCGGCTTGGCGCTTTCCGGCGGGGGGGCCAGGGGCCTTGCCCACATCGGGGCGTTGGAGGTACTCCTGGAGGCCGGCCTGGACTTCCAGCTGGTGGCGGGCACCAGCATGGGGGCCATCGTGGGGGCGCTCTTTGCCGCGGGGATGAGCCCCAAGGAGATGCTGGCCCTGGCCCGCAAGACCCCTTGGCTGGGCCTCTTGGGCCTTTCCCCCAGGGAGGGGATCTTCTCCCGCCGGAAGCTCAAGGACTTTCTGGCCGAGCACCTTCCCCCCACGTTTGAGGGGTTGAAGCGTCCCTTGGCGGTCACCGCGGTGGACGTGCGCTCGGGGAGGCTCCTTTATCTCACCCAGGGGGACCTTCCCAGCGCCGTTTTGGCCTCCGCCGCCTACCCCGGCCTCCTGGCCCCGGTGGAGCGGGAGGGGGTGCTCCTCTTTGACGGGGGGGTTTTGGACAACCTGCCCGTGGACGCGGTGCGCTTTTTGGGGGCCCAGGAGGTCTTTGCCGTGGACGTCACCCCGGAACGGGAGGCGGAGGAGGCCCCAAGGGGCCTCATCGCCCTGGCCCGGCGGGCGGTGGACCTGATGCAGCGCCAGCTCACCGCCCTCCGCCTCACCCTTTACCCCCCGGAGGTCTACCTTAGGCCGGAGCTCAAGGGGGTGGGGATAGAGGACTTCCGCCGCCTCGAGGAGATCGTAGCCGCGGGGCGCGAGGCGGCCCGGGCCTATCTGGAGGGTAGAGTGGGAGGGGTATGAAGGCGTTTTGGGACTACCTGTTTAAGGAGTGGTTTCGCCAGGTGGGGGAGGCCCTCCTGGTGGCCTTTCTGGTCACCACCTTTCTTTTCACCACCGTGGGGGTGGTGGGCCAGAGCATGTACCCCACCTTGCGGAACGGGGAGCGGGTCCTGGTGCCCAAGTGGGAAACCTGGCTGGTGCGGCTGGGGTTTGCCGAGTGGCGGCGGGGAGAGATCGCCATCCTCAAGCCCCCGGAGGGCACCCCCTACGCCACCGCCCGCTTTCCCGTCCTGGGCTTCTCCTTCCGGGCCTTCTTCATCAAGCGCATCGTGGCCGTGCCCGGGGACGAGGTCTACGTGGAGCGGGGCGTGGTGCATGTGAACGGAATGCCCCTGGCGGAGACCCACATCACCGACCAGATCGCCCCCTGGCCCGACTCCTTCCCCGGGGTCTGCTACAAGGACGGGCGCATGACCCGGATCGTCACCCAGCAGGGGGACTTCCCCGTGGAGGTCCTCCCCGCCTACCTGAAGCCCCTTAAGGAGATGCTCCTTCCTCCTTCGGAAGGGGTGCTGGAGCGGAGCCGGCTGGGGGAGGCCTGCGAGGTGGGCCGCATCAAGCTGAAGCCCGGCTACTACTTCGTCATGGGGGATAACCGTACCCTGGGGGGGAGCGAGGACTCCCGCACCTTTGGCCCCGTGCCCGTGGAGGCCATCGCCGGGCGGGCGAACTACGTCTGGTGGCCCCCCTTCGTGCGGGAGGAGAAGGGGCTTAAGCTCAACCTCCGCCCCCTCACCCCTCCTCCGGCCTACCGCTGAGCACGGCCACAAAGAGCTGGCCCGGACCGTGCACCCCCTTCACCATGACCTGGCCGATGTCCGCGCTCTTGGAGGGGCCCGAGTGGAGGCCTAGGGCCTTGGGGAGGCGCTCTAGGCGGGAGAGGGCTTCCAGGAGCGTCCCGTAGACCCTTTCCTCCGGCACCAGGACCAGGTGGGTGGGGGGGAGGAGCTGGGCGCGCCTTCCGTCCCCCGAGGAGAGGGCCACGGTGCCCGTCTCCGCCACCGCGAAGAGGGCCAAGGAGACCCCTAGGGGGGCCTCCTCGGGGGGAAGCTCCGGGAGGGGGGGGCGGAGGGCCTCCGGCACCCCCTCCCCGAAGGCCACCCCGCTGAACCCTTCCGCGAAGCGGGCGATAAAACCCTGGGCCTCCTCCCAGGGCACCCTGGCCCCTTCCGCCCCGTTCTCCGCTAGGCGCGCGAGGAGGAGGGCCACGGGGTCGGGGAAGGCTTGGGGGTGGAGGGGGCTTGGGAGTTCGGCCTTGGGCCTTTCCTCGAGGGCCTTCCGCACCCGGTTCAGGATCCGTTCCCTGGCGTCCATTCTCCCTGGTTAACCTTTTCCACCATTACCCACCCCTACCGGTAGTCCTGCCACGGCATCGGCGCGGGCAACCGGTGGGGGCCCCCCACCAGGATGGGGACCTAAGCCCGTCTTCCACCCCTCCCACGATCCAGGTGCTTTTAGGATGGGCTTGAGAGGAGCGAGGTCCCTCGGCACCTCCCGCCCGAGGAGGGGAAGGAAGAGGCCTACCCTCAGGACCCGCCAGGGATTGGCGCCGGAGGGGTTCCTTCCCTCGGTAGCCCCCCACCGGCTCCCCAGCGAGCCCTGAAGGCTTGAAAGCATGCCTAGGGCCCTTTGGGCCTTGCGTAGCTCACGGGACCACCTGCGCTTCAGGTAGGGGTTCTTCTCACCTTTCCTCCTTTCCTCAAGCTCCCGGATCAGGCCCTCGTAGAAGGCGAGGGCTCCGTTCCTGAAACCTTCCTCCTGGAGGAGGCTTTGGTAAACCTTGGGTAGCCTTTCCCTCAGTCCCAGGGCCCGCCGCCCGATAACGTAGGCCGCGGCCACGTCCTTGGAGAGGGAAAGGAGGGGGGCGTACTTCAGCATCCCGATGGTGGAGGTGTCCCGGGGGTCCACCTCCACCACCTCCACCCCCCTCCTCCGGGCCAGGGCGTGGACCTTCCTCAGCAGGGAGGCGTGGGCGAAGCGGTGCTGGAGCCCCCTGAACCGCCGCCCCGAGCCATCTCCCCTTCGGCCCTTGCGCAAGCGTTTGAGGCGCTCCGTGGCGATGGCCGCCCCGTGGGCCTCCGCCGCCGCCACGATGCGGTGGGCCACCTCCCAGAGAACGAGCTCCTTCGCCCCACGGTTGGGGGCCCGGTCCACCTCCTCCAGGGAGAGGGTCCGGTGGGCCTTGAGGTTTCCATCGGGGCCCACCAGGGCCAGGGCCAGCCCGTAGGGATGGGCGTTTGCGTCTATCCCGAGAACGCCCCCCGAGCGGGTGTGCCTGGGTTGGGGGAGGTCTTCGGCCCAGGTGAAGTGGGCGTAGACCCTCCCGTCTTTCAGGGAGAGCTCCACGGTGTAGGGGAGCCCGGAGTAGGCCCGCTCCAGGAGCCTGTCCAGGTGGGGGTGGGAGGTCCTGACCAGGGCCCTGGCCTTCCTGCCCCTTTCCCCCAGGTTCACCTCCAGCCACAGGGCCCCGCCCTCCACCCCTAGGCGGAGGTTGGGGTTCCCTTTCTTGCTCGCGTCCCCCCGGGCGTAGAGGGTCCCCTGGCGGGCCTCCTTCCACCTCCGCTTTAGAGCTCGGTAACGTTTACCGGAGAGGTGCCTCCTTTTCAACCCCTCGAAGAGCCCCCTCCCTCCGAAGACCACCTTCCTGGGGTCCTGCCCCCTTTCCTTGGCGGAGTCCAGGACCGCCTTGGCCTTCAGGACCGCGTCGTCCGCCTGGCGGGTGTTGAGGCGGAAGAGGGTGGTGAGGGGGCCATCCGCCTTCTTCAGCTCTTCCCGGACCTTTCCCTCCAGAAGGCGCTTGTAGGCGTACCTCACGGCGGCGGAGAAGCGGCGCATGAGATCCCGCACCGCCCGTTCGTCCTCCCGGTGAGGGAAGACCAGGAGGGCCTGTACGCCGGTGAACACGCTTCTGAGGGGCATGGGCTGCCACCTCCCTGGCCTTGTGGGAGTATACCGCACCATCCTTTAGCTTCGGTTGGCTTTAGCTGTTTGCACCTCCAGTTCCTGCCAAAGTTGATGGAAGGGCTTGGGGCTGGGCTTAAGGGGCCCCCGGCCCTCCGTCCAGGCCTTGAGGAGGGGCAGGAGCTCCTGCACCCCCAGGGGCACCCCCCGGAGGGCCCGGGAGAAGAGGCGGTAGAGGGCCGGGCTTTCCATGACCTTGCGGAAGGCCTTAAGGGCCGCCCCTTCCAGGCGGGGGCTAAGCCCCGCCTCCACCGCGCGGTGGCGCCAGGCCAGGAGGAGCTTGGGGATGGGGATCTTCACCGGGCAGGCCTCGTAGCAGGCCCCGCAGAGGGTGGAGGCGTAGGGCAGGGGGTAGGCCTCCTCGAGGCCCAGAAGCCCCGGGTCCAGCACCGCCCCGATGGGCCCCGAGTACACGTAGCCGTAGGGGTGCCCCCCCGTCTGCCGGTAGACGGGGCAGGCGTTGAGGCAGGCCCCGCACCGGAGGCACCTTAAGGTCTCCCAGGCTTCCGGGTCGTGGAGGAGGGCGGTGCGGCCGTGATCTACGAAGACTACGTGCACCTCCTCCGGGCCCCCCTCTCCCGGCCCCTGGATGAGGGAGACGAAGGTGGCAAGCCGTTGCCCCGTGGCCGCCCGGGCGGTGAGGGGGAGGAAGAGGGCCAGGTCCTGGAAGCGGGGAAGGAGCTTCTCTATGCCCACGAAGGCCACGTGGACCTTGGGGAGGCTCGTGGAAAGGCGGATGTTGCCTTCGTTTTCCATGAGGGCTAAGGTGCCCGTCTCCGCCACCAGGAAGTTGGCCCCGCTTATCCCGAGCTCGGCGGTGAGGAAGGCCTCCCGTAGGGTTCTCCGGGCCACGGCGGCCAGGGCCTCGGGGCTGGCGTCCAGGGGGGTGCCGAAGCGGTCGTGGAAGAGCCTCCGGATCTCCTCCAGGGAGAGGTGGATGGCCGGGCCCACGATGTGGCTCGGGGGCTCCCCCAGGAGCTGGATGAGGTACTCCCCGAGGTCCGTTTCGTAGACCTCCACCCCCAAGGACTCCAGGAGGGGGTTTACCCCGAGTTCCTCCGTGAGCATGCTCTTGGCCTTCACCGCCCGCCTGACCCCGTGGCGGGCCACCACGTCCCTCAAGACCCGGTGGGCCTCCTCGGGGGTTTCCGCCCAGTGGACCGTGGCCCCGTTTTCCCTAAGCTTCCTCTCCGCAAGCTCCAGGTAGCGGTCCAGATGGCTTAGGACGTGGTCCTTCACCGCCTTGGCCCGCGCCCGCCAGGCCTCGATGTCCACCTCGCCGTAGGCCCGGAGGCGGTTCCGTTCAAAGTGGAGCGTGGCCCCGGTGACCGCCCGCCGGACCCCCGGCCTCTCCTTCAGGAGCCTGGCCGCCTCCTTGGGGTAGAGCCTCGCCTTAGCCCGCATAGGCCTCCCAAAGCAGGGTGGCCAGGGGGGCCACCCGCAAGCCCTTCCCTTTCCGGGCCAACACCCCCGAGAGGTGGAGGAGGCAGCCCGCGTCGGTGGAGGTGAGGACCTCGGCCTCGGGGAGGGTTTCCCCTTTGCGCTCGGCCATGGCCAGGGAGACCTCGGGGAGCTTCACGGAGAAAAGCCCCCCGAAGCCGCAGCACTCCTCCGCCGCCTCCCAGGGGAGGAGTTCCGCCCCGGCGTTCTTGAGGAGGAGAAGGGGCTCTTCCTTTACCCCAAGCTCCCTCAGGGCGTGGCAGCCGTGGTGGTAGGCCACCTTCCGCCCCTTTAGGCCTTCCCCCAGCTTCTCCACCCCCAGGACCCGCACCAGGAACTGGGAGAGCTCGTAGGTCTTCTCCGCGAGTTCCAGGGCCTCCCGGCTTCCGGGAAGGAGCTCGGGGTAGTGGTTCCTCACCATGCTGGCGCAGCTTCCCGAGGGGAGGACCACGTACTCCGCCTCCCGGAAAACCTCCAGGGTCCTTCTCGCCAGGGGCCTGGCCTCGTCCCAGTACCCCGCGTTGAAGGCGGGCTGGCCGCAGCAGGTCTGGCCTTCGGGGAAGTCCACCTCCACCCCAAGGGCCCTTAGAAGCCTAACCGCCGCCACCCCGGCCTCGGCGTAGAACTGGTCGGCCAGGCAGGTGATGAAGAGGGCCACCCGCATTTGGCCCTAGTCTACCGCTTGCGAAGGCCTCGAGTCCGCTTCTCCTTGGCCTTTCTCTGGCGCATGGGACTTTGCCCTCGGCTCTTCAGCGGCTGAAAGTCCTCCTATTGTTTCATCAGAATCTCCGCCTCCTTGAGGAGGGCCCTCACCACCCCCTCCGAGGGGCCTTCCGCGTAGATCCGCACCACGGGCTCCGTCCCCGAGGGGCGGAAGAGGACCCAGGCGTTTTCATAAATCCACTTCACCCCGTCCAGGTCCTCCACCCCCTTAGGGGTGAGGCCTGCCAGGGGCCGGGGCTCCCTGAGCCGCTCCAGGAGGCCTTCCGTGGGCACCTTGAGGTCCAGGCGGTCGTAGGCGTGGGTGAGGCCGGTGAGGGCCTCCAGCTCGGAAAACTGCGCCCCGAGGTCCTTCCCCGTCTGGGCCACGCTTTCTAGGAGGAGAAGGGCGTTTAAGAGCCCATCCCGCTCGGGGAGGTGCCCCTTCACCCCGATCCCGCCCGACTCTTCTCCCCCGATGAGGGTGTCTTCCTTCAAGAAGGCCTCGGTGATCCACTTGAAGCCCACGGGGGTGGTGCGCACCGTGAGGCCAAGTTTCTCCCCCAGGCGGTCGATGAGCCAGGAGACGGCGAAGTTCTTCACCACCAGGCCCCTTAGGCCCTTCCGGTGGAGGTGGCTGAGGAGGACGGCGAAGACCTGGTGGGGGTTGAAGAAGCGCCCTCCGGGGAGGACCGCGGCGATGCGGTCCGCGTCCCCATCGGTGGCCACGGCGAAGGTGGGGGGCTCCTCCGGGCCCATGACCGCGAGGAGGGTCCTGAGGTTCTTGGGCAGGGGCTCGGGGTTCACCCCGTAGAAGAGGGGGTGGGGGACGTTGTGGAGTTCCCGCACCTCCACCCCAAGTCCCACGTGGCGGAAGAAGGCGGAGAGGAGGCTATCCCCCGCACCCCCCATGGCGTCGTGGTAGAGGACGCCGGGGAAGCGGGCTAGGGCCTCGAGGTCCAGGAGGGCCTTTAGGTGGTCAAAATAGGCCGCGCGGACCTCCAGGGGCTCGGGGGTGCCCCGGGCTTCCGCTGGGCTTTCTGGCACCAGGGCCTCCACCCGCTTCACCTCCTCCTCCAGGGCGCTTCCCCCGTAGGGGCCTTTGAGCTTCACCCCCAGGTACTCCGGGGGGTTGTGGCTTGCGGTGAGCATCAGGCCCCCGTCCGCCCCCACGTGGCGCACCGCGAAGGAGAGCATGGGGGTGGGGTGGGGCCCTTTCAGGAGGTAGGCCTTAAGGCCCATCCCCGCGAGGAGGCCCGCCGCCTCTTCCGCAAAGGCCCCCGCCTGAAAACGGGTGTCGTACCCCACCACCACGCTCTTTCCCTCCTTTTCCAGGAGGTAGCGCCCGTAGGCGGTGGCCACCCGGGCGAGGTTATGGAAGGTGAAGTCCCGGGCGATGACCCCCCGCCAGCCGTCGGTGCCGAAGCGGATCTTCATACCCTAAGAGTTTACCGAAGGGTGGCGCTTACAGAGAGGCTTGGGCCCGTGGCCTCGTCGTACTGCCCCCTTAGGACGTTCTGGAAGCGGAGCTCGTAGGCCAGGCAGCCGTCGTAGTAGCGGAGGGTGAGGCCGTAGCGGCTCAGGGCCCCTTCCCCGAAGCCCATCTCCGGGGCAACCCACAGGGCCTGGCAGCAGGCCCTATCGGGCAGGGGCATGGCGTAGCCCAGGCGCACCTCGGCGTAGCTTCCCCGGAGGTAGGCCAACCGGAGGGTGCCCAATGGAGGTTCTCGTGGGCCTTCTCCGGACTATTCCTCCGGTCCTACGGTTTCCACCCTGAGGGGTAGGCTCGGTGAGGCGGGAAGGTCTTGGGTTTCAGGTCGACCCGAAAAAGCCCGTTTAGGGTCATCCGACCTCCAGTTTTCTCGAGCTCCCCCAAGGCTCGTTCCAGGAGGAGTGCCATCTCCAGAAGAAAGCGGTCCGCCCTTTCCTTGGGCACAGGCAGGGTTCCCGGGGTGAGGCACCCTAGGTGAACCTCTGGACAGCCCCGGTCCAGAAGCAAGGCCCCGCCTCGGAAGTAAAGCCGCCAACGCCCGAGGTCCACCCGGTATCCCCCCTTTAGGTGTTCTCGGTATTGGGTCAAAAGGGCCTGCCAGAGGGCTCGAGCCTCTTCTGTCCGTGGGCTTAGAGTGTACTGCCAGGTTCCCCTCTCCCTTAAGCTTTCCGACTGGCTTTTGGAGAGGCGCCAATCCCCGTCGGCGAGGGCTATGGGGGCAAGGGAGAGCAAAAGAAGGGGAAGGTACCAGCGCATGAGAACATTTTTTCGGGCTTGAGAGATTTACCCCGGCAAATTTGACCGAGATCCCTTTCAGCCTGGGTTGGAACAGGATGGAAAGCGTTGCCCTCAGGCCCTAGCTGGGGGTCTCAGGGCTATTGAAAGCTGTTCTGGCCTAACCCTCCTCCAGAAGGGGAAGCCGTACCCGGAAGACCGTCCTTCCGGGTGCGCTTTCCACGGTGATCTCCCCCCCATGGGCCCGGGCGATGGCCTGGGCCACGGCGAGGCCTAGGCCGGTGCCGCCCCCAGGCCCCCGGGCGAAGCGCTGGAAGAGGTGGGGGAGGAGGTCCTCGGGGATCCCTGGGCCCCGGTCCTCCACCTCTACCAGGGCCCAGCCTTCTTCCCGCCCCACCCTTACCCGCACCCCCTCCCTTCCCGCTGCCCGCACCCCGTTGGCGATGAGGTTGCGGAGGGCCTGGAGGAGCCGGTCCGGATCCCCCAGGACCTCGAGGGCCTCCCCCTCCACCCGGACCCCCTGCTCCCTGGAGGCCTCCCGGGCCAGCTCCAAGAGGTCCACGATGTGCAGGTCCAGCCGCCAGCCCGCCTCCCCTCTCGCCAGGTCCAGGAGGTCTTCCACCAGGCGGCGCATCCTCTCGGAGGTCCTTTGGGCCGCCTCCAGGGCCTCCCCGTCCAAGGGGTTGCGCTTAAGCCGGTCCAGATGCCCCAGGAGGACCGTGAGGGGGGTGCGGAGCTCGTGGCTCACCTCCGCCAGGAAGGCCCGCTCCCGTTCCTGGGCCTCCTTCAGGGCCTGGAGAAGGCCGTTTACCGCGGCCACCATTCGCCCGAACTCGTCCCTGGGGAGGGTTAAGGGGATGGGGTCCAGGCGGCTTGGGCTCCGGCTCGCCACCTCCCTGGCCGCCCGCTCCAGGGGCCCCGCCGCCAGACGGGCGGTGAGGTAGACGAGGAGAAGCCCCAAGGGGAAAAGGAGGAAGAAGGCCTCCAAAAGCCCCCTCCTCAAGGCGGAAAGGGCCCCTTCTATGGGGGCGGTGTCCGCGGTGAGGGCGAGGAGGCCCAGGGGGGTCCTGACCAGGGCGGCGGCGAAGCCCTCCTGGAAGAAGGCCTTCGGGGTTTCCCCTGCCCCCTCGAGGGCCCCCTTGGGCAAAAGGTGGCGGGGCTCGGTGAGGACCAGGGGCTCGCCCTCCTCCGTGTAAAGGTGGAGGAAGACCCCCCCCGTGGTGAGGAGGGCCCCGCTCTGCCCCTTCTGGTAGGCCTCCGCCGCCCGGAGGGCGTCCTGGAGGAGGGTGTTTAGGAGGTGGGTCTTGAGGCTTTCCTCCACTCCCCGCCCCGCCAGGTAGCCGGTGAGGAGCAGGAGGAAGAGCCAAAGGGCGCTGAAGGCCAGAAAGAGCCGGGCCCGGAAGGTCAAGCCTCGTCTCCCTCGCGGCCTGGGCGGAGGGCGTAGCCCAGGCCCCGGACCGTGCGCAGGTAGCCGTAGGCCCCGGCTTCCCTAAGCTTCGCCCGCAGGTTGGCCACGTGCACGTCCAGGACGTTGGACTCCCGCCCCAGGGGCTTGCCCCAAAGCTTCTCCTCGATCTCCTCCCGGGGGAAGACCCTTCCCGGGCGGGACATGAGGAGGTGGAGGAGGTCAAACTCCTTGGGGGAAAGCCTCACCTCCCGTCCAGCGAAGAAGACCTGCCGCCGCCTGGGGTAGAGCTCCAGCTGGCCCACGCTTAAGACCTCGCTTCCCTCCCGGTGGCGGAGCTGCACCTGGACGCGGGCCAGGAGCTCCGCGGGGTGGAAGGGCTTTACCAGGTAGTCGTCCGCCCCGTCGGAGAGGAGGCCCACCTTGCGCTCCACCCCGTCTTGGGCGGTGAGGACCAGGATGGGGGTCTCGTCCGTGGCCCGGATCCTGCGGGCCACCTCCGCCCCGTCCAGGTCCGGCAGGCCCAGGT
>SPLK01000218.1_pt1 | contig 19910 bp, 18 predicted proteins | sample 2456111 | NCBI WGS metagenome assembly SPLK01 (sample SAMN11156906, study PRJNA527647) | hot springs metagenome | biome: Geothermal region; feature: Hot spring; material: tree branch in hot spring; isolation source: hot spring sediment rich in lignocellulosic material ... | reverse complement strand
ACAGCCTGTCGCAGCTTCTGCAGGGCGGGCAGGCTGCCGGTCTGCAGCCACCCCTCGATCTGGGCAGCTAGGCCTGCCCCGATGCCCGGCAGGCGGCTAAGCTCTCCGCTGGACGAGAAGTCGCGTAACGGCTCCGCCAAGGCCTCGACCAGATCGGCCGCGCGACGGTAGGCCCGAATCTTGAACGGGTTCTCCCCTAGTACTTCCAGGCGCAACGCTGCCTCGCGAAGTTGAGCCGCCAGCACCAGGTTGTCCTGCGGCTGCCGATCCGTCTGTCGTCCCCCCTCGACGGATGCGAATCACGGGTGTGGATCGCGACCCTGCAAGCTGGCTGGAATTGCCGGCGCCACGAGGGCCAGGATGGCGGGGGCCGAACGAAGCAGGACGCGGCCGGTCCATGAACGTTCCAGACTCAAAGCCATACCCGGCAGCGGCACCTGGGTCAGGAGGATGCAGGCGATCACGGCTGTAAACGCCCCGGCCAGGAAACCCAAGGCGGCACCGGCCACCGCGTCCCCACCTCGCGCCGGATAGCGGTGTCGGACTCGCCACCAGCGAGCCAGGCCTTCGCCGACCAAGGCCGGTCCGAGGAGCAGGCACACACCCACCCACAGTCGCCCCGCCCGAGCGCTGAAGCCGGCGCGCGCGGCCAGCCGGTCGCCCAGGAAGCTGGCGTAGGCATAGGTCAAGGCAACGCTGAGCCAGGCACCCCCCAGCCGCATGGCTGCTACCACAGCCCCCACCCGCCAGCCCAGCCAGGTCCACCCGACGAACCAGAGCCAGAAGACGGGATCGAGCCAGTTCACAGCGCCCTCCCGACCCTGTCCTCAGCGCGACTCTTCCAGTAGCTGGAGAAGGTCGGCGTTCTCCCTCCGCGCCCGCTCCAACTCGTCGGCCAGGTGAAAAGCGGCCAAGATAGCCACCCGGTGCAGGACCAGCTGCGGATGTTGCTGCTGAATGGCCCGCATACGGGTATCCACGATCTCGGCTAACCGCACGATGTAGTCAGGCGGGACCTGGCCGCGGATGACGTACTCCTCCCCTAGGATGCGAACCCGAACGCGAGCATAGCCGGCCGCGTCCTGGCCCGCCCCTGGCCCGTTGCGGGCTTGCCCGTCCCGGGCACTACTCGACCCCGTGCGGCCACCCGCCACGGTCCCTCACCTCCGCGCGGTGATTCCCCACGCCCGGCCTACTTCCCTCCTGCCACCGCAGCGGCCTCGCTCAACCGGGTCTCAGCCGAGTCAGCGACGCAACGTGGCCCCCAGACTGGCGGCCGCGTCGGCCATGGCTTGCACCAACGCATTCACCTCTTCATCGGTCAGAGTACGGTCAGGTGCCTGGAAGCGCAGCGAGTATGCCAAGCTACGGAACCCGTCTGGAACGGGTTCACCCTGGTAGACGTCGAAGAGGCGAATCGACCGGAGCAGGTTGCCCCCCGCTTGTGCCAACGTCGCCTCCACCGTAGCTGCTGGTACCTCCCGTGGTACGATGAGGGCCAAGTCTCGCTCCACCACGGGATGGCGCGAGATAGGTTGATAGCGGATCTCGTGCTGTACGAGCGGGAGCAGCCGGTCTAGGTCGATCTCCGCCACGTAGGCCCGTTCGGGGAGGTCAAAGCTTTCGGCCACGTCGGGATGGACCTCCCCCAGGTACCCAAGCGCTTGGTCCCGCGCATACAGCTGGGCAGCACGTCCAGGGTGGAGGTAAGGGCGGTCCGCCTCGGAGCGGACGGTAGCGTCGAGACCGAGGGCTGCCAACAGCTCCTCCACCACGCCCTTCAGGTCGAAGAAATCGGCGGCTCGGGGCCGTCGGTCCCAGGTCGGCTCCGGCCAGGTCCCCATCATGAAAAGGCCCAGGGTGTGGCGCTCCTCGGGCAGCTCGGTGATAGGGAGCCGAGCCGGCCAGAAGGTGGTACCCACCTCGAAGAGGTGCACGGCCCGATTGCGCCGGGCAGCGTTCCGCCTCGCCACCTCCAGCAAACCGGGCACCAGGGTGGTCCGCAAGAGGCTCTGCTCTTCGCTCAACGGATTACGGATGGGCACACAGTGACGCAGCGGGCTCTCCGCCGGGAGCCGCAGGGCATCCCATACCTTTGGACCCACGAAGGTGTAAGTGACGGCCTCCGACAGGCCTAGCCCCAGCAGGCTCTGACGAACTCGGGAGGTCAGCTCCAGGGGCGGTACTCTTCCGCCGGGGCGACTGGCGCCACTGGGCAGTGTAGCCGGGATTCGGTCGTAGCCGTGCAGCCGAGCCACTTCCTCCACCAGATCGGCCTCCCGCTCCACGTCACGGCGAAACGTGGGCACTCGCACGCTCAGCACGCCATCGCCCTCTAGCTCCACTTCGAACCCCAAGTGGCGAAGCAGGCGCTTGATCTCGGCAGGAGAGATCTGGGTGCCGAGGAGGTTGTTGAGGCGGCGGGCCCGGAGAGTGATCTCGACGGCGCGAAAAGCATCCCGGTTCCGCACTTCCAGGCGGCCCCGGGCCACCCGGCCGCCAGCCAGCTCGACGATGAGCTGTGCCGCCCGGTCGGCGACGCGGGCCGGGGCACCGGGGTCGGTCCCCCGCTCGAACCGATACGATGACTCGGTCCCCATGCCCAGCCGTCGCGCAGTTCGGCGGATGCTGACAGGGTCGAAATAAGCCGATTCCAGCAGGATATTACGGGTGTTCTCGTCCACCTCGGCCTCGACACCGCCCATGATCCCTGCCACTACTAGGGGGCGCTCGGCATCGGCAATGACCAGCGTCTCCTCATCCAGGTTGCGCTCGACGCCATCTAGGGTGACCAGCTGTTCCCCCTTGCGGGCACGACGTACCACGATCCGGTGGCCCGCCAGCTTGTCATAGTCGAAGGCATGCAGGGGCTGGCCAGTCTCCAGCATCACGTAGTTGGTGACGTCCACCACGTTATTGATGGGCCGCATCCCCGCGGCCCGCAATCGGTGTTGCAGCCAGAGCGGAGAGGGGCCCACGCGCACGCCTTCGATGACCCGGGCTACGTAGCGCGGGCAGAGGGTCGGCTCCCGCACCTCCAAGCTAGCCAGGCTGGCCACGGGAGGGCCGCTCTCCTGGACAGTGTCGGCGGGCGGACGTAACGGCGAGCCTGCCAGAGCAGCTACCTCGCGGGCCACACCAAGGACGCTCAGGCAATCGGGGCGGTTCGGGTAGATCTCTAGTTCGAGGACGTGGCGTTCCAGTTGCACCAGCTCCGCCAGGGGACGGCCAACAGGCGTGTCGGGCGGAAGTACCCAGAGGCCCGACGCGTCGTCGCCCAATCCCAACTCCTTTTCCGAGCAAGCCATGCCTTCCGACACAATGCCCCGGATGGCCACGGCCTGCACCGGTTGTGCCTGGCCGGGTAGTACCGCCCCCGGTAGCGCCACCGGGACGATGGTACCTTCCGCGGCGTTGGGAGCGCCGGTGAGCACGGTAATCTGCCGGTCGCCCACGTCGATGGCGCATACTGAGAGGCGGTCGGCGGCAGGGTGAGGATGGAGGCGGACGACCCGCCCGGTCACCACCCCAGCGAGATGCCCGGGAAAGGTGCGGATGGACTCTACCTTCGACCCGGACATGGTGAGGCGGTCAGCCAATTCCTTCGGGGTCCAGGGAAAGTCGACGTAGGTGCTCAACCAGCGCAAGGGCACCAACATGGGGACAGACCTCCTGCTCCAGGGGCGCTTGCTAAAAGTGGTTACTCAAACGCGCACTCGCACCCATCCGGCCCCGCGGGGCCTTCAGAACTGCCGCAGGAACCGAATGTCGTTTTCGAAGAAGAGGCGGATATCATCGATCCCGTACTTTAGCATGGCAATCCGTTCCAAACCCAATCCAAAGGCAAAGCCCGACACCTCTTCTGGATCGTAGCCGACCATTTCCAAAACTCGGGGGTGAACCATGCCAGCGCCCAGGATTTCAATCCAGCCCTCCTCCTTACAGACGCGGCAGCCGTTGCCCCCGCAGATAACGCAGGAGATATCCATTTCGGCGCTGGGTTCGGTAAAGGGGAAGTAACTGGGTCGGAAACGAACCTTGCGGTCCTCGCCAAAGAGTCGCCGAGCAAAGGCCGCCAAGGTGCCCTTCAAGTCGCCGAGTGTCACGTGGCGATCGACCAGGAGCCCCTCCACCTGGTGAAACATGGGTGAGTGGGTAGCATCCACTTGATCCACCCGGTAAACGCGGCCAGGAGCGATGACCCGCACGGGGGGGCGCCGGCTCTCCATGGTCCGAATCTGGACCGGGGAGGTTTGCGTGCGCAACAGAATATCGTCAGTCACGTAGAAGGTAGCCTGTAGGTCTCGGGCCGGATGGTAAGCCGGCACATTCAGGGCTTCGAAGTTATAGTAATCGGTTTCGACCTCAGGCCCCTCGACCACCTCGAAGCCAAGCCCGATGAACACCGCCTCGATCTCTTCTTGGACCAGCCGCAGGGGATGGCGGAAGCCGCGGGGTGGCCGGCGCCCCGGCAGGGTCACATCAATGGCCTCCGCAGCCAGTTGCCGGGCACGGGCCTCCCGGGCCAGGGCCGCCGCCCGCTCCGTGAGGGCTACCTCGATGGCGTCACGGGCCTCGTTGACCAGCTTGCCCAGACGTGGGCGCTCTTCCGCCGGCACTTGGCTTAACTGCCGCAGGGCCAGGGTGATCTCGCCCTTGCGCCCAAGGTAACGGATTCGCACCTCTTCCAACGCCTGTGTATCCCTCGCCTCGGCGATGGCCGCCAGCGCCTCAGCACGCATGCGAGCCACGTCCACGTCCAACCAAGGATCCTCCCCACGCTAGACTGCCGTTGGGTTAGACTGGCCACCAGGGCACAGTCCGTCCACCTCAAGAACTATAACAAAAAAGCCACCGCCGCCCCGCAAGGGACGGAAGGTGACTTCCGCGGTACCACCCTTGTTAGCCCCAGTCCGCCCGCGGCTGAGGCTCCCTCACTAGCCCGAGCTTTATGCCCAGGCCACCCTGGTAACGGCAGGGGGCCGACTCACCCTACGCAGCGCTGGCTAGCGCCTTCAGGCGGCGGCTCAGGAGCGAACTTCGACCGGTGCTGCTCGAGCGGCGCTCGCAGTCCCTGACGCCGCCTCCCTGGCGAGTGCGGACCGGCCTACTCCTCTCCCTCATCGCCTTTGCGAGGCCAGGTCGGTCGACCAATGTGGCCAGCGGCAGCCGGCGGACCTGCCCCATGGGTCGCCGATGGCATCAATTAAGCGAATAAAGGCTGCGCCTGTAAAGAAGATACGCGACAATGGAACCAGTTGCTTCGAACAGTGACCAGAAGAAATCGGCGGCCAGCATGCGGCGGTCCCATCCCTTCCTGTCCAGCCCGACAGGCCCCTGCTCCGGCCCTGCCGCGGGTCTTCTCGCCCGCCGAACCGTGGGTAATCAGGCGGCTTGCCGCTTGCAGCTCCGAACGGTCCTTTGCCATTGTATCACACGGGCAGGGCACCCGCAAGGCGACGCTGGCGAGCGGCTTCGAAGAGGAAAACCGTGGCGGCCATCGCAGCGTTGAGGGACTCAACAGGCCCCTGCATGGGAATGAGGAGCCGAGCGTCGGCGTGGGCTTCCCAGCGGGGGTCAGCCCCGGAGGCCTCGTTGCCGATCACCATCGCCGTCGGCCGCGTGAAGTCCCAGTGGTCATAAGGCAACTCGCTGCGCAAGGAGGCCACAACCACCGCGATGGCCTTTTGCCGGAACAGGTCTATAGCTTCGGGAGGGTCCTCTTGGCCCATCCACCACCGCAGATGAAAAAGAGCACCAGCGGTGGCGCGCACGGTCTTCGGGTTGAAGAGGTCAACACACCCAGGGGTGAGCCACAGAGAGGCTCCTGCGGCCACTGCGGACCGGACCATGGTCCCTAAATTACCAGGATCTTGGATCCGGTCGGCCACTAGCATGAGGGGGTCCCCAGCCCAGAAGGCCAGCGGCGAGGGTTGAGGGATAGGCGCGGCCGCCACTACCCCTTGGGCTTGCTCGGTGGCCGCCACGGCCCGCAGCACGGCCGGGGTGGCGGGCAGAGGCCGTGCACCCGCCGCCCGCAGTCGTTCCAGCAGCGTTTCACCGTCAGGTTGCCGGAGGAGCTCCGGACCGTAGAGGACGGGATCCAGGGGTATGCCTGCATCGATGGCCGCGGCCAAAATTCGCAGGCCCTCCAAAAGATAAAGGCCAGCCCTTTGCCGGCCACGCCGGCGATGGAGCTGGCGAAGCAATTTCACACGCGGGTTATCCAGGCTGCTAATGAGCATGAACCGGTAGCCGTCCTCAGGCCTCGCTCAGCTGAGCCTTGGCTACTGCCACCAACTGACCGAAAGCCTGACCGTCATGAACCGCCAAATCGGCGAGTACCTTTCGGTCCACCACTACGCCCGCCTTCTTCAGGCCGTCCATTAAGCGGCTGTACGATAGCCCGTTCTCCCGAGCCGCCGCGTTGATGCGCGTGATCCACAACGAGCGGAGCTCACGCTTGCGAGCCCGCCGGTCCCGATAGGCATAGGCCAGAGACTTGAGCACCTGCTCGTTGGCAGCCCGGAACAGGCGGTGCTTGCTGCCCCAGTAGCCCTTGGCGAGCTTGAGGATCTTCTTATGACGTCGGCGGGTGACAATACCGCCTTTCGCTCTGGGCATGGGTTACCTCTCCCTTGACCGTCCCTGACGGGCACCCCTCTTAAAGACCTAGGTTGCCACGCGGACGAGGACTTTACAGGTAAGGCAGCAACTTCTCCATGCGGGCCGCATCGCCGGGCGCCAGGGGCGCAGCGTCCTTCAGACGCCGCTTCCGCTTGGCGGATTTGTCCGCCAGTAGATGGCTATGGAAGGCGCGCCGCCGCAGCAGCTTGCCACGCCCGCTTTTCCAAAACCGCTTGGCGGCACCGCGGTGCGTCTTCATCTTGGGCAAGATAGGTGTCTCCTTTCGCTCCGGTCGGCCGGACCGCCGCGTTGAGCCGGCCGCGCACGCGTACTAGGCAAAAGTTTATCGCCCAGAAGGCTGGCTGTCAAGGTCTACGACCGCGCTAGCGGCGGCTCTGAATCTCGTCTTGAAGCGCCTGAATAAACTGGGCGACGCTCTGGCTCCCCAGGTCCCCTTGGCGGCGGTGGCGAACCGCTACCGTACGGGCCTCGAGTTCGCGGTCGCCCACCACGGCCATATATGGAATCTGTTGAACCTGCGCGTCCCGGATCTTATAACCCAGCTTTTGATCACGTTGGTCAAGCTCGACCCTAAGACCCGCCTGCACCAGCTGGTTATAGACTGAGTGGGCGTACTCGAAGTGGCGGTCACTGACAGGGATAACCCGTACCTGGATCGGGGCCAGCCAAAGGGGAAAGGCTCCTGCATAGTGTTCCACCAGGATGCCCAGGAAACGCTCCAGGGTACCGAAGATAGCCCGATGAATCATCACCGGCCGCTTCAATTGGCCGTCTGCATCGGTGTACACCAGGTCGAACCGCTCTGGCATGTTGAAGTCCAACTGTACCGTGGCACATTGCCACTCCCTACCGATGGCGTCGGTCGCATAGTACTCGAGCTTGGGGCCGTAGAAGGCGCCCTCGCCTGGATTAATCTGGTATGACTCGCCCATAGCCTCTAGGGCTACGGCCAGGGCCTGTTCTGCCCGATCCCAGGCGGCGGGGTCCCCCAGAAAACTCTCCGGCCGCGTAGCCAGCTTCACCCGGAAAGGCATGCCAAAGGTATCGTACACGATGCGGATCATCTCGTGTACCTCACGGACCTGCGCTTCGATTTGGTCTTCCCTGACGAACAAGTGAGCATCATCTTGGTGGAAGCCCCGTACCCTCAACAGCCCATGGAGCGTTCCGGAAGCCTCCAGGCGGGCAAGCGGGCCGTATTCGGCCAACTTCAGGGGGAGATCGCGGTACGACCGGATTTGGGTCTTATACAGGAGACAATGGGCCGGGCAGTTCATTGGCTTGACTCCGAAGGTTTCTCCTTCGATGTCCATAGTGAACATGTTCTGCCGGAAATGCCCCCAGTGTCCGGAGGTCTCCCACAAGAGGGAGCGAAAGATCCAGGGCGTGCTCACTTCCTGATAACCGCGGGCCTCTTGCAGTTGGCGGCTGAAGTTCTCTAACTCCCGATAAACACGAAACCCTTTAGGGTGCCAGAAGGGGAAGCCGGGAGCGGCCTCATGGAAACTGAACAGGTCCAATTCCCGCCCAAGGCGCCGATGGTCGCGGCGAGCTGCCTCCTCTTGCTGCTTGAGGAAGGCCTCGAGCTGGGATTTCGTTGGGAAAGCGGTTCCGTAAACCCGCTGCAGCATCGGACGACGAGCATCGCCTCGCCAGTAGGCCCCCGCCAGGCCCCGCAGCTTGAAAGCCTTGAGACGACCCGTACTCGGCACGTGAGGGCCGCGGCACAGATCGACGAACTCGCCTTGCCGGTAAAGGCTGATTTGCCCGTCCTCTAAATCCTCTAGCAATTCCAGCTTGTAGGTCTCGCCCAGTTCGGCAAACAGCCGCTCTGCCTCTGCCTTGCTGATGGACTCCCGCCGAATGGGTAAATCCTCAGCTACGATTCGGCGCATCTCTTCCTCAATAACGGGCAAGTCGTCTGGCGTGAGCGGCCGCGGGCAGTCCACATCGTAGTAAAAGCCATCCTGAATGGTGGGGCCAATGGCCAGTTTAGTGCCCGGGAAGAGGCGTTTGAGGGCCTGCGCCATGAGGTGAGCCGTGCTGTGGCGCATGACATCGAGACCTTCACTGTCGTCAGGGGTCAGTAGCTCGATTGATGCGTCTTCAGTAATAGGCCGATACAAGTCAACTAGGCGCCCGTTTACTTTAGCCACTACGGCTTCTCGGGCTAGGCGGGGGTTAACCTGCTCTGCTACGGATTGTGGCGTAATCCCCACAGGAAACGTGTAAACCTGCCCATCCGGCAAAGTGAGTCGTATCTGCGGGATTTCCCCAGATTGTTGAGCCAGAACTTCCGATGGCCGCTCCGACATCTTTTTGACCTCCCTCAGCATCCAGCCAATTGGGCGCCAGTCGGCAAGCCCAACCCGGTCAAGCGAATAAAAAAAGCCGTCCCCTCTGGGACGGCCACTCGGCCGCGGTTCCACCCATCTTGGCGCTAACGCGCCCCCTCGTATCCGGCTTTAACGGGCCGGGCCCGGTCCTGTCTACTGGCCGCCACAAATGCGCGTTCGACGGACGGCTCCGAGGGGGTTTTCGAGCGGCAGAGCCGAGGTAGCTCGCAGCCTCAGGCTACCCTCTCTGGGCGGCCCCTTCCGCTCTACTCGTCCTCATCATCGCCATGCTACGCGTCCGGGCCGGGTTCGACCGGCTCGCGGGTTCGAAGCGTCCTCTACATAAGAGTATCCTACTTGCCCGCCTTTCCACCGTCAAGGCCGCCCTCCTGAGGTCCCCCAGGCCAGCAGAAGAAGCGCTTGGATCAGGCCGATGAGCCCTCCCAGGACCCCGCCTAGCAGCTCGATATGACGCAATTCCGTCCGGGCTATCCTCAGCACCAGGGCCTCCAACTGATCCAGGTCGAGGGTTAAGATGCGCTCTTCCACCAGGGCAGCCAAGCCGATGTCCTTTTGAAACCGCCCCTGCAGGCGTTTGACCAGGGCGGTCATCAAATGCGTGGTCTCTCGGGCTACAATCTCCTCCACCACCGCGAGCAAGGCGCTACGGGCGGGTGGCGGCAGGAACCTGGCTAGCTTCTCATCGATACGACGGCTCACATGGCTAACGGCGGCCTGTGTCACATCTTGCTGCAAACCGAGTGATTCCCATCGTTCCAGGAGGTGCTCGGGGGGGAGTAGCTCCTTCTCAACGATCTCGCCGATGGCACGGGCCAAATCGGCTTGCCGTCGGGGCAAGAGGCCGTGCAGGGTCCATGGGAGCAGCGGAAGACGGAGGGGTGCCCGTGGTCGGAACAGCATCACCACCGCTAGCCAGTTGGTCACCCAACCGATTAAGGCCCCCACCAGGGGCATGACGACCAGCTCGCGCATGCCGTCACCCGCGCCCCACAGGCAGGCTGGCAGGAGGTGGTTCCTCGGGAGCGGCCTGATCGCCAGGCGCAGGATGTGGACTGGCAGACTGCGGCGCCCTTTCCGCGGCTAAGGCCGCCAAAGCGGAAGCCTCCAGTTCCCGTCGCCAGCGGGAGTAATCTTCCGGCGACACGCGTCGGGCACGATAATCGTGTTCTAGCTCGCCCAAGGCGGACAAAGCAGTAGCTACTGCCGTGCTGGCCGCGTGGCGGCGCGGCCAGAGCGCAATGCCCGTCCCTGCGATCAGGATGAGCCCGCCCAACCAGATCAAGTTGACCAGAGGATTCACATATACTTTTAGGCCAGCCAGGCGACCGGTATCATCCCAGCCGGCCAAGACCACGTAAACGTCCCGCCACACACTACTATGAATAGCCACCTCCGTGGTAGGGCCTTCCCTCTCAATAAAGCCTGGATAAAAACGCTTACCGGGCCATAAATACGATATCAGCCTTCCGTCTGACTCCAGGCGAACACGGGCGCGGAGGGCGGGCACTCCCCCCTCAAGCCGCCTTTCAAAGCCTTCGAAGACCACTTGGTACGCACCTACAGTTAAATGTTGGCCCACCGCCAGGCCGCCCATGGCTTCCTCCGTGTAATACTGACTGGCCATGATACCCAGAACTACCAGAACAACACCGAGATGGACCACGTAACCGCCAACCCGCCGGGGCTGCCGAGCCGCGGCCCGTCTTAAGGCCTGCCAGGCCGATTCACCCCGGGCCTTCATTCGCACCGAGACCAGGGCAGCCAGCTCCCGAACGGTCACCGCTACGGTAAAGGCGCAGGCCGACACGGTGAAGAGCACCGGCAGGGAGCGCACGCCCACGACCAGTGCCCAAACCAGGGCCATCCCGGCATGGAGCAGGGGGAGGCGAAAGGTATCGTGAAGGGTAGCGGGAGTGGCGCGAAACCAGGAGATGGCCGGAGCAATCCCCATGAGCACCAAGAGTACCCAGAAGAGTGGCCCTGTGACGCGATTGAAGTAAGGTGCCCCCAGGGTCACTGGTCGCCCCAGCGCGTCGGCCACTAAGGGAAAGACCGTTCCCCAGAAGATGGCGAAAGCCAGGGCGAAAAAGAGGATATTATTGGCCAGGAAGACGCCCTCTTTAGACAGGAGGGAGCCCGGGCTGCGCTGATCCACCAACAGGTCGGAGCGACTTATGGCAAGGTAGAGGGCGCCAGCGCCCACCGCCCCGATGAAACCTACAAAATAGGGGGCGATATCGGAGGAGACGAAGGCATGCACGGAAGAGAGGATACCGCTTCTGGTTAGGAAGGTGCCAAACAAGGTCAGAAGATACGATGCACTGACGAGCAAGATATTCCAACGACGCAGCATGCCCCGGCGCTCTTGGATCATGACCGAGTGAAGGAAGGCCGTAGCGACGAGCCAAGGCATGAAAGAAGCATTTTCCACCGGATCCCAGGCCCAATAGCCACCCCACCCCAGCTCTTCGTAAGCCCAACGGGATCCTACGAGAATTCCGATACTCAGGAAGAGCCACGCCGTAAGAGTCCACTGACGGGTAGCCCGTATCCATTCAGGGTCAGCTTGTCTCAGCCACAAAGCCCCCATGGCAAACGCAAAGGGAACGGCTAGGCCCACGTACCCTAGATACAGAAAAACGGGGTGAAACGCCATCCAAGGGCTTTGCAGCAACGGGTTAAGTCCGAGCCCGTCGGGGGGTGCCGGTGCCTGCGTCACGAAGGGGTTGGCCACCCAGGTTACCAGTAGGCCGAAGAACAGGGAGATTGCCGCCAGGATGGCCAAGGCGGCGTCAGCGAGTGCCCACCTAACGTGGCGGTTGCGCCAGGCTAACCAGGCAGCGTAGCCTAACTGTAACCACAGCCAGAAAAGAAGGGATCCTTCTTGGCCAGCCCACCAAGCGGCCACTTTGTAAAGAGGGGCCAGGTCACGGCTCGACCGGCCTGCCACGTAGACGAGGCGGAAGTCATCTGTCAAGAACCCAAACAAGAGAATGGCGGCCGCGACCGTGGCGGCCAAGAAGGCTACGACTAGGGCTCCCCTTCCCCACCTCCGCCACTCAACGCGCTCGCGCTGTAATCCCATGGCCAATGCCACGGAGCCAAACGCTGTCAGCACCGTCACAGCCGCCAACAAAAGATGCCCTGCGCCGTACATGGGTCCAACCCCCTACGCACTTCCGCCGTATACCATTTAGCAGCACTCTGGTCCTCACCAGAAGTCGGAGAGCCGGCGGCGTAGCTCGGTCTGCAGGTCTCCTTCCAGGGATTCCGGCTCCAGACTGGTGGGGGCAAGCGGGCGGCTTACCCCCTCGCCAGGAGGTTGAGCTGCGAGCATCGCAGGTTCTTTGCGTCTCGTCAGCCGGGGCCGCTTGGCTATCAGCCCCACCGCGACCCCTAGGCCTAGGGCTGGGCCCAACCAAGCTAGGATATACCAGCCGGAGAGGGGCGGGCTCATGAGGATCCATGGCCCGTATGCTTCGGCTATCTGCCGGCGAATCGCCTCGGGACCAAGCCCGGCCAGAACTAAGCGGCGCACCTCATCTCGCACCTGCCAGGCGCCCTCAGAATCGGATTCCCAGGCCGACAGACCCTGGCACTGAGGGCAGCGCAACTGCCGGCTTACCCAGCGGACCCGCCCTTCGGTATCGAGCTGTGGCCAGAGGGCTTCTTCGCGGGCGGGCCCGATGAACAGGGGAAGGGTTACGGTCACGGTGAAGGCGAGCGCCATCAGCGCCAGAAGCGCGAGCAGCACGGCGAACCGGCCACGGGCTTTCACGAACGATCCCCGGGACGCTGCCACTCCCGTTCGAGGGCCTCGATCTCACGAGCCAGTTGCCGTTGCCTCCGGACTAATAGGAGACCGTATGCCAATAAACCAATCCAAAACAAGGCATAGGTTGCCACTAGGTACGGCATGGTGTCACCTCTCGGTTTGGCGCAGTAACTCTAGGCGTGTTTCCAACCACCCAATTCCCAACCGTAAACTGAGTAGATAGCCACCAATTGCCGCCAGGGCTATCACGGCAACCAGTAACGCGTGTACCATGCTGGCCGGCATATTCATTTCCAGGTCCGAAACAATGACTGGGTGGATGCTGCGCCAGAGGATGGCCGAAACGTGAATGAGAGGAATATCTATCACGCCCAGAAGTCCGAACACGGCAGCAAGCCGGGCGAAGCGCCCGTCACCCTGGTCACTCGCCTGAAGTAACAGGTATGCTACGTAGATAAACCAGAGGACCAGGGTAGTGGTCAGACGAGGATCCCAGGTCCACCATACATTCCAAACAGGGCGAGCCCAAAAAGAACCAGATACCAGCGTAAGTGTGGTGAACAACACCCCTACCTCCGCCGCGGAGCGGCCAAGTTGGCGGCTCCACGGGCTTTTCCGCCAGAGGTACCAGGCGCTGGCCCCCGCGACCAGCAGGAACATGGCAAACGCGTTCCACGCCGACCCCACATGAAAATAAAAGATCCTTTGCACGGGGCCCATGGTTCGTTCCTCTGGAGCATAGATAAAGATCATGTAAAGGGCCAGCGGCAAAACTAGCAACGAAAGAAAGCCCAGGCCCATCTGTAGCGTCGGTAAATACCAGCCGGGTTCACGACGAAGCTGCCCGGATTCCACGGATACGCCCTCCCTGCCAGGTGCCCATGCTGGTCCTAGGTTTAGTCTATGGAGCGGCCTCCCACAGCAACCAGGCCGCGGCAACAAAAGTTAGGTCAAAGGCAATCAGCAGGCGCAAGTAGGGGAGAATCTCTGTCCAACCGGCTCCTAGCAAGAGCACACTTGCGGCGCTGATAGCACTCAGAAGGACGGGTACCAGGAGTGGCAAGAGGAGCAGGCTAAAAAAGACCTCGCTGAGATCGGTGCCTATGGCTAGCAAAGAGAGAGCCGTACCTACCACCGAGTAGCCCAATCCAGCCAGCAGCGAGACGGCGATAAAGGGGGCTTTCCAGAGATGAGTCGCCTCCGGCACCCCACTCACCAAGGTGAGTCCGAGCTGTACCAGGCACTGCAGAACAGTAAGGTATATCCAATTAGCCAACGTCTTAGCAGCAAAGATTGCGAGTCGCGGCACAGGCGTGAGCATGAGCCAGGTCCAGCCACCGGCCGACGCCTCGGCCGTGGCGGCCCGGTGGAGGGCGGCATTGCCAGCCAGTGCGATGCAGAGCCAAAGTCCCACCGGCCAGAACAGCAAGGCCTGTTGACGCGATCCGCCTGCAAAACCCAGGACGAACACGGTTAGCAGCCCGTAGGTAAGAGCGACAACACCAGCTACGGGACTTCGCCACTGCTGGCGCAGGTCCTTCGCTAGCACCCACACCGTTGCCTTTAAGAAACCGGGGCTGTCAGAGATAGACGCCGGGGCTCGCGGCGCTACGGCTACCCAGTGCCCCTCCTCCGCCCTCTTGGCCCCCGTCTTCAAAACTGACCCGCCTCTCGCACCCGGCCCTGCTCCAGGTATACCCACCGATCACAGACCGCCGCTGCCTGCCTTCGATCGTGCGTTACTAGGACCACCGCCGCGCCCCTGGCACGGGCGCTCTGCAGGTGGCCCAAGAGCGACGCTCTAGCGGTCTCATCCAGGGCTGTTCCCGGCTCGTCCAACAAGAGCAGGGCAGGCTGGTGTAGGAAGGCTCGAGCCAGGGCCAAGCGCTGCTGCCAGCCTCGGGAAAGCTGACCAACGCGTCGGTCGGCATACACGTGCAACCCTGTCCACGCGATAGCCTCCTGGATGGAAGAGGCCGCCGTCTGAATGCCAAAGAGGCTCGCACTGAGCTCTAAGTGCTCAACGACCGTGAGTTCCGGGTACACCAACGGCTCCTGCAACACCACGCCCATCCGCCGACGCAGGTGAGGTCCAGGGTGCGAGGGCGCTTCCCCCCACCACATCACTCGACCTCGGCTAGGCGTGAGCAATCCCGCTATCACCTTGAGAAGGGAGCTTTTTCCCGCTCCATTGGGGCCTAGGATAGCTAGGCCGGCTCCCTGGGGAAGCGTCAGGCTGACAGCGTCCAAAATACGGGTGCGGCCCAGCCACAGGTCAACCTGGGTCACACGTAGGGCTTCTTTCCTTGTGTAGCCGACGCCCGTCACTGCTGTACAGGCGCCCCCACCGCAGAAGCTGTAGCCGTTCCCGGAGTTGGGACGGGTGTGGCCGCTTCGTAACGGGAAGGGCATGTCATCATGAGCTTGGAGGCCTCAAAGACCCCCTGAGTGTTGATTCGTCCTTCCAAGATGACCTGCGCGCCGCCCGTGAAGTTGTCGGGTCGGGGACCGCGGTAAATAGCCGGCAACGTAGGCCCACCCTCACGAATCGCGAAACGCAGGACGAGCTGGCGAGGATCCCATTGGATCGTTGCGCCGTCTACCACCCCGCTAACCCGTAGAGGCCTTCCCCAAACCGCGGAACCTCGAGACAAGGCCTCGTCCACCGTCAGGTAATACATGGTTCCGCTGGAGATTGCTGTGGCGATCAAGTAGACCAGCCCTCCCAGCACGAGGGCCAGCGGAAGAAACCAGCGCTGATGACGGCGGGGGCGTGCGTGACTGAGGGTCGCCTCCATGAAGGGCCTCCTCCCGAGCGACGCAGCGAATGCTCCTGGGGGTAGGCAGCCGGCCTGCACCCCGATGACTGCAACCGTCGCACGATCTGGCAAAGCTGGACCCTGTCTAGGATAACACATTTCTGTTGACCTTCTCCAGGGTCAAGCGTCGATCGGCCGAGCCATCCCAGCGGCCAAAGGAGCCGGGTCGAGCGTAGAATAGCAAAGCCCCTCCGGCAATCCGCTTCCGGAGGGGCTTTCACGTGGTGGGGAAGGGCGGACTCGAACCGCCGACCTTCACGATGTCAACGTGACGATCTAACCAGCTGATCTACTTCCCCTGGAGGCGACGGGCGGATTTGAACCGCCGAATAGAGGTTTTGCAGACCTCCGCCTTAACCACTTGGCTACGTCGCCATCCCGTTCCACCCATAGGTGGACCAGGACTCATCATCTGGAGCGGGCGACGAGACTCGAACTCGCGACCCCAACCATGGCAAGGTTGTGCTCTACCAACTGAGCTACGCCCGCAAGTGGTGCCAAGGGCCGGAATCGAACCGGCGACACCGGGATTTTCAGTCCCGTGCTCTACCGACTGAGCTACCTTGGCCCTCACGCCCGACAGATACGAGGAACTCGATCCGCCGCCCCCTCTTCACCCTCACCACCCCAAGGCAGAGAGGGCGGCGGCATTTGGCGGAACCGACGGGATTCGAACCCGCGATCTCCGGCGTGACAGGCCGGCGTGTTAAACCCCTACACCACGGCTCCATGTCCTCGGTTATCGGTTTTCATATCGCCGAAGCGCATTATTTAGTTTATCACAGCTCACGCCACCTTGTCAACACCGGGCGGCGTCTTTTTGTGTCCTGACCGTGATGGACCGCCTGTTGGGTGCCAACGCCCTTTTTGGCGGGATCGTCACGATAGCTGGTGCGGGGCGACGGACTCGAACCATCAACTTCCACCTTGTAAGGGTGGCACTCTAACCAGTTGAGTTAGCCCCGCTCGCATCCCGCCACGCCGGGTCGTTGGCCCGACGCCGCTCCGGTGCGCAAGTCGCAAGCGTTATTATAGCGTTGACTGGTGACGTCCGTCAACCCGTTCCGTGCCAGAGGCCGCCACCCTCTTGGCAGAGATGCCCACGGCCAAAGGGCGCCCGCTGGGCACGCTAAGGCTGCGGCGGTGTTGTCCGCCGCCACCTCGGCAGTGGTGCCAGGAGGCGGGAGTACGTGCGAAGTTTATGGCGTGGAGCCCTTACCTTCGGCTTAGTTCACATTCCCGTACGCCTCTATGCGGCCACCGAAGACCGAGAGATTCACTTTCGTTGGTTGCATGAAGTGTGTGGATCACCTATTCGCTACCAGAAGGTTTGTCCTAGTTGCCAACGTGAGGTTACTGACGAAGAGCTGGTCAAGGCCTACGAGGAGACACCTGGCGAGTTCATCGTCGTGCGTGAGGAAGAGCTAGCTGCTCTAAGGCCACCCAGTTCTCGGGCCATTAGCATTGTTGACTTTGTGGCTATGGCCGAAGTCGACCCCATCTACTTTGACCGTAGTTATTACCTCGAGCCAGAGTCAGGTGCCGCCAAGCCCTACGCGTTGCTGCGAACAGCCATGGAGAAAACAGGTCGTGTGGCCGTAGCCAAATTTGTGCTCCGCCAAAAGGAACAACTCGCGCTCGTTCGCCTCTTTGGGCCGGCACTTGCCTTGGTTACCCTGTGCTATCCGGACGAGGTGAGACCTGTCACCGCCCTGGCAGGCTTGCCTGGCGACGTGGCTTTGTCGCAGCGGGAAGTGGATCTAGCCGTCGCTTTGATCGAGCAGTTGACCTCGCCCTTCGAACCCACCCGCTACGAGGATACCTACACGCAGGCACTGCGAGAGATGATCGCGGCCAAGCGTGCCGGTCGTCGGGATGTGGCTCGAGTCCCGGCGTTAGCACCGGTGCCGGGGGTGGAAGAGCTCTTGGCCGCCTTGGAGGCTAGTCTTCGGGCGGCAGAGGAGCGTCCTAAGGGAACCGACGGAGCGAGCCAGATACGGACGGACGGAGCGCAACGTGTGGCGGAAGCCGCGGGGGTCGTGGCTGGCGGCCCTGAGGCGCAGCCGAGTAGCCGGCGCCGCCGGCCCACACCCCGCAAAGGGCGAAGTACTGACGGGGCCCAGAGTGGAGCTCCGGCCGACGGGGCCACGGTGACAGACGGGGCTGGGCGTCTCAGCCGGCGGGAAGGAAAGGCCTGAGAGGGAGGCAAGGTCCGTGCCATTGCCGGGCCCCATCCAACCTATGCTGGCGGAAACAGGGTCGCTCTTTGATTCTGAGGAGTACCAGTACGAAGTGAAGTGGGACGGTTTGCGGGCCCTGGCTTACCTGGAAGGTTCTACGCGACTCTACAGCCGCCGTCTCCTGCCGATGGAGGGGCGATTCCCAGAGCTGACTCAATTACACCGGTGTGTCGCGGGAGCAGCCATCCTGGATGGAGAGGTGGTGGTCTGGAACGAAGATGGCCGCCCTGATTTTGACCTAGCGCGAGACCGTAATCTACTGAGTGGTTCGGCGGCGGAACGAGCGTCTCGGCGCTGGCCAGCCACCCTAATGGTTTTCGATATCCTATTTTGGGAGGGTGCCCTACGTTTGGATGAGCCGCTGCATCGCCGGCGCGAACGGCTACTTGCGGTCGTGAAAGAGACGCCTCACCTGCGGATTTCCACCGCTACACAGGGAAAGGGGCATGCCCTCTACGAGGCAGCTTTGGCCCAACAACTGGAAGGGATTGTGGCGAAGCACCTAGATTCGCCTTACCTACCCGGTCAGCGTAGTCGCTGGTGGCTCAAGGTGCGCCGTACGTGGACGGCTGACTGTGTAATCGCAGGCTTTACGCTCCGTGCTCCCGGCGAGCTGAGTGCCCTCGTGCTAGGAGCCTGGGAGGGCAGCACGCTGCGTTACGTGGGGAGAGTAGGTACGGGCTTTAGCGAGGCCGAAAAGGTGCCGCTTTTGGCTGCCTTACAGCGGTTGGTCGTGTCGGGGCCAGTCATCCAGGGGGTTCCGGCCGACGTGGCAGCTCGTGCTTGGTGGACCAAGCCCGTTCTTGTTTGCCAGGTGACCTACCATGGCCTCACCCGAGGAGGTCTGCTGCGTCAACCGTCCTACCAGCATCTGCGCTCGGACAAGTCGCCCGAAGCCTGCCAGTGGCCTCCGGGCTGAAGGGCAGGGGAGCCACCTTGGCGTCTCCGGAACGAACAAGTGTGAGTATCGCCGGGCGTGAGTTGACACTCACCCATTTGGACAAGGTTATGTGGCCCGACTGCGGCTACACTAAAGGCGACTTAATTAGCTACTATGTTCGCATCTCACCCTACTTATTGCCCTACTTGGCCGGCCGTCCGCTTACCGTCACCCGGTACCCCGATGGCATTTCCGGCCCGTCCTTCTACCAGAAGAACTGTCCGCCGGGAGCGCCCCCGTGGGTGCGTACATACCCGGTTCGGAGTAACCGAAGGGTTATCGCCTATATTTTGGCGGAAGACGTCGCCACCTTAGCTTGGTTGGCCAATCTGGGGGCCATCGAGATGCATCCCTGGCTCTCTCGCGTCGAGCGACCGAACTGTCCAGATGTGGTGGTGTTCGATCTAGATCCTGCCGAAGGGGCTACCTTTGCCGACGTGGTGGAGGTAGCGCACCTCGTGAGGGCCGCTCTGGATTGGCTCGGCCTGCAGGGTTATCCGAAGGTGTCGGGCGCCACAGGCGTTCACATTTACGTGCCCATCGAGCCGGAATACCCCTACCGGGTCGTGAGCAGGTTTGTGGGCGCAGTGGGCGCCCTGATCGTGAAGGCGGATCCTGCCAAGGCGACCAATGAGCGCAGAGTGTTTCGACGGACCGGGCGAGTGTACATTGACCACCTGCAAAACCTACCGGGCAAAACCATTGCAGCTCCCTTTAGCCTACGCCCCCGGCCGGGGGCGCCGGTGTCGGTGCCGGTCGCCTGGGATGATCTGGCAGAGATTCGCCCCGATGGCTTTCACCTGGGGAACGTCTGGGAATGGCTGCAGGCACGTGGAGACCTCATGCGCCCGGCACTAAGCCTCCGTCAACCGTTGGGCCCGGCCCTGGCCCGTCTGGGCTTGTCTGCGCCCGAACTATCCCGCCGCTGACCATACTAAATAAGCCCCATGCACGGGCCGGGATGCCCCCCTCTGAGGAGGGGTGTCGCCGTGGCACGGCGAGGCCGAATCGCCTCGGAAGCCCTGAAACTAGACGCTGCTCGGACCGTCGGTTTCGCAGACAAGGTACTGGCCGCCGGCTGGGGAGCCGCGACCACCCGAGAGATCGGGCTCATGGTGCGGGAGATGATCC
>SPLK01000217.1_pt1 | contig 20157 bp, 18 predicted proteins | sample 2456111 | NCBI WGS metagenome assembly SPLK01 (sample SAMN11156906, study PRJNA527647) | hot springs metagenome | biome: Geothermal region; feature: Hot spring; material: tree branch in hot spring; isolation source: hot spring sediment rich in lignocellulosic material ... | reverse complement strand
AATTTATCAATACCTTTGGTTAACAAAATCACTTATCCAATGGGAGGGAAAAACAGTGAAGTATACTCCATTATACGAAGACCATGTGAAGCTTGGTGCTAAAATAGTTGAATTTGCTGGGTACTATATGCCACTCCAATATGAAGGTATCATTCCAGAAGTGCATTTGGTAAGAAAAGAAGTTGGAATGTTTGATGTATCTCACATGGGAGAATTCATATGTGAAGGACCAGACGCTGTGAAATTTGCAAATTATGTGGTAACAAACGATTTCGGTTCAATCAACTACGGTGACATAATTTACACAGCCATGTGCAATGAAAATGGTGGGTTCGTAGATGACTTACTTGTCTACAAAATTGCTCCAGAAGAAGTCATGTTCGTTGTAAACGCTGCAAATATAGATAAAGATTTTAATCATCTTTTAAAACTCTCTGAAAAGTTTAATGTTAAATTGACAAACATTTCCGATGAAACAGGATTAATTGCTGTACAAGGTCCAAAAGCTCAGGAAAAAATACAACCTCATGTTAACTTTGACCTTGAAGAAATTGGATATTATTCATTTAAAAAAGGAGAAATATTCGGTGTGAGAGGTATTATTTCAAGAACAGGTTACACCGGAGAAGATGGCTTTGAACTTTACATTCCCGCAAATCAAACCTCATTCGTTTGGCGAAAATTATTAGAAATAGGTGTAAAACCCGCAGGTTTAGGTGCAAGAGATGTTTTAAGACTTGAAGCAGGATTACTTCTTTATGGTAACGATATGGATGACACAATTACACCTCTTGAAGCATCTATACCTTGGGCAGTAAAATTCGAAAAAGGTGATTTCTTTGGTAAAGAAGTCTTGCTTAAACAAAAGGAAGAAGGTTTGAAGAGAAGATTAAGAGGCTTAGTTATCGAAGGAAAGCTCGTGCCAAGACACAATATGGAAGTTTACAAAGATGGTCAAAAAATAGGTTATGTAACAAGCGGTACATTCTCTCCTACGCTTGAAAAACCAATAGCTTTTGTTATGATCGATGCGAATGTAAAACTCAATGAAAAAGTACAGATAGCAATCAGGGATAAGATGGTCGATGCTTTAGTTGTCAAGACACCATTCTACAAAGGAAGCGTAAGGTCAAGAAAATAATATATTTTTTGAATACAGAAGGGAGTGAACAATGTGCATAGATATATTCCACATACCGAAGAAGAAATCCGACAAATGCTTGAAGAAATAGGTGTTAAAAGTATAGATGATTTGTTTGTAGACGTCCCAAAAACGATAGATGGTTACAATATACCAGAAGGAAAAGATGAATTCACCGTTAGAAAATTCGTTGAGGGAATAGCTAAGAAAAATATAAACTTTGACCCTGAAAATATCTTCCTTGGTGCGGGTATATACTATCATTACATCCCAACAGTTGTAAAACACATGGCTTCAAATCCAAATTTTGTAACTGCCTACACACCTTACCAAGCTGAAGTTTCCCAAGGTACTCTTCAAATGCTATTTGAATATCAGACAATGATGTGTGAATTAACTGGTATGGAAGTCTCAAATTCATCGATGTACGATGGAGCGAGTGCGTTCGCCGAAAGCTTATTAATGGCAGTTAGAGTCACCGGAAAAACGAAGATGGTTGTTGCAAAGACAATAAATCCAGAATATAGAACTGTTGCAAAAACTTATACAAAACCACAAGGAATTGAGATTCACGAACTCGATTATGACCAAAGTGGAAAAATTGATATCGAAAAATTGAAATCGAATATTGATGATAAAACCGCGGCTGTTGCGGTAGCTTATCCTAATTTCTTTGGTGTAATCGAAGATTTAAAAGCGGTAAGAGAAATTATTCCACAGAATGTAATGTTTATAGTTGTAGCTGAACCGGTATCTCTTGCGCTCCTTGAAGCACCTGGAAAGTTTGGCGCAGATATCGTGGTTGGAGAAGGACAATCACTTGGTGTAACACCAAACTTTGGTGGACCTGGAATAGGATTTTTCACAACACTTGAAAAGCATGTTAGAAAGATGCCCGGAAGAATAATAGGTGAAACAAAAGACTTGGAAGGAAACAAAGGATACGTGATGATACTTCAAACGAGGGAGCAACACATCAGAAGAGAAAAGGCAACATCAAACATATGTTCTAACCAAGCGTATATCGCTTTAATCAACGCGATATATATTTCAACGATGGGACCAGAGGGACTAAAAGAAGTTGCGTGGCGCTCTTACAACAACGCACATTATTTAGCAAAGAAGCTTGAAGAAAGAGGCTTTTCAAGAATATTCAATGGTGAATTCTTCAATGAATTCGTTGTAAAGGTACCAGAGACATACAGACAGAAATGGCATGAAATGGTGAAAGATGGTATATTAGGTCCTATCCCAATAGATAGAGTCTACAAAGAACTTGGTCCAAGCGCTTTGGTCTGTTCCACAGAAGTTAACACCAAGGCTTCCATTGAAAGATTAGTCGAGGTGATGTCAAAATGACCATATTTGAAAAATCCACATCCGGAAGAAAAGGATATGAATTACCCGAATATGAATTGCCAAGTGTTGATTGTGGTATACCAGAACATCTTGTAAGAAAAGAAAAACCACTACTTCCAGAAGTTTCCGAAGTCGATGTCGTAAGACATTACACGGAACTTGCATCTAAGAATTACTCCGTCGACAAAGGCTTTTATCCACTTGGCTCATGCACAATGAAATACAATCCTAAGATAAACGAGGATATGGCAATGTTGTTTACGCAACTTCATCCAATGCAACCAAGAGAAACAATTCAAGGCGCAATAGACCTCATGGGGCATTTAAAAGAAATGCTTTGCGAGATAACTGGTACGGACGACATGACCTTACAACCAGCCGCTGGAGCGCACGGAGAACTGACAGGATTGCTTGTTGCAAGGGCTTATTTTGAAGACAAAGGAGAGCTTGATAAGAGAAGAAAAGTGCTTGTACCAGACAGCGCACATGGTACAAATCCAGCATCGGCTGCCATGGCAGGATTTGAAGTCGTGGAATTGAAATCAGGAAAAGATGGTTGTGTCAATTTGGAAGAGCTAAAAGCACACCTCGATGAAAATGTTGCGGTTATAATGCTTACAAATCCTAACACATTAGGTTTATTTGAGAAAGATATACTTACAATAGCAAAAATGGCACACGAAGTTGGTGCGCTACTTTATTACGATGGAGCGAATTTAAACGCAATAATGGGCAGAACAAGACCTGGTGATATGGGCTTTGATATTGTCCATTTGAATTTACACAAAACCTTTAGCACGCCACACGGAATGGGTGGTCCCGGTAGCGGACCTATCGGTGTTAAAAAACACCTTGCACCATACTTACCAGTTCCAGTAATTAGAAAAGCTGGCGAAAAGTATGATTTAGATTACAATTTACCAAAGAGCATAGGAATGGTAAGAAGCTTTTACGGTAACTTCACGGTTATGGTTAAAGCTTATACTTACATACTTACAATGGGCAACAAAGGTTTGAAACATGTAAGTGACATGGCTGTTTTGAATGCAAACTACTTAAGGGCAAAGTTATCGAAAATTTATAAAATTGCGTACGATAGGATTTGTATGCACGAGTTTGTTATCGACAACGAAGAATTTGTTAAGAAAACTGGTGTAAAAACACTTGATATAGCGAAGAGATTACTTGACTATGGTCTCCATGCACCGACAGTGTACTTCCCACTGATAGTTCACGAAGCGGTGATGATAGAGCCAACAGAAACTGAGAGCAAACGTACACTTGACGAATTTATAGATGCTATGGAAAAGATATACAACGAAGCTATTGAAAATCCAGAACTTGTTAAAAAAGCTCCGTACAAAACACCGATCAGACGTCTTGATGATGTAAATGCGACAAAATACCCTGTTTTCAGATATAAAAAATGATTAGGAGAGATAAATATGCATCCTGTTGATTTAATAGCGCCTTCAAAAACATTAGAGGTAGATTCTCTTGCAAAAAAACTCATATCTGAAGGTAAAGATGTTGTCAACTTAACAGCTGGAGAACCTGATTTTCAAACGCCAAGACCTATTATTGAAGAAGCAATTAATGCGCTTAATAAAGGACTTACAAAGTACACAGACAGTAATGGAATATTACCTTTAAGGGAAGCAATCTCAAAATACTTAAAAGAAAAGAAAAAAGTTCAATTTACTCCTGATGAAATTGTTGTGAGTAACGGGGGAAAACAGGCGCTTTTCAATGCTTTTGCCTCAATTCTTGATGAAGGTGATGAAGCTATACTCTTTGCGCCGTACTGGGTTAGTTACCCTGCTCAAATAACAATGGTCAGAGCGAAACCAGTTGTAGTTAGAACAAGTTTTGAAAGGCAATTTGTACCAACCGTCGATGAATTACTTTCAGCGATAACTCTTAAAACAAAATTGATAGTTGTAAATTCACCAAACAACCCATCGGGTGGAATTTACGATTATGAAACAATGAAAGCAATTGCAGACATAGCCAACGAAAAGAGAATATACGTAATAAGTGACGAAGTTTATGATGACTTAGTTTACGAAGGTAATCATGTTTCAATGTATGGTCTTGTAGATGACGATTTATTGATATACGTGAACGCATTCAGCAAATCGCACGCGATGACTGGTTGGCGGGTTGGATACGTCGCGACAAAGAATAAAGATATCAAAAAGAGAATTTCTAAAATACAAAGTCACTTAAGTTCTAACATAAACACAACCGCTCAATATGCAGCTATCAAAGCGTGTGAAACTGACAATTCTTACATGATTGAAGAATTTAAAAAAAGAAGAAAATTTGTTGTTGAAAAAGCGGAAGAATATGGCCTTTCTTTTGTAGAACCAAAAGGTGCATTTTACTTGTTCTTCAAAGTCAAAGGTAGCGATGAGGAATTTTGCAAACGATTGCTTTCAGAAAAGTTAGTAGCGACAGTTCCTGGAAGCGCTTTTGATATGCCAGGCTTTGTAAGAATGAGTTTTGCAACAAATATTGAAACTCTCGATAAAGGCTTAAAAAGAATAAAGGAATTTATGGAAGAATGGGATAAAAATTTCTAATGCTTTAAACTTTTTGACTTTGGCAGGTTAAAAATTAAAAAACATAAAACTAAGGTGAGGCACTCTTTAAAGGGTGTCTCACCTTAGTTTTTTATTAATAAAACTTAACTTAAGAAGCAGAAAATTAAAAAAGCATACAAGACCTTTTAACTGAAAAATGGTATAATATTATCGAAAAAAGAAAAATAGAAATCAAAAAGGGGATGAAATGATGCAGAAGTTAAAAAAGAAAACTCAGGAAAAGATATTATCTCAGTATGAACTTATAAAATTAGCAAATCTTGGTAACGAAAAGGCCCAGGAAATGCTTGAGGAAAGATTGAAAGATACGGTGAAAAAAGATGAAAAGAAAAAACAACGAGAGCAAAATATCGAAAATAAAATGTGAGAATTTTTCAGCAAGTGTTGGTGAAAGTGTACTTTTTGAAAACATAAACTTAACTCTCAATGTTGGCAATATAGCAGTTCTTTATGGACCAAGAGGCTCAGGAAAATCCGCTTTCCTGAGAAGTTTTGCGTGCTTAAATAAAGAGATATACCCAGATATAAAGTATTCTGGAAAGATGTACTTTGACGATAAAGACATTCAAAGTATTGATGAAAAAACAATTAGGAGTATTGTAGGGTATCTTGATACAAATTTTTTGGAATCTTTAGATTATATTAATTTGAAAGAGTTGATACATATCGTTTTTGGTCGTGATTTTGAATTCAGTGTTGAAAAATACGCTACTCAGTTAGACGAATTTGGAGTATTAAAAGCTCTTTATAAATTTGAAAAAACACCTCTTTCTGATTTGTATGTGCTTGAAAAAATAGGCCTGTTGTTGTTTATATCCTCGCTTAGAAAGGCTTCTATACTTGTTTTCGATTGCATCCTTGACCATCTTGATGATGAACACGTCGAGTTTGTAACTAAGTTGCTCAAAAACCTTTCAGAAGAGAGGATAATAATATTAGCGACGCGTACATTGAAGAGATTTATAGGGTTGGGGGATATCTTAGTTATTATGAAAAATGGTAGAATGACTTATAACGGTAAACCGGAAGATTACATATTGGGGGTAAAATCATGAAAAAAGTGCTTGCAGTTTGTTTGAATCCTGCCTTGGATAGGGAATTTGTGATAGACAACTTCACGTTAGATAAGTTAAACATCGTACCAAACGAAAAAAATAAAATGACACCTGGTGGAAAAGGTGTAAATGTCGCGGTAATACTTTCAAAGTATGGTATTCCATCAATAGTTACTGGTTTCGTTGGGGGATACGTTGGCAAAGTTCTCATTTCTGAACTTAAAAAGACTGGTCAAATGATAACGACAAGTTTTGTACATATAAACGATGAAACACGTGAGAATATAGCGATTGCTGATACAATTAATCACACTCTTACAGAGATAAATTCTGAAGGACCAACTGTAGATTCTTCTTCAATAGAAGCTTTTATAAGGCGTTATGAAGTTCTTGTACAACAGGTAAGCACGGTTGTTATTTCTGGAAGTGTACCACGCGGTGTGCCAAATAGTATCTATGGTGAATTGACAAAAATAGCTAAAAAATACAAAAAAACAGTTTTTTGGGAAGCACGTGATGAAATAATAACTGAATCGATAAAGATAGCCTTTCCCGACGTGCTAAAATACGATATGAGAAGAAGCGAAAAGATATTAGGAAATATATTAAATACAGAAAAAGAATATATTGAAATGACGAAAGAATTTATAAAACGTGGTGCAAAACTTGTCATACTATCTTACAAAACAATATTCGATTTTGTTGGAACAGCTGATGGAGTTTGGAAATTCTCACCAAAGGTAAATATTGACCATTCGTACTTATTGGGTTCTGGAGATATCTTTGTCGCAAGTATGGTAATGGCTCATCTCGAGGATAAATGTTGCATTGACATGGCAAGATATGGTTACGCTGCAGCAGTTGCTAAAACTACGTACATGGGTAAAGAACCACCTTCAAGGAACGAAATAGAGAGGTTTTTAAGTTTAATAAACAGTGAGAGGGTGGAATAATATGGAAACTTTAAAAGTTAAGGATGTGATGACTTACGATTTAACATTTGTCTTCGAAAATGAAACTGTTGAGCAAGTTATAGATTTACTTGAAAAATCAGGTATGTCTGGTGTTCCAGTTGTTGATAGTGATTTAAGAGTTGTCGGTTTTATTAGTGAAGAAGATATCATCAGGGCTTGTTTACCAAGTTATTTCAACTTGCTTCAAACTGCTGCGTTTTTGCCAGATACAAATCTTGTATTAAATAATCTTAAGAAAATATCTCGTGACCCTGTTGGAAAATACATTTCAAAACCAGTTTTTACTGTAAAGCCTAACGACACAATCCTTTATGTAGCGGACGCATTTATGAGAAAGAATTTCAAAGTAATTCCTGTTGTTGATGATAATAATACTTTGATTGGTGTAGTGATGAGAATATCGGTATTAAAGAGCGCTATAAGGAAAGAAACGGTGGTGAATGGTTAAAAGATTATGAATAAAACAAGGGTATCTGTTATAACACAAGGTTGTAAAATGAATCAATATGAAAGCGAATTAATGATAGAAATGTTGGAAAACGCAGACTATATTGTCATTCCTGAGTCAGATGTTAACGCAGATATTTACATAATCAACAGTTGTGCTGTAACCGGTGAAGCAGAAAGAAAAGTAAGGCAGACCATTAGGCATATACGAAAAGAAAACCCAGATTCAAAGATAATCCTTACTGGTTGTTATACTCAGATTCCAAGAGAGAGCTCAGAATATGAAACACTTGGAGTAGACTTAGTTCTTGGCAATTCTGAAAAGAAAAGCATTGTGAAATTTTTGAACGAAAATGGTATATATTCAAAAATAGATTATTGGCGTGAAGATGATATCTCTTACGAAATGGTAAAAGATTCTATTGCTGAAAGGTCAAGAGCTTTCATAAAAGTTGAAGATGGATGTAATAATGGTTGTACATATTGCGTTATAAGAAGTCTGAGGGGTACAAGAATTAGAAGCAAACCTATAGAAGTTGTAATCAAAGAAGCAGAGCAACTCATTACTAAAAAACATAAAGAATTAGTTATAACAGGTCTTAACCTTGGTAAGTACGGTAAGGATATCGGTACGAATTTAGCTAAACTACTTAACGAGGTCTCGAAAATAAATGGCGACTTCAGGATAAGATTAAGTTCAATAAACCCTGAAGATTTAGATGATGAACTTATAAATATAATCCTTGAAAACGATAAGATATGCAATCATTTACATATTCCTATCCAAAGTGGTAGCACCAGCGTTCTTAAAAGAATGGGAAGAAACTATACGGCTGATTATTTATTGGGTTTAGTTGAAAAATTAAGGGCAGCTGACCCGCTATTTTCAATAACAACGGACATAATGGTTGGTTTCCCAGGAGAAAGCGAGCAGGAATTTCAAGAAACAATTGATTTGGTATCAAAATTAGAATTCAGCAAAGTTCACGCATTTAGGTTCTCGGAAAGACCTGGCACGAGAGCGGCTCAAATGGACAGAAAGGTACCTGGTAATGTCAAGAAAGATAGAGTTGAAATGCTCATATCACATTCTCAAAATGTCGCAAACGCTTATAAGAGAAAGCTGGTAGGAAAGACAACAACAGTTCTTGTTGAGGGAGTTATGAATGGAATATACATTGGTTACGATGAATATTACATACCACACGAAACAAATGGTGGAATAATTGGCGATTTTGTCAAAACCGTTATACTGTCAGTAACAGCAGAAGGTGTGGTGTCGAAAGTTGCTAAAAAGCAAGTTTCAAACGACTGAACTCATAGAAGTTTTAACCAAAGGGATAGGTGTTTATGAAACATTAAGAACATACAACGATAAACCCTTTGCGGTAAAGGAACATTACAATAGATTATGCAAATCATTATCTTATTTGAAAATCGATCCACCGTCGTTTAAAGAATTTGAAAATCTCGTATATGAGAATCTTTCTGAAAGAATAAGGATTGTTTATGCTTATTCAAACAAATTGGTCAGTTATGTATTCAGAGAGACGGCAGAAGATATGAACGCCGGATACATTAAGATAGATTTTACAAACGTTCGAAGGGCGGATCCATGGAGCATTCCACCAGATTTAAAATCTCTTGGAAGACCGGACATATACCTTGCGCGATTGACAAAAGGGGACAATTATGATGTTATAATGTTAGGAAATAAGGGACAAGTGTGCGAAGGGACTTTTAGCAACGTGTTTATAATCAAGCGAAGAAAGATTATCACCCCATCTCTCGAATCTGGAATACTAGATGGAATAACGAGAATGTATGTAATGAATTTTTTGAAAGAAAAAGGATACACAATCGAAGAACGATTCGTTGAACCTTACGAACTATTTGAATGTGATGAAGTGTTCTTAACTCATACAAGTAGAGGAATAGTACCTGTCAATCAAATTGGAGATATCCAAACCAGATCCTATGAATTAAGTAAAAAGTTATCAGAAGAATTTGAGGGATACATTAAATGCTTACTTTAAAAAACGCCATAAAGGAACTGTCAAGAACAAATTCATTCTTTCAAAAAGTTTACTTTCTTTCCATTCTCAGTGAAAAATCTCAAGAGATATTTGGCCAGATTATAGCAAAACACATTAAATTCATTGAATATAAAGAAGGCACTCTTTCTATTGAGTGTGATGATTGTATTTGGGCTAGCGAAATAAGAAAAATGTCGAGACAAATAAAAAAAAGAATATACAACATCGTGCAAATTAAAGTTGATAAAATTATCGTTAGTTGCTGAGCATTAAATAAGCAAAATATTAAAAATCCCGGTATGGAGGTGTTTTGATGATAGATAGAGTAGACAATCCCACAACAAATGTTAATAATATCAATGAAGCAAGTGATTACAATGCTCAAAATATACAAGTTTTAAAAGGTCTTGAGCCTGTCAGGCAAAGACCGGGTATGTATATTGGTTCAACAGGAAAGAATGGCTTACACCACCTTGTATATGAAATTGTTGATAATAGTATCGACGAAGCCCTTCAAGGATTTTGTGATACTATAAAAGTTACAATAAAGTCCGATGGTTCAGTTGAAGTGGAGGACAACGGTAGAGGTATCCCTGTCGATATCCATCCCGAAACAGGCACAAGCGCTCTAGAAGTAGTCATGACTACGCTTCACGCTGGTGGAAAATTCTCAAAAAGCAGTTACAAAGTTAGTGGTGGTTTACATGGTGTTGGTGCTTCCGTTGTTAATGCGCTTTCTGAGTGGATGGAAGTTGAAGTCCACAAGGATGGGAAAATTTATAGACAAAGGTACGCCAGAGGTGTAAAAACAACAGAAGTTGAGGTTATTGGAGAAACAAACAAGAGAGGAACAATCGTAAGGTTCAAACCAGATAAACTCATATTTACAACTACCGAATTTGATTCGGATACCATATTAACACGCTTAAGAGACTTGGCTTTTCTCAATCCAAGCATAACAATCGAATTTGTTGATGAAAGAAACGATATTAAAAGGACACTCCATTACGCTGGCGGTTTGAAGGAATTTATAGCTCATTTGAATAAAGGTTCAAAAACATTACATGAAGTGGTTGTTATCGATGGTTCTCAACAAGATTGCGAAGTGCATATAGCATTCCAATACACGGATGAAGATGGTGAAACAATAGTTTCATTTGTCAATAATATAAAAACAATCGATGGTGGAACGCACGTTACTGGTTTTAAAACGGCTTTCACAAGAGTTGTTAATGAACTTGGGAAAAAGAAAAATTTAATTAAAGGTGAACCGTTCAAAGGTGAAGATTTACGTGAAGGTATGACCGCTGTTGTTAACGTACTTATGATGGGAACACCTCAATTTGAAGGACAAACAAAATCAAAACTTGGAAATGAAGAAATCCAAGATGCCGTTGCAAAAGTTGTAAGGGATAAACTAACCGATTATTTCGAAGTTAACGAAACAGTTTTAAAGATAATCATTCAAAAAGCCCAACAAGCAAGAGAAGCAAGAGAAGCTGCAAAAAGAGCAAGGGAAGCCGTAAAAAGGAAGAGCGCGCTTGGCGCGTCAACATTGCCGGGTAAACTTGCTGACTGTATAACCAAAAATTTCGAGGAGGCAGAACTATTTATTGTTGAGGGAGATTCCGCAGGTGGTAGTGCAAAACAAGCTAGAGATAGAAACTTCCAAGCCATTTTACCACTCAGGGGAAAAATACTAAACGTTGAAAAGAGCAGTGAATTAAAACTTCTCAAAAATGAACAGATAAAAGATATAATAACGGCTATTGGCGGAGGGATTGGCGAGAATTTTGACACGAGCAAACTTAGATACGGAAAAATTGTTATAATGACCGATGCTGACGTTGATGGCGCGCACATACGAACGCTCCTCTTAGCCTTATTCTACAGGTACATGAGACAACTAATAGAAGAAGAGAGAATATACATAGCAATGCCACCTTTGTACAAACTGTCTATAAGCGGAGAAAAACCGATGTATCTATATTCCGATGAAGAATTGAACGAAATGATAAACATAGCTAAGCAAAATAACAAAAGATATGAAGTCCAGAGGTACAAAGGTCTTGGTGAAATGAACCCTGAACAACTTTGGGAAACCACGATGAATCCGAAAACAAGAAAGATAATAAAAGTAAAGATAGAAGATGCGGAAGAAGCAGACAGCCTTTTCGAAATACTTATGGGTAAAGATCCTGAAGAACGAAGAGAATACATAATGAGACACGCAAGACAGCTTAGCTTAGTCGATTTAGACGTCTGATATATGATATATTTTCAAAAATTCCGCGAAAAATCATTTTCAGCAATCTCGGTCCAACGTGACCGAGATTTTTGTTAATTCACCTTGTCACTTAATGCTATTTCAAAAAGCTTGGTAAAATTCATAAATTGTTCGTATAACGAATAAAAAAAGTGTGGTATAATTTTAAGGGGTGAGTTTATGCGCTTGGATAAGTTTTTAAAGCAAAACAGAATAATAAAAAGAAGAACTGTGGCGCAGGAAGTCTCTAAAGCTGGACTTGTAAAAAAAGATGGTAGACCGTTGAAACCAAGTTACGAAGTTAAACCCGGTGATATTCTCGAAATTTCTTATGGCACAAAGATAATAATTGTTAAAGTCACGGATGATATGAAATATGAGGTATTGGAGGAAAAAACAATAAAAATTGAAGAGTGGTAATATTAAGTAAAAAAATAAAAAATGAAAAGTGAGGAGGTTATTAAATGCGTAGCTTGGTTGAAAACCACATAGGTGATTTTCTTGATATTTTAACATATCAAAAAAAAGAATGGATCGAATTTTGGAAAAAGCTTCCTTATAAGCCAATTACCGACAACTATGCTAACAAATTCGACGGTTTCTATGAGAAACTTTTATCTATAAGCAGAAATGAACTTACCGAGCTTTCGCATTGGTATGACGAAAATAAAGAAAATATAAGAGATGAGCTCACAGTTCGCATCAGAAAGAGCGCGCGCGATTTTCAGCTTTCTAAGGAAGATTTTGTGATTTACCTTATCGTTGGTATTGGTGAGAAGGATTGGATTGTTGTTGACGGGAAGAGTGAAAAAGTTATCGTTTTTGATGTGTACTCCATATGGAAGAAAGGTAAAATAGACAAGCTTGCAGATGCCATATATCAATCGGTTGTCCACTTTAGGCATGGAGAACTTGAAGGAAATTATTACGATAAATCAGAGATTTTCGAATATTTGAAAAAACAAATAGTATCTGCCAAAAACGAAAATTTACTTGAGATGATTTGTAAATTGCTTGATGAACATGTCCCATACTACAACTGGACAGGTTTTTACCTTATGGACGATGAAGGAATGCTAGTCCTTGGTCCATACGTGGGTGAACCTACAGAACACGTTAGAATTCCTGTTGGAAAGGGTATATGTGGTCAGGCGGCAGATACAAAACTTACCTTCATTGTGCAAGATGTTTCGCAAGAGACAAATTATCTTTCTTGCAGCCCTCATGTGAAGAGTGAAATTGTTGTACCTATATTTAGAAATGATGGAAGCGTATTTGGTGAAATAGACATAGACAGTCACTATATTGCTCCATTCGATAATAGAGATAAAGAATTTCTTGAATGGATCGCAAAGCAATTGATGGTTAGGACTGTACATTGGGATGAATTTAAAAGGCGTATAAAGATTGCTTACATAGACAGTTATTTATCATATCTGTTAAGTGAAATAATAAAGTACAATGTGACTTACTTTGTTGACTTGTACGTTTTCAACGACCCAAATAAAGTTCCAGAAAATCTATTTAAACTTTGGAGAATTTCTGAAAAACTTTCATGTTCTGAAATTAAAAACATCTATGTTGTTGACAAAGTAGAAGAACAAAGAGCGGTTTTGTATTCAGAAATTGATAGTATATCTCTTGATTACAATATACTTAACCTACCACCTCAAGATGTTGTGTTTTACATGATAAAAAATCTAAGGGAAGAAATGGCCAAAAAATTGTTCTATATTCATTACCAAGCAACAAGACTTGCGCAAAGCTTTATAAACTCCAAATTAATTATTAAGTATACTCTTAATAAAGATTCAAATATAAACACTATACTTTACGCATTTCTCACAGGTATAACTGCCGGTTACGCAGGTTCTTTCAATAGAGCAATGTTCTTTTATTATACCGATGAGAAGTTTGTTTTCCAAAAAGCCATTGGTCCAAGAACACAGGAAGAGGCTAATAGGATATGGGAAGCGATAGAAGATATCGAACTTAATATGAAAGACTTTTTAGATACTGTGTCTAAAGATTTCAGATCGGCTCTTGAATTACTTTACGAGGGAAAAACTATAGAACTTGATGTTGTTAAAAAATACACCGATGGAGAGGCTCACGTAATTTCCAAGGAAGAGATTCCAGAACTTGCTGAAACATTTGATATATTAAAAGAGTTCGCGCTTGTCACTGTCAAAAGCGGTGAAAATATACTTGGATTGATTATAGCTGATAACAATTTCGATTTAAAACCTATCAGTGATTATCAGCTCACCGTTCTAAAAGACCTTGCTGACCAGATGGCTTTTATACTTGAAAATATAAGGTTTTTTGAGACGGTGAAAGAAAAAGCGGAGATTGATGTATTGACTGGGTTGAAGACACGAAGAACATTCGAGGAATTTATTCAGAACATTCCACTTAACAGCTTTTCACTAGCGTTTTTAGACTTGAACAAATTTAAGATGATTAACGATATGTATGGACATGAGAAAGGCGATGAAATTTTGAAGAAATTTGGTAAGTGTATAAATATGAACATACGAAAAACAGATATCGCGTTCCGTTATGGTGGTGATGAAGTCATAATTATACTCAATACAACTGAAGAAACTATCGTCGAAAAGGTAATTGGAAGGATATTAGATTGCTTTAGTTCTTCAGCGGGTATGACATTTTCAACAGGTGTTGCAATCTATCCTGCGGGAGGGGATATCAACAAGGTATTGAAACTTGCAGATGAAAGATGTTATAAATCCAAAATAACTGGAAAGATAGAATTTGAAGATAGTGAACTAAATTCCTAAGGGGTGAGCTATTTTGGAGATTAAACAGCAAAAAGAAGCGGAAGATAGAGAAAGCAAAGTTAAAAAACCTGTCTTTTTTAGATTATTGAAGTATTCGTTCCCTTATTTCCATTTAATGATTGTCGCTATACTGATAGTCATTACTTTGACTTATCTTACACTCATGCCTCCACAAATCGTTCGAAAGGCAATTAATACTTATATACTTTCCCAGGAACTGTCCGCAGCGGATAAGCTTGCAGGCATCTCAAGACAGGCTTTGTTATTTTTAATTGTTTCTGGTGGTATATTTCTCTTTGAATATTTGTCTATCTTTGTTACGACTTACATAGGTGGAAAAATCGTTTACGATATTCGAAGACAGCTTTATGACCATATACTTAGACTTCCAATGTCGTTTTTCGATAAACATCCCAGTGGACAGATAACAACGAGAATAACAAGCGATACGCAGAATGTCCAGGAGTTTTTCACCTCAGTTATCACAAGTATTATTAACGATGTTTTTCTATTGACTGGTGTTATTATAATGATGTGGAGTATAAGCTCCAGGCTATTTTTGGATATCATTTACGTATTTCCACTTATAATAATCGCTATGATAGTGTTTAGATATTTTGATATAAAAGCGTACAGAGCCGTTAGGGCTGGTATTGCGAAGATAAACGCGTACATTGCTGAAAATCTTGCTGGAATGCCTGTAACAAAACTTTTTAATGCTGAAGAGTTTAAAAGAAAAGAATTTGATAAAGTTAATAGAGAATTGTACAAATCACGTATGAACCAGTTGTATGTATTTGGTATATTCAGACCACTGATAAACTTTCTTTATTACCTCACCATGTCTTTGATAATATGGTTCGGCTCAAAGTACATACTAAACAAAGTTTTGAATTTCGGTGATTTATTTGCTTTTGTTTCGTACATCGACACTTTCATGAGACCAATAGAAGATTTGTCAGAAAAGTACGATATCATACAAAACACAACTGCAAGTGCGGAGAAAATATTTGCACTACTTGATGAGCCAACGGAAGAAATTCATACGCAAGGGAATGTATCAGAAATAAAGGAAGGAAAGATAGAATTCAAAAACGTTTGGTTCACGTATGATAATGAAAGATGGATATTGAAAGATGTTAACTTAAAATTCCATCCCGGAGAATTAGTCGCTATCGTTGGTGAAACTGGCGCAGGTAAGACTACGATAATGAACCTCATAAACGGCATGTACAGAGCACAGCAAGGAAGCATTTTGATAGATGATATCCCACTTGAAATGTACGATTTACAAATGCTTAGAAAACAAGTTTCCGCGGTCCCTCAAGATGTTGTTTTATTCAGTGGAACATTGCTTGATAATATAAGACTATTCCACGAAGAGTACTCAGAAAGAGATGTTTATAAAGCACTTGAGAAGGTTCAGGCATTGGATATCATTGAGAGACTTCCGAAGGGTGTTTACACGGAAATTGTTGAGCGTGGGAAGGGTATATCTGCTGGCGAACGACAACTGATTGCCCTTGCAAGGTCCGTACTTTTCGGCGCAAAGATATTCATATTAGATGAAGCGACGAGTAACATCGATGTTGAAACAGAGCACAGAATCCAAAAAGCAGTCAGAGAACTATCAAGAGAAAACACAGTAATAATGATTGCTCACAGATTGTCAACAGTTGTCGAAGCTGACAGAATAATAGTCGTTGCCGATGGTCAAATAGCTGAGGAAGGTAAACACCTTGAACTTCTCAGAAGGCGCGGGGCGTATTATAGATTGTACGAGATACAATTTGCAAAGGAAGGTATAGCGTAATGGTTCTAAGAGCTTCGTTTTGGACTTGGAAACTTCTGAACAGTGAAAAAATTCCAGACGAAATGCCTACCGCCTATCTTATGTTAGACGGTGATTGCTTATACGATTGCGCTTATTGCACACACGCAAAAAGCTCGAAGACAGACCCTTCTTACCTTTCGAGAGTTACATGGAAAGAAATTAATATCGAGAATTTATTGGCTAATACAAAGCTATTCAAAAGAATATGCGTCCAAACGGTAAATTACAAAGCATATGCAAAAGACATACTCAGTTTAGTTCAAAAAATAAGGGAAATAGACAAAGAAGTACTTATATCCGTTTCAACGCGTGTCGCGAATAAACAAGAATTAGATACATTTATGAATTCTGGAATTGACCAAGTTGGGATAGCGATAGATATTGTAAATGCAAACTTGCATAGGCTTTACAGAGGTTGGCCCATTGATTACACATTAGAATTAATTAGTTATGGAGCTTTGAAATACGAAGGAAGAATAACAACGCACATCATAGTTGGACTTGGCGAAAACGATATGGAATTGTACGAAATCTTCAAAAAGATGAAAAGTTTAAACGTCCAGATAGCGTTATTTGCATTTACACCTGTTAAAGGCACGAAATTAGAAAAGTCGCCCCAACCAACACTTGAAAGATATAGGAAAATCCAGATTCTCAGATACATAATGTTTGATAAAAATCAAGAGCCAGAAATTAAATTTGACGAAAACGGGTACATATCTGATATAAAATACGAACAAATTCCAGACATCCAAAACGCATTTTTAACCTCAGGTTGTACTCACTGCACAAGACCATATTACAACGACAAACCTACCAACAAAGTGTTGTATAATTATCATAAGGGATAAAACATACGCCTCCGAGAATTAATTGGGGTGAAGCATGGACATTTACGCACTGCTTCAAAGATACGCGCTTAGCTGGGGGCTTATTTTAACAAGGCTCACAGGAATGATGGTTATAGCACCTATGTTTGCTGGATTTTCACTACCATTAGAAATAATGGTAGTTTTGCTTTTGGCTCTCAGTTACGTAACATTACCTATGGTAAATATAATGGTTCCGATAACTTTACCGATATCCACATTAGTCATATCCCTGCTTTTTAATTTCTTTATAGGCTTTGTCATAGGTTTAATGGCTTACACAATCGTAGGTGCGGTCTATATTGGTAGTGAAATTTTCGGTATACAATCTGGTTTTAACGTAAGTGGCTCACTCGATCCAACGATGGAAGAATCCCCCATTACAAGTGAGTTTGTCTACCTTATATCCGTTTACGTATTTGTTTCCTTAAAAGGACATCTAATTATCTACTCAAGTGTGGTAAAATCGATAGAGAAATTCCCGCTTGTCATAACGGACATACCATTTAAAGAAATAAACAGCCAGTACTTTGAATTATTTATGGATGCGTTTATTTTTTCGCTCCAAATTGCACTTCCACTCATCGGCTTAATGTTTTTAATCAACGTGCTCTTTGGAATACTATCACGCCTTGTTCCTCAGATGAACGTCTTTATGGTTGCAATGCCAGCGAGTACCATGATAATGTTTTTACTGTTAGTTACCATGATACCTGTGTGGATTGAGATGATTACTAGAATGATTTACAAACTTGAGCCGTATATTAGTAGATTATTGAAATAGTTTAAAAATTAGGAGGTATAAGTTTTTTGATATCAAAAATTGAAAAATTTGAACCGGTTAAATTAAGCGTAAATAGAATAGATAGAATAGATATACAACTCTTCGCAGACCCTGACAAAACAGAGAAAGCGACACCAAGAAAGCGTCAGAAGGCACGTGAAGAAGGTCAGGTCCCAATTTCGAGGGAATTGGTATCTGGTCTTGGATTTCTATTTGCTTCCATGGTTTTTATTTTACTTGGGAAAAGTCTAATCGGCGCACTTATCACAAGTACCCAGAGTGTTTTTGAGATAAGTGATAATGACATAAGAACTCTTGAAGACTTTATTATATACACATCTCAGACATTTAAACCAGCATTCTTAGTTGTTGCCATTCTTGTCTTAGGAACCGCGCTTTTTTCACTTATTATAGGACTTTTACAGACAAGATTTTTGTTTACTTTCAAACCATTGAAAATGGATTTAAATAGACTTAACCCCATTACTGGATTAAAGAGAATGTTTTCTTTAAGGTCTTTATTTGAGCTTTTGAAAGCTATTTTGAAACTCGCGATAATTGGTTTCGTTGGGTACAGTGTGATAAAGGGTAATTTTGATAAAGTTTTATTAACTGTGGATAGCAGTTTAATTGATGGAACCTTAATTATGTGGGGTGTGCTTTCAGAATTAATAATAAAATGTGGCATAGCACTTATAGTAGTTTCCATAGCGGATTATTACTACTCAAGGTACGAATACGAACAAAACATCAAGATGACTAAGCAAGAAATAAAGGAAGAGTTTAAAGAAATAGAAGGTAATCCCGAAATAAAACGTAGACAAAGACAAATAATGATGCAGTTTGCAATGCACAGAATGATGCAGGAAGTTCCAAAAGCTAGTGTTGTTATAACGAACCCGACACACTTTGCCTGCGCTCTAAAATACGACCCAGAAGAAGATTTCGCTCCAAAGCTTGTAGCTAAGGGAGTAGATAAAGTTGCGTTGAGGATAATAGACATAGCAAGGAAGAACGACGTACCAATAGTTAGAAACCCAAGACTTGCCCGTGAGATATACTACAGCACAGAATTAGGTGATATAATACCAGAGAAACTTTACAAAGCGGTTGCTGAGGTATTAGCATACGTTTATACATTAAGAGAGGGAAGAATCACGTGAAAGTATACTTTGACCCAAATATTTCATTTAATGAATTGATCGATTACTATGCGCCTATAATAATAGATATAAACGGGAAGAAATTCATTGATTTGCACTCAATGAGCATAATTAACTTACTTGGTATAAGTTACAGTTTCAATACCACTGAGGAAATGTTTGGAATGATATTTTCTGTTTTTGAATTCGATAACACTAATATTGATATTCCTACAGATAATTTAATAGAACTAAATGAAGAAAATTTCGAGAAATTCAAAATTTCAAATTTGATTTCACTTCAGCAAATGTACCAAATGGCCTTTCCCGGTCAATACGTATTAAAACTTGAAAACACGCCAAACAACCTTGAATTTTTGGTATCGCTCTGTCCGCAGTATGTATTAGACAAAAAAGAATACTTTCAGAATAAAGAATTTGAAATATTCCTTGAAATGGTTATCTTTTTAGAACTTAAAAAGTTTGCCGAAAGGACAAATGTAGATTTTTCAATGCCACAGCCATTTATATTTATTTTCGACCTTTCCAAAGTCAGTCTTGAAAAAGCTCACATACTTATTGACGAAATTCAAAAATTGAATAAAATACTCACAAATAAAGTAGATGCCATCTATGAATATGCAAAAGATAAAATAAAAGCACTTGAAAAGCTATTCCAAAGTATAGATAGAAAATCATTTTCAAAGTTACTTTACATTTTTGCTTCTATAGACGACATTATTTCCGATCTTCAAGTGCTTAAAAACTTACTTTCGGAGATAGAGAAAATAGAATAGAAAAAAGAAGGCACTGGTTAAACCAGTGCCTCAGATTGTTGACAAA
>SPLK01000216.1_pt1 | contig 20255 bp, 15 predicted proteins | sample 2456111 | NCBI WGS metagenome assembly SPLK01 (sample SAMN11156906, study PRJNA527647) | hot springs metagenome | biome: Geothermal region; feature: Hot spring; material: tree branch in hot spring; isolation source: hot spring sediment rich in lignocellulosic material ... | reverse complement strand
GGCGGCTCTGCGACGCCAGGAGCGCCGGCAGGAAGCTCTCCCGTACGGGCGCCACCGGGTCCCGCCCGATGGCCGTCCGCGCCACGGGCTGGCCTCCCACCAGCAGATGGCCGCCCACGACGACCCTCCCGTTGTCCGGGAAGGCAGGACAGACCACGGCCATCGCCAGCTCGAAGACGTCCAGCACGGCGTCCACCTCGGCGCCGACGGGCCCCCGCATCGTGGAGTCGATCTTCTTGTAGACAGGCCGGGCCTCCACAGCCCGCAGCCGGGCCGCGGCCCGGGCCACCGCCTCGTAGGCCGCCTCGGGTGCCAGGGCCCGGCTCTCGGTGTTGATGACGACGACGTCGGCCCCCTCGACTGACGAGGCGCTCCAGTCGCCCATCAGGGCACGGGTGCGCAACCCCGCCCGGGCGAACTGCACGCCCGTGTCACCCGCCCCCGTCAGGTCGTCGGCGATGACGGCATAGGTTCTCCTGACCGCAGTGGCCTTTCGCGCCCTCGACTCCATGGCCCCTCTCCTACAAGTCCCAGGTCGTGGCCGCCCTCGCGGTGACACTAGCGGCGTTTGACGGCTTGCGCAACGAAATCGTATGGGTATGGAGCGGGAATGGTACTGGCCTCGTCCAAGCGCGCCATCAGTACCGGTTCGAGTCGCCAACCCGCTGCACCCAAATTCTCCTCGAACTGGTCCAAAGTACGGGCGCCGATGATTGGGGCAGTGACCGCGGGGTTACTCAGCACCCAGTTTATGGCGACCTGGGCCGGTGTCCGGCCTACCGCCCGTGACACTTCCAACAGAGTGTCTACCACGCGCCAGGTATGTTCGTTGTTGTACTGGCTCCATCTCTCGCCCCAGCCCTTGTGCTCAGCCTCTTCGACGCGTGTATTGGCTGGAGGGGCTGTCATGCCTCGACGGAACTTCCCACTCAACCATCCACCCCGAAGCGGGCTCCACGCGATGACTCCCAGACCCGCGTGCGAGCAGACCGGTAGCAACTCCCACTCGGTCGATCGGCAGAGAAGGTTGTATTGCGGCTGCAACGAAACGAACGGCTCCCATCCGTTCGCATCGCTCAAATCGAGCGCCTTCTGTAACTGCCATCCGGTAAAGTTACTGGCACCGATGTATCGCACAAGCCCCCGCCGTACCAGATCGTTAAGGGTGGACAGCGTCTCCTCGAGCGGGGTTACATGGTCCCAGCAGTGCACCTGGTACAGGTCGATGTAGTCGGTCCCCAGTCTACGAAGGCTCGTCTCCACGGAAGCGAGGAGATGTTTCCTGCTAAGCCCTACATCATTCGCGCCCTCTCCCGTTGGAAATCGAACCTTGGTCGCTACCACCCAGGCCTCTCGACGCTTCCCCCTTAGCCAACGACCGATGATCTCCTCTGATCGACCTTCGCTGTAGATGTTGGCCGTGTCGATGAAGTTGCCCCCGGCTTCTTCGAATCGCTCGAGTATCCTGTAACTCTCCTCCTCTGACGTCTCGCGTCCAAAGGTCATGGTCCCCAGGCAGAGTTCACTCACCCTCAGTCCGGTGCGCCCGAGATAACGGTACTCCATGACGCTCGACCCCCGTTGCACATCACAATCTGGGCCCGCCGCGCCGGCGAGTCACCTCGGCCGGTCGGGACAGCTCGCTCTGTCACTGCAGCAACCGCCATTCGCGCAAGATCCGGGTGAGCCCCTCGGTCTCCTCTTCGGAGATCGGGAGCAGGGGGGGCCTGACGTGCCCGCCTCTCAGGCCGATCAGGTCCATCGCTTTCTTGACGTGAACGATCTCCCCTGAGGGCTGCCTAACGCCGCCACTCCACCACCAGTCGTACAGCTTCATCTCTTCCCGGTGTAGCTGTCGCGCCGTCGCGTAATCTCCCGTACTGAGTGCCTGCCAGAGAGAGATTTCCAGGCGCGGGTGGAAGCTTGCAAGGGACGAGATGAAACCGGCCATCCCCGCTAGCGTTCCGAATGGCTGCAAGGCCGACGAGCCCGAGAAGACCAGCAGTTCGCCCGTCAACAGCTCCGCCTGGACGAAACGTCTTGCGTTAGTTGTTGCTTGCTTCAGCCCGATCACTCGATCCAGTTCAGCAAGACGGTGAAGAAGCGGGATGGAAAGGTCCACTCCACCCGCGACGGCGGGGTTGTTGTAGATTATGATCGGGATCTCTGTTTCCCGACTGACGCACGCATAGAACGAATAAACCTGCTCTTCGCTACAGCCAGAGTAATACGGTGGCACGATCATCGCGGCGTCAGCTCCGACGTCGTTCGCGTACCTTGACAGGGTCACAACATTCTCGATACTCGTGTCGCTGCATCCGGCGACGACCGGAATCCTCCCGCTCGCGACCTCTACGACAGCCCGGATTACCTGCTTACGCTCGTCAAGGGTCATCGCGTAGCATTCGCCCATGCTTCCGTTCACGACGAGGAAGCCGCACGACGCGTCCAGCCCATTGTCGATCATGTGCCGGACGTTATGTGCCAGCCCTTCGAAGTCCACCATCAGCCTTTGGTCGAACGGGGTGAGTACCAAGGCTCCGATCCCCTTGAAGGTCAGCTTGTCCCGGTCCGTGAACATCAAGAGTCCCCCTTCGTTCACAGTGCGTCCTCCGTCTGTCGGCTCGCTTCCGGTGCTGGTCGCCCTAGTCTTTCAATGCTCCTGACCCCCATCCCTTGATGAGAAGGTGCTGTGTAGGAAGCAGGATCGCTAGGCTCGGGAGGGTCACTAGTACACTGCCAGCCAGAATGTACTCCCAGTAGACGTCGAATTCGGTTATGAAGCTGCTCAGCCCAAGCGGGAACGTCATCTTCGAATCGTCGCTAATGAAGACGAGTGCGAAGAGGTAGTCGTTCCACACGTAGCTGAAGGAATACACGGCCGTTGCGATGATGCCGGGAAGGCTCGCCGGGATCACCACCGAACACAAGGTCCTAAAGGTCGAGGCACCATCGATAGCCGCCGCCTCCTCCAGCTCGATGGGGATCGACGTGAAGAAGGCTCGGAGTATCCAAATCGAGTACGGCAAGCACAACGCAATATAGGCTATCGATAACCCGGACAGCTTGTTGAGCAGCCCGACCTTGCTGGCCCATACATAGAGCGGTATAGCCAGCAACACTTGGGGCAACATATACGCGAACAGGGCTCCCACCATGAAGACGCCCCTGCCCCTGTACCGGAACCGAGCCAGGCTGTAAGAGGCCAGTGATGCGACCACTGTGCAGCTCACGACCGTTACCACCGTCACCATAACGCTATTCCACACCAAGTCGAGAAAGCGCGTCCTGTCTGCCAAGTTGACGTAGTTCTCGATGGTCCAGGTCGTCGGCAACAGCGTCGGATCCCGACTGAAGAACTCCGTCTTGGGACGGAACGAGGACAGCGCAATCCATATGAGTGGCCCTATGGATACCGCCAGCAGGCCGACGATCGCAAGGTTGAAGGTAGCACGCCGAAGCCCCTTAATCAGCACCGCTTCACCCACCTCCGTGGTTGGTCCGGCTGAACTCGAGGCGCGAGTGGACCAGGATTACGCTCAGCAGGACCGCAAAGGCCAGCATGGCCGCAGCCGTACCCTTGCCAAGCTGCATGGCCTGAAATGCGTATCGATAGGCAAAGACCGAGAGCGTCTCCGTGCTGTTACCCGGGCCACCGCCGGTAAGAAGAAGAATCTCATCCACCTTCTTGAACATAAAGATAACCCGAAGGAGCGTGACGGCGGAGAGGACCCCAGCGATCTGCGGCACGGTAATGTAACGGAATTCGGACCATCGGCTTGCGCCGTCGATCCGTGCGGCTTCGTACAGCTCGGTCGGTATGGTCTGAAGTGCCGCGAGAACGTTGACCGTCACGAAGGGGAAGTAGCGCCAAACGGCAACCACGATGATGACGCCCAGGGCCAGACCGGGCGATGCAAACCAATCAATCGACCCTTGAATGAGTCCCACTGACCGGAGCACGGAGTTTATGAGCCCGTAGTTAGGATTGAGCAACCACTTCCAGGCTAGCGTCACGGCTACGGTCGGCGTGAAGAATGGCAACAGAACGGCGCCGCGCAACAACCCCTTTGCCCTCGTCACCTCGTGGAGCAACAGGGCAGCTACGACCCCGAGCACGAGTTGCCCCAGTACCGTCGCTGACGCCCAGATCACGTTGATCCATAGTGCATGCCAGAAGTCACGACTGCTCAGCAGGCTGAGGTAGTTGGCGAGCCCTACGTACCTGCCGGTCATCTCGTATGCCAGTTGAGAGTGGAAGCTCAGGTACACCGCATTGAGTACGGGGTACACAACCAGGAGGGCAAGCATGACAAGTGCCGGCAACAGCAGGGCCAAGCCGGTGCCCATGCTCCTTGTGTACATCAAGACTCCTTGAGGCCCCCTTCAGGGGCGCGTGGGCCGGGCGTGGGTCGCCCTGCCCACGCGGGCGTCTGCTACCTGATGCCGAACTCTTCACGCCACGACCGTGCAACGGACTTCATGGCTTGCTCCGCCGACATCTGGCCGGCCAGGAACGCGTTGAGTATTCGCGTCCAGGTCGGTCCGCCAATGGCCTGTCCAAGATAGGGGTTTACAACACCCGGATGCCGGGTGTGGAAGTCCACCCCATACTTAAAGCCGATCTGCAGCGACTCCTCGATGAGTTGCGCCCATCGGGCAATCTCCGGGGCTCCGAAATACATCGCGTTGTCAAGGTAGCTCGTACGCACCGGGAGCATGTGGCCAGGAACGGCGCGAGTCAGGAGCAGCAGGTACTGCTGTTCCTCAAGGTAGAACTTCACGAACGCCTTGGCAAGGTCCGGATGCTTGGTCGATGCGAACACAATGAAGTCATTAATCGGTGTCCAGACCACGGGGCGACTGCCAGAGGGGCCCACAGGGGGAACGGCAACCGCCACGTCCCCCGATAGTTGCGGGTTATACCGGTCGATAATTGTCAACAGACGGCCGGGGTACTTTATCATCGCGGTGAGGCCTTGAGCGAAGTCCACCGCGGTATCGAAGTTTCCCGCCGACGTAACCCCTGGCGGAGCGTACTTCGCCAGCTCTCCCCAGAATTCCAGGGCTTGGATGGCTGCAGGCGAATCGATGGCAACGTTGTTTTGTTCGTCGAAGTAGTCAGCACCGTTGGACCATAGCACGCTCGCGAAGCGGACTGCGTTCTCGGGGCTGGCACCCTGAATCGAGATCCCCCACTGGTCGGGCCTCCGGTCCCCGTTTCGGTCGACCGTCAGCCTCCTGGCCGCCTGGAGCCACTCTTCAAAGGTTTCCGGGGGAACCAGCCCCGCTTCGCGGAACAAGCTCCTCCGGTAGTACAGCACCTCCGACTCCATGATTGCGGGGATGTCATAGATTCGACCATCTGGCGACGGAGCCACGAAGCTCTTCGGGATATCCCCCAGCTCGGCGAACAGGTCGTCGAGCGGGAGCAGAAGGCCTTGAGCCGCCAGCCCAGCTACGTACCGCGGCCCGAAGAAAGCAACGTCGGGAGCCGTACCGCTTCTCACGAGAGCGGGAAGCCTGGGCAGGAGGTCGTCGAAGCCTCCCCGCAGGACATTGACAATGACGCCAGGATTCGCCCTCTGAAACCGCGCTATGATCTCTTCGTCGATAGCCACGGACGTTGGATCTGTCTCCGGGGTGAAGAAGGTGATGACGCGGGCCGGAGCCCCTTGCCCTGCTGGCGACATCACCGCTACCACGAGGACCGCCAACCCGAGGAGACCCAGGAGCCGCTTCATCAGATCACTCCTCCCTCACGTCGAAGCCGGCATTCGCTACGTCCCCCGAGCCGGAGCGTTGTACTCCTGGCCCTTCACACGTAACAGCAACCGCACACAAACCGGCTTGCACCGCGTTGCCAGGATATGCCAGTCACTCCCCCTGTTCTCGTCTGACAGAACCTGTTATATCAGGTATGACATCGTCCCCCCTGTTTCCTGCTGGCCGCCCGCGTTTCGCGTAAACGATGCCTCTCGGCGTCCCGAACGATGAGCTACGCCCCCACATGACTCCCGCGCGCCCTGCGGCCATACAGTCTCAATCAGGGGAGGGCCCCGGCCCCCGCACCGAGACTTGAGCATCGCCGCCTGGATCCTATCTTGCCAACGCCGGGAGCAGCTGATATAACTGGTTATGACCGGTGGCTTCGCGGCCCGGCTCGCAGAGGAGGGAACGCAGCGCTCATGCTTACACCGGCTCCGTTGCATAGCGTCCGGCTGTACGACACGGTTTGGGCCTCACGACGCCGGACTCTGCGGGAGACTGGCATCTTCTACCAGTGGGAGACCCTCAATGACCGCACCTCTGGGGTTCCACGCAGTCATGCCATTGAGAACCTCCGCATAGCGGCAGGGGAGGCTGACGGGGTCTTCTACGGCAGGCCCTTTCAGGACAGCGACGTCTATAAATGGGTCGAGGCGGCGTGTTACCTACTGGCGACGGACCACGACCCCTCCCTGGAACAGCTCGTGGCTGAGGCCGCCGACCTCATTGCCCGAGCACAACTCCCGGACGGGTACCTCAACAGTTACTTCACCATCGTCCATCAGGGTAGACGTTGGATCAACCTGCGTGATGGGCACGAGCTATACTGTGCGGGGCACCTAATCGAGGCCGCAGTGGCGCACTTCGCAGCAACCGGGCGCCGTGACCTGCTAGACGTAGCCTGCCGGCTGGCCGATCATATCGCGTCCGTCTTCGGGGCGGGGCCTGGGCAGAAGAGGGGATACCCCGGTCATCCCGAAATCGAGCTCTCCCTGGTTCGTCTCTACCGGGCCACCGGGAATCGCAGGTACCTGGACCTCGCGAGCTACTTCATCGACGAGCGCGGTCGCCACCCCCACTATTACGACCTGGAGGCACGGGAGAGGGGCGAATCCCCAGACGCACGCCGTTTCGACTACTCTTACTACCAAGCCCACGTGCCCCTGCGCCAGCAAACCAAGATGGATGGGCATGCGGTCAGGGCCTTGTACCTGCTAAGCGGCGCGATCGATGTTGCCGCCGAGACAAGCGACCCTCAGCTGCTGGAGGTGTGCAGACGCCTGCTGGCCAACGTCATCGAGCAACGCATGTACGTCACGGGTGGCGTCGGCTCGTCGGCTTGGGGAGAGAGATTCACTGCCGATTACGACTTGCCCAACGACCGGGCCTACGCCGAGACCTGTGCGAGCATCGCCCTGGTCATGGCAACGCACCGGATGGCACAAGTCGAGCCAGACCGGAGGTACGTTGACGTGATGGAGAGGGCGCTGTACAACGGCGTCCTGAGCGGGATCTCGCTCGAGGGCACCCGATTCTTCTACGTCAATCCCCTCGAGGTATGGCCGGAGGCCTGCTCCACTCGTCACGACACGCGCCACATACTGACCCAGCGCCAGGGTTGGTTCGATTGTGCCTGCTGCCCCCCCAACTTGGCGCGGCTCATCGCATCGATCGGGCAATACGTTTATTCGACCGACGACTCAGGGGTCTACGTCCACCTGTACGCTGCCAGCGAAGCGAGGCTGCACCTGGCAGGAGGGCCGGTCCGTATCGTGCAGGAGACGGGCTACCCCTGGGCCGGCACGATCCAACTTCGGCTGCATCTGTCCGGTACCAGGACCTTCACTGTTGCGCTACGGATCCCAGGATGGGCCAGAGAAGGCTCGCTCAGTCTCAATGGCCATCCCGTCTCCTTGGACGGTGTGGTCTACCGTGGCTACGCGTATCTGACTCGTACCTGGAGCGACGGAGACACCGTCCGACTCGAGCTTGCGATGCCTGTCGAGCGGGTCGAATCCCACCCTCGTGTACGTGCCAACGTGGGCCGTGTGGCGATCCAGAGAGGCCCCATCGTCTACTGTCTCGAAGAGGTAGACAACGGACCCAATCTTCCTGCAATCGTCCTACCGGCCGACAGCGACTTGAGAGCGCACTGGCGACCTGACCTCCTGGGAGGCGTGACGGTGGTGGAGAGCGCTGGATTGCGCGCGGATGAGTCCGGGTGGGGAAGCGAGCTTTACCGACCGGTGACCCGATCCAGGACAACCCAGGTGCGACTGACGTTCGTCCCTTACGCCACCTGGGGAAACAGGCAACCCGGCGAGATGCTGGTCTGGGTGCGCACCGGATAATGAAGACCCACAGCTCTACCCAGCTGGCGAGTCCCACTGGGGGCCCGGGGGGCCTGCGCCCGTCGCCAGGCATCCCTATCGACCAGACGCCGGCCCCAGCGGCGCGCCCGGCCCGAACAAGGCGTCGTCCGAGCGCGGGCGGCGGCCTCCGAGAAGCCCGGCCCCCTACCGGGACAGGTCAACTCCTTGGCTAAACGTTACGCGTACGGTCTTGCGCGGGAGGTGGCGGCCGGAGCATAAGCAGTTGACCGGGCCATACCAGATGTAGTAGGATGTTGCGCACAGACAACTACATCTAGTGGCCGCACGGCGCCTGTCCGACAGGGCAGGGCCCCCGTGGCTGGGGGAAGTCCGGTGCGAATCCGGCGCTGTCCCGCAACGGTGACCGGCTGGGTCTCTCGTGAGCGCCCGAGCCGGAAGCCCGAGTACCCACGTCGTGCGTGCGCATCCGCCCCCGAGGAGGGGTGAGGGCGCCTCACCGGCACGGCCACCGCGTCGCCGCGTCGCCCGCGGGCCTGCCTCTCCTCGCGGCGGAAGCCCACCATCCCGACGGACGAGGAGGCGACCGGGTCATGGCCCACCGCATGGAGGAGGCCATCCGTGCATGGACCCGAGGTCTTGCCGACGCCGAGCGGCTGGCCGCCGCGCTCGAGCGCGGTCTGGCACTGTCCGGCCCGCCGCCCGGCGATCCCGCTGAGGCAGACACCTTCTGGGTGCAACTGGCCTGCCACCACCTGCCCCTGCACCCCGACTTCGACCGGCTCGCCGTGCGGGCCGCTCTGTCGGGGCTCTACCGTGAGGCGCTGGCGGCGAGCCCGGCACCTGACGACGCCGCCGCCCTCTCGCCCGTCTTCGCCCTCGACGCGGCTAGCTACCGGAGCGCCTTCGTACACTACGTTCGCCAGGGCATCGAGCTGGGCGAGCTCGACCCCCGCCTCGCGTCCTTCGACCTCGCCCGCCTCGCCCGGCTGGTCGTGCCGGAACGCGACGAGCTCATCCCGTACGCCGGGCTCGCCACCCTGATGGATCGCTACCTGGTGCGCCACCCGGAGAGCCGGCGGCTGCTGGAGACGCCGCAGTACCTGTGGATGCGGGTGGCCATGGGCCTGGCGCTGGCCGAGGCACCCGATGCCCGCGACCTCTGGGCGGCCCGCTTCTACCAGCTCATGAGCACGCTCCGCTACGTGCCCAGCACCCCCACCCTCTTCAACGCGGGCACCACCCATCCCCAGCTCTCCTCGTGCTACCTGTCCGACGTGCTGGACTCCATGGACCACATCCTGGAGTCGGCCACCGACTTCGGCTACCTGGCCAAGTACGCCGGGGGCATCGGCGCCTCCATCACCAAGCTGCGCTCGGCCGGTTCGCCGGTGCGGGGCATCAACGGCCAGTCGTCGGGCATCGTCCCCTTCGCGCACATGTACGACGCGCTCATCAAGGCCGTCAGCCAGGGGGGCCGCCGCCGGGGCACGCTGGCCCTCTACCTGGAGCCGTGGCACCTGGAGATCGAGGCCTTCCTCGACCTCAAGCGCAACGCCGGTGACCCCTACCTGCGCACCCCGAGCCTCGACACGGCCCTGTGGGTGCCCGACGAGTTCCTGCGCCGCGTCGAGGCCGACGAAGCCTGGTACCTCTTCGACCCGCGCTACGTGCCGGAGCTGCCCGAGCTCTTCGGGCAGTCGTTTGGGGAGGCGTACGAAGCCCGCATCCGCCAGGCGAGGGCCGGCCAGCTCCCGGCTCGGGCCTTCCGCGAAGTGTCCGCCCGGGGGCTCTTCCGTGAGATCCTGGCCACGCTACAGGAGACCTCCCACCCGTGGATTGTCTTCAAGGACGCGGGCAACGCCCGCAGCATGCTGCCGGGCGTCATCCACTCCAGCAACCTCTGCACGGAGATCTTCCTGCCCACGTCGCCGCAGGAGATCGCCGTCTGCAACCTGGGCAGCGTCAACCTGGCGCGCCACCTGCGGGCGGACCCCGCCGGCCCCGGCCGCCTGCGGGCGGCGGACGTGGACTGGCCGGCGCTGCAAGCGACGGTAGAGCTGGCGGTGAGGGCGCTCGACGACGTCATCGACGTCAACTTCTACCCCGTCGACAAGGCCCGCCGCTCCAACCTGCGCCACCGCCCCGTGGGGCTCGGCATCATGGGCTTCGCCGAGGCCTTCGCCCGGCTCGGGATGGCCTACGGCGACCCGGCGTCGGCCGATCTCGTCGATCGAGTGGTGGAGTTCGTCAGCTTCCACGCCATCCGCACCTCGGCGCGGCTGGCGCGGGAGCGAGGGTCCTTCGCAGCCTTCTCGGAGAGCCGGTGGGCGCAGGGCCGGCTGCCGCTGGACACCCTGGCCGAGCTCCAATCCCACCGGGGCCGCCCCGTCGAGGTGGACCGCAGCGCCCGGCTGCCGTGGGACACCCTGCGCCCTCTCGTGCGGGGCGGCATGCGCAACGGTACCGTGATGGCCATCGCCCCGACGGCCACCATCAGCCTCGTCGCAGGCACGACGCCCAGCCTCGACCCTTACTACGCCAACGTCTTTGCCCGCCAGACGCTGTCGGGCAAGTTCATGGAGGTCAACCGGGTGCTGGTCGACGAGCTCGAGGCCCTGAGGCTGTGGGAGGACGTGCGCGAGCGCATCGTCGCCGAGCGGGGGGACCTGTCGGCCGTCGAGGAGATCCCCGAGCCGGTGCGGCGGCGCTACCCGACGGCCTACCGCATCCCGCCCGAGGCGTACGTCGAGCTGGCCGCTCGCGCCCAGAAGTGGGTGGACATGGGCATCAGCCGCAACCTCTTCCTGCAGAGCCGGGACCTCGACGCCATGGCGGAGGTGTACCTGGCGGCCTGGCGCAAGGGGCTCAAGTCCACGTACTACCTCTTCATGGCACCCCGGATGTACGCGGAGCCCTCGACGGTGCAGGTCAACAAGGCCCGGCGGCGCCCGCGCTGGAGCTTCCTGGAGGCGGCCTCGACCAACGGGCACGGCGCCCCTGGCGAGCACTGCGCCCTCGACGGGGGCGGCCCGGGGTGCGAGTCGTGCCAGTAGCGGGAGCCGGCAGGCGACGACCCCGTCCCCCGCGTCCACGACCCCGCCATCTCGTCCACGAGAGGAGCGAGACCATGGCCCCGACGAGCCGCGAGCTCTCCCCGCTTTTCGCCGGGGATCCCCTCGAGCCCATGCAGCTCTTCCCCCTGCGCTACCCCTGGGCCTACGCCCACGCCCAGCAGGGCAAGCGCAACACGTGGTTTCCCGAGGAGATCCCCCTGGCCGACGATGTGCGGGACTTCAAGGAGCGTCTCAGCGACGAGGAGCGTCGCGCGGTCGAGCTGCTGTTGGGCTTCTTCAACCCCATGGAGTCGCTGGTCACCCATAACCTCATCCTGGCCATCTACCCGGTCCTGACCGCCCCCGAGGTGCGCCTCTACCTGGCCCGCCAGGTGTGGGAGGAGGCCAACCACACCATGGCGTTCGAGTACGTGCTCAAGACGCTGCCGGTGGAGCGCCAGCGCGTCTTCGAGGCGCACCGCAGCGTGCCGGCGGTGCAGGCCAAGGAGGCCTTCGAGCGGGAGCTGACCCGCCAGTGGCTGGAGCGGCCCGACGTGCGCACCGACGACGGCAAGCGGGCGCTTTTGCGCAACCTGGTGGGCTACTACGTCATCCTGGAGGGCGTCTTCTTCTACGCGGGGTTCCTGACGTTCTACAGCTTTCGCCGGCGCAACCTGTTGCGGGGGCTCGCCTCGCTCATCGACTGGGTGCTCAAGGACGAGAGCCTGCACCTCTCCTTCGGCATCCACCTCATCACCACGCTGCTGGAGGAGCATCCGCACCTCATGACCGCGCCCTTCGCCCGGGAGCTGGAGCGCCTCATCCTCCGGGCCGTCGAGCTGGAGCGCGACTACAACCAGGCCCTGGTGCCCCGCCCCATCCTGGGGGTGAGCGCCGAGACCCTCAACGCCTACGTGGAGTACGTGACGGACCGGCGGCTGGAGGAGCTGGGGCTGGGGGCGCGCTTCGGCACGCCCAACCCGGCCCCGTGGATGGCCGTCGAGGTGGACGTGCCCGAGATCGTCAACTTCTTCGAGGCGACCAACACGTCGTACGAGGTGGCGGCACGCCGGGAGCCGGGAGCGGATGCGGTCGGATGAGCCGGTCCCGACGAGGCTCCGGGCTATGGGGCCGGCAGCGTCACCGGGGCATCGCGCGAGCTCGGGTATCGCTCGCCACGGCGGCCACCGCCTGCAGCCACGCTTCGGCCTGTGCCGGCGAGCGCAGGTGGATGGCCCGCAGGTGCCGATATTCGGGGCGGGCCAGGAGCTCGGCGTACTCGAGCCGCCGACGGCGATAGGTCTTGAGCGCCCACAGGATGATGGAGTCGGCCGTGAAGAGCCGCCACAGCGACTCCCGGTTGCCGCTCCAGAGGGGCTCTCGCAGGAAGACGCGACGGGCCGTCCGACGCAGCAGGCGCCCCAGGATGACGGGTAGCGGATAGTCGAGCCAGACGACGGTGTCGGCCGTCGGCCAGAGGATGTCCCGCACGCGGCTGTAGTTGCCGTCGACCACCCAGCAGCGGCCGCTGGTTGCCTCGTGGACCCAATGCCGAAACACCGCGTCGGGCGCCGGCGTCCAGTCGGGCCCCCAGTGCAGTGCGTCGAGCTCGACGTGCACGTACCCGAGGGCACGTGCGAGGCGCCGGGCCGTGGTGGTCTTGCCCGACCCGGACGTCCCCACGACGAGGATGCGCCGGCCCGGCATCCGCATGGCGTCCGGCCCGTTCTCGGCAGGCGCTTGCCGTCCAGCGTCGCGTTCCATGCTCCTCCCCACCCGGGCGCCCCCTCTGCCAACCCGGACGGCGGGTCTCGGTCATGGGCTCCGGCCTGTCTTCGCCCCGTCATCGTACACCAGGCTGTCGGCGGGCGCATGGGGCCCCCCACCTCGGGCACGGCGAGCCGAGTTACGTGCTGCGGGCGGTGCTACAATGGACGCATGGCGGGTGGCGAGTCGAGGGAGGCGGGACGTCGTGGAGGCTGTGCCTGCCGAGATGCTGCGACTCTGCAAAGTGTGGGCGCAGGGCAGGTTGGCCTCTGCTTACTACCTCGCCGGCGGCACGGCTCTGGCACTCCAGCTGGATCACCGCACGTCCGTTGACCTCGATTGGTTCTCACGACAGCCGGATGAGCGCATCCCGGTTCGCACCATCGCCCATGAACTGGAACATCTGTTTGGGCGCGGCCGGATCCAGCCCATCCAGCGTCAGATCGACCAGGCGACCTGGCTGATATGCAATGTGCGCTTCACCGTACTCGCCTACCCGTTCCCGTTGCTGGGTTCACTGGTGCCGGGCAAGCAGGTTCACCGCGACCTGGAGGGGGTGTGGCTTGCATCTCCCCGAGAGATCGCGTGGATGAAGGCCGATGCGCTGGGCAGGCGCGCGTCGTTTCGTGACTACGTGGACCTTTACTTCCTCCTGAGTCGGGGCGTGATCTCCCTCAAGGAGATCGTCGACGGGGCCTCCCGCAAGTTCGTGTTGCAGGGCCGGTCATTGTTCAACGGGCGCCTGTTCCTCGAGCAGCTCGTCTACCTGGGGGACCTGGAGGACGTCGACGTCACCCTGCGGCTGGTCGGGGACCCGCTGTCCCCCGACCGGATCCAGGCCTACCTGCGAGAAGAGGTCGCTGCCTACGTGCGTCGCGAGGTCGAAAGGGGGCCAGCCTCCTGATGCGGCCCCTCCCCGAGGACCTGGCCTCGTTGTTTCATCGCCAGGACCCCTCCTCCGTCGACCTCGACCGTCACGCCGGACTGGTCATCCGCACCGTCCTTGCAGAAGGCGACTGGGATCAGGTGCGGTGGCTGTTTCGCGAGTACGGTTGGGAGCGGATCCGGCAGGTCGTGGTGGCCGACCACCGGGGCCTGCGCACACTGCCCGAGCCAACGCGCCGGCTCTGGATGGCCGTCTTTGCTGAAACGCCGCAGGCCCAGGCAGGCGAAGGGGAGAGCAGTGACCCCATCGAGCGCTGGGCCTGTCGTCGGATCCCGCCGGGTGCGAGACCGAGACCGGGCTGAGTCCCGCAGCTGAGCTGGGGCGAAACCAGACCAGAAGGGGATGCCTGCCGTGGTCACCCGCGGCCAGATCGTCCTCGGGCTCCTGCTCGTGGGAATCGGCGGGTCGTGAAGGCGCTGCCCCGCGTCTCATGGGGTCGCGAAATGAGAGCTTACGGCCTCAAGGCCCGCGTCGTGGCCTCCGCACGGCTTTCGCAAGGCCTACGGCCCCCCGTCCCACGAGCCGCAGGCCCAATCCGGCCGCCCGCAGCCCAAGGCGGGCCGTCCAGAGGCCGGCCCTGACGCCCTGTCGGGCGAGCCTGCCCAGGGCGCCACGTACTCGTGCGATGTCGTCGTCCAGGGTGGACGGATCCAGGCCGATCGCCTGCAGATGGGCCTCCCGCGAGGCCGCCGGCAGTGCCGCGAGGGCCGACCGCAGCGTATAGAGCAGCGCCAGCAGGTCGTCGAGCTGGCCTGCGCCGGGCACGAAGCCTGGCACGAGATCGACCGGCGACAGCGAGTAGGCGAGGCCGCCGATCAGCAGCGCCTTGCGGGCGCGGGAGAGCGCCGGCTCGCGCCACAGTGCCCAGGCGAGCCTTCCGTAGGCAGGCACCCGGCCGAGCACCGGCGCCACCAGCGCCCCGATCTCGCTCAGCCAGCCTCGCGTGGATGGCGTCTGACCCTTGGCCTGCCCTACTGATCCGGCCTCCACAGTCTCCACGTGTCCAGACACCTCGTGGCCGGCACCATTTCGCCGTCTAGCTGGCAGGACCTTCGGCAGCCAGGGGCCGATCACCCCCCTTCCCGCCGCCACCCGCACGGTCATCGCGCTCCAGCGTGACCCTCGCCGACGGGCCCTTCAGCAAACGCTTACCTCTGCATCGGCAGGAGCGGGTGCCACCGGGCGAGTAACAACGGTCTAGACCACGGGCCGGCGGCCATCCGGGATCGCCGCCCGTGGCGGGTCCTCGCAGACGAGGTCCTGGAGAGGGGACGAGCGGGCATGGTGCGTCCAGGAGTTGGCGGGCCTAGGCCTATGAGAGCGCTATCGAGAAGTCTCCAGATGGCAGAGGTGCGCCTGGCGCTGGTAGCGGTGGTGTTGGCGTCCCTCGTCGGGGCGTGGGTGACGGCGGCGGCCGCGAGCCAGCCCGGCCCCAACCCCCCGTGGCTTGCACCGATGTTCCAGGAGATCGGCCAGCCCGGCGGGACCCTGACCCTGGCGCTGGGCGACAGTCCGCAGACCTTCAACTACTACGCCGTGCTCGACGGCAACGCGCAGACCGTCCTCAACAACGTCTTCGACCGCCTGTTCAGCCTCGATCCCGTCACGGGCGAGCTCGTACCCAACCTGGTGGAGCGGTACGAGTTCTCGTCGGACGGGCTGGTGCTTACGGCCTACCTGCGACCGGGCATCCGCTGGTCCGACGGCCAGCCGCTCACCGCCGACGACGTGGTCTTCACCTTCGAGGAGCTGGCCGCCAACACCGGCCTGCGGGCCAACCAGTCGGCGACGCTGATGATCGCGGGCCAGCGCCTGCGATTCCGCAAGGTGGACGACCTGACCTTCCAGGTTCTCCTGCCGGCCCGCTACGGGGCCGTCTTGCAGGCGCTCTCCTTCTCGCCGGTGCTGCCCAAGCACAAGCTGGCGCCCTACGACCCCGTCGGCAAGCCGGAGGAGTTCGGGCGCGTCTGGTCGACGGACTGGGACCTCTCCGACATCGTGGGGACCGGGCCCTTCGTCCTGGCCGACTACCGACCCGGCCAGAAGGTGACCCTGGTGCGCAACCCCCACTCCTGGCGGCGCGATCCCCAGGGCAACGTCCTGCCCTACGTCGATCGGCTGGAGTACGTCATCATCCGAGACCCCAACCAGCAGATGGCCCAGTTCCTCTCCGGGCAGCTCGACGTGCTGTCGCTCAGCGGCTCCCAGTATCCCGACATGAAGCGCCGCGAGCTGGCCGGGGCCGGATTCGTCGCCCTGGCGGGGCGCGGGCTCTATGGCGTACCGTCCACCATCCACTGGGGCTTCAACTACGACGAGCCCGACCCGGTGCTCCGGGAACTCTTCCGGGACGTGCGCTTCCGACAGGCCATGCAGGCGGCGCTCAACCGGCAGCGGATCATCGATGACGTCTTCAACGGACTGGCATCGCTACCCGGTCACGGCGTGCCGCCCAACACGTTCTTCTGGCGGGACACCACCGCCTACCTGGGCACGTACGACCTCGGCCGGGCCGCCGCCCTGCTGGACGAGATCGGGCTCCCCATGGGAAGCGACGGCGTGCGCCGCATGAAGGACGGACGGCCGCTGCGCTTCACCCTGACGTACGGCAGCGACTCCACGACGTATCCCGGCATCGCCACCATCCTGCAGAACGACCTGGCATCCATCGGGGTGCGTATCGACTTGCAGGGCTTGCCGTTCAGCACCGTCTTCCAGACGGCGCTGTCGGGCAACTTCCAGTCCATCTTGATGGCCTACGGTGACCAACCGGATCCGCAGCTTCGCAAGGACATCTGGCAGCCCGGCACCTCCCTGCACTACTGGCACCGCTCGGTGCAACCCGCCCGGGAGGGGGAGATGCCCCGGCTCGAGCTGATGTTCGACTGGGAGCGGCGCATCTACGACCTCTTCCAACAGGCGGAGGTGACCGACGACCAGCAGCTGCGCCGGCAGCTGTATGGGGAGTGGCAGGAGATCTCCGCCCGAAACGTGGAGGTCGTCATGGTCGTCAAGCCCGGCGTGGCCACGGCAGCCTGGAAGCGTGTCGGCAACGTCTTCGTCCACCCCGAGGCACAACTCATCCTGTGGAGCAACATGACCGTCTTCAAGCGGCCGTAGCGGCCGCGCCAGATCAGGTGCCCGGCTGGGAGCGCCCCAGCCCTGATACCCGTCAAGGGTGGGCCGCCACCCACCGGGCACCCTTTTCCACTCGGTGACGGCAGGTAGGAGGATGCCGAGTCTTGCGAGCGTTCGTCATCCACCGAGTGTTGCTGGCCCTGTTGGTCCTGTGGATCAGCTCGGCCATCTCCTTCCTCATCATCAAGATGCAGCCGGGCGACTTCCTCACCCAGTACCTCGACGACCCCCGCATCAGCCCCGAGACCGTCGAGCGCGTGCGCGTCCAGCTCGGCCTGGACCAGCCTCTCTACCTCCAGTACGGACGCTGGCTGTGGGGCATCGTCAGCCGTGGCGACTTCGGGTACTCCTTCGTCACCAACCGCCCCGTCGTCTCCATGATCTGGGAGCGGATGGGGTGGACGGTGGCCGTGGCTGGCGCCACCTTCGTCTTCAGCTGGTGCGTCGCCATCCCACTGGGGATCCTGGCGGCTGTGCGCAGGAGCACGGGGGCCGAGCTGGCGGTCAAGGGCGTCACCTACCTGGCGCACGCCGTGCCGGACTTTCTCGCCGCCCTGCTGCTGGTCTGGCTGGCGCTGCAGATGGGCATGACGAGCGTCGGAGGACTCTTCAGCCCGCGCTACATCGACGCTCCATGGAGCCTGGCCAAGCTGCGCGACATGCTGGCGCACCTCTGGATCCCGCTCATCGCCATCGGCTTCCACGGGGTGGCGGGGCTCATGCGCCTGACGCGGGCCAACATCCTGGACGTGCTGGGGGACGACTTCGTGCGAACGGCTCGGGCCAAGGGCCTCGGGGAGCGGACCGTGTTGTACCGACATGTGCTGAGGAATGCCATCAACCCGCTCATCAGCCTGGCGGGCCTGAGCCTGCCCTACCTGATCAACGGCACCATCATCAGCTCCATCGTCCTCAACCTGCCGACCATCGGGCCCATGCTCTACGACGCGCTGGTCAACAAGGACCAGTACCTGGCCATGACGCTGCTGCTCTTCTCCAGCCTCATGCTCATCGCGGGCAACCTGCTGGCCGACATCGCGCTGGCATGGGCCGACCCGCGCGTGCGCTACGACTAGAGGGTGGGGCTACATGCACGTGCTCGGGCGCATCTCGAAGACGTCCGCCGGTCTTGCCAGTCTCGTGCTGCTGGGCCTGCTCTACCTGGGCGCCCTGTTCGCGGGGTTTCTGGCTCCGTACGGGCAGGCCACGCAGTTTCCCCAGTACGCCTACGCACCGCCTCAACGGGTGCGGTTGTGGCACGAGGGCCGGTGGGTGGGGCCCTTCGTATACCCTCTCCAGCGCCAGCGCGATCCGGTGACGTTCATCTCCACCTATGTCGAAGACCGCTCGCGCATCGTGCCAATCCGCCTCTTCGTCCGGGGTGAGCCGTACCGGCTGCTGGGGCTCGTGCGCACCGACCTGCACCTCTTCGGCGGCGAGGGCGGGCCGGTCTTCCTGCTCGGCACGGATCGCTACGGCCGCGATCTGCTCTCGCGGCTCCTTGCCGGGGCCCAGGTCTCGCTCTCGGTGGGGCCCATCGGAATCCTCATCTCCTTCACGCTGGGCACCTTGATCGGCGCCTGGAGCGGCTACTACGGCGGGCACCTCGATACGCTGGTGCAGCGCACCATCGAGGTGCTGCTGTCCTTTCCGCGACTGCCCATCCTGCTGGCCATGGGCACCATCGTGCCGCCGTGGTGGCCGTCGACGCACGTCTACATCGGCGTCATCGCCATCCTCTCGCTGGTCGGCTGGGCCGACCTCGCCCGGGTCGTACGGGGGCAGGTGCTGGCCGTGCGGGGGCTCGACTACGTGACGGCCGCCCGGGCCGTCGGGGTGCCCGAGCCGCAGATCCTGCTCCGCCACGTGCTGCCCAACGTCACGAGCTACCTCATCGTCTCGGCCACGCTGGCGCTGCCCGGGTACATCCTGGGCGAGAGCGCCCTGTCGTTTCTCGGGCTGGGCGTCAAGGAGCCGATGGCCTCGTGGGGGCTGCTGCTCAAGGACGCCCAGAGCCTGGAGGTGCTCAGCCTTTACCCCTGGCTGCTCACCCCGGCACTGTTCATCGTGGTGTCCGCCATGGCCTTCTACTTCCTGGGAGACGCCCTGCGGGACGCGCTCGACGTACAGTCCGACAGCACGCACCGCGCCTGAGGCACCGTCTTGCGCGCTACCGTGAGCAAGGGGGGGCGGGCACCGCCCCCCCGGGGTGGTCGCAGGTCTCCATGCCTGCCGTCACGGTTGGGCGCCGTCGAAGGGATCCAACAGGAGCGGCTTGTACCGGAAGCCCACGTAGAGCTCGAGCTGGTCGTGCGTGTGCGGCGCCGGCCCACCCGGCCCCACGAAGCCGCTCTGCCCGGGTGCGTAGGCGCTCACCGAGCGGTCGATGTCGGGGCCCAGCTCGACGATCTCGTTCCACGTCCCACGGTTCATGCCGACAGTCTCGACGGCAGGCAGCGCCCCCAGGGCACTGTAGGTCGTCCGAGGCATGCGGTCCCGCAGCTCGGCAGGCGATGCGGCCTGCGCCTCGCGCTCCGCCCACGCCCGGGCGGCCTGCTCGAGGGCCGCGACGACGACCTCGTCGGCGCTGCGCCCCTGCCGGAAGTCGATACCCTGCCCCGCTCCGCTGCCGGCGAGCGCCCGGTAGACGTGGTCGGCCGTCACGAGCCGCATCCACTCGGGGTCGAGCAGCCCGGCGAAGAGCTGGTCCCGCAACGCGAGGTACCACGCCTCGAAGAGCGGCTCCGCCAGGTCGTCGACGTACCCGTCGCCGTCCGCGTCCCGTCGCACGCCGTCCCATGCCAGCACCGTGGCGGCGAGCTGACGGGCGCGCTCGGAGAGAGCCCCCCCGGCGGTCGCGCGCTCGACCGCAGACGCGAGAAGGGGCCGCAGCGCCGCATGGTTCAAGTTGAGGAAGGAGAGCCGCTGGTTGATGCGGTTCATGTCGTCGAAGGTGACAGCCTCTAGCTCACGCAGGGCGTCCGCGATGCGGCCGGCCCGATGCGCAGGCCCCCATGCCGCCATGGCCCCATCGTCCCAGTCGGGGCTGGGCCGGTTGTTCCAGTTGAAGATGAACCCTTCCGGCGGGTTGATCGAGGACGGCATGCGTTCGGGCGGCAGCACGCCGAGCCAGTCGTCCTCGCCCGTGCCCCGTGCCGGCAGGCGAGGGTCGACGTGGGCAGGGCGCAGGGGCGGTCGCCCGGCCAGCCAGTAGCCGATGTTGGCCTCGCGGTCGATCCAGAAGAAGTT
>SPLK01000215.1_pt1 | contig 20296 bp, 17 predicted proteins | sample 2456111 | NCBI WGS metagenome assembly SPLK01 (sample SAMN11156906, study PRJNA527647) | hot springs metagenome | biome: Geothermal region; feature: Hot spring; material: tree branch in hot spring; isolation source: hot spring sediment rich in lignocellulosic material ... | reverse complement strand
TTTGCATTCCTGCAAAACATAATGGCCTCATCCCTTTTCCTAGGATTTGATACCATTATTATATCATATTTTGCTATATTTGTTTATATTTTCTAGCTTTTTGTGGGACAATCATAAACTAAATTTAATCTTTTGACTCCTAAAATTACCAATTACAATTCATACAGAAAATATTTATTAAGGTATAATAGCCATAAGTGAAACTCCTTTCATTAGTATTTTTAGGAAGCTGTATATTATTGGAGTTTTCACGATTTTAAGTTTTTATAGGTCACTTTTGTACTTTATAGTTATTTTTTGCTTTTATTACACAAAAACTAAACCCTATCCGGTTTGAGGCCGGGTATATATTTGCATGCCTCTTGCAAAACATCTCCGTAATGACCGTATATACCCGAAACATGATGAATATATGGACCTTCAACCAATTTCCTTTCCCACTTAGACCAATCATCCACTTCCATCCAGGTATAGGTTCCCTGTACTTTCGGCCCGTCAATTGCCTTTCCTTCACCGATGAACAACGAATACTTCCCATCCACGCCATCCAGCCTAGCTATTGTAATGTCGCCATTCATGAGCTCCCATTGCCCGTGCCCGATTTCATCAAAAGCAGCTCTGGAATCCTTTGACTTTAAAGAATATGGGAATGGACCACAGTGCCACAGTAGTTCGGCGTTATCATTTTCGGGATGGCGGATTGTTAAATCGGCAAAAAATGAGGGCCGTCTGTTATAATCCGCTGCCTGCAACAGTACCGATGTTACCGCACCGGCTATGTCAGCTTCACAAGAAACGGGATATCCCATATCCGTAAGCTCTCCAATTACCTGACACGGTAATACGCCAAAAAGCTGAATCGTACTGGACCAGCATTCGAGCGCCGCTCCGTTGCAGTTCTCTTCTTCCATCTGTTGTTGTATAAAGACCATCATGGCCGCAATAATCCTCAGTTTTTCATCATCAATAAGCGAAGTGTCTATTCTTTCCTTTATGGAAGAAACGAAATTTATTACCCGTTCATCCGGTTTATTGGCCATTTCGGTTACATTTCTAAAGAAACTTCCCATAGAAACCGGTACAATTTCTATACCGAACTTCTTCAAAAGCTCTTCCTCATTGTACATGACGCTCAAAAATGCCCTGGGCCTATTCCCAACCTCCAGGATACGCATGGAGTTAAAAGCTTTTACCACGGCAGCAGTACGGCAGAAAGACTCTACTCCCTGAATAAACATGGGATCTTCAGCATGACAATTCTCTATATAGGTAAAGGGTACTCCGTATCTCTGGAGCACCTTGCTGCTCGCAAATATACCGCATTGTGTATCCCTTATCCTTGCCCCAGTAACACTGTCGGGGGCATCATCTCGAGCTCCCCATAAGAGCAAAGGCTTACCTACGGCTTTACCCACCCTCGCGATTATTTCTTCCAACCCAAAATCGCAGTGGAGCATGAATACGGCATCTACTTTGTTGTCCTTTAAATACTTTTCTATTACAGGTATTTCTTCAGACATCGATGCAATACCGTTTTCAATAATTGGATCGATATTAATCATTTCAATGTTGCCCTTGACCTTTTCTAAAGAAGCAAAAGCTTTGTTCTTTGATACTAGAGCGTTTTCGATGGTGGTAAAGCTCGGCCCTCTCTTTACGGGCACAACACCCAATTTTAAAGTCATTTCTTTTTTCATATGATTTCCCCCTTATATCATTATTTAAATTTATCTTTTTAATATTCGGCATTTAATACTACCTATCAATCTTTTTTTATATCCATACACATAAGATCATTGAGCTGACTTTTTTAAAAACCTTACATCTTTATCTTTGGCGAACTTATAATTATTTGCTGAATACGGAGGATAACAAGATGATTTGGATTTTATACTTATCCGGTATTTCTTTAAAAGAAAAGATAAAACAAATAGTGTCACAGCTAAAAAATTATTTAAAATTCCTAACCTGTACAGCCAATGGAGCCCCAAATAATCAACCAGGATTCCACCTAAATAGTTTCCAACCATAGAGCCCAGTCCCATTGAAAAAGCGCTTGTAAAGGTTTGAGCCGTCGCTTTTAATTCGTCCGGAGCCAATATATGTACATAATGAATCATACCGAGAAGAAAAAGGCTATAGGCCGGACCCCCTATTATATGTCCCAATATCACCTGCAGCGGATTTATTGCCATAAGATAGGCAAATTGCTGAGATATATACAAAACACCAGCAAAAATGGTAAGTTTTACAGGACCAAATATTCTTATCAGCTGCCTGCCAAAGAACAATATGGGTATTTCACAAAGAGCTCTTATGGAAAACATCATGCCTAACTGTTCCTTGCTTCCTCTTAAGTGTTCAACCAGATTGGGCAAAAAAGTTGAAGAAGATGCAATGGCAATATTTATGAAAAATGCATATAATACAAATGTTACATAATAGTAATTGGTAAACAGTTTGCCGAATTTCATTTCTTTAAGCGTTATCTGCTGAACTGCAGCCTCTTCGTCTTTAATCCTTATGCTTAGAATTATTGTAAGCACAGCCATAATGAAATATGCAGGGAACACGATATTAACCGATCGATAATTAATTAGTTTGCCATATGCATACGTCATTATAGCATAGCCAATAGAGCCCCATAACCGAATAGCACCATATGACATATCTTTATTGTTGGATGTCCCGTGTACAATCCAACTATTCAAAAGTGGATCCAACGGACTGCAAAAGAAATTAAATACAAGTAAGGTTAAACCGGTTTGCAGGGGAGACCCGGTTAATGGCAGCAGTAAATAAATTACGGCGCTTATAGCCATGCAAAAAATATAAACCTTCTTTACAGATCGTATCCTATCACTCACAACCCCCCAAAAAGGTTTGGCGAATATATTGGAAAAAGCAACTACAAACATGATAGTCCCTATGACGGTGTTTTTATATCCTTTTTCTCTCAAAAGTACAACGTTAAAGGATATAGCAGCAAGAGTTGCCCAAGATAAAAATTCCATACATGTATACTGTATTCGTTTCTTATCCATATATTGTATTGAACTAAATATCTTTCTCATATGTTGTTATCCCCGCAATACTCCTTTGCTAATGTAATACTCCTTTTGCTAATATTGATATAACAACCTGTCTATTTGGTTATTCTTCCCATGTTTATGTTAACCCTTGCTTCCTATAAAACATCACTCTTTGATCAAGCTCTTCAAAGTCGATACAACCGGTCTCCATAAACTTCTCCACCATGCTCAGAGTGGGAATTCCCGCACGTCCTCCAATCCTGGTACATTTAATTGCCGATACGGCGTTTGCAAATCTGGCCGTCTTCCTTGTACTCCAACCCTGTATTAAGCCATATATAAAAGCTCCATGGTATACATCTCCCGCACCCGTGGTGTCCTTTACCGGAACCGTAAAAGCCGGTTCTTCAAAAAATCCTTGAGAATCCATCCCTATACAACCTCTTTCTCCAAAGGTAAATACCACAATGCCAGGACCTTTCTCCATAATCTTCCTACAGTTGGCTTCATAGTTATCATCGTTGAATAAGCTTTTATAACAAAACTCGGAACCAATGAACACATCAATTAGGGAGAGCATCTCCTGGCTTTCTTCTCTAAATCCATCAGCATCAAATACTACAATGTTCCCCTTCTCCCTCGCCCAGATGGCAGCCTGACGGGTAACAGGCGTCACCTGAGCTAGATGCAGATATTTGCCCGCAGTTATATAATCCCGATCCAAATCCTCAGGCGAAAGATTGCGGACAGTTCCCCGGTGAAAAATAATACTTCTTCCCTTTGTTTCATCGTCGGACAGAACCAATGATAAGGATGTTTCTCCATCTTCATCGATTATTAATTTTGAAACATCCACACCATGGCGAACAAAATCATCTATACAGAATCGTCCGTATGAACAACCTCCTACAACCCCAACTATGCCCGTTTTTACTCCAAGTCTAGCAAGAGCTACCAAAGCCGTTGCAACCTTTCCACCACCCTGCCAACTGTATTCCAAAAGTCGGGCTCCCCGGTTCTCTTTAGGAAGTCTATCTATATGGGCTAAAAAATCTACGCATGGTATATCTATTCCTACAACATCCATTCGCCCTTCCCCCCATCCCTTCTATATCCTGTACCCCCTAGGATTGAGAAGCCTCACTTTTTTCCGCAAAAATTCCTTCACTTCTTCTTTTGCATCATTGAGACATCCTAACATAAAATCTCTATTTGGTTCCTTATTTATTAAACTTTTGACGGTTTGATAAAAAGTATAGTTGTACTCCGTTGCAATATTGATTTTGTTTATACCCAACTTAACAGCTTCACGGATCTGATCATCGGGTATATTAGAACCTCCGTGTAGTACAAGAGGTATATCTATTCGCCGGTTTATTTCCTCCAAACGTTTAAAGTCAATGTTCGGCACACTTACATAGTGACCGTGAGCATTACCGATAGAGATTGCCAGAAAATCGGCACCCGTTTCATTGATAAAGCGCGGACAAAGATCGGGATCCGTGAAATGCTCGGGATTGGTATAATCTTCTAGTTTTGCACCAACACCCACATGCCCCAATTCGGCCTCAACTTCTACCCCAAGAGCATGAGCGGTTTTAACTACCTCCCTGGTTAAACGGATATTTTCTTCAAATTCCAGAGTTGATCCATCTATCATGATTGAAGGAAAACCGTATCGTATACCCGAAACTGCCTGTTCATAAGTTCTGCTGTGATCAAGATGAAGACCTATGGGAACTGAAGTTTTACCTGCCAAACTTCGGGTTATCGCAGCTACGGTATCCAAACCAATATATCTATCAAGGCCGGGATAAAATTGTATTATAATTGGAATTCTTTCCTCTTCAGCTACTTCAATAGCCCATGCAATGGCTTCATAATTAAAGATGTTAAAAGCAGCTACAGCATATCCGTTTGCATCGGCATCTTTTAATATGGTACTTACTCTTTCAATAGACATACTTTCACCTTCTATATAATTTTTTATATCTTTGATTCTAATGATTGAATCCTTCCATCTCGATCAGCATTCTTTTAATAAGCATACGAATATACTATATAATTTCCAGGGGGTTTATTACATGCCCTTCCACAAATGGCTCGGGCCTATCGCAATCACTTTCGGGAACATAATACTCTCCGCTTTCGGAAGAATCGCATATGCCCTGCAGCACATCCAACACATGATAGGCCAGCTGCTCATTGGCTCTATGCCTGCGCTTATTCTGTATAGCATATATCATATCGGCAAGACCCAACCCCCTGCTGTTCTCAGCATAACCATGGGTAAGGGGCATCTCCTTCAACTCTCCTCCGCGCCTCTGCACATATACTCCTCCGGAGAACATGTTCGGGTCGTTAGCAATCAATACACCTTCGGTACCCAATATTTCCAACCGAGGCCAGTACTTAAAACCGTCACAGGTAGCCGTAAAATTGGCTATTACGCTGTTATCAAATTCCAATACACCTGAAACGGTAGTGGCAACCTCCACCTTGAACCTCTTACCGTAGTCAGGACTATTTTTATTGTAAACCGTTTTCTCGGTAAATGGCATCTGGGCGGAACCCATAACCCTGCGGACGGGACCCAGCAAAAATACCAGCGCGGTTATAAAATACGGACCCATATCAAATAGTGCCCCACCTACACCAGCTTTATGATACCTTTCGCTTGCTCCCGTCATCATAATCATGGCATTGGCAACAGTGGGCTTGCCTATCCATCCTTCATCTATGAGCTTACGACAAGTTTGAAGGCCGGCACCGAGGAATGTGTCGGGAGCGCATCCTATAAGCAAATTTTTTGATCTGGCAAAGTCAATCATGTGTTTTGCATCTTTCCGGGTCATAGCCAGGGGTTTTTCGGCATAAACATGCTTACCGGCTTCCAGAGCTGCCATGTTGACCTCATAGTGCGCCCACGGGTTGGTTAGATTTAATACAAATTCAATTTCCGGATCCGATAGCAGTTCAGCAACCGAGCATGCCTTGGGTATCCCGTACTGCTTGGCCTTGTTCTCGGCATTTTCCGGAATAATATCGGCACATGCCTTTACTTCAAGTATAAACGGGAACATGTTTTTTAGATTATTTAAGTATGTATCGCTAATTCGCCCACATCCTATTACACCCACCCCTACCTTGCGCATATGATATCACCTCAATTTTAATGTTTAATCAATTTTCCTATATCAATTTTTTAATCTTTTATTCTAGATCAAAATGTAAACCGTCCATATTGATAAAAAAGTTTGGATAATAGAACGACTGCTGCCTATATATTCAACAGCGGTCGTTCTACATATACTTATACTATGCTGTTTTTTAAATCTTTCCCGCCTTAAATCAACAGATGATAAAACATTTGGCTACTCTACATGTTCATCACAGCCCGAACTTCACCATATTATCAAAGCTGATTTTTAAGCTGTCAAAAGGATCTCCTGGACAAGTGTCCTGTTCGACGATTGCAAATTCTACACCAATGTCCCTGCATGCTGCTATTACCTTGGGCCAATCAATATTCCCTTCGCCTACCTCAGCAAATTCCTTGCATACATCTTCTATTTTTACAGCACCGCCTACTATAGCATAGTCTTTGAAGTGTATTATCTTCATACGCCCTTTTACCTTGTAAATCCAATCTACCACGCTGACTCCGGCTGCTGCCAGCCAATGGGTATCCAATGCAAAGTGTAGACCATCAGGGTCGGATTCGTTTAGAATTATATCCATTCCCTTTAAGCCGCCGCCCAATGAGATAAACTCCAGTGCATGAGGATGATACAACAGTTTTAAATTCTCTTTCTTGAGCTCAGCAGCAATCTTGTTGATGCTTTCAGTGTAGCGTTTGTACCCATCACGGCTCTCCCGCATCTCTTTGGGCAGGGTACCAACCGAAACATATTCAACGCCAAAGATCTTAGCCTGTTCAATGGCTTCTTCTATAGCAGCTGGATCCTCTACCATTCTTTCATAACTCCCTCCGGAGGAACAGGTCTCCAGCCCTATGTCATCCAACAACTGCTTAAATTCTTTATGATTCATAAATCTTGGCGTCCATGTCTGCACCGAATCATAACCAATGTCCTTGATCTTTCTTAAACTTCTCTCCACTTCCTCAACGCTGTTCATAAAGTTCCTTACTGTAAAAGTCTGTACCCCTTTTTTCATCTCCCTAATCCCCACCTCTCCTTAATAATCATATATTATTAAATGTCTACAGAACAAATCCGGTTTCCTTCATGTTTAGATAACTTGCAGTAAGAGATTCCATGGGCGATAGATTGTGCATCTGATCCTGTTCAACAACGGCCCACTCAAGACCTATCTTCTGTGCAGTTTCCAATACGGGCACCAGTTTCAATAATCCATTCCCTACCGTGGTGAATATCGGAGCCCAGCCACCTTCCTTTTCGCGATATTCGCCGTTTATGTAGTCCTTTACATGAATAGCTGCAAGCCGATCTTTTATCCGCTCCATAACCCTACAGGGATCTTGGAGACCGTTTGTTACCCAGCCAACGTCAAGTTCGATTTTTAACTTCTCGGTATTATATATAAGAATATCAAAACAACATACTCCTCGAAAACTTACCAGAAAATCCTGATGATGATTATGATAACAGAGCGTTATTCCTTCTTCCTCAAGTTTTTCCGCTGCCTTTTCCATGACTTCACAGTCCCTCATAACATCGTCATAGACCGGTTCTTCGTTCCAGAAGGAGCTGTTTATTGAACTCACCCAAACTGTCGCTCTATTGGTTTTCAATCGCTTTGCTTTTGCCACAATATCGCTATAATTTCCCTCGCGCAGATCTTTTATATTTGCCGATACCGTAAGTACCTGCAAACCCAAATCGTGAAATCTCTTTAGGTTATCGTCAACATCTCCCCTTAGCAGAGCTTCGCCACCTTCCATACCTCTATACCCAAGGGCTGCAAGTTGTTTGAGATTTTCCCAATAAGCTTCAAAATCATCCCCCGGCTTTATAAAGCCAATCCATCCGGCTTTCATTTTATTCATTATTATCCCTCCAAATTATATATTGATCTTTTATTTTAATGTTAGTTGTCAAGGCAAGCTTCAGCATAAGTACCGCTTATATATCCTGACGGCAGCGGCGCAGGACGTTCGCATTTGGATGTCATTTCGTATACCTTACCCGTGTTGCAGCTTTCAATTATACCGTGTATTACCTCAAATGCATGGAAACCCATTTCCATACTACACCTGTGAGGACGATTGTTCCGTATCGCCCATGCCATATCCGCTACCCCTAAACCCCGGGATTCGTCTGTGTATCCGTGAGTTAGCGGTATTTCATACGGAGGAAATTCGTTCCATGAACCATTATTCCGTTTTAGGTGTATGGGGCCTCCGAATGTATTGGGATCGTTGCATATCAAAATACCTTCCGTCCCATATATCTCTAAACGCGGAGTCTCTCCAAAAGCCTCCGATACGGTAGTTAGCGTTCCATAACAGCCCTGCTCAAATTCCAATACGCCCACCAGCATGTTCGGTGTATCGTACTTAAAGCTTTCTTTGTAGCGGGGATGCCTGGGATTTTCATATATATATTCTTTCTCGCGGGTTTTAGCAAAACCCATTACCCGCTTTATACCTCCAAGTAGGTGTATGAGAGCATGTAGATAGTAGCCACCCATATCAAAGGGTATACCTCCCCCCGGTGACATTACAAAAGGCATTCGCTCGGTTTCCTTTTCTCCCCTCATATGGTAACCGCGGATTACCATGGCGACAGCTGTAAGGGGTTCTCCTATTAGGCCGGAGTCAATAATTTTGCGCGCCGTCTGCAAACCTCCTCCTAAAAACGTATCCGGAGCCATACCTATCCGCAAACCCTTTTCCTTGGCTATCGATACCAGTTCACGGGCTTCATCCATAGTTACCGCCATCATTTTCTCGCTGTACACATGTTTCCCGGCCAGCAATGCTGCTTTGGTAACCTCGTAATGAGCTAGTGGATATGTAGTATTGACCACTATCTCTATGTTCGGATCCTGAAATATTTGCTCATTAGTAAGCTGCTGTATTCCGAATTCTTCAGCACGATTCTTGCTACGCTCCGGTATTATATCTGAACATCCTACCACATCCAGTATGGAAAATTTCTGCGTCATGTTTCTTAAGTACGCTTTGCTTATTGCACCGCAACCCACAAGACCTACCTTTACCGGCTTTACTCTTGCCATCTTTTTACCCCCCTCATGTTAGTTAATTTTTTATTTTATTTTTTATTTTTATAATATATAACTACAGTTACTATTCAGGCCATACGCTATCAAGTGCAGCCTTTACCTTTGCTACTATTTCATCAGGATTTTTCATAACCTTAAATTCCTCATAAAATGGCTCCACTACTACCGGACCTTCATAGCCAATATGTCTAAGATTTCTTAAAAATGTTTTTACGTCAATTACACCAGTCTCTCCCGGTAACATTCTCGGACTGTCAGGAAGCTCATCTGGAGCAAAACCAGGAATAGCATCATTAACATGAACAAGACCTATCTGCCATGCGTTTAAGGATTTTACAATATTCATGCTATAACCGGCCGTATGGCAGTGATAAGAATCCAAAAGCACACCACAGTTGCCCGTTCCTATTGAATCTGCTAAACGCAGTATCTCAGGTAATGTATGTATGAATGGGTATTTTTTGTTTGCATATATACTCTTAGTACCCAAGAATTCCATTCCCAGGAAAACCCCATATTCTTTTAACAGCAGTGCATAAGGCCTCAAGCGGCGAACAATATTGTTATACTCCTCATCATAGGGCAAAGTTTCACTAAAGGATAAAATATAGGTTGTTGCACGGGTGCCTCCAGTCTGACGAACTGCTTCCAACCATGTAGCTAACTTCTCTAGACCAGATTTATAAGTTTCTTTATCACCTTTATAATCATTAGGTAAGTTAAAACCTGCATTAACTATCCCATACTTTTCCATTGCTGCAATGACGTTATCAATACCTGCTTCAATTATCTTTTGAGGATTCATCCGTAAACCGGTAAAACCATGCCTTGCCGCAAATTCTATGGCATCTAATAATGGCATCTCTATTCCCAGTTCCTCCAACCCAAGAGCTTTATACACGTTGAATCTCTCCCTTGTACAATATAACCCATCTTCATACCTTACTATTTAACTTACATCCATAAACCTATTATCCGCTTACAATTTAACATTCTCATCCTTTTATAGAACCGACCAAAACACCTTTCACAAAATGTTTCTGCAGAAATGGATATACGAGTAATATTGGTACTGTTGTAACTACAATATTTGCTGCTATGACACTTTGGCTTGTCAAATTTTGTGTATGTACTACTGTTAAACCATGACGTGATAAAGCTGCTTCTGTAGTCATAAGGATTTCCCTCAATACCGCCTGTAGCGACCATTTATTTCTAGACTGGATATATAATACCGTCGACATAAAATCATTCCAATATCCTACCGCTACAAATAAACCTATAGTTGCGAGAACTGCTTTTGAAAGAGGCAAAATTATCCTAAAAAATATTAGCAAATCTGAAGCACCATCTATTCTAGCTGATTCTTCTAAACTGTCGGGAATAGTAGCAAAAAAATTCCTCATTATAAATATATTCCATGCACCTATAGCACGCGGTAGTATTAATGCGCCTAAAGAATCTAATAAGCCTAACGACTTAATAACTAAGTATGTAGGTATCATTCCTCCGTTAAATAGCATAGTGAATAATACATAGAATGAGAAAACACCTCGTCCTTTAAGCCTTTTTTTTGATAATGGATATGCTGTAGTAGCAGTAAAAAAAGTAGCAAAAGCTGTTCCCACTACAGTTACAGTTACCGATACTCTAAAGCTCTGAAAAATTGATGGGTTTCTTAATACTACTTTATATGTGTCCAATGTAAATCCCCTAAACCATAAAAATAATCCTCCTTTCATGGCTAAATGTGTTTGACTCATTGAATACATAAGTATATGCCAAAATGGATAAATCATTAAAATGCATAAAATAATCATTAATATAATGTTTGCTACATTAAACACTTTTTCACCGATCGTTCTTCGAATTGGACTTGCCATATTTATCCACCCCAGTCACCATAATCCATCCTCACCAAGTTTTTTCACAACATAATTAGTTGAAATAATCAAAACAAAAGCTACAATATTTTTGAATAATCCTGCCGCCGATGATAAACTATAATTGCTGTCAATCATACCTTTTCTATAAACATATGTATCAATTATGTCACCGACTTCATAAACTAAGGGATTATACAGCATAAATACCTGTTCAAATCCTGCATTTAATATATTACTAAGATTAAGGATAAATATAATAACAATAACACTCCTAATAGACGGAAGGGTAATATGCCAAACCTGCTTAAAACGACTAGCTCCATCTACTATTGCAGCTTCATATAATTCTGGGTCTACTCCTGATATAGCTGCTAAATATACAATAGTTCCCCATCCCATTCCTTTGTAAATATCAGTTATTACTAATATGGACCTAAACATTCCTTTTTCAGCAAGAAAATCTATTTTTCTTCCTCCGAAATATGCTATGATATCATTTATCACTCCAGTAGTGGGATTCAAAAAAGTTGTTATAATTCCTGCAAAAGTAACCCATGATATAAAATGAGGCAAATATAGAACTGTTTGAGCAAACTTTTTAAAATATCTATTATTCAACTCATTAAGAAGTAAAGCTAAAATAATTGGTGCAGGAAATCCAAATATCATCTTGTATATACTGATTAATAATGTATTTCTGATCGTTCGGATAAAATCAGGACTTCTAAATAATCTTTCAAACTGTAAAAAACCAACCCATTCACTTTCGAAAATACCAACAAATATATTGTATTCTTTAAACGCAATAATAACGCCATACATAGGCAAATAACAGAATGTAAATAGACAAATAAGCCCTGGCAATAGTAACATATACAGATACTTATCCCTTTTTATATATTCCCATAATTTTCCTTTCATTTTAGGAGAATTAGCATTAATTGTGGGGTTAAAATTTTTTGAGTATACACTTTTCGAACTTAGCATATAATCACCTCAATATTTATATTAGATACTGCACAAGATCTTTTAAGATCTTGCAGCAGTATCTAATATGGGCATCATATTTCTATGTTCGCAATTAACCTACAAACTTTGTATTGTTACTACTATCTCTTCAACTCTCTTGTATATATTTCCATAAATTCTTCATATTCTTCTACTTGTTTTTTATAAAACTCATTTGCTTCCTCTTCAACTGCTTTTCCGCCCATTTCATAAAACTTTTCTACGTATTTATCAAATGCATCAATAGGAAGATCACCTTTTATTATCCCGTAAAAAGTTTCATCTCTTAGGGTCTCTAAATCAGCTCCATATTCTGCCCACATTGGTCTAACTTGTTCTTTAAACTCAACTAGCTTTTCTGCCAATGGCTTTGCGGTTTCAGCTCTTCTGTTAAACAATGCAATCACTTCTGGGGTATTTTGTATATTATGCTCATCCTTTCTATAGAAGAATAAATTTGTTAAACCTATTCCTAAATTATTTACTTCCTCTGGTTCAATCAAAAGTCGAAATACCCCATTTTCATCAATTTCATAATGCTCTCCTCTTCTACCATAAGCTCTTAGCTGATATATTTCAGGAGACATCATTTTATCTATTATTTCAACTACCTTTTCAGGGTCCTCAGCAGCAGTTGTGACACTTGCCCAACACCAAGCAGCATTTCCAGAAGGTTCGTCACTGCTAAAACCAGTAGGTCCTTTAATTGGTTCTATAGGTATATATTCCCCATCAGGGTGGTTAGCTTTAAAAGATACCCATGACGTACTACCTGGATTAAAAGATGCTATCCAACGGTAACACGCACCAAAGTTTCCTTCTATAAATATTTGATTAAAATCATTAGTTGTCAAAAGAGTAGGATCTATTAATCCCTCTTTGTAAGCCTGATTCAAAACTTTTAATGCCTCTTTCATTCCAGGCAGGACAGAACCATGCTTAACCGTTCCATCTTCAGTCAATAAAAATGCATCTGGTTTAACCCCAAACGAGTAGATGAATGGTGCAAAACTCCTCCATTCTCTAGCTTGCCCCGAAAATCCAATTGTGTCATCCTTACCATTTTGGTCAGGATCATCATAAACAAATGCTCTTAATACTTGCATAAATTCATCTAATGTGGTTGGCACTTCGAGACCTAAATTATCAAGCCAGTCTTTTCTTATAATAGTTGTCATACAACATGGTTCAGCTACGTCTGCAGGCAGTCTATACATTTTCCCGTCTTCATAATACAAATACAGAGTTTCCGGCCTATAATATCCGAGTATATTTTCTCCATGTTTTTTTAGATATGGTAACACATCAACAATTAAACCTGCGTTAACCCACTGTCTAAATTCTTTTTCAAGGCCTTCCCACCATACTATATCTGGCATCGTGTTGGGATCACTCATTAAAAGATTTATTTTCGTTTGTGCCTCGGTACCACCGGGTAGCATAATAAACTCAAAATCAACATTTAGTTCTTTTTCAAGTTCTTTCTCTAACCATGAATTCTCTGTTTTAGGTCCACGGAATATAGTCATAGAAATCTTTAAAGGCTTTTCATCTGTTGTTTCAGATGTGCTTTCTTCACTCCAAGTATCTCCACTGGTATCAGGCTCTTCTTGCCCCTGACTACACCCAATAAGACTAGTAACTATGATTATTAGAACCACCATTAAAGCTAAAAACTTTTTCATAAAAATCCCCCCTCCATATTTTAAAACTATTAATTTAATTTGCTTCCATTTTTGCTATGCATCTTTCGCGTGTCATTGTTCATTTGCTGAATATAAAATTTTGATTAATGCGTTCTCTTATGTACTAGTGAATGTATTTGATCGATAAACCTCTCATGGAATATTAAAGGTTTATTTAAGTTTTTATAAATTGTTTTATGCAAATTTATTTCTGATATTTTTTCATATATTTTATCATAATAGAAAACATCACTCAATAATTGAGTTTACATGGACTCATCAATTTACCCTTTCATTTATTAACTTTATTTGTTAATGCTATTAACGTTGTCGATTAATAAATATCATATTTTTTTTACTTTGTCAATACTTTTTGGATAGGAAAAATTATGGGTTTAAATTGCAAGTTTAATTGCCTTACAAAATCTTACAGAACCCTGTTTTAAGCGACCACAATCTTTGCCATTTCATTCGCAGTTCGATAACCAAATATTCTCCTTGGGTAATTGTTCATCCAGTGCTCGATCCTTTTTATCTCTTTCTCCGTTAGTTTCCCTATATCCGTCCCTTTAGGAATAAATCGTCGAATCAGCTTATTAGCGTTTTCATTCGACCCTCGTTCCCATGAACTGTATGGATGTGCATAATATATCTTTAACCTCATCTTACCAGGAACAAGCACTGATGCCTCAAGCCCTTTGCTGTCCAGAAACTCTGTTCCATTATCTACTGTGACCGTTTTAAACAGTTTGGTAAACTTCTTCCCATACTTCCTTTCCAGTTTGTCTATCTCTTTCTTTACCGATGCCTGGCTTTTATCCGGCATCTTACGTATTATCTCCTGCCTCGTACTCCGTTCCGTCAGTACCAACAATGCTGCTCCCTTTTCTCCGCCTTTGCCAACTATACAATCCATCTCCCAATGCCCATATTCTCCTCTTTCTTCTATATGTGCCGGCCTTTCTTCTATGCTTGTCCCCCTCAAATTCTTTAATGCTATCCTTACTCTTCGGTATTTCCTCTTCTTCTTGTTCCGCTTTACCGGAAGGTCTTTGTTGCTTATATTAGCAAATATCCCTTTGTCTATGTAGTTGTATAGCGTCTTTGTGCAGATCATGGCTCTGAACCTTAACCCTTTGGCTTTTATCTCTCCTATCACCGCGTCCGGCGAATATTTGTCCTCTTTTATCCTCTTCTCTATGTAATTGGCTAGTTCATGGTCATGCCCGATCTTTAAACCCGCTCCTTTATTTGATGACGCCTCTTCATATCTTCGTTGTCCTACGTCTGCACAGTACTTCACTGAATAGGTCAGATCGCTGTTTAGCAACCTCACGCTGCCACGAGCTATTTCCCGTTCTATAGTCCGTCTGTCCCTTCCCATTACTTTGGCTATTTCCTTTGGTTTCTTACCTTCTTTCAATAATATTTCAATTTGATACCGTTCCCTCACATCCAGGTGTTTAAAACTTCTTCGTTTAGTGGTATTATTAAGGTGACTCATTTCGGACCCTCCAATATGTTTTGGTTTTGTCACTTAAAACATTATCAGAGGTTCTGATTTGAGTCACTTCTTTTTTATCATGTTTGGGCAATTAATTTTACAACTTACCTTATCCAGTATCCTGGCATTACCGGCTCCGGTAACCTGTCTGTGAAACTCTTCATCGGCCGCCTTTAGATCATAGAGGAAGAGATCTGTAAATGGAAGCACCTTTTCAAAAGCCTCCCAAGGCACATTTCCCGCAGTATCAACTACCGTATGCAGCCCTTCCTTTTTACACTCTTCAAGCAATGCCCGTGCAAAATCTGCCTGCAGCAGGGGTTCTCCTCCCGATATAGTAACACCGCCATCAGAATTTTCGTAAAAAGGCTTATCTTTCTCAACCTCATCCATTACTTCACGTGCCGTCAGCCATTTCCCCGCAAGAACCAGTGCATCTGCATAGCAGATCTCTGCACATTTTCCGCAATTCCTGCATAGTTCCCTTAAAAACACCCTTTCCCCGTCTATCATACAGTGAGCCCCAACAGGGCAGATCTCAAAACACTTCCCGCATCCGATACATTTCTGCAGGAATAACTGGATTTGCGGATGCGGATGAATTGACTCGGGGTTATGGCACCAGAAACATCTTAAACTACATCCTTTAAAAAAAACTGTAGTACGAATTCCCGGTCCGTCATGTATAGAAAACCGCTGTATGTTAAATATTAAACCTTTCATTTGTCAACCTGTCCCTCTTTTAGTAGTTTGTCTTTTTCGGCCACAGTTGTTCCGATCATAAAAAGTCATACATTTAGTTTTGCTATCTCATCGTAAATCGGCTTCAGCTGCGGATACATCATATTGTATATCCTGTAGTAACGCTTATAAGTTTCCATAGCACCGGGATCCGGATCGTAGCTGCGATCGTAATCTATTATTTCTGCAGCCTCTTCAAAACCCCTGTAGATACCAACCCCTACACCGGCAGTTATTGCAGCTCCCAGTGATGTGGCTTCTCCCGGAAACCGGTGAATCCTCACCGGCTTTCGGTAAACGTTACACATAATTTCGTTCCACAACTCACTTTTAGCTCCACCCCCAAGCAGGGTAAGGGCTTCAATTTGAAGACCATTGTCCTCAAATACATCCAGAACATTTCTTAGGGCGTACGCCACTCCCTCGTAAACCGAGCGAAAGAGGTCGCTTTTTGTATGAAACAGATTAAGCCCTATAAAACCGCCTTTAGTATTCTCATCCCAGTGGGGTGTTCTCTCCCCCATCATATAAGGCAGGAAGAAAACTCCGTTGGAACCCTCCGGCGAGGTTCTTGCCAGGCTTTCGATCATTTCAAATACATTTTCTCCCCTTTGGCCGGCTTTTTCAACCTCATACTGCCCGATTTTTTCAAGTACCCAGTCATAAGCAATTGTCGCACTCTGTACCGTTCCCGTTACGTTGTAATTCACCCCGTCCAGATCAAAGAAATGAAATATTCTTTCTCCATCATCCAGTACGGGGGAGTCATTAATGGTTGATATCCAAGAGCTGCTTCCAATATAGTTGTATGCCTGTCCTTTTTTGACTACGCCGGCTCCTTTGGTAGCGCAGGCCCCGTCTCCGCCCCCGACCGCAACAGGGGTGCCAGCCTTTAAACCCAGCAAATCAGCCGCCTGGAAAGATAATCCGCCAATAATATAGGATGATGGAACCAGCCGGGGAAGTTTGCCCACATCTATTCCTGCTTCGCTTACCATTTCTTCAGCCCATTTCCCTTCCCTTAGGTTAAGCATGCAGGTCAAAGAAGCATCCGAAAAATCGGTAAATCCCAGTTCCCCCGTCAGCTTGAAGGAAATATAGTCCTTGGAATTTAAGATATAACGGGTTTTTGAGTATATTTCAGGATAATTATTCTTTAACCACATCACCTTGGGAAGAGTATAATGGGGATCAATCCTGTTACCGGTAATATAGTAAAATTTTTCTCATCAAGAATCTTCATAAGCTCTGCGCATTCGGTATGACTTCGGCAATCAGAATGAATAATATTGGGAAACAGCACTCTTCCCTCGTTATCAACCGGAATACATCCGTTCATATGCCCGCTTAAACCAATCACCGCAATTTGTGATGGGCTAATCCTGCTTTTCTCCAGCAAAGCTCTTGTACCAACCACCACACTGTTCCAGTAATCCTCCGGGTTCTGCTGAGCCCACCCGGGTTTTGGGTATACCGTTTCACAACTGACAGTGTGGGCACACACCTTTTCACCGTCAGGTTTAAAAATAGTACACTTGTTTCCCGTGGTTCCTATGTCAAATACCAGTATATGACAGTCTCTATCCATCTCAGCACCTACATTCCATTGGGATAAACCATTATCTTTACATGTTTTGCTTTATTTACGCGGGCATCTTCAAGGGCCTGGGCCGTTTGCTCCAGATTATACCGTCCGGTAACCAGGGGCTTAACATCAACAATCCCAGAAGATAGAATATCTATTCCTTTTTCATAGGTATTTGCATACCGGAACACACCGTATATATCAATCTCTTTATCTGCAATTTCCGGTATATTAAGTGGGATGTTATCCTGTGCAGGCAGCCCTATAATCAAAAGTTTCCCGCCCTGGCGCAATGACGCAAGCCCGTTTTGAAGGGTGTTGGGATGCCCGGCCGCTTCTATGGCCACGTCCACACCTTTGCCACCGGTATAATTTAAGATTTCCTTAAGCGGATCCTTTTCCCTGGCGTTGATTACAAAATCGGCTCCTATATTCCTGGCAGCTTCCAGCCTGATCTCTTCCAAATCAACGGCTATTATGTTGTTTGCACCAAATGCCCTTGCTGCCACAATAGCCATAAGCCCTACAGGTCCCAATCCCATAACGGCTACCGTTGACCCGGGCTTTATATTTGCCCTGGTTGCAGCATGAATGCCCACCGAAAAGGGCTCGAGCAAAGCAGCTTCTTCAAATGAAACATGATCCGGAATTGGATACACAAAATCCTGCCGGTGCCTAATATACTGGACAAAAGCACCGTCATAAGGCGGAGTAGCCTGGAACTCCACATCCGGACACAGATTATACCTGCCCTGTTTACAGAATTCACATTTTCCGCAGGTAACACCCGGCTCCACTGCCACCCTGTCACCGGGTTTTATCCGTGTAACATTTTCTCCAACGGCCACAGCAATACCGGCACATTCATGGCCTAAAATAATCGGTTTTTCTACTACATATCTTCCAATCCTGCCGTTCTCATAATAATGAACATCCGAACCACACACACCCACTGCCATTACCTTAACAAGAACTTCGTCAGGCCCTATTTCAGGAACCGGCCGCTCTTCTATTACAATATCAAAAGGTTTCCTTAAAACCGCCGCCTTCATTCTGGCAGGTATATCATTAATATTACTCATAGTAACCCTCCTCACATATGTTCGCACAAACCTTGACTGATAACCCATTTCCTATTTCATGTTAAACATATATTCCCTGTAAAAGTCTACACGACGATCAATTTCGGTGTAATCTATTGTTCCATCCTTCAAAAACTTCTCCACGGTAGGCAGATCAGGAATACCTGCCCTTCCACCCACCCTGGTGCATTTGATGGCTGACACGGCACTGGAAAAACGAGCGGTATACTCTACATCCCAGCCCTGCAGCAGGCCGTAGATAAATGCACCATGATAAACGTCTCCAGCTCCCGTTGTATCCATAACTTTAACCGAAAAAGCCGGAACTTCAAAATATTTGTTACCATAAACCCCCAGTGAACCCCGTTCACCAAAGGTAAATACAACTATCTCCTTAACATTTTAACAGAGAAGCCATCATGAGCTCTAGTTTTTTATTAGTGTTTCATTTAATTTTACAACTCGCCTTTAATATTCCATTTACATTATTTTTTTAGTACTGTTGACAATGAGCCAGGATGTGATCACATTAACAATGTCCAGCAATAAAAATTCAATTATCGTGATTTTGAGGAAGAATATCTGTATTGTTACGGTACTTGTTTTTAACTGTTGGATCACTCCTGAGAAACTCATTGTCAACAGGGATTCTTTAAAAATTTATCATTTACTATCATCATGAAATGTATTCTGGTGCATTTTAGTTCCATTTATATTATCTATTTTAAATGATTCTCTATTATTTCTTTTAGATCACATTGTACTTGACAATTTTCAAATAAGAAACTGCTAGTTAATTCTTTGAGTTCTTGCTTTGATAATCTAGATAATTTCTTTGTAAATAGGTCAACCAATCCCTTAGAAAAGATCAAGGAAAGTTGCTGTCTTATTTCTACATCAATATCTACATCTGAATCCTTAAAATCAAAATAATAAAAAGGTTTTAAAATATTACCTATCTGCCATTTGTCACCTCGCTCACCATCGCAATCGCAATTGTATTTCTCTTTTAAAATCCTAAATTCTTCCGTAAACTTCATCCAAGGCGAATTATCAGGCAGGTACAAAAAACCATTAATATGTTTAAAACTCCAAAAACTCCATGAATAACCTCTTTCGTTGAAGATATCTAATTGATCTTGAAGTACCCTTTTGGCATCTTCATAAAATAATGGATTACCCCTTGATATACCAAATTCTCCTATCCAACAGGGCACATTATGTTTTCTCATAAATTCATCTCTTGCATCCATTTGCTGTTCTAATAAGCTCTTATTAGCAATAATATTAAAAAACGATATATTCGTTGGTGATACCTGGTTTGTAAAGTATTCATAATTTTCTAGGTTCTTAAATCTTGGATAACTTACACTAGAACCCATTGGGTTTGTATAAAAATGACACGAATATACCAAATTATCATCAAATGGTTCATCAAAATAATCAAATGATCTACCCCATAAGTTTCCTTTTATAAATATAATATGATTCTTATCTACTTCCCTTATACTTTTTGTTGTTTCTTTATAGATTTTATTTAAT
>SPLK01000214.1_pt1 | contig 20555 bp, 17 predicted proteins | sample 2456111 | NCBI WGS metagenome assembly SPLK01 (sample SAMN11156906, study PRJNA527647) | hot springs metagenome | biome: Geothermal region; feature: Hot spring; material: tree branch in hot spring; isolation source: hot spring sediment rich in lignocellulosic material ... | reverse complement strand
CTAAATTATTTATACCATATTTTTATGTAGGAGGATGAATTGATGAAGATAATAAAAATACTTGGCTGGCTTTTACTCATAGCTTTTACTATCTTTGGAATACTTGGAGGATTATTTCTTATTGGAAGAGGTTTTTATGAATTATCAATCACACTGTTTGTTTTAGTTTTTCTTATAGATTTTTTCATTATCAATCCAGCTGGTTATCCATATAGATACATGATACCGGCGCTTATATTGCTTTTTATACTTGTTCTTTATCCTATTGCTTTTACTATTAGAACCGCTTTCACAAATTACGGGACTGGACATATAATGACACGTCAAGAAGTTGTTGAAAGACTCCTTGTTGATCCAATTTACACTTATGCCGTAGATGACGGATTGCAACTTAAATATTATGTATATGTTAGATTTGAAGGTACACAACCGACGAAAGATTTTAGAGTAATTGTATCTGACGGAGAAAATACTTACATTATGAGAGAATATAAACCACTTAAAACCGAGGCTGGAGAATTAATACTTGGTGAAGCCGAATTGATTAAGTTAGAAGAAAGCGGAGTTAGAGTGGAAAGGCAAAATGGAATGATAGAACTAATCAACGACGGTGGGAAAATTTTCAAATATTTTTATTCACCCGAAGATCCAACAACTTTCATAAATGAAGAATTCTTCAAATATTCAATCCTTTTCCCAACATTAAGTAAAATAGAATTTGTTGATAGTTTAGCTAATAGATACTCAATAAGGCAAAATGAAGAGGGCAAACTTTTGCTTTATGGTATTAAACATATGTACAAACTTGGACTTGCTGAAGTTATTGAAAACGGAAAGAGTGTCGTGAAAACTGTTCTTATAAATACTTCAACTGGTAAGCCTTTGATTGAAGAGAATGGGACAATTTACGACATAGATGAAAATGGTAAAAAAATCGTTGTTGCGGGTTATATTTCAAATTACGGGCTTAAGAATTTCACAAGAATATTTACAGACCCAACCGTTTCTGGTCCATTTGCAAAGATATTCGTTTGGAACTTCACCTGGGCAGCTTTAAGCGTACTTTTCACCTTTGTGATAGGACTCATTTTGGCGCTTGTTTTGAACAATCCAAACCTCAGAGGACGAGCAATATACCGCTCACTTTTAATTATCCCTTGGGCAATACCTGCGTTCATATCTGTTTTGGTTTGGAAAAATGGATTTTTCAACGAAACTTACGGTATATTTAATAAGTTCATCATAACCAAACTCTTTGGTGCTGAACCAATAAAATGGATGAATGATCCATTTTGGGCCAAAGTTGCTGTTTTAACTGTTAATACATGGCTTGGATTCCCTTACATGATGGTTGTTACACTTGGAGCGTTACAGAGTATACCAGAAGATTACTATGAAGCAGCGGCCATTGACGGGGCAACAAAATGGCAAAGATTTTGGAAGATTACATTCCCTCTTCTCATGACAACAGTTGCACCATTATTAGTTGGTAGTTTCGCTTTTAACTTCAATAATTTTGTTAACATCTACTTACTTACAGGTGGTGGACCAGCAATGCCAAATACCACAACACCTGCAGGTTCGACAGATATATTGATATCCTACACTTATAAACTTGCTTTTGAAGGTGGACGTGGTCAAGACTTTGGATTTGCATCTGCAATTTCCATTCTCATATTCCTAATCGTTGGCAGTTTGAGCTTTATAAACTTTAAACTCTCAGGTTCCTTTGAAGAGGTGAATAGATAATGGTAAAGAAAGAGCGAAAATTACTCACTCACATAATACTAATAATCGTGTCCATTTTAGTTTTGTTTCCAATAGTTTGGGTTGTCTCAACATCGCTTAGAAGAGATAACGCAGCGTTCTCTACAAAATTGTTCAGCAATAGATTGACTTTGCAAAATTACAGAGACCTTATCGCTCCGGAAAAAAACGGACCAAGGCTTGTTTCCGATATAGATGCATTGGTACTTATGGCACCACCACATGATAAAGATACATTAGAAAAAGCGAATGAATATTTCAAAAAAGATATCGAACTATTCAAAAAATACATCGTTGAAACAGAAACATTGAAAAAAACAATAGACACAAACATAGAAACGCTCAGAAAGTATTTTGAAGAAAATTCAGATACACTTGTAAAAATGTTTAATTCAGATATAGATAAAATAATTAAAGAACTTGATTTTCAAAAACCTTCGAGGTATTTGGAAGTTGCTGCTTACGATTTATACACTAACCAATACGATGTCTCGCTTTTAGATGGTGTTGATTACTTAAAAGGAGAAGCACAATGGAATTCTTTAATTGGTGAGAGAAAAACTAAAATAGATGATTTGAAAAACCAAATACAATTATTGAACAACGAGGTTAGCCCTCTTGAAAAAAATTACAGAGTATATCAAAGTCAATATCTAGCGACTCTTAAAACGATAAATTCTTATTTAATACCACAACTGAAAGAATATACGCTCTCACTTGAATCAGCTAAAAATATTTTGAATGCTGCTGAAAAATCACAAATTTACTCATCTTTAACACCAGATGAATCAGAAGTCAGATTCAAATTTGAAAACATGTTTGCAGAAATTAATAATCTTCGAGTAAATTCTCAAAAGTTCCAAGATCTTGTTGAATTAGATAATTCATTGAAACAATTCCAAAAAATTTACGATGAAATAATATCTAGATGGGATAATTTTGAGCATAAGGACAAAGCACCGTTCGCGGACTTTTTAAATACGATTGACATGTTCTCTACAAGAGTAGCAGGAACTGTTAAAGAAACAAGGACACTTATCGAAAAGCTTAACAATATAACTTCAAAACTTCTTGAACTTCAAGCTAAGATAAATCCAGCCAAGAAAAAGATTTCTGATTTTGAAGCAAAGATTAACCAATTAAATCAAGAAATTGAAAAAGCTTACGAAACAATATCAGAAGCTAAAATTTACTTGAAAGCTCAAATAGTTAAAAAGCAACTTGAAGAAATAAAACAAAGGGTTCAGAACTTAAAACTTCCTACGCAATTACAAATTATGAATTTACAATCCAAGAGAGTGTTTGGAATAACAAGCGATATTGTAAATGACTTGCCAGATAGTAAAAAGAAAAACACTTTGAAAAAGATAATTTCAAAAATTGATTGGCCAGGAATAGCTAAAGACATGTTCACAAATTACGACATTTTCTCCGAAAATTATAACTCATTCATTAATGATTTAAAGCTTTACCTCTCAGATGTCGAAATTCAAGGTCCAAAATTTATGCCTGCGGCGAAAGCAGGTATAAAGGTGAGACCTCAATCGCTTGAAAGGTTAACAGATACAGTTCTCTCAACTTATAGAACCAATGTTGTCCCAAATATGAATGTTATGTCTCGAAAAGCATCAGAACTATCTGATAAATTGAAAATTAAAGATACTGAAAAACTCCTCAAAGCTTTAGATGGTGCCGCGTTTAGAATTGACCAAATATGGCAGAGGAAACCAGACCATTACATGCTCAGATGGATATTGAACAGTGTTATAGTCGCTCTCAGTGTTGCTATTATAACAACAGCTGTTACAGCGCTCGCGGCTTATCCATTTAGTAGGATGAGGTTTAAAGGCAGAAAGTATGGAATTATGTCGTTGTTACTTATTCAAATGTTCCCAGCCATAATGTACATGATTGCGATTTACTCATTCCTTGCATTTGCTGGTAAGTACGTACCTGGGTTTGGATTGAACAAATTATCTGGTTTGATATTTGCATATCTTGGTGGTATAGCGTATAATATGTATTTGATAAAGGGATATTACGACACTATTCCAGATTCACTTGAAGAAGCCGCGTTAATTGATGGAGCAACGAGATGGCAAACATTTATAAAAATAGTTCTTCCACTTGCATCACCAATACTCGCAGTTATAGTTATACTAACTTTCATGGGAACATTTAACGAATTTGTTTTGGCAAGGATTATCCTTCAAGATGTCAAGCAATACACATACGCTATAGGTCTTTACACATTCTCAACAGGTCCGTTTGAAACTCAATGGGGGTTATTCACAGCGGCAGCATTAATAGGTATGATACCAATGGTTACACTCTTCTTGTTAATGCAAAAGTACATAGTTGGTGGACTTGTGAAAGGTGCGGTAAAAGGCTAAAAAATGAGAGGTGTTTAAAATTTTGGAACTTTTACCGGATTACGAAAGAGGAATTGTTAATCTTGTTTCGACATTCCTAAAAAAATTCGATTGTCAGGCATTTCATTCTGAATTCCCCCTCGAAAACTCCTTCGAGGGGGTTTTCAACAATGTAAATAAGGTAATTATATTCTTAATCGATGGAATGGGATACAAAAAATTTAATGAGATAAATAAAAAGATAGGGTATGAATATGTTCTGAAAGCTTCAAGCGTATTTCCAACAACAACTGTTGCGGCCGTAACAAGCTGGTTTACTGGGCGTACACCCAAAGAACACGGCCTTCTTGGGTATATTTTGTACCTGCGCGAAATTGGTGCTATAACAAATATGATAGAACACTCTTATCCAGGTGTTGAAGGTGGTATCTTTTCAGGGTTAATAAAAAGGAGAATACATAGATTAGAAAATGTTTTTGATATATTAAGAGAGAAAGGATTGTACGGGGGAGTGTTAACACACTCAACGATAGCAAACTCTGGTTTGTCGTATCTTATACATAGGAATGGGCATATAATGAGTTATTTTTACATGGGTGATTTACTTGCAACTTTGAAAAAAAGACTTTCAGAAGATTGGAAAGGTTTATTATACGTATACTGGGGTTATTTAGATGGGCTTGGTCACAAAAAAGGTCCGGATTCTGAGGCTTACGAGATAGAGATGGAAAGGTTACTTTTGGAATTGAAAAGATTTGCAAGTGAGAATTTACCAAACGATACGTTACTTGTAATCACATCAGACCACGGAATGATTCAAATACCAAGCGCCAATAATTATTTTATCAAATCAACGGATCCATTTAACCGATTACTTTCATCACCACCTGGCGGTGAAATGCGAATGATGTATTTCTATTTATCTAGAAAAAGTAATTTTGAATTACTCAAGAGATACTTTGAGGAAAATTTTCCGGAAAAAAGTGAATTTATACCATCAAATGAAGCAGTTGAGATGGGACTTTTTGGTAGAGGGCGTGCTCACCCAGAATTGTATAATCGAATAGGTGATGTTATAATGGTAGCGAAGGATAACTATGCCTTTACATACCTTTACAGCGGCGGAGAAGAAAGATTGAATGGAATGCACGGAGGGTTAACAGAAGAAGAGCTATATGTACCAGTAGTTTTTGTAAGAAGATAATTGGTAAATAAGATAAACTTTGAACCAAAATTGGAGGTGTACCAATGAGTCAAGAAATAAATCAAAAATCTCAAGAAGTTAGGGTAAGATTTGCACCAAGTCCAACGGGTTATTTGCATGTTGGCGGAGCAAGGACCGCTCTTTTTAATTGGCTCTTTGCAAGAAAAAACAATGGAAAATTTGTATTAAGAATAGAAGATACAGACACTGAACGTTCAACTCGTGAGTCTGAACAGATGATAATGAACGATTTAAAATGGCTAGGTTTGTATTGGGATGAAGGACCAGATATTGGTGGAAACTATGGACCTTATAGACAGAGTGAGAGACTTGAGATATACAAAAAATATGCTTATGAACTTGTAGAAAAAGGTTACGCGTATTTTGCTATATACGATGAAAATGATCCTAAGAAAGTCATTGAAAAAACAACAAAAGAACCAAAAACAAAAAATCCATTCACCGTTGTTTTCAAAGTACCTGAGAACAAAGTTATAGCGTTCGATGACATGCTTAAAGGTAGAATAGAATTTTCAACAGAACATATGGAAGATTTTATAATATTAAAATCAAACGGCTATCCTGTGTATAATTATGCCGTTGTAATAGACGACCATTTTATGAACATAACGCACGTACTTCGCGGTGAAGACCATATATCCAACACTCCAAAGCAACTACTTTTGTACGAAGCATTTGGATGGGAACCACCTAAATTCATGCACATTCCTCTCATACTCGGTGCAGATAAAACTCCTCTCAGCAAAAGACATGGTGCAACCGCGGTTGAACATTTTAGAAAAGAAGGTTATCTTCCCAAAGCGCTTGTAAATTATCTTGCCATATTAGGTTGGAGCGTTGATGAAGAGATATTCGATTACACTCAAAAAATTCAGTCTTTTACACCTGAACAGATATCGAACAAGAACGTGGTGTTCGATTATCAAAAATTAGAGTGGGTTAACGGAAAGCATATGAGAACGCTAAGCTTGGATGAGCTTATGAAATATTTTAAGGAGTGGCAAGAGTTTACTGGGACCAAATTTGAAATTCCAGATAAAGTTATCGAAATATCCAGAGAAAAAGTTAACACGTTAAAGCAACTATACGAATTTACCCTTCCATTTGTAGATGATAATTACGAATACTCAAATGATTACATCGAAAAATTCCTAAAAAAGCCTGAAGCGATTCATATACTTGAACTCGGTATGAAAAAATTCTCAGATTTAAACGATTATACTATAGAAAACGTTGAGAAAGTGCTTAGGGAAATTGCAACAGAACTTAACCTTGGTACAAACAAAGTATTTCAAACAATTAGAGGGGCAGTACTTGGTAGGTTAGTTACACCGGGCTTGTTTGAAAGCATTGCTGTTCTTGGGAAAGAAAAGACGCTCAGTAGAATAAGAAGAACTATAGGTATGATAAGTACCATTGGAGGGTGATTGATTTGAAGATACTTGGAAAGTATCTTGGGAATGTCGTAAATATAGAAAAAATAGAAAATAAAGACGGAAAATATTATGCCTACGCGAAAATATCACCATTTTATCCTGATTGGAAGGGCGGACAACTAGGTGATAGAGGCTTTATAAACGGAGCAAAAGTTTTAAGTGTAAAAGAAACAGAAGAATGGGTTATTCATGAAATAGACAAACCTATCGAATTAGGTATATATGAAGTTCAAATAGACGAAAAGAGGCGAAAAGATATCGCACAGCAACACACTGGTCAGCATATACTATCTGCCGCATTTATACATGTAGCTGAGATTGAGACAGTAGGTTTCCACATGGGAGAGGAATACTCAACAATAGATTTAGATATTCCATATATCGAACCAGATGTGTTAAACGAAGTTGAAGAACTTTCTAATCAAATAATTCAATCTAATATACAAATAGAAGAAATAATAACAGACGTAAACGGTGCAAATACTTATCCACTTAGAAAAAAATTGAGTGATAAAATAAAAGAAGAAGTTAGGCTTATAAAAATAGGTGATTTTGACATATCAGCTTGTGGTGGATTCCACACAGACTACACGGGGGAAGTTGGATTGATTAAAATAATAGACACTGAGAAAGTCAAAGGTAATTTAACAAGAGTTTATGCTGTTTCTGGAATGAGAGCTCTGAAATATTTCCAAAAGTACAATTCTGTGCTTAAAGATTTATCCAAATTACTCACCTCATCGATAGATGAACTTAACTTAAGGACACAAAAATTACTTAATCAGGTACGCGAGCAGGCATTAACACTGTCAAAACTTTCGGAAGAGTACGCCAAAATACTTGCAACAAATTTACAAAAAGAAGGTCTAATATATTTAGAAGGCTATTACGAGGTTGGTAATTTCCTTTGGAAAATATTAGACTTGAGTAACGCTATTTTCGTTTATTTTGATGGAGAAAAGTACATAATTGCTTCGAAGAAACATAACGTTAAAGATGTTATAAAAGCTTTAGTAGAGAACTATGGTGGTAAAGGTGGTGGAAAAGAAGATTTTGGAAACTATATGAATAATAAAAAATTATCAGTTGATGATTTTGAAAAAATATTAGAAGATTAAAATCATTCAAAAAAGTTGGAGGTGTAAAAAGATGAAGAACAAGAAGATTTTAGTTGTAGCACTTGTATTTTTTGCTTTTGTATTCTCATTTTCAGATGCGTTGAAGTTTTTACCAAAAAATTACTCTACACTGGTCTATATACCAAATTTAGCAAAAGCTTACGATGCTTTCAAAACAACACCTACTGGCCAATTGCTTCTCTCAGACACAGGTATCGGTCTTGAATCATTGGTTAGAGGAATTCTTGAGCAACAATTACTTTCTATGAAATACACGATGAACGATTTTGATCTTTTCATGGGCGAAATGCTCTTAGCAACTGATAATAACGGTAATATGACTGTAGTTCTCGGACCAGTAAAAAGTTCAACAAAGATGAAGAAAATTCTTGAAGCATTTCTTGACGCAGAAACCTTGAAAAAAGTTAAATTCATCGATAATTATTTCGTACTTTCCGGCGTTCAAACAGGTGGAGGAAAAGTGCCTGCAAACTTGCAGAACGTTCTCAAAGGTAATTTGGGAGTAACTTATGTAAATATAGTTGATGGAAAACAAGCTTTCGAAGGTTACGGATATTTCAGAGTTGAAGGAACAGCGATGACATTCTACCAGAAAATAGATGCAAAAACAGCGGAATCAAAAGCTGCAATAAAGGAATTAGCTTCCAATAAACCAATCGATATACTTGCCGATAAAAACGTGGGTGGAGACCTTCTAGTCTTTGTCAACAGAAACATACCAGAAGCACTTAAAAAATCCGTTTTGGATGCCATTATTTCTACTTTGAATTTAACAAACTTACAAGCATCGGGCGTAATGTATCTATGTGCAGATATTGGGCAAGCATTTTCACAGATGATGAATACAGATACTCAGAATAATCAAAATTCAAATGTGAATATTTCAGCTTATTCTGTAGTTTTTGGAACAGGTTTTAAGATGCCAGCTGACGTGAAAAAATATGTAACAATAGGCTCAGATAGATATGGAGTACTTACTGCTGAGAATGGTATGGAAAGTTATATACTTATCAAGAATGATAGGATGATAACGTACACCGTTGCTCCAAATAAATACAAACCCGGTGATAGAACATTCTTTACATCGCTTTACGATCCAAAATACTTTGCCGGAATATTCATAAATTTTGAACCACTCATATACAATATGTTAGGAAAGAAGGTTAAGTCCTCAGCAACATTTGTAAGCTATGTCGAAGGTGAATCAATCATTCAAAAAGGAACGATTAAATAATCTATGGAAAATAAAGCAGGAAAATTTGTTGTCGGTTGTTTTATTAGTTTTTTCTTCATAATATTTTTCATTATTGTTTTAGGAGCCTTTGAGGAAATTTTTGCTCTATCGGGCATTTTTTCTCTAATTTTTATTTTTTTCCAAATATTTGTTATTTATGCTATTTTTAGAGTATTATTTTCGGTTCTAAAGGGTGCAAAAAATGTAGCAAAAAATTCTAAGCAGAATACTCAAGAAATAAATGAAGAAAGGTATAGAGAAAATGAAGAAAATAATTACGAGGAAACACAAGAACTGGAAACAACTCGGAACAAAACAGAAATGAGTTTGGATATTCAAAAAGCCTTTATGATACTTGGCTTATCACCTGATGTTAGTTACACAAAAGTTAGCGAGAAGTACTACGAAATGGTCAAAAAAATAAATAGTAAAAAAATGGATGAAAATGAAAGACAAAGAATACTTGATGAATTGAATAAAGCTTACGAAATCATCACGGATTATTACTCAAAGAACTTTTAGTGAACATAGTTTATATATAATCAAAAGAGCGATGCTAAAAAATCTGCATCGCTCTTTTGATTAAAAAGCTTCGTATTTGGTGTATAATTGTATCGGGAGGGAAGTTTATGATTCTCATAATATTTATGATATTGAGAATATTTGCGATAGGGCTTTTGTTCTATACCTTATTTGTAATGTTAAGATTCCTGACTTCTCCGGAATCACCTACAGAAGTTGGTAGAAAAAGAGAATTATACAAAGACTACAAAGTAAAAACAGACTTACCAAACGAAAAAATTATTAAAGCGTTTAAAGTCTTTGGACTTACCCCGCAGGATTCGTATTCAACAGCTTCTTACAGATATTTTCAAATGAGACGTATGGTTCAGAATTCGTCGTTACCAGGACAAATTAAAGAAGGAAGAATAAGAGAGCTAGATGAACTATTCGATGCACTAACTGATTATTATAGACAGAGTAACAAAATTTGATTAAGTCTTTGATACTAACTCTTTGCACATTTCGACAGCTTGTTGCGCGTCTTTGGCATACAAACTGCCAAATCGTTTGGCAAGCTCTTCGTTCATCGATGCCCCACCGGCTATTACAGGTACTGTAACACCGTTATTTCTAAGTGTTTTTACAACTTCACCAACTTGTACAACAGTTGTTGTCATCATAGCAGATAATCCAACGATATCTGGGTTAAGCTCTTTGACTTTTTCGAGTATTACTTTCGCTGGGACATCTTTTCCTATATCTATAACCTCAAAACCTGCACTTTCAAGCACCGTTGCAACAATTTTCTTCCCTATATCGTGTATATCACCTTCAACCGTTGCAAGTAAGACTCTTCCGAGCTTTGCCGAATCTTTCTCTTCTATCATAGACAATAGCTTATTAAATATTGGTTTTACCGTTTCGGCTGCTAATATCAAATGTGGTAAAAATATCTTATTTTGCGCGTAAAGATTTCCTATTACTTCCATCGACTTTGTAAGAACATTTTGAGCCACTTCTATTGGTTTCATTGAATCAAGATACGCCATTACTTGCTTCTCAGCATTTACACCATCGCCAGCTAAAAGTAATTTTGCCAAATCATTGTCTACGTCATCTACACTTGCATTTGTTGATTCTTTTTTCAGTATCTTTTTCATTCCACTTAGTATGTTTACAGTCGTCACTTCAGATGTATTCAATATTGCTCCAGACAAGCCGTAGTGCATTGCAAGTGCCAAGAAAGAAGCGTTGAGTTGTTCCCTATTTGGCATACCAAAACTGAAATTTGATAACCCTATACTTGTTTTGATACCTTCCTTATTAAGTAACTTTATCGTTTCAAGCGTCACATTGTAATCTTGATTTGCCCCGAGTGGTAAAACTAATGGATCGATGAAGATTCTCGAACGCTCTATTCCATTCTTTTCTGCGTATTCAACAGCATCCTTCGCTATTTTGTATCTCTCCTCAGGACTATTTGGTATTTCCTTTCCCATCGCAAGGATAATCAATATTCCACCGTATCTTTTAAGCATCCGTATCTTAGCATCCAAATCTTCCTTGATAGCTTTCGATGAATTTATAATAGCCCTTCCTGGGTATTCAAACAACGCAGCTTCGAGGTATTCGTTGAATTGTATATCTAAAGATAAAGGAAGACTTACAATTCTATCTAGTTCCACAATAATTCTTCTAAAATGTTCATCACTCAATACACTTTCCAAACCTAAGTTAACATCAAGAACTTGTGCGCCTTCCTTTTCTTGGTCCTTTGCCAATTTTAATACATTTTCAAAATTAAATTCCTTAATTTGAGCATGCAATTTCTTTTTAGCGGCAGCGTTTATTCTTTCACCAATTACGAGGAATGGAGAGACTTCAACCATGTATGTTCTGTTTGTTATCACGTTAAGTTCTTCTATTTTCCGTGCTTTAGGTTTTCTTTCACCTATAAGCTTTGTCATATATCTAATATGGTCAGGACCTGTACCACAACAACCGCCAACGATATTTGCGCCAAGTTCTACATAATCTTCTATGTAAACTGTGAACTCTTCTGGCGTAGTTTTGTAAATTAACCGTCCATCGGCTGATAGAGTTGGCTTTCCAGCATTAGGTTCGGCAAATATAGGCTTTTTTGAAAAGATAGACAACTTCTTTACAAGAGGAACCATCTTATCTGGCGTTAATGTACAGTTTATACCAATCGCATCTACATCAAGATCGTTAAACAAAGAAACGTATACTTCTAAACTTGTTCCTGTAACAGCAACGCTATTTTCTTCAAACGTCATGCTTACAAGTAATGGAATATCCTCTGAAACATCTCTTACTGCCAAGTAAGCGAGTTTAAGTTCCTTCAAATCGCTCATTGTCTCAATTATTATCCCATCAACACCGGATTCTATAAGCACTTTCGCTTGTTCTTTGAATATGTTATAAACATACTTTGAATCCAAATCGCCAATTGGTTGAATCATCTCACCAACAGAAGACATATCGCCTAATATATATACCTTCTTTTCAGAATGTTTAGCAGCTTCTTTAGCGATTCTAACAGCTTCTGAATTTATCTGCTCAAAATAATTTTCGTATCCAAGTTTTTTTAATTTGTGCCTATTACCACTGAACGTATTCGTGAGTAAAAAATCTACACCAGCTTTAACATACTCGCTTTGAAGCTCTAATACCTTTTCCGGAGCTTTAACATTCAATATTTCAATTGGTTCTTTACCCTTTATGTACCCTCGCTTAAAAAATTCAGTGCCATAAGCACCATCTAAGAAGAGCACACGTTCGGAAATAAGAACATGAAACTCACTGCGTGTCAATGAAGTTACCTCCTTTGCTTTAATTCATTTTTTGGTTTTAATATATTATATTCCCATTTTAAATGTTGACAATATAAAATTCAATGATATCATTGATATGAACATATGAATAACTATTCAATTGTTTAAAAAGAGGTGAGTAGCAATGTTTACAGAGTTTACAGAAGATGACCTTCTAAAATTATCTGACTTCTTTGGTTTGCTTTCCGAGTCAACAAGGCTTAAGATTATATTGGAACTCATCGGAGGGGAAAAGAATGTTTCACAAATTTCAAAAAACTTAAATATGTCACAATCAGCAGTATCGCACCAACTTAGGATACTCAGGCAAGGAAGGATTGTTAAATTTAGAAAGTCTGGTAAGAATGTTTTTTACTCTATCGACGATGAACATGTGGAAGGTATAATCAACAAGGCTATAGAACATTTAAAGCATAAATAGAATTAAATAAAATTACAGAAAGGGGATTGGCTATGTCTAATCATTTACATTCTAATAATGAACATAGTATAAATCATTCGCACGATGAAAACAGCCATAACCATGCTCACGACCATTTCAACGATGTTGAAAATCTAAGTGGAAAGAAATTATTCTATGTTGTATTACTTAATTTTGGAATTACTTTAGCTGAATTTATCGGTGGACTGATAGCGGGAAGTCTTGCGTTAGTTTCCGATTCCATGCACAACCTTAGTGATGCTCTTTCCATTATACTTGCTTACTTTGCTCACAAAATATCGCTAAGAGGCGCAAATAAGGGTAAAACTTTTGGTTATGGTCGAGCTAAGATAATCTCTGCTTTTGTAAATTCAGTCACATTGATGGTCATAACCGTATTACTTATAAAAGAAGCTGTTTTAAGGTTAATCAAACCAGAGTTTGTACATTCCGATACAGTTATTATAGTTGGTACAATAGGATTGATTGCGAATATACTCAGCATGATTTTTTTAAAGGGGCACTCTGAGAAAGATATAAACATTAAGTCAGCTTATTTACACATGCTGGGAGATGCCTTTTCATCGGTTGCTGTTGTGTTAGGCGCAATATTGATAAAGTATTTGAATATACCTTTAATTGATCCAATATTAACGATATTTATTGCTCTGTACATCGGTAAAGAATCATTTGAAATTCTTATCAAATCGCTGAATGTTTTGATGCAGTCAACCCCACATAATATAGACGTTGATGAAATAATCAAAAGACTTGAGAATATCTCAGAGATAGAAAATGTTCACCACGTTCACATTTGGAGTTTGGACGGCAAAACAAATTTCTTTGAAGGTCATATTAATCTTAAGGAAGATGTTACTGTAAGTCAGAGTATGGTAATATATAAAAAAATAGAACAAGAATTAAGTAAGATGGAAATTTACCATTCAACTATACAATTCGAATACAAAGGATGTCCGGAATGTGGAGTTATATCTCACAAAAAGTGAATTTTTTAGTGAATATTTTTTAGTGAATATTTTTTAGTGAATCTTTCTAACTTATTATAGGCGAGATGCATGTAGTTGTCTTTCTTGGAATCATTATACCACTATTCAATACAGTGATCTTGTCGTCTATTCCAAGTAGTTGAATATACAATTTATTAACTGAAATATGTAAATCACCATAACCCGGTGAAAAGCGCGATTGAGTTTTTATTGAGTAATTTTCGCTCAAAATATTCTGAAAATTATCGTTCAAAGTTTCAAGAGCTTCCGAACCCCAGGCATCCAGCAACATACTATGTAATGTGGAATCTTTTGAAATATTATCTATGCATTCGTCTAATTTATGACCCAGGGTAGATACAAATATAACAAACTTTTCAAACTCACTGTACTTTTGTGGTATAGCTTCTTGTGGTATACTATACTTGTCAAAGATATCCCAGTAGACTACAGGCTCAACACATTCAAGACCGGTAAGGTATATTTTATTGACTATATCCATAAAATTTTCATCAGAAACTGTAATAGAGTACCTTGCACCAGCACGAGCTAAGAAAATCTTTTTTGATGGCATGTAGTGAATTTTTTCAGGGATAAATTTTTTCAAATTCGTTCACCCCTTCAAAGAAATATTTTCTTACTTAATTCCAATTTTATCATATTAAAATACAAAAAAATGGAGGTATGGCATGAAAAAGAATATTGGAATAGAGATTCCAGGGATATGTAAAGCTTGTGGTGGGAAGTGTTGTAAAACTTTTCCAGGATTAGCAACACCAGAGGATTTTGGAGCACCAGATAGAGATTTAATGCGCGAAAAACTATTAAAAGCTCTTATAAGCGGTAGATGGACAGTGGATTGGGTTGACCAAGATGCTGAACTTTATTTTGTCAGACCCGCTATCAAAGGCTTTGAGGGAAGCGTTTTTGACCATGCTTACAATGGAGAATGCACATTTTTGACAAATACTGGATGTGAATTAGATTTTTCTGAACGGCCTGAAAGCTGTCGAATGCTGATACCAAAATTGGAAGAAAGATGCGACCCTCAAGGCTACACTCGAATGTACGTATCGAAAATTTGGAAAGATTACGTTGATGTCCTTGTAGATGTTGCTATAGAAGTTGAAAATAGTCAATGAGAAAGTAAATAAAGTAAAAAAACAGCGGGACAAATCTGAAAATCAAAATCCCGCTGTTTTTTACTAAAATTACTTTTTCTCAAGCCATTCTTTAAATGCATTTGTAATCGGTAGCCTTCTATCTTTTCCAAACGCTCTGTGTGTGATTTTCGGTCCAGGAGGCATTTGTCTTCTTTTATATTCATTTATATCAACCATCCAAGCTACTTTTTTAACCGTTTCCTCATCAAATCCTCTTTCTACGATATCGCTTACACTGTAATCTTCCTCAACGTACAACTTCAGTATTTCATCTAGTATCTCATACGGTGGAAGTTTATCTTGGTCAGTTTGATTTTCTCTTAGTTCTGCGCTTGGCGCTTTTTCAAATACTCTTCTTGGTATTATTTCTTTACCATATTTTTGATTTACGTACTCGGCAAGCTCATACACAAAAGTCTTGTAGACATCTTTGATTACCGCGTATCCGCCAGCTGTATCACCGTAAAGTGTTGAATAGCCCGTGCTGATTTCGCTTTTGTTTCCTGTTGTGAGAACTATCCAACCAAATTTATTCGAAAGTGCCATTAGAATTACTCCACGTATCCTTGCTTGCAAATTCTCCTCTGTGATGTCAAACGGTCTATCTTCAAAGACAGGTTTAAACATATTCAAGAATGAGTTGTAAGCTTCCATGATAGGAATTGTCAGAAATTTGATTCCTAAGTTTTCTGCTAATATTTTTGCATCTTCTTTGCTATGCTCAGACGAAAACGGACCAGGCATGGAAACACCAACAACATTTTCTGCGCCTAACGCATCAACAGCAATACAAGCAACGAGCGTACTATCCATACCACCACTCAATCCTATAACCGCTTTTTTCATTCCATTCTTCCTTATGTAATCCCTAGTGGCTAATACCAAAGCATTGTATACTTCTGCAACTTTCGGAAGAGTTTTTTCTACCCTATTTGTTATTTTTGTTCTTTTGGGTTTGCTCTCAAAAGGCAATTTTACAATCTCAAGATTTTTTCTTTCTTCATCCATAATCTGCTTATCTTGGCGTCTTCTTGGATCTTTTACGCATGTTTTGTCAATATCTATTAAGTCGACATCAACAATAAGTAAATCTTCTTCGAATTGTTTTGCTCTTCCTATTACTTCTCCTTTTTCATTTACAACTAAACTTGCCCCGTCAAAAATTAATTCATCCTGCCCACCTATGCAATTCACGTAAGCAACTGTGGCAATATTATCGTTCGCGCGAACAGAGAGCATTCTTTCTCTCCAAGCGATTTTTTCTACATAGTAAGGTGAGGCTGATAGATTAACAATTAGTTGTGCGTCACCTAAGAGTGATTCAAGTCTCGCAGGGCCGCCCGGATACCATATATCCTCGCAGATAGTTATACCAACCCGAACATCCTCCAAAAGAACGACCAATGCTTTGTCTCCCTTTTGGAAATATCTCATTTCATCGAATACTCCGTAATTTGGTAAATAATTCTTTCTGTATTTTGCTTGCACCTTGCCATCATTTATAACGGCCGCTGCATTGAATATATCGCCTTCTTCATCGACAAAGCCAACAACAACGACCAACGATTTTGGAACGTGCCTTGCTATTTCTTCAATTGCTTCCTTATTTTTCCTTACAAAATGTGATTTGAAGAGTAAATCCTCCGGAGGGTAACCGGTAATTGAAAGTTCTGGGAATATAACGATATCCACATCATTTTCTAAAGCTTTATTGATATACTCGATAATTTTATTCTTATTTCCTTCTATATCTCCAACGGTTGCATTGATCTGGGCAAGTGCTAATCTAACTTTATTCATTTTCTTACCTCCTTGCGTTTTCTTAGTGATTTTACCTTTTCCCTGATGTTACCAAATGAAAGCATGAATGGAAGTGTAGTAAGTGTTAAAACTGTTGCTGTTGCTATACCTAAGGATACTAAGATTGCTATTCTTTTGAACAAAGCAAGTTCCCCACCAAAGAGTAAGGTTAAAAAACCACCTATTATTCCAAGAGCATTACCGATGATTGCTGGCCCTACGTTTTTAACAGATGTAAATATGTTTTTTGTCTTGTTATAATCATGCCCGATGTGTATTGAATAATCAATAGCCAAACCAATAATTATGCTGGATGTTAGTGCTGTAGATATTTCAAGTTTCATCTTGAATAGAGCCATGTAAACAAAATTTAAGATAGTTGCGAAAATAACTGGTGACACAAGCTTTAAAGCTTCAGAGAAATTTCTAAAAACAATCAATATCGTTAGAAAAACTATGGAAAGCGCGGCTATAAGACTTTGTATTTGACTGAGTAATATACTATCATTTACCGCTTTCCAGACAAATGGTGTACCAGCTAAATAGAAATCATAATTATACTCTTTAAGGCAATTATTTATAATTTCACTAACTTTATCAAGATTTTCACTACCTGGGGTTGTAAGGTTTACGGTTAATCGTATTGTTTTCCCATCAGCTATGTAGTGCTTTAAAAGTGGTTGTGTTCTCGAAGCTAAAACTAATACCGTGATTGGAACATTTCTTGGAAAATCAACGCTTGATATGTATTCTGATTTTGACAATTCATTTATTATCTTATCAATTATTTTATTATCGCCGGGTAAAAATACACCAGCTTTTTTCTCAAGAACGATGTATATACTATCTCTAACACCGAATTCTTTTTCAAGTATTTCGTAACCTTTCACAATATCAGATTTTTTGGAAAAGTAATCCGTACTTGTCAATCCAACTTTTATTTTTGAAATTATAAATGGAGAAATAGCAACAGCAATTATGACTATTGCTAATATAAACATTGCTACATGATTTCCGAAATACCTAATTCCGAATGTTTTTGGTGGTCTTTTAGATTTAAATTTTGACAAATTCAGTAATTCATGACCAGTTGTTAATGTTAGTATAAAGTCAATTAAAAGACCCAAAGAAACCAACACACCAAATTCTCTGAAAGCAGGGATTTTAACGAACAAAAATGATATGAACCCTATTGCTGTTGTCACCATTGAGAAAAATATAGGTATGCCTATCTGTTTCCTTGCATCCTCTGTTCTAAAAATTGCATTGTAAAAATGCAGAGGATAAGCAGAACCTATTATAATTAGAAACGATGGTACCATAGCTGTTAGTACGTTGACGTATCCTCCAAAGAAAAAATACAATGCATAAGTGTATAATGAGGCTAGAATAGGTATAAAAAGTGATATGATAGCAGCGCGTATGCATTGTGTTTGATAGGTAAATATAAGCAGTATAACAATGAACATGACAATTGGATAAAAGAACATTGACCTTTTGAGTTCATCGAATAATTTGTTATTAACCGACGCCTCAGAAAGTACTATAACAGGTTCGTCTTTCAAATCCTTTGTTATCCTTCTAACTATTGGCTCAACTTGACCGTTAACTTCGACTATAGCAAGAAATAACGCATAATGGCCATCACGTGAAATAAAAGTCTTCAAATAATCTGGAATATTTTCAATATCAATGGAATCATTAAAGATATATGATTCACTGCCAGGATAGTTGAGTATAGATATAACCGTTCTTACATTTTCCATCTTTTCTAATTTCGATTGAAGTAAACGCAATTTTGCTAGTGAACCAGGTTTATTTAATGGGATGTCTGATTTGTGAATAATTGAAATATTCGTCTTGTCGCCAAATTTTAGAGCCATCTTTACAAGATTTTTGACTGCTGGATTATCTATTTCTGTAATAGGTTTTCCCGGTTTGTATCCGGGTAAAAATACCTCTATCTTTGTTTCTATATTTGCATAGTTCACAATTATTATTACCGATAAAATTAGTAAAAGAACGCTGATAATCGTATATTTAAACTTGTAGATGATATTTAGCATAAAATCATCTCCTTTGTGTTTTTTTATCTAAATGTAAATCATTTTCTTTGTCATTCCACCATCTACAATAAAAGTCTGCCCAGTTATGAATTCACTTTTTTCATCGTCTGTGAGAAACATGACAAGATGGGCTATATCTTTAATTGTTCCTGCTCTACCAGTTAGGTGTTGTTCGTGCTCCTTTTGAGAAATCTCTTCTCCTTCGTGCAATATCCATCCTGGACATATCGCGTTAACTCTAACTTTTGGTCCCAAAGAATTCGCCAATGCGTGAGTTAATCCTAAAATACCGGCTTTTGATGCACTGTATGCTTCATTGCCAGGTTCTGACATTAAGGCTCTTGTTGAGGATATATTAACAATTGAACCTTTCCCAGGATTTTCGAGCATTAAAGGTACACCAAAACGAGCCATTAGAAAATAACCGGTGAGGTTTACATCGATAACCCTCTTCCATTCATTTACCGACAAACTCAGAAAATCTTTGAAGCCACCAATTGCCGCATTGTTTATAATCGCATCAAGCCTTCCAAAATTTTCCTTAATCTTCACATAAAATTCTGCCACAGAATATTCATCCGAAACATCTCCATGATAAAGTAAAACATTTTGTGCGAATTTACCCACTGGAAATTCTTCTAATGCCTTTTTATCAAAATCTATAATTCCAACATTCCATCCATTTTTTAAAAATTCAAAAGCTATCCCTTTTCCAATATTTTTTGCTCCCCCACTCACAACCGCAACTCTTTTAGATAATTTTTCATTTTTTATCATATTTTCCATAATTACCGCCTCCAAGAGTAAGTTCTAAAATAAATTATATCACTATATCAAAAATTAATAGAATCCTTTTAACAAAATTTAATGTATAATTATACTTTGAGAAAAGAAATTTAAGATGATAAGTGTATTTTTGTGTGAGGTGAATGAAAAATGAAAAAGCTATTCTCTTTGTTGGCTATTTTAATAGTTTTATTCGGGTTTGTTTATGGAGCTGAGAAGGTTGCGAATAAGGAGGCGAAACGTATGGTTGTCACGAGTGTATTCAAAAACGGAGAGTTTATACCGAAGAAATACGCTTGCGAAGGGGAAGATATAAATCCAGAATTGGTGATAACAAACGTTCCGAAGAATGCTAAAAGCATAGCAATAATATGCGACGACCCAGATGCGCCTATTGGTACGTTCGTTCATTGGGTGATTTGGAATATACCTGTGGATGGAGATAGCGTTAAAATACCCGAAGGCTTAAAGAAATTAGAAAAATTGACTGAAGGTACTATGCAAGGATATAACGATTTTGGAAAAATCGGTTATAACGGTCCATGCCCACCAAGAGGCCATGGTGTGCACCACTATCATTTCAAAGTCTATGCACTTGATACACTTCTTGATTTGAAAGGAAAAGTAAAAAAAACAGATCTTGAAAAAGCTATGAAAGGACATATAATAGAAAGCGCAGAAATTGTTGGTTTGTATGAAAGAAAATATTAGATTTGGGAAATAATAAGATATAGAGCTTTTCCAAAATATTTCTTAGGTACTCTAGAAAGTCAATAGGTA